>Ga0137409_10003071_pt1 | contig 17724 bp, 18 predicted proteins | sample CZODoug1_16funga_FD_122059 | JGI IMG/M metagenome (GOLD analysis project Ga0137409, IMG submission 122059) | Vadose zone soil fungal communities from Angelo Coast Range Reserve, California, USA - CZODoug1_16fungal (Hybrid Assembly) | ecosystem: Environmental > Terrestrial > Soil > Vadose zone... | reverse complement strand
TCCCGCAGAATCTGACTATATCAAATCTCTTGGAGCCGCCGAGGTGCTTGGTCGTGATAGTTTTTCCAGCCCCGGCAAGCCGTTGGGTAAAGAGCGTTGGGCCGGAGCTGTGGATGTGGTCGGGTCGCATGTGCTGGCGAATGTCTGTGCCACCACCAAATACGGCGGCACGGTTGCCGCCTGCGGCCTGGCTGGTGGACTGGGCGCATCGCCGGCGTTTCTTGGCCTGGAACTGGGTACCTCACGCCCCCTGTTGCGCCGGCCGTAAAAAGGACGGTCGGCCGTCGCTCGTGTCGCGCACCGTTCCGGCAAAGAGCGAGATTGCTCCATACCCTGTGGATGCGATGCTGGCGATGAGTGCCGCCGGATCGATTGCGCGAGTGACGAGTGCTGCGCGTATCATCCGCTCACCCACCCGCCACAGGCGGGATCAGCGCGATCTCGTCGCCAGCATCAACGAGCTGGTCCGCGGAGACAAACTTTCGGTTGACGGCGACGCGGGGAGAGTCCGGAAGGATCGAAGCGCCTGGGAGCAGACGCAGATGGCCCAGCAGATCCGCGACTGTGCTGCCGGTTTTGAGAGGGAGTTGGAGCGTGGGAGCGCCGAAACTTTCGGCGTATGAAGCGAACAGCTGCACCGTCACTGTGGACACGTGCGGTCCCTCTCGACCTCTGTGAAGCTAAGTCCTTATGCTTCCGACATCTGCGACATGTCCACGCCAGCGACAAGGGCTCGCAGTTCCTTTGATGGCTTGAACACGGGAACAGGTCGGGCGGAAACCTCAACAGGAGAGCCCGTGCGAGGGTTGCGCGCCATGCGGGTTTTGCGATTCCGAATCTTGAAGGTGCCGAATCCCCTGACCTCGATGTTCTCCTGGGTCTGGAGCGATTCCTTGATCGCCTCGAGGAAAGCGTCCACGACGCGAGCGCAATCTTTCTTTGAAATCATCGGCCCAGCGGTACGCGAAATCTGGGTCGTGACACGCTCGACGAGGTCGGCCTTAGTCATTGAAAAACTCCGTATGGACGCGCGCCAGAGCGCGTAAGTGCTTTGAAACTATGGCTTTACTAATATGCTGTCAAGGCGATCTTGATGCTACCTGACTGCCCCCCTAAGGGCGCTGAGGAACTCCTGGAACAGGGGTCGAGCGTCGTGCGGTCCCGGTGCTGCCTCAGGATGGTACTGGACGCCGAATATCGGCAGGGTCCGGTGACGAAGCCCTTCGATGGTTCCGTCGTTCAGATTGACGTGCGTGACTTCGAGATCCGACGCACCTTTGACCGATGTCTCATCCCCTTCAACCGCAAACCCGTGGTTCTGGGAGGTGATGAGGACGCGCCCGCTCTCGACAGCCTTCACCGGGTGATTTCCACCCCGGTGACCGTAGGGCATTTTCACCGTCGAGCCGCCAAAGGTGAGGCCTAACAGCTGATGCCCCAGGCAGATCCCGAAGATCGGCACTCCGTTGGCGGTGAGGGTCCGTATGATCCCGGGAGCGTAGGCGACTGCATCGGGGTCACCAGGCCCGTTCGACAGAAATATTCCGTCCGGCTCTTCGGACAAAGCTGCCTCGGCCGGTGTGTCGGCCGGAACTACAGTAACCCGGCAATCGTTCTCATCGAAGAGTCGCAGGATGTTGCGCTTGATTCCGTAGTCGTAGGCGACGATATGATGGCGCGATTGAGGATCTCCCCAGCTGTAACTCTCCCTGGTCGTAACGCGGGAGGCGAGATCCAATCCCTCCATCGAGGGGCACGCGTCGAGCGCCGCCCTGCTCGCTTCGTCTGGTTCGACGCCCGCGCCAATGACTCCACGCATCACTCCCACCGACCTCAAGTGTCGAGTGAGACGCCGAGTGTCAACATCCTGAATGATAGGGACTTGCGATGCTGCTAGCCAAGCTCCTAATCCGCCGGTGGCGCGCCAGTTAGAGTAGGTGTCCGACAGCTCTCGAACCACCACTCCGGCGACCTGCGGCGCGTTGGACTCCGGGTCCTCGGCGTTGACGCCATAGTTGCCGATCTGGGGCGCCGTCATTACGACGATCTGTCCGCGATAGGAGGGATCGGTAAAGACTTCCTGATAGCCTGTCATGTTGGTGGTGAACACCACTTCGGCCACCGCGGGCAGCAGTGCTGTGGCTGACCCGGCCATCCTGCCACGAAAAAGGGTTCCATCCTCAAGGAGGAGGAACCCCGGCTCAGTGATTCGAATCTCGGCCGACAACTTATCGCTTCGGAGTGGTAGCTGGAGGTTTAGCCGTCTTCGTTCCCGCGGGGGCCGTCGGTGCCGGCTCGAGCGGAACCGCCGGAGCTGAAGTCGGAGCGGGAGCCACGTTCTTGGGCTGAGTGGTCAAACCCTTCTCGAGGACGGAGCGCGGAGCCGACGTATGCGTCGACATGATCTGTAAAATGAAGCAAAGGCCGAGGAAAATTCCGCCGCCCCACCAGCTGATCCTGGTGAGAAGATTTCCCGCCTGACGGATTCCGATAAGCGCATCCGGAGAAGAGCTCGCGCCGCCGAAGCTTGCGGCGAGACCGGTGCCCTTCCCGCTCTGCAGCAGAATGGCCAGCATCAGAACCACGCAGTCTATAACGAGGAGTACGAGAAGAAACGTGTAAAGCATTGATAGAATTAAAGTTCAGTCTAGCCGTTGAATATCGACGGCAACAGGAATTCAGTCAAGTCTCGACGACCTGCCTGTTCAACGACCATTAGAAATGTCACGGCAATCAACTCTGCGCGATTACCAGCCATGAGGACACCTCAACGCTCGCGCCTCCGACAAGGAGCCCGTCGACTTCTGGCGCAGCGAGCAGATTGCCCGCATTCGTCGCATTGACGCTTCCTCCGTAAAGTATCGGAATCTCATCGGCCCGGGTTCCGATCATCTCTCTCAGCTCCGAACGGAGCACCGTGTGAATCGCCGAAGCATCGCCGGCTGAAGCAGTGAGGCCAGTTCCGATTGCCCAGACTGGCTCGTAAGCGAGCATGAAATCAGCGGCGATGAGATTCGACGTCTGGGATAGACCCTCTCGCAGCTGGCGGGTCACGAGGCGTTCCGTTTCGCCCGCCTCTCTTTGCTGGATGGTTTCGCCAACGCAAAGCATGAAGGCCAGCTTCGCTTTTGATGCGGCAGCGCATTTCTGCGCGCACTGCGCGTCCGTCTCGCCAAAGACGTGTCGCCGCTCCGAGTGTCCCACTAGTACCACTGCCGCGCCGGCGTCTTTGGCCATCGGTGCCGAGATCTCCCCGGTGAAGGCTCCCTTCTCCCCCCAGTGAATGTTCTGAATCCCCGCGAGAATGTCGGTGCGGCTTGACGCGGCGGTTGCGACGGTCGTGAGCGAGACCGCGGGCGGAAAGATGATGACCGTTCTGTCGGTCCGCGGCGGGTAGCTCGCGAGAAATGTGTCCATGAATGTCTTCGCCGCTGTCGGACCGTTATTCATCTTCCAGTTGGCGGCGAGAACGGGACGCTTCACTAGTCGGCCTCGTCGAGAATTTCCACTCCGGGGAGTTTCTTGCCCTCAAGGAATTCGAGTGACGCACCCCCGCCCGTGGAGACGTGACTCATCTTCGCTTCGAGTCCTGCTTCGGTCACGGCGGCTGCCGAGTCACCTCCACCAACGATTGTGGTCGCGCCCTTTGCCGTCGCGTTCGCCATGGCTTCCGCGATCGCCGTGGTGCCGGCGTCGAAGGGCGGCGTCTCGAAGACGCCCATCGGACCGTTCCAGATGATCGTCTTGGCCGCCGCGATTGCGCGCGAGTACGACGCCGCCGATTGCGGGCCGATGTCGAACATGGCCTGGTCTTTCGGGATCGCGTTGCGCGGGACTGCTTTTGCCTCCTTTGCTCGTTCGAGCGAAGGCGCGACCATCGCGTCATGCGGTAGAGTGAGACGCATGCCGCCGCGGGCGAGCAGATCCTTCGCCATTCCGACGCGATCTTCCTCGACCAGCGACTTCCCGGTCTCGAGTCCCATCGCGCGGTAGAAAGTGCACGCCATCGCTCCGCCGATCAGCAACCCATCGACTTTCGGAAGGAGCTGTTCGATGACGTCGATCTTCCCCGAGATCTTCGCACCGCCGAGAATCGCGATGAATGGGTGCTTCGGGTTCGCGAGCGCGCCGCCGAGGTAGTCGAGCTCCTTCTGCATCAAAAGTCCGGCGACGGCTGGGCGCAGATACTCGGCGACACCGACGGTCGAAGCGTGCGCCCGATGCGCGGCGCCGAAGGCATCGTTCACAAAAAAGTCGCCAAGCTCGGCAAGCGCCCTCGCCAGCCGCCGATCGTTTTTCTCCTCACCGCCGAGGAAGCGGGTGTTCTCGAGGAGAAGAATCTCTCCCGCCTTGAGGTTCTGGCAGGCCTGGAGCGCCTCGTCCGAATCAGTCGACTCGACGAAGATGACGGTGCAGCCCGCCAGCTCCTGGAGCCGATTCGACACGGGTTGCAGCGAGTACTTCGGATCGGGTTTGCCTTTGGGCCGTCCCAGATGTGACAGAATTACCGGGCGCGCACCGCGCTCGAGCAGCAGCCGGATCGTCGGAAGCGACGCACGGATGCGTGTGTCGTCCGTGATGTTGCCATCGTCGTCGAGGGGTACGTTGAAGTCGACGCGAACCAGAGCGCGCTTGCCGCGCACCTGCGCATCGCTGAGATCGCGGACGGTTTTCTTTCTCATTGTGAGGCTCGTTCTAGAGTCGAGACCCCATGAAGCGGAGCATGTCGACGCAGCGCGAGGCGTAGCCCCACTCGTTGTCGTACCAGCCATGCACAGTGACCAGAGTGCCGTCGATGACATTGGTCGTCTTCGAGTCGAGAATGCACGACGCCGGATCGCCGATAAAGTCGCTCGATACGAGCTCCTCATCGGTGTAGCGAAGGATGCCCTGAAGTGGTCCCTCGGCCGCGGCCTTCTTGTACGCGGCGTTCACCGATTCCTTCGTTGCCCCGGTCTTCTCGATCTCGACCGTGAGAATCGTGTACGACACGTCGGGAGTAGGAACACGAATGGAGCTGCCGTCGATCTTTCCCTTCACCTCGGGAATGACGAGGCCGGTCGCCTTTGCCGCCCCGGTGGTGGTCGGGATTATGGACAGGGCAGCCGCTCGCGCGCGGCGCAGATCCTTGTGTGGGAGATCGAGGACATTCTGGTCGTTGGTGTAACTGTGAATCGTGACCATCGACGCGTGACGAAAGCCGAAGTTGTCGCGAATGACTTTGACCATCGGCACGACACAGTTCGTCGTGCATGAAGCGTTGGAGACGATAGTGTGCTTCGCCGAATCGTACTTGTCGCTGTTCACGCCCATGACGATGGTGATGTCTTCGTCCTTGGCGGGAGCGGAGATCAGTACCTTCCTGGCACCCGCTTCGATGTGCTTTCTGGCGGCACCGGCGTCCGTGAAGCGACCAGTGGATTCCAGGACGATATCCACGCCGAGCTCTTTCCACGGGAGCAAGGCTGGATCCTTCTGGGACAGAATCTTGATTTCGTCACCATCGATGGTGATCGAGTCCTTCCCCGCGGAGACATCGCCCTGATAGGTGCGGTGCACCGAGTCGTACTTGAAGAGATGCGCGAGTGTTTTGGTGTCGGTGAGATCGTTCACCGCGACAAAGTCGAGGTCGGCGACACCTTCATTCTTCGCCGCGCGCACGACTTGGCGGCCAATCCGTCCAAATCCGTTGATGCCTATCCGTGTTGCCATTCCATTAACTCCATTCGGTTAGAGCCGGTCACCACTGGCGTGGGCCCGGCCGAAAGTCACGTAGCTGATGATCCGCGCACCCGCTTCGAACAGCACCTTCGCGCACGCGTTGAGCGTCGCGGCGGTGGTCACTACATCATCGACGATCACGACATGCGTCCCGCGCAATCGTTCGAGCTGTCGATCACCGCCTCGAAATGAGCCTGCAACGTTGTCCAGCCTCTGTTCGGGTGTCAACCTTGTCTGCGAGCCGGTCTCGCGCGAGCGCACGACAACGTCCTCCCATACAGGAATGCGCCACCGCAGCCCGAGTCCGCTCGCGATGAGCGCACTCTGATTATAGCCACGCTGGCGCTTTCTCGCTGATGCCAGAGGAATCGGCACGAGCGCTGCCCGCTCGTCGACCACGTCCGGAGGCCACGCGAGCCGACTCATCCGCTCAGCCATTTCAGTTGCGACCGCCGCCCATCCCTCGTACTTGAGCGCGTGAACGATGCTCGATGCTGGCTCGACCGGCATCCAGCACACCGACCTGACGGCGCGAATGAACGGCGGAAGGAGGTCACACCATCGACAACTCCCGCTGGAAATCGGGTGGCCGCACCGGTCGCACCGCGGAGACGGGAGATACGGCAGGCGCGACCAGCACAAGCCGCAGACAATTCCCGTGTCGAGTCGCGATAGCAGCCGCTCGCAGGAAACGCAGGCGCGCGGCAGAAGAAGATCGATGGCACCAGCGAGATGGTCCCCGATCCCAAGCCGTTGGCCGATATGCGCTACAGCAGCGACTGCCGCATTACCTCGCGATCCGCCTCGATCCCGAACCAGCGATGGAACGAAAGCGCGCCCTGCTCGAGCAGCATCGGCAGCCCGTCCGCCGCGGGATTGCCTCTCTTTCGTGCCGCCTTCACCCATGGCGTGCCTCCTCCGCGATGATAAACGAGATCCATCACCGCGGCCGTCTTCGGAATGATTCCAATATCGAGAGGTTGCTCCGCCTCGCGTTGTCCGACGGGCGTGGCATTTACGACCAATGTCGCGTCTGCGACAGCCTGCTCGGCACTCTTTTCGACTCGCGCGACATCCCGAAAGCGTCGAGCCAGCTTTGATGCGCGTTCAGGGTTGCGCGCCACTATCGCGACTCGCGCGTCCGGCCATTGCTCCACCGCTGCTATCACTGCGGCGGCGGCGCCACCGCTTCCAAGGACGACAACCCGCGCCCCGGCCGTTTCTCCTCCAACCAGAGCCCGGGCGGCCGAGTCGAAACCACCGACGTCTGTGTTGTCACCGTGGAGCTGCTCTGATTCGAACCAGAATGTGTTCACCGCACCCACCCGCTCGGCGACATCGGTGAGCTCGTCGCAGCTGGCGTGAACGGCGACTTTGTGCGGAATGGTGACGTTACCCGCAACCCCGAGATCCTTCAGCTTTTTGAGCAGCGCGCGGAGATCACGGGGGGCGACATCGATCGCCTCATACAGCAGCGAGATGCCGGCTGCGCGGAGAGCGGCATTCTGAAAGATTGGCGAGAGTGAATGGGCTACCGGATGCCCGAGCAGCACAAGCCTCCCCGGAATTTTGCTCACGGAGCAGAACTCTCAGCTGGCGAGTCGGTCGAACAACTTTTCGAGCTCCCGCTCCAGAACATCGGCGGTGTTCCGGTACGCCTCGAGGTCGCCGCCGTAAGGATCCGCTACTCCCTGGTTCGGAGTGCCCGATGCGTATTCGTCGATTACGTGAACCTTTCCGCGCCCACCTAGCTGCTTTACCTGCTCCAGATGGCCGGGGGTCATGACGAAAATGAGATCAGCTTCGGAAACGATCGCCGGCGTGAGCTTTCTGGCGCGGTGTCCGGTGAGATCGATGTCGCGCTCCATCCCAACCAGAAGCGCCTCGTCGGTCGCCGGGACGTTGTCCCACGCATTCGTCCCTGCGCTCGAGACGTTGAGATCCTCAATGCCACGGCGCGCCGCGATCTTGCGTGCGAGCGCTTCCGCCATCGGGCTTCGGCAGGTGTTGCCGCTGCAGACGAAAAGGAGATTCATTCTTTACGCGTCCCCGACCAGGTCGGGGACGCTCTCTCTCAATTGTGCGGCAGGGATCGCGCCCGGCCTGATTACTCGCGGCAGTCTGCCCGTACAATCGACAACGGTCGATGGCTGGGACTCCCGAAGCCTCCCACCATCGAGGACGCGCAAAGTTCCCCGCATGATCGCGTCACTCCATTGTGAGACGATCTGATCCGCAGCGGTAGCCGGCGGCACACCAGGCCGGTTCGCGCTCGTGGATGTTATCGGTTGACCGTGCGCGAGAATCAGCCGCGCCAGGGAGCGATGGGGCGTCCATCTCACGGCAACACCGCCTTCCGGCCCGCGCACTCGATCGGGTACCCTCTTTTCGCCGCCAGGAAGTACGAGCGTGAGCGGACCCGGCCAGAAGCGCGCGGCAAACGTCGACGCGTAGCCGGTGAGATGAAGTCCGAGACGCGTGATCATCTCGCTGGCGGCGACGAGCAGAAGAAACGGCTTGCCCAGTGGGCGACCTTTGAGATCGACGAGCTGCTGAACTGAGCGCTCATCGAGCGCACCGCCGAATCCGTAGACAGTTTCGGTCGGGTACGCGAGTACCTTGCCGGCGGCGAGATGGGCGAGCGTTCCATTAATGGCAGCCTCCACCTCCTCAGGCGACCAGAACGGCACGACCATCGGCTGGGACTTCATTCGCGGAAGATACTTAGCGCCTCCGCCAACGCGAAATCACTTTCCTCGGTGATTTTGAGCGCGCGCTCACTTCCGCGCACTACGACTACCGGGAGTCCGATCTGCTCGCACAGCGCGGCGTCATCGGTTGCGACACGATCAGCCTCGCGCGCCTCGCGGTGGGCGCGCTCGATGACCTTGCGCGGAAAGGCCTGCGGGGTCTGAGCTCTCCACAGCCCGAAACGATCGACGGTTACGACGATCTTACCGCTTGAATCGACGCGCTTGAGTGTGTCGGAGACCGGCAGCGCGGCGACGGCGCCATTTCCGTTGCGAGCCTCCTCGATCACGCGCGCGATGGTCTCGATGGAAACGAGCGGACGAGCCGCATCGTGAATGACAACGATTTCGCATTCGGCCGGAAGGTCCTCGAGGCCGTTGGCGACCGACTCACTGCGGTGCCGGCCCCCAACTGACAGCAGGAGCCGGTCGGCGTCGCTCTGGAATATCCAGGGAGGTGGATCGCCTACATATTCCCGCGGGAGGACACAGACTACCATCGCGACATCGGGGCACGCCTGAAAAGTCTGAATGCTGTGGAGTAGCATCGGCTTGCCCGCGACCCAGCGAAACTGCTTCAGCTCCGAGGATCCGGTGCGCGACCCGCTGCCCGCGGCGACGATGATGACACCGACGTCTCGTTTCCTCCCGCTTCCCTCCTTAGCCATGGAACAGCTGTCGAAAGAGATCGTTGACCGTTCGCACACCGATCACCTCGATGCCACGCGGTCCCCGCTTTGGAATCCCCCGTTCGGCCATGTAGGCAGTCGTCATTCCCATCTTCGCCGCCTCTCCAAGCCGGCGCTCGGCCTGCGAAACCGGTCTGATTTCGCCTCCGAGCCCGACCTCGCCGAGAAAGATCGCAGAGTTCGCGACCGGCCGATCGTATACGCTCGACGCGAGCGCGCTCGCAACCGCCAGATCGCCGGCGGGCTCCTGCATCCGCACTCCGCCAACGACGTTCAGGAAGACATCAAGCTGCGAGAAAGACAAGCCTGCCCGCTTGTCCAGCACTGCCAGAAGCAGCGCCAGCCGCCGGCCATCGAAGCCGGTACTCACGCGCTGCGGAGTTCCATAGCCGGCCTTGGCGGCGAGTCCCTGAATCTCGATGAGCACCGGACGAGAGCCCTCCAACAGGGCAGTCACGGCGCTGCCGGACGAATTGTTGAGTCGATCGCCGAGGAAAAGCTCGGATGGATTCTCGACAGCGATCAGTCCTTCCTCCGTCATCCTGAAAACGCCGATCTCGTCCACGCTTCCGAATCTGTTCTTTGTCGCGCGAAGGATCCGATGCTCCAGCATGCCTTCGCCTTCGAAATAGAGCACCGTATCGACGATGTGCTCGAGCGTCTTGGGACCAGCAATGCCGCCGCCCTTGGTGACGTGGCCAACGGCGAATACCGTTGTCTCTGTCTCCTTGGCGAAGCGCATTAGGCGCGCGGCGCATTCTCTCACCTGTCCGACGTTGCCGGGCGCGCCCTCGAGATCGCTCGTGAAAACGGTCTGGATGGAATCGACTACGATCGCGTCAAAGCGTTGCGAGCCGGCCGTGGCGATGATCGTCTCGAGCAGAGTCTCATTGAGCAGCGCGACGTCCTCGGCCGATCCGTGAAGGCGCTCAGCCCGCAGTTTTACTTGCAGCGCGGATTCTTCGCCCGATACATAGAGGGTCGAGTGGCCCAGCTCCTGAAGTCGGCCAGCGACCTGAAGGAGCAGCGTCGATTTTCCGATGCCGGGCTCACCGCCGACAAGAACCATCGACCCGGGCACCATCCCCCCTCCGAGCACGAAATCGAATTCCTTGATTCCGGTGTTGAGGCGTCGTCCCGCCGAGCTCTTGATGTCCCGGAGTCGGGGAGTCGGTGCCACGCTTCCGCCCTCGCCCATCGATTTCTGACCGCCGGTGCGACGGCTCGACGCGGTGGCGCTGGAAGTCCTGGTCGCCATCTCTTCGACGAGGGAATTCCATTCCCCGCACACGTCGCAGCGTCCGGCCCATTTGGGATGGTCGGCGCCGCAGTTCGTGCAGCGATATACGGTTTTTGCTTTTGGGCTCACTGCGGGGACAGGCGGGGCGACAGATTCTCGAAGCGGGTGTAGGTCTTGTTGAAGTAGAGATTCACGAAGCCGGTCGGTCCGTTGCGCTGCTTCCCGATGATGATCTCGGAGCGTCCTTCGAGCGAATTGCCGTCCTTGTCGGTTGGCCCGTCGTACATCTCCTGGCGGAAGATGAACATGACAAGGTCGGCGTCCTGCTCGATCGCTCCCGACTCGCGGAGGTCGGACAGTTGCGGGCGCTTGTTCTCGGCGGTGCGCTGCTCCGGAGCGCGAGACAGCTGCGAAAGCGCGACGACGGGGATTCTGAGCTCGCGCGCCAGCGCCTTGAGTGAGCGTGAGATGTAGCTGATCTCCTGCTGCCGGCTCTCGGTGTTGGTCGGGCCCTGCATCAGCTGGAGATAATCGACTACGACCATGCCGATATTGTGCTCCATTTTTAGACGGCGAGCCTTGGACCGCATCTCCAGTAGGGTCATGGCGGGAGTGTCGTCGATCCAGATGGGAGCGTGGCTAAGAATTCCGGCCGCGCGCCCGAGTCGCACGAATTCCTCGTCGTGCAGCTTTCCCTTGCGCAATCTTTGAGCGTCAACGCGACCTTCCGACGTGAGGAGGCGCTGCACCAGCTGCTCCTTGCTCATCTCGAGCGAGAAAAACGCTACGGGCACGTTGTTGTCGAGCGCAGCATTCTGCGCAATGTTGAGCACAAAAGCGGTCTTTCCCATTGAAGGTCGAGCGGCGACGATGACGAGATCGGACGGCTGGAAACCTGCCGTCAGCTCGTCGAGATCCTTGAATCCGCTCGCGACTCCCGTAATCGATCCGCCGCCGCGCTGGATCTCTTCGATCCGTTCCATCGTCGGCCAGAGCAGCTCCTTGATGCGCATGAAGCCTTCGGAGCCACGACTCTGATTTACCTCGAAGATCTTGTGCTCGGCCTCGTCGAGCAGCTCGGTGGCGGGCGAGCCCGACTCGAATGCTTCGGAGACAATGGCGGTCGACACTTCGATCAGCCGGCGCCGGAGCGCCTTCTCGCGGACGATCTTGGCGTGATACTCGATGTTCGCCGCGGTGGGAACGGCGTCGACGAGAAATCCTATGTAGTCCTTGCCCCCGCTCGACTCGAGCGAGCCCGACCTGCCGAGCTCCTCCGAGAGAGTGAGCGGATCTACTACATCGCCTCGCTCGGAGAGGGAGACCATCGCGCGGAAAATCCGGCGATGTCCCTCGCGATAGAACATCGTGTCGTCGAGGAATTCCGTCGCGCGCAGAATGGCGTCGGGATCCATGAGCATCGCCGACAGCACCGCCTGCTCCGCGTCTTCGGAGTAAGGCGGCCGGCGATCCTTGTATGGGTCACGAACGGGGGCTGCTATCGAGTATTCTACGGGCGAGCTTGACATCTTCCCAAGTGGGGCGTTTCCAGGCCGGGTTGCGCAAGAGCGCTGCCGGATGATAGGTGACGATGAGCGGTACGCCGTGGTACTGGTGGATCTTTCCACGGAGCTCGCCGAGCGAAGATTTTGTGTTTAGGAGAGTTTGGGCTGCGAAGGTTCCAAAAGCAATAATCACTTTTGGCTTGATCAGCTCGAGCTGCCGGATCAGGTACGGACTGCACGCTTCGACTTCTTCCGGAAGCGGATTTCGGTTTCCCGGAGGCCGATGCTTCAGCACGTTACAGATGAAGACCTGTTCCCGTTTCAGATCGATCGCCGCGAGAATCTTGGTGAGGAGTTGACCCGCCTGACCGATGAACGGGCGTCCGGTCTCGTCTTCCTTCGCGCCAGGCGCTTCGCCTACGCAGACCAGGTCTGCGTTCGGATCGCCTTCTCCTGGAACAGGATTGGTTGCGGTGGTGTGCAGAGAGCAGCGGGTGCAATCCTTGACCTGCTTCGCGATCGCCTGGAGTGAGTCGAGCTTCTCGATCGCTCCCGGGATCAACTCGCCTTCGTGCGCGGCGATGACGATTCCCCTCGGGGCAACGAGCTCCTTTCCGGGAGCCATCTCGTTCGTCGCTTCAGCAGCGGCTGTCGGACTGGTGGGTTCCGGCGGAAAAGCCAGCCTCTTGTTTGGCGCCGGCGAGGGTGCCGTCGTGGCGTCTTGCACCATCACACCGGCTTCCTGAAGCGCGATGCGCCAATCGTCGGATTGTTCGCCGGCGAGCTGTCGAACGCTGCGCCGCGGTTCGGTGGACGACGCCGACCTTCCGGCCGCTCCCAGAAGCCGCATAACATCCTCGACGTTCAACGCGTCGAGTACGAGCTCGGATTCTCCCAGCTCCCGGCGCTGCTCGATGTAGCGACGAAGCAAAGCTCTAGCGTCCATTCAGCTCCCTCTCGACGCGATCGAGAAGGATCTCGGCCAGATCAGTTTTCGACATGAGGTCGAGCGCCTCCTGCTTTCCGTCTCTGCTTATCACGGTAACGCGATTCGTGTCGACCCCAAAACCCGCGCCCGGCTCCTTTGCGTCATTCAGCACGACCAGGTCGAGTTGCTTGGACTTGAGTTTTTCCTTCGCGTTACGGATTCCGTCGGTCGTCTCGAGCGCGAATCCAACGATGACACTCTTTTTCTTCCGTCTGGAGATAGTCGATTTCAGTATGTCCTCGGTCGGTTCGAGCGCGATCCTCGGCACAGCTTTCCCCTTCTTGATCTTCTCCGGTGCTTCGGACGCCGGGCGGAAATCGGCGGGAGCGGCCGCCATGATGAGTACGTCGGCGACAAGAAGTTTTTCAGAGACCGCTCGGGCCATCTCTTTCACGGTATCGGTCTTCAGCGTAATTATCTCCGAAGGAAGCGGAACGTCGACATGGCCGGCGATCAAAGTGACGTCCGCTCCTCGTCTCCACGCCGACCGCGCAAGCGCGATACCCATCTTGCCGCTGCTGTGATTGGAAAGGAATCTCACCGGGTCGATCGGCTCGCGCGTCGCGCCAGCAGTGACGATGACTTTTTTCCCCTTGAGCGTGGATTTTCCCTCAAGCAGCCGTCCGACGTGGCTCATGATTTCGTCGGGCTCGGGCATCCGTCCCGGCCCGCTTCCCTCCCCGACGGCCAGCGGACCTTCGGCCGGCTCCAGAATCTCGTAGCCCAGCGATCGTGCGTGCGCGACGTTGCGCTTCGTCTGTGCGTGTGACCACATCCGATCGTTCATCGCCGGAACCAATAGAACTTTCGATTGTGCCGCGAGCAGACAGGCGGTGAGCAAGTCGTCAGCGAGCCCATGCGCGGCGCGACCGACGAAGTCCGCAGTCGCGGGCGCGACTACGATCACGTTCGCCTCGCGAGCCAGGCGGATGTGATCGAGCGCGTGGCCGGGACCAAAGATCTCTGTGTGGACCGGGCGGCCCGTGACCGCCTCGAACGTGATCGGCCCGACGAACTCGCGGGCGCCGCGAGTCATGACGACGTCGACCTCAGCCCCCGCTTGTGTAAGCAAACGCGCCAGCCACACTGACTTGTAGCTGGCGATGCCCCCGGTTACACCGAGGAGGATGCGGCTGCCCGCGAAAGGACGCGCGGTAATTACTCAGTGCGGCGGCGCGGAACTACGCGGTACTCGACCTCGCCGTCCGTAAGCTCCTCGAGCGCCCGCGTTGTCAGCTTCTTCTCGCCCGGCGCCGAGCGATCGCGCGGGAATTCGTTGAGGACGCGCGCGTACTTGGCCGCGACCAGAACTCCCAGATACTTGTTCGTTGCATGCTTTGCGACTTCGTTCGGGATGAATACCTGCATTTACTTCCTCGGTGAGTATTGATCGATGGCGTGTTGAATACCGTCCATCAGGTCCTTTACTCGCGCATCGACTGTCTCGTTGCGCGAGCGTTTCAACTCCTCTGCGTCAATTATTTTCGACACCGCCGCGACAGCGGAATCGATCTCGGCATTGACGATTACGTACTGGTACAAATCTATCGCCTTCAGCTCGGCTTTGGCACTCTTGAATCGACGAATGAGCGATTTGGTATCCTCGGTGCCACGGGCTTTGAGCCGATCCACCAGGATTTGGGCCGATGGCGGGAGTATGAAGACGAGGACCGAGTCCGGGAACGCCCGCGCGAACTGCTTGGTTCCCTGAACGTCGATGTCCATGATTACGTGCTTTCCGGAGGACAGCACGCGCTCGACTTCGGCGCGCAACGTACCGTACAAATGACCGTGAACCTCGGCCGATTCGGCGAATTCCCGGGCTTTCTGCCCGCGCTTGAATTGTTCGAGGGAAAGAAAATGGTAGTCTCGGCCGTCCGCTTCCCCGCTCCTCGGAGGCCTGGTCGTGCACGACACCGAGTACCCGACGTCCGGCCTCATCGCGAGGAGCATATGCGCAATGGTCGTCTTTCCGCCTCCTGAGGGCGAAGACAGGATGATCGGGAACGGCTTCACTCGAGGTTCTCCACCTGCTCGCGGATCCGCTCGAGCTCTTCCTTCGTCGCGATTACGTCCTCTTGAATCAGAGCGTCGCTCGCCTTGCTGCCGACGGTGTTGGCTTCGCGCAGCATCTCCTGGAGAATGAAACCCAATCGCTTGCCGACTGGTTCGGCCGTCCTTGATTGAGCCGTTTCGCGGAACGCCGCCAGGTGCGAGCGGAATCGATCCAGCTCCTCCGCGACGTCCATTTTGTCGGCGAGAATCGCGATCTCCTGGGCGATCCGCTGCGGATCAGCTCCGGCCCCACCGATCAATTCCGAGACGGTCCGCTTGATTCTCTCGTGCTGTTCCTTGAGACGGATTGGAGCCCGTTGTTCGATTCTCGCCAGCCTTGACTCCACTGCGGCGACCCGTTCAACGAGGAAAGCAGCCAACTGAGCCCCCTCGGCGCGTCGCATCAAGATCAGGTTGTCGACGGCCTTGTTGACTATTGCCGCAAGCGCATCACCGGCGCCTGAATCAACTTCCTCGCTCTGGGCACCCACGACGTCAGGGAGCCGAAGTATTGTGGCGAGGTCCACTTCGCCTCCCAACCCGTGCTTCTTCTTTAGTTCCTTCAGCGTGGCGGCGTACTGTGCGAGGCGAACCTCGTCGATGACCGGCCCTGTGCCGACCGCGCGGTCGAAGCGCGCGGTGAGTGTGACGTGACCCCGCGCAATCTTCTGCCGGAGAATCTCGCGGATCTCGCCTTCCCACCGCGAGAAAGCAGCGGGTAGTTTGAGGTTCGGGCTGAAGAACCGGTGATTGACGGTCCTGATCTCGACGCTCGCCCGCGCGTCCCCGATCGTGCCATCCGCCGCGCCGAAGCCCGTCATGCTGGATATCATGTGAAGCGGCCTATCTTACGGTCTGACAATGAGTTTGTCAATTCCAGAAATCCCACCTGACACCATAGATGGCGAGCACCCGCGGCATGTCGAACCCGGGGACCACCTGGTATGGGTAGCCGAGGATGTTGCGCTGCTGGTAGCTGAGCACGGCGCGCATGATCCTGATTTCGAGAAGGCCTGACACAGTCTCGGCGACAGTAGTCTCGATATCGCCCGCGCTCAGGGGAAAGTTCGTATGTCCCCGGAATTCGAAGATTCCTGCAGCCCGAATCTCGAAGTCTCCCCTTGGAAACCGTTTGGCGAAATTGTTCGAGTAGTTCAGCTCGGACCGGCTCTGGTATTGTGGGCGATATGGCCCGTTCGGGTCCCACTTCGTTACCCAGGCGTCGATCCCGATGCCGCCAAAGATCGGACCACGGATTGATGCCGTCCTGGCCGAGATTCTTCCGGCGCCGGTCGGGAGCAGAAGCGTGTCGTAGACGATCGGAGCCAATCCGCGGGTCCTGTCGGTTGTGATAAATCCTGCGGAAAGCCAGGGTCCGAACAGCTTGAGTCCCACTTCTCCGCGGGCCGAAGTCGTACTGACTTGCGTAGATCCCACGGACGTGACGGGAACCGCTCGTGAAATCGATCCGGAAAGCGCGATGAATGGCAGCGGCTGGGCGCGAATGCCGGCGTCGGCATTTGTAGTCTTGCGAAATCCATCGTGCTCGATGAATCCGCTCACGACGCCAATCGGCGTCACTAGATCGAGTCGCCCACTTGCACCATTGTACGACGTTCCTTGGAGAGCTCGTAACCGGTCTTCGACCTCGAAGCGCGCGGGGCCGAGGGTGTAGCCGGCGCTCAGGTTGTATTGGCTCTCTGAGACCTTTCTCTCGAGCGTATCGGAGAACGGTGTCGCCGTAACGCCTCGGTCCGGACCCGTGGTTCCCTTGAATGCAATCGAGGCGACTGTGAGCTGGGCCCATGGTCCGCTTCCGACTTGCCCCACCGCAGCGCGGATGTACGCGTCGGTGTTGGTTGCGTCCAGAGATAGAACGGGCGGACGGCCAATCGCCGCCCGCTCAGTGTCCCGCGTGAGATGGTGGCGGAGCACAAAGGCCTCGAGGCTCCACCCTTTCTTCGCGATACCTACTCTGCCAAGCAGAGACAGCGCATCTCCGCTGCCCGAGAAGCGTGGGCTCGCCACTCCGAACTGCTGGCCAGCGAACTGAAGCACGCCGCCGTTGTCGAAGCGCCTGCCATAAAAGCCGCGGTAAAGATTGGTGTCCTCGTTTCCGGTGGCGATGTCAACGCGCGTGTATGGGTCGGTATTGTCGACGCGCCAGCTGCGCATGTAGATCCTCAGCTCGCTGGCACTTCGCTCTATGCTGAGATGCTCAAGCGACCACAGCTGGACGGTCGAGAGATCGAGAACCCCACCCGTTCGACTGTCGAGGTTGTCGATCTCAATCCCGTCGTAGAACACCCTGACGCGCTGGAAATCGGCATTGTAGGTGGCCGTCTGTGGCGTCGACAGCCAGCCAGACCTGAACGTCGTCACCCCGGGAATACGATCCAGCAAGTCGATCACCGTGAGAGCTCCCGTCGCAAAGAGCTGCTCGCGGTTCCATTCGTACTGCGGTCCGATCTCGTAGAGTGCCGGGTCGGCAAAGCGGCCGATCGGTCGCTTGATCGAATCGGCTTTGACCTTGATCGAATCGGCTTTGATGCGGACGCTGTCGGGGCCGGAGTCGGTTTTTGGCTTCGCCGGGATCGGGACCACACTAATCGGGGGCGTAGGCACCTGTGCCCGGGCAGGAGAGGCAGCCGCGTACAAAAGCGCCCCGGCCACGAGGCCGAGGCGGGCTGGGGTGCGCAAGGGCCCGGAAGCTCTCTTCAGCGAACTCTCCCGCGAATGAACTCGATGAAAGTACCCGTCGGGACTCCCGTCGGTC
>Ga0137409_10003068_pt1 | contig 17735 bp, 13 predicted proteins | sample CZODoug1_16funga_FD_122059 | JGI IMG/M metagenome (GOLD analysis project Ga0137409, IMG submission 122059) | Vadose zone soil fungal communities from Angelo Coast Range Reserve, California, USA - CZODoug1_16fungal (Hybrid Assembly) | ecosystem: Environmental > Terrestrial > Soil > Vadose zone... | reverse complement strand
TGGACGCGGTCGCAGGTGGCCTTTCGTGCCGTCACTGTCGGCTCGCAGAAAACGACTTTTCCGCCGTAGCCCTCGATGGCTTTAGCCTTCACGGCGGGGGCATTCTTCGGCATGACGATCCAGGCGGGGACTCCTCGCCACGCTGCCGCGCAGGCTACCGCAGCGCCATGATTGCCGCTCGATTGCGTGACTATCCCTCGCACCGCCTCTCGATCAGTCAGCGAAAGGATGGCATTGGATGCCCCACGAATTTTGAACGAGCCGGTCTTTTGCAGGTTTTCGCACTTGAAGAAGACTTGCGCTCCGGTCATGGTGTTCAGGGAAGAGGACGTCAGGACCGGCGTCCGGTGGATTCTGGGAGAGATGCGCGCGTGCGCCGCGAGAATGGCTTCCCAAGACGGCGGCTGGTAGTTGGCAGTCTCGACAGACGGGGCAGTGCTCATAGGGCTTACCTTGGGCTCGGAAACGCTTGCCGGTCCCTTCAACGTTTAGCGCGTTCTTGGTTTCGGTTAAAGAGGCATTATGGCACGCTGAATAGCTGTCAGACCCGCCTGTCATTTTAGGTAAGAGATGCGCGCCACGGGCTGGTACTGGTACGTCTTGGCCATGCCAGGATTGATACTTGACCGCCCGGCTGGCTCTGTTACGCTGGAAGCACCCTCCACCAAGTTCGCGAGAGTCCGCGCCAGATCCTTCCTCGCGCGGGGGAGGGCAAAATGAAAGCAACTGAACGCCGGCAACTGGCCCGCCTCAACCTTCGGACGCCCCTGCGTTTCCGGGCCCTCGGAGTAACTTCGGACAAGACTGAACACTTTACTGAGGCTTTGAATGTCTCGCGCGGCGGCTTCTTCTTTGCCTCATCGGCTCCTCTCCAAGTGGGAATGCCCATCGAAGCGACCCTGCGCATGCCCGCGGAAGTGACCGGGAACTCCGCTCAGGAAATGCGCTGCACCGCGCGCGTGGTCCACGTGCGCAATGAGCCTTACGGCGATGGCCGCATCGGGTTCGGGGCCGAAATCGAAAGATTCCAAGCCGTTCCGCCTAAGGAACGCTGGGCAAGCTGAAGTAAAGTCGGGGCCCTCAGTCTCACTTATCCGCTCAAATACAAATGGAGAACGGTTCGAGAGCCTTGGTGTCGTGCCTTGTCATTGCGGGTCTGAGGTTAGGGTTTTGCAGCCGGAACGGTGAAGGTGATTTTTGCGCTTCCGACATTTTCGAAGCGGTCGTAGGCGCGCACCGCGATCGTGTGTTCCCCGGGCGGCAACGCCGGCAAGCCCAAGTCGTAATGCTCGACAAGCGCGTCGCTGATGCCGGTGGTAGGAGTCACGAGAACCCAGTCGCCGCCGTCCAGGCTGTACTGGGCTCGCTCGATGGAGGAAGAAGCATCACGCGCCGTGAAGGATGCAGGATGGCCGCCGCTCATTTTTCCAGAGGCCGGACCTACCTTGAGGTCTTCCACCACCGGCGGCGTATTATCCACCTCGAAGCGCTCGCTTTCGCGCTCGGTTTTGAGGGCGAGAGCGGGAGGATTCGAAGGCGCGTCCGTGGCGGCGATTTTCAAATAGTAGGCTCCATCCGGCAACGTGGTCGTGTCCCACGAATAGAATTTCTGATCGAGGTTGTCCTTCAACAATTTCCACTCGTGTTCGTTTTCGCCGCGAAAGTAAACCGCGTAGCGCAGTTCGTCATCGTTGTCATCATGCGCGGTCCACAGAACGGATTGATAGCCTTTCTGCTGCGTGCCTTGCGGCGGCTGTTCGAATCGCGGCGGCGTGCCGGTCTGCATGACAACCACGCCGGAGACATTGGGCGACGGCGGCATCTTGAGTGTCACCGGCGCTGGCTGGCCCGACGAGATGCCGGCCTGGCTCTGCGCTCGCACACCGGGATCCTGCAGCGCGATTCCGTCGATGGCCGGTGCGACATTGCGGGGCAGATACGCCAGACTTACCCAATCAACACCATCGCCCGGTCGGCCGTCATGGATGACCGCTTTCCATTGAACGAACCGCGCGGATGGCGTTTCTATCGCGGCGCTCGATTTCGTGTAGGGACCGTACCAGCGGGACCACTCGCGGCCAGGATCTTCTGTGTTTCCCGAGCGCACAAAAAACTCCACCCTCGGCTCATTCGACAGGGCTGAAGATTTTGCCGTGGTGTACGGCGGCGGACTCCACCATTCGATGCGTCCCCAGTGCGAGAAAAGCTGCGCGTCGAAGGAGCGCGATTCGAACGTTCCCACGGCTTCGTATTCGGGGCCGACCGAGAAAACTTTTCCTGGATTCGCCGTACACAGGAAAACTTTACCGGAGGAGTTGCGGGCGATGCCCGTGATTTGCGCCGTGCCGGACTTCGCGAGATGTGCGAAAACACCGTGCCCATCAACGGCGAGGAGGGCGCCGCTGTTGCCGGTGCCAGCCAGGAGACGGCCGTCGGAAGCGAGCCCGAGCGCGTAAACGACATCCTCGCGTGAAGACCAAAGTTCTTCCGGCGCGCCGTCGGCGCTGATGCGGTAAATACTGCTGGAGAGCAGAGGGGGAAAAGGAATAAATGTCTGTTGAGGCTGGGCCTGCCCTGGGGTGATTACGCCGCCAGTGATGATGTTAGTGGTTCCTTGGGGAGTGGTAATGATGGCGCCGGGAGCCTGTCCTGCACGCTGCTTTTCGCCAATCGCGGAGGCGTAGATGGCACCGTCGGCAGACACGGCAAGGGAAGTGACTTCGCGCTTGGAAGTTTCGTACAAGACGAAACCCTCAGCCTTCGCTGCCGCAGAATCTTTGGAGTTCTTAGCTGACTTCGTCGAGGCGCTGTGGGAGATACGAAGAATTCGGCCGCTGGGCTCGGTGCCAGCGATGAGATTTCCGGTTGAGTCGAAAGCCAGAACGCGAATGTGGGCTTCGTCGCTGGAGTAGAAAAGTTCACCCTTGCCGTCAGGGGAAACGGAGAAGACTTGACCCTTGTCGCCGGTGGCGACGTAGAGAGTTCCGTCGGGCGAAAACGCGAGGTCCCAGATGTATTTTGTTTTCGGATCGAAGAAAACCGATTTGTCACCCGAAGCCGAGACGCGGTAAACCTTGCCGTCGGGAGAGGTACCGACGTAAAGAGCGCCCTTAGGGTCAAAGGCGATGGATTGCGCGGAAAGGTCTGTGGAATCGAAAACTACACTGGGTTTGCCGTTCGAATCGAAGCGAAACACTTTCGCGGGCGAGCCGCCCGCGGCGTAGAGCGTGCCCTTGGCATCAAGCCGGACGGACCATAGATAGGAAGCATCCGCGTCGGCGAGCAAAGTGAATTTGGGCGCAAGTTCGAGGCGGCCATCGCTGCGCACCGCGACGCCGTGCGCCGTACCTTTAAGAAATTCTTCGTAAGTGGACTGGCGCCAGCGGCGGGTGTGTTCCGCGAAAGAAGGAGAGAGGCAAAGGAAGTAAAGGAGGCTAATGAGGTAAAGCATTCGGAACAAGCCTACGCGGAATGACGACTTGGGCATTATAGTTTTCACCGGATTTGCAGATTCAGAGAGATGACGCCGGAGACGGGACCTCCCAGCGGGATGGAAGCTTCACTGGCCAACGATTCGCGCAGCACCTGGACGCTGCCGGGAGTGGGGCGGCCGTCAACGACGTTAATTTGCGAGAGTGGAATGTTCGGCAGCTCTTTGTCGTCCCAAAGAAGCGTGGGAGCCGGCACAAAGAGCCCGACATACAGGCGGTCGTTGCGGCGCTCGCGATTCAATAGTGCAATGAGCTGATCCAAGCCGGTTGGCCCGCTTCCAGCGCCGGCAAAGGCGAAGCCGCGCGAGGCGCGATTGAGCAAATCAGCGTCGCTGACCAGGATGCGGAGGGTTGTGCCGCGTGACACCTGTTCCGGGACGCGAACGGTGGTTTCTTCCACCCGCGCGGCGCCGCGATAGGGTCGCAGCAGCACGCGGACGCGAAGAGTCTCACCGGGAGCTGCCTCACCTTTTTCGAGCCACGCGCTTTCAATGGCAAATGATTTTCTCCCCGGAACGCTTTCGACTCGCAACGTGATGCGGTCCACTTTGGCGGTCTCAAAAGTATTGACGAACAAGCGCGTGAAAACACTTTGCATCGTGAGGGCAAGGGGCAGGCTATCGGGAGAAAGAGAATCGCCCGGAGCGAAGGTGTTTTCGATTTGAACCGGCGCGTGGCCCCGCAGGCGAATCTCGCCGGAAAGATGAAGCGTTGTGCCTTCGCCATACAGAGAATTCTGCGTGAGCCCGCTGAAGGTAGTAAGGGCGACGAGGAGCGGCGTCAGCTTCGGGTGATTGATGATTTCGAAGTGGAGCGACTTTTGTTTGGCCGGCGAGCCGCCAGAAACTAGGAGTGTCAGATCCAGAGGAACCATTGCGGGAGGCGCGCCGAGTTTGCCGGTGACGGCCGTAAGATGATCCCCTGTGATCGTGCCGATGGAACCGCCGACGTTGACGATCTTCGTGGAAGCGAGTTCGGAGGAGAGCGTGGTGACGACACGGCTGCGCGCCATGGGAATCTGAACGTCGCCGAGGCTGAGAAACGGATGGCCGCAGAGATAGACACGATCCGCCTGCACCGCCGTCACCGTGCAGGCGGAGTTGATGGAGGCGTCGCCCTGAACAAGAACCATGCCGGCCATATCTCCGGCAACGAGACGGCCATCATCCGGGCGCGGGGCGGCCGTGCCGCCTTGTGCCGCGACGAAGCCGTACCCTTGCAACTGATTTGTGAATAGCTGAAGCGCTGCCGGCTGGAAGCCGGAGAAAACGAGCGGCGTCTCGATGGGCTCCAGCGCCGACCCAGAAGGAAGTCCTGTTCGCGTGGATGCTTCGCTGGGAATCCCGAGTTGCTGCACGGCGGCCTGCGCCGGCGCAGCTTGGGAAGGCGGGTTCAACACATCCTGAATCGGCGTTACACCGGCGATGGGTTCTTTCGTAAAGATGCCCAGTTTTAGCGAGAGAGCGCCGGCGAGTTTGCCGTCCAGGTAAACCGGGCTCCCGCTCATGCCTGCAACTACACCAGTGTGTTCGACTTTCGGCCCTTTCAACTGCACGAGGATGATGGATTGCTTGGGGCCGAGAAAATTGTCCAGCACGCCGATCACTTCGAGGTCGAATTTCTCCACTTGATCGCCGGCGAAAATCGTATAAGCGTAACCCTGCATGCCCGCGCGAACTTGGCTAAGGGGAAGCAGTTCGTTTGATTCTTGAGCCGCGGCCGTGCCGGGCCGCAGGCACAACACTGCCAGGGCCGCCAGCAGCGCTATGAACAGAAACCCAAGAGACTTGGACAGATGAGACCGGGCCGTGTGCATGAACCGGTAATGATACGCGGCAGAGTACCGGGAAGCAATCGAACCCGAGACGCACGAGAAATAGGAAGACTCGGCTAGGCGTACTGGGGCCCATTGTGCGCAAAGGAACTCCGGTGTATGTTAAAAGTCAGTCGAAGAATTTTCGGCAAAGTATGCCTCGCATGCGCAACCCGGCTCACCTGCAGGCGTACCCGGCTTCGGGCGTTACGTGGCCCGACTGGGGAAACCACTTCAGGAGAGACCACCCCTATGAAAGCCCTCGGTGCCTTCTGGCTGCGCTTTCTGACCATTGCTGCGTTCGTGATGACCGCCGGATTTGTTTTCGTCCGCGGTCAGTCCTCGGGAATTAAGGTTGTAGACCTGATTCCTGCGAGCCTCAGCGGGGAGACGAATCAAGACAGTGAACCTTTCCTTGCCGTTCAGGCCGTCAATCCCCAGATTATGGTTGCCTCGGCATTCACTCCCAATCCGTTTTCCGCTAGCGGAAATGCCCCTGTATACATTTCCGAAGACGGCGGCGCTACGTGGGTACTAAGCGCCATCACTCCCGTGCAGCGCATGACTTGCGACATCACACACGCCATGCCTACGGGTGAGAACCATCCGCGCGGCGACCTGCATGCCGGAACGCTGGCTTGCGCCGCATCCATCACGCTGGATGAGTCGGAATCAAACGACGTTTCAGCGAGCGCTATCATGAACGTGCAGTCCACGCGCAGCAATGTGGATCAGCCGTTTGTGCGGGCCCTGGGGATTTCCAATAGCGACCACATCTATGTGGGCCTTAACGATTTCAATCAACCCAACGGCCACACCGCGACGGTGGACGTATCTGTGGATGGAGGTGCGACTTACAAATCCGTTCCCATCGAAGCTCGAAATACCGCGGGACAGGATGGTCCTTCGGTTCGCCCGGCGGTCGCGGGTGACAATACGGTCTACGCAGCTTTCTTTGGCTGGCGAAAATTCAATGGCACGGTTGCGACGAGCGACGTTGTGGTTGTCCGCGACGATGCTGGGGCGACTGGTCCCCTTCCATTTCAAGCGTTGAAAGACCCATCGGACAAATTGCCGGGGCGGCTGGTGGTCAAGCGCGTCTCTATCCCGTGGTCGAACGCGCCGACCCTGGGACAGGAGCGTATCGGCTCGACGCTTTCGATAGCGGTCGATCCCAATAACAGTTCCATAGTGTATGTCGGCTGGGCGGACCACGGGAACAAAGGCGATATCTATACGCTACACGTGCGGCGTTCCACGGACCGAGGCGTAACCTGGTCCAAGTCCGACCTGCCTCACACGACAATCAGGAATGCCACGAATATCGCGCTGGCTGTGGCCAACAATGGCACGGTGGGCCTGCTTTACCAGCAACTTTCTGGCGGCCGGTGGGTTTCACATATAGTGCAGTCGCGTGACGCCTTCGCAACGATTCAAGACGTCATTCTCGCGAATGTCCCGGCGAATGTGCCCGCGGAGCAGTTCTTGCCCTATTTGGGGGACTACGATTACTTACTGGCGGTAGGCAATGAGTTCCGCGGCGTTTTTTGCGCCAACAACACGCCGGATCTGGCCAATTTTCCGCAAGGAGTGACGTACCAGCGAGCCACGAACTTTGGCACGAAGACACTAACGGACGGTTCCGGCAATTCCGTGGCGATTTCCATTGATCCGTTCTACTTCAGCGTTCCGGTGAAGCCGTGAAGCGCATTCGCGCCATGGTGCGAGAGAAGGAGATGCCCATGAATACTTCGAGATTCTTCCTTGCGGGAATCCTATGCGTGAACTTGTTGGGCGTTGCGGCGTTGCCGCAAGCGACGGTCAATCAGGTGGCGCTAGTCAAACAATCCAGCATCGTTTTTGCAGGTACGGTCAGCCAGCTAGGGGCCACCTCGTTTGCCGGCGTGCCGAAATCAGCTCAAACGGTTGTGGTCCGCGTTGACAGTGTCTTGAAAAAGCCTTCGGCCGTTTCGCTGAAAAAAGGCGATAACGTCACCGTCGAGCTGAAAGACCCGTCCGCTTTCCAGCAAGGCAGGCAAGCAACGTTCTATACGGAAGGCTGGATCTTTGGTTCGGGTGTCGCCGTCAAGGAATTGGGCCACGAATTCAGGTCCGGCACTGGCGAGGCTTCTAAGGCAGCGGGCGCCGATGAAAGAGCATACCAACAAGCTCAAGATCGAATCAGCGATCAAGATCTGCAAGACCGCCTGAACGCGGCGGACTTTGTCGTCATCGGACGAGTCACAAATGTTCATCGCTGGAATGCGCCCAAGTCGGCCACTACTCGCGTCTCCGAGCACGATCCGGACTGGCACGAAGCCGTCGTCGAGGTCCAGTCCGTCCTGAAGGGCGGGCAAGTCAAAGGGAACAAGGTCGTCGTCCGGTTTCCCGGACGCAACGATGTGGCCTGGGTACACTCGCCCAAGCTCGAGAAGAATCAACAGGGCATTTTCTGCCTGAATAGGGACCAGGCTACCGGAGTACCCACCGAGAAGGTGGGAGGCCGACAGGTGGCCGTATACACTTGCCTGGGACATGGCGATTCGCTTCCCATGTCGGACGCCCCCCGCGTGCGCGCTCTCCTCAAGAACTAAGAATCCATACCCGCAAACAGAGTATTCGACTTTGCTGTCTCGGCTATGGTCATCGGAAGTTATCGTTGACAGACGGTCCGCGGTCGCCTTCGCTCTATTTCCGAAAAAACTTGTTTTGACAAACGACCTGCGGAGCATAGAATACGCTCCACTCTCCGGCACTTTCCACGGACTTCGAAGCACAGTCGCAGCTCGCTGAAACAAGTGTCGAGAGATGGTGTTCAAGTTTCATCTCAGAAGTTTTGTCACTCCGGGCAAAGACCCGAGAAAATGGCAGAGGAGGGAATCGTGCGCCGACGAGTGCCGGTCCTCGCGATGATGTTTTTTGCAATTAGTCCAGCGTGGGCACAAAGCCCGCCACCACCCGATCAGACCGAACAAATCCGAATCTTGCTCGAGCGCGTGCAACAGCTTGAGAAGCGCGTTACGGAGCTGGAAACTAAGCCGGCTGCGGGCGCCGGCGTTACGGTACAGGCGGCGAATGTCGCCGCCGTTGCAAAGCCGGAAATGGCCGAGGCGCCGCCACCACCCGCGCCCGGACTTGGCCATCAACACGAAATGGCTGAACCGCAGGCCGCGCCTGGGCAGATGGAAGTGCACTATCCGTCTCTCCAGATCCGGGGTTTCGGCGATGTGGATTTTTCGGCGACCGACCAGAAGGGTTCCACCAGCGGATTCAACTTGGGCCAACTTGATCTTCACCTGGCGTCGGCACTTTCGCGAAAAGTAACGTACTTTGGGGAGATCACTTTCAATGCGCAGCCGGCGTCGGTCTATACGGTTGATGTTGAACGATCCATCATCCGGTACGACTACAACGACTTTTTTAAACTTTCGTTTGGGCGATACCATACGCCCATCGGTTACTGGAACACGGCATTCCATCACGGCGCCTGGCTGCAGACTACGATCAGCCGGCCTGAAATGGTCAAGTTTGGAGGAACGTTTATCCCTGTGCATTTTCTGGGATTTTTGGCCGAGGGAAATATTCCATCAGGAGGAGCGGGACTCAGCTATAACGTTGGCGTGGGCAACGGACGCGGCTCGCCCATCAGCCGCCCTGGCGATGCCGGCGATAATAATAACAATCGCGCATGGGTGGCCAACCTCTATTCCAGGCCGGCCAGACTCTACGGATTGCAAATGGGCGTCTCCGTCTACAGGGACAAGATCACGCTCCCCGGCACGCCACCCAATGGAAATAACTTTCGCGAATGGATTTCGGCCGCGCACATTGTCTGGACCAAGGAAACCCCCGAATTCCTCGCCGAATTCGCCAACGTGAATCATCGAAACATTCTTACCAACTTCGTCACCAACAGCCAGGCATTTTACGCTCAGGTTGGCTACCGGCTTCCTTGGCTCGAAAGAACTTTGAAGCCCTACTACCGCTTCGAACATACTCATGTGCCGCTGAGCGAACAGGTTTTCACCAATCAGGATCTGGTCCAGTCCATCGTTGGGATGCGATATGACATCACGAACTACGCAGCCTTTAAGGGCGAATACCGCTATTTCAAGCGGCTGCCAACGGACCCGTGGGTGAACGGCGCATTCTTCCAGACGGATTTCACGTTTTGATAGGCTCGAATATGAATGCCACCAGTAAACGCATCGTGACATTTCTCTGGACGATCCTATGGACGTCCTTGGCTCTCCACTCTCCATCCACTGCGCAGACTACGCGAGGCGCGGACATCGCCGTGGTGGTCAATGCTGATACTCCCGTGACTGACCTGAGCCTCTCCGAAGTACGCAAGGTTTTGCTCGGCGAGCGGCAGTATTGGAGTTCCAAGCTTCCAGTCGTTTTGTTGATTCGTGCTCCGGCGGCTCGGGAACGCGACGTAGTGCTGCGCGTGATTTATCAGATGTCCGAGGCGCAGTTCAAACAGTATTGGGTGGCGAAGATTTTTCGGGCGGAAGCCGCGACGCCGCCCAGGATTGTGTATTCGAACGACATGCAATATGAGCTTTTGACGGCATTGCCCGGCTCCATTGCGTTTGTGGATTCCAGGAACATGCGCGCGGGCGTGAAGATCCTGCGCGTGGACGGGCATTTGCCGGGTGAAAAAGACTACCCGTTGCGATAAATGGCTCTTCTCAGCTTGTGAGGCGCTGCCCCGCTGAACGAGCGCTGCGGCTTTAGTGGGAAAGCTTCATGCGCCTTAGGATTTCCTTGAATCGCGGATCGGGTCTGATATTTTCGAACATCGGCTCGACCGCCAGGGAAACCAGGCCGCTGTCATGTTCCTCGTAAGCCTTCTCCAGCCACTCGAAGGCTTTTTGCTTTTGGTCCATGCGCATATACGACTCCGCGATGCTGTAGGAGGAGACGTAACTGTGTTTGGAGAGCTCCGTCAGGCCTTCCAGCCAGCTTTGCAAGACGCCTTTGTAGCCGGACTTCGTGAAATCCTCTTCGATGGAAGCCGCCAGTTCGGGACCTCCGGAGAGTGACAATGCCTTTTCGCGCTCCGCGACGGCTTCCTTGTGCTTGCCCATGTGCGCGTAGACTTCTTCGAGGATGCGCCGGGCCGGCGAAAACTTCGGGTCAATATCCAGAACTTTCCGTAATTGTTCGACCGCATTCTCATTCCGGCCCGCTACATAAAACTGCCATCCCATGGTGGTATTGATGATGAGAGAGAGAGGATCCAATTCCTGGGCTTTCTTCGTTTCGGCAATACCCTCGTCGAAGCGACCCATGTTCGTCAGATAGTCGCCGTACCAGTGGTGCGCCGTGGCCAGGTTCGGATTCAGCTCGATGGCACGCTTGAATTCCTTTTCGGCTCCCGCCCAATCCCATTCAAAGTGTTCTTTGACAAGGCCCAGAGACGTATGCGCTTCGCCAAGACTATCGTCAATGTCCAGCGCCTGCATCGCCGCGGTTTTGGCTTTCGGCCAGGCTTCGGACGGTGGAAGGTAACCGGCGTCACCCAATAGACTGTAGCTGTCTGCAAGACCCGCGTAGGACAACGCATACCCAGGATCCTTCTGAACAGCTTGACTGAAGTAGTCCGCCGCTTTCTTGAAATCCGCCTGCGTCCACTTATTCCAATAAAAGAGACCCTGGAGATAAAGTTGATAGGCTTCCGCGTTTTCGGTAGGCCGCTTCGCGAGCAATTTCTTTTCTTCTCCCGCAAGCCGCGGACGCAAGCGCCCATAAATGTCGCCGGCAATTTCCTGCTGCACAGTGACGAGATTGGAAAGCTTGCGGTTGTATTGCTCACCCCAGATCTGCCGGCTGTTCTGCACGTCTTCCAGACTCACGCTAATCATCAGCTCGTCGCCCGTTTGGATCAGCCTCCCCGTCAGAATGGCTCGAACATGCAGGTCGCGGCCCACCTTCTGCGAGTCTGTTGCCTGTCCCTTGTAGCGGAAAACCGTGTTGCGCGACATGACCGCGAGATTGGGGAGCTGCGAGAGGCTGTTGATCAAACTTTCGGTGATTCCGTCGCTCAGATATTCCGTTTTCGGATCGTTGCTCAAATTGGCAAAGGGCAGAACGGCAATCGATTCAATGCGTGCCTGGCTCGCGCCGCCAAATACGCGGTCGCGCAAATTGCCCACATTCAATCCGAAAAGGATTAGCAAAACAGCGAGGATCCCGCCCCATACAAGATGAGGCCAGAGACGACGCAGCTTTTGGCGGGAAGCTTGCCCGGTGGTAAAGGGCATCGCGCGGGCCGAATCCGTGTCTCGTATCAAACGCTGAAGGTCCGCGCGCAAGTCCGAAGCAGACCGGTAACGAAGTTCGCGGTCCTTCTCAAGAGTCTTGGCGATAATCTGTTCGAGCTGGATGGGGATCGCGGGATTCAGACGCGCCGCCGGAACAGGGGCACGGTTCAGGATGGCATCAAAAATCACGCCGGACGTGTTTCCGATAAACGCGCGCTGCCCGGTGCACATTTCATAAAGGACCAGGCCCAAGGAGAAAAGATCGGTGCGTTCGTCGAGTTCTTGACCGCGGACTTGCTCGGGGGACATGTAGGAGACTGTGCCCAAAGCCACGCCATCGCTGGTGAGATGAGCGTCCTGGGTGGTGACTCCAAAATTCCCGGCCGCCTGCCTGGCCCGCCCCGCGCCTCTGCGTTCCGGCATCAGCTTGGCGAGTCCGAAATCGAGAAGTTTTACCTGGCCGCGGTCGGTGAGGAAAATGTTGGCCGGCTTGATGTCGCGGTGAATGATGGCTTTGGAATGGGCGGCTTCCAGGGCGTCCGCCATCTGGTGGCCATACTCCGGCACGCGGTCCAGTTCAACCGGTTTTCCCGAAATGCGGTGTTTCAGCGTCTGCCCTTCAAGAAATTCCATGACGATGAAGTGCTGGCCTTCATACTGGTCTACGTCATAAATCGTGCAGATATGGGGATGGTTGAGCGACGACGCGGCCCTCGCTTCGCGTTGAAACCGTTCAATCGCCAAGGGTTCGCTGGAAAGTTGTTCGGGGAGAAATTTTAAAGACACGTAGCGGCCGAGTCTGAGGTCCTCGGCTTTATACACCACGCCCATGCCGCCCCCACCGAGTTTTTCCAAGATACGGTAATGGGAGACGGTTAGCCCGATCATTGAGAGAAAACCGCCATTGGAACGCCATATTAGGGTGCGCTTGGAAACAAGTCAACGCAAAGGGCGCTGGAGGGTTCGAATGGGGCGATTGGAAGCCTGCAGCGGAGCCGGCGTTCCTAATCCATGTGGTGATGCATGGCGAACACTTTGTCGAGTGAGTCTTCGTACGGGTAGACGTGGACCATCCAGCCGAAGATGACTGGCTGGAAGCGGCCACTCGCGGCGTCGCAGGCTTCTTGCGTGGCGACGGAAACTCTTAATCCAAACTTTTTCCAGTCGGCGCTTCGGAGCTGTCCTTTTTGCGGCATGCAGAGGTTGGTGTGCAAATGCCACATGGCCATGCTGAGTGGAACACGCGCGTTAAGCTGCTCTTCCGTCGCGCGCTTGGGCATGGTGTACATGGCGCCCACAAGTTCGTACCCGTCCGAAGTTTTCCTGTAGAGCAGGGAAGTCGGGCGCGCGGGATCGAAAGAAAAAGACTCCAGGAACCCATTCCAGTAATTTGTGAAGTGATATTCGGGCTGCGGCAGATTCGGCAAAAAGATCTTGTAACCGTCGTTCAGGGCAACGTGATAGTCCTTGTATTTCTCGATGCCGGAGCGAAGCTGCGAGACAATTTCATTGGCACGGGCGGTATCTTCCGGCGTTTGCGGGCGCATCGCCCTCATGTGCATATGGAGGTTGTGCGTGTCCATGTGCCCGCGCGTCATGTCGTGAACGGCATGAGCTTCGTTGGCCTTGGCATCGTCCATATCCATCCCCGGCATCTTGCTGTGGTCCATCGGCTGCGATACCTCCGATTGCGGACTGGACGACTGCTGCGCATCCTGTTCTGGCGCTGCGGGCGCGCGATGGCTGGGGATGGCGGCAAGAAGTACGCTTACCAGAAAGAGTGCGCCAAATAAAATGCCGGCTTTGGCGGCGAGATGAAAGAACGTGCTGCGGGCTGACATGACAATTCTCCTCACCTAATAATACGCATCGCGAGTCCGCGGGATTTCAGCGCATGGTACAGGGTGTGCTCTCCAAAAACTGGCCGGGTGGGCAGGACTGCCCGCGCAATATCGAAAATTGGAGGTGGAAATCGGAAGCAATCGCGGATTCGAGGTGTCATGACGCCGCGTGTTAGAATTTCTGCGTGAAGAAAGAGACCATCCAACCAGCCAAGTATTTAACCGGCGGACTGGACTTGCCCGGCGACAAATCCATCTCCCATCGCTATGCGATGCTGGCGGCGCTCGCCGAAGGGACCAGCGAATTGCGGCATTTTTCGGCGGCCGCCGACTGCCACAGCACCTTGAGCTGCATGAGCGCGCTGGGCGCGGAAGTGAAAATCGAGAAGGACACCGTTCGAGTAACCGGCCGGGGGCCGCGCAGCCTGAAAAGCAGTTGGCGCGCGCTCGATGCCGGAAATTCCGGCACAACGATACGTCTTCTGGCGGGAATTTTGGCCGGACAGCAGTTTTCCTCGCGGCTCACGGGCGACGACTCGCTCCAGAAGCGGCCCATGAAGCGCGTCATCGGCCCGCTTCGCCAAATGGGCGCGGACATTCGCGGGCGCGAAGATAATTTCGCGCCGCTGGAAATTCACGGCGCCAGGCTCAAGCCCATTGACTACAACATGCCGATGGCCAGCGCGCAGGTAAAATCCGCAGTTTTGCTCGCGGGACTCTTTGCCGATGGTGTGACCAGCGTAACGGAGCCGGCGCGAACCCGCGATCACACCGAGTTGGCCCTTGAGGAATTTGGCGCCGCCATCGAGAAAAATGGCCGCACGATTCGAATCCATAGTCTCGGCGGGGCAAATGGCAGCGGCAAGCTAATCGCCAAATCGCTCGACGTTCCCGGCGATTTGTCTTCCGCCGTGTTTTTCATCGCTGCCGCGTCACTCTTTCCCGATTCGAACATCCTCATCCACAACGCTGGCCTGAATCCTACGCGTACCGCGATTCTGGATTTGTTCGCTTCGATGGGCGCCTCAATCCAAATCCTCGGCCCCAAGGTTGCCCACGGAGAAATCGTCGGCGATCTCTCCGTGAAGGGTGCAACTCTCAAGGGCGGTGTGATTGCCGGAGAAAGGATTCCTCTGCTGATTGACGAGTTGCCGATGCTTGCCGCTCTGGGTCCCTACACCGACCAAGGAATTGAGATTCGCGATGCCGCCGAACTCCGTGTGAAAGAAAGCGACCGCATCGCCGCGCTCGCGGAGAACCTTCGCCGGATGGGTGCGTCCGTTGAAGAGCGGCCGGACGGATTGAAGGTGCAAGGTCTTCACACGGGAAAATTGCACGGCGCCGAAATCGATCCTCGCGGCGACCACCGTATCGCCATGGCCTTTGCCGTCGCCGGCCTCGCCGCTGAAGGAAACACCGTTATTCGTGATGCCGATTGCGCTGCCGTTTCCTTCCCCACGTTTTTTCAGGAATTGAACCGCCTTGCAGAGCGTTAGCGCTAATTGATTGTTCTAAGATAGCTCTCAGCTGGTCTTGCGAATGGAAATCGATCCGTAGCTCGTCTTCAAGATAATTTTCGGTCCGCGTCCGCTGCCGTATTTTCCTTCCAGGTGCGAATCGCCGGACTTGCTTCCCGAAGTCAGCTTCAGCGAATCCGCCTGGAACTCGCTGTCAATATCCCCCGAATGGCAATCAGCCACAATCTCGAAGCTCGACGATTCCGGAAGGCTAAGAGTAATCCCTGCCGAAGCGTTGTCAATCTCGATGTCGTCCTTCGGCGGAGCCGAGAAGCGAACTTCGACATTGCCTCTGCGATTCTCGATTTTCACCTTGCCGCCGGTGTTCTCCAGCGTGATGTCGTCTTGTGTCTTCACGGTGACGTTTCCGGGAGCGTCATAGATTTCCAGATGGCCCGGGCTGGCCTCCATATGGCCGGCGAGTTGCGATAGCGTCAGATCAGTACGGTGCGAGACGAAGCGCACGCCTTTGGCTACTTTATCTGCCCGGATGGCCCCGTAAAACTCGCCGTCAATCGTAAGTCCGCCCGTGGCGCCCGACACATTGATTTCCCCGCCGTGACCGGAAATCTTGATGCTGCCTCTCGTATCGGAAACTTTGATGTCGCTTTTCCGCGTCTCGATGTCGACGTCTCCCCCCGTGTCGCGAATCTCGATGTTGCCGACCCCATTCGTCACGCTGATCGCCTTCGCCATATCCGCGACGGTGATGTCGCCCTTCTCGTTGCGGATCGTCAGCGAAGCCTTCTTCGGAACCGCCACGTCTAGATCGAAGCTGATCCGCGAATCTCCCGTGCCGACTCCCGATGGATGGATTTCATAACCGTCACCATTCTTCACAATCTCGACGCCTACGCGGTCAGCAGCTTGCTGGTCGTCGTTCTCGTTCCAGGCCTTTGCATTCTTCTTGCCGGAAACCCGAATTTGGGCCTCGTCCGAAGGGCGCACGCTGACGTTGCCGCGGCCGTTGTGTATCGCGATGCGCGCATCCCCGGGAACCTCCTTAGGCGCGACGTCCAGGTCAAAGTCAAAGCTGTTTCCCCACTCCCGAACGTGGCCCGGGAGATTTTCCCTAGCGTAGTCAACGCCAACCACGATGCCGAGAAGAATGAGAAGTCCCAGCACAAGAAAAACTTCGCCTCCGGTAATCTTCGCCGCGTCCGGATCGCCGGCGCGGCTCGCCGCCATCCGTTCATACAATTTAATCCCGCCCCAAAAAATCAGGATGAGCGGCCACCAGTGCCCGACCACTTCGCCAATACTGACGCCCCTGTAGTTGTGAAGGAGCAGCAGCAATCCTACGAAGAGCAGTAGAAGTCCGGGAAAAAACGAGCTGCCGCGTCGACGAAGATTAGCCATGAAGCTCTATTGCCCCTGTCCCTGACTGGAGATTTGATTTTGGGGAGCGGTTGGCAAGGAGCCCGGCGCGCCCGCAGCTGTCGGAGGAACCGCCCCGGAAATATGACCATCAGCCGGCGCGGCCGCCGCGGCAAGGCTGATGATTCCCAGGACGATGAGAATGACCGGATAGGTCCTGCCGAATGAGAAATCACCGCCGCGCACCTGGTCGACAAGAAAAAGCGCTCCAACCGTGATGATGACGGCGGGACCCATCAGCCCGCGAATCGTGCACTGGGGGCACGCGCATCGAATTCGATCACTCATCGAGCAAATCCTCCTACGAACGCCGGTCCAGCCGGTTGCGCATCATCAAAACGCCCGCGCCGATCAGAATGGCGGGCCAAAAAAACTGCGAGATTCGGTACCAGGGAAACCAGTCAAAATTGTGAAGCAGCAGCAGCACTCCCGCGCCAATCAGAAGAATGGGCCCAATCGGGCGTTCTTTGGAAAAGGAATCGAGAGGGTCGGACAAAGTTTCGCCGGCCTGCCGCGCTTTCGCCGTGCGGTAGGCATCAATGGGCATGTAGATCCAAAACCCTGAGAGGCAAATCCACAGGGCGGCAGTGCCGCCACCACTCATGGAGCCTTCCGTCCCGGTAATGAAGAGCACCAGGAAAATGGCAAGGTGAATCATGCCCTTGCCGTACTGTTCGTTATAAAAAGCGCCCATGCCCGGCAGAAATCCCAGCAAGAAAGCGATCACTGGATTGGATCTGGAGCGGCTCTGCGAGCCCGCAGGCAAATTGGTAGGAGGCATCTGGTACTGCGATTCCGGGGGCGGAGCCGGAGCGGGTGGGGCAGGAGCGGGGATGCCCACGATGCCCGCCAGGCACTCTTCGCAGTAGAGAACGTCACGCACCGGGCGCACACACGTCGAGCACATGGCCTTGCCGCAATTCCGGCAGTAACCGACCGCGTCCACGTCCGAATGGACGGCACACTTCATGGCATTCTCCTCTCACCAATCGAGCCACACAGAACGGGGAATTGCGCCGCCAGCACCCTTAGGTTTCGGCCAAGTTCGTCGGCACGGTTCTGCTGCTTGGGCGCGGACGGATTCGCATTGTCGGTGCGGCCAGGTTGCTTGTCGGGAGAACTCTTCGGCGCCGATTGCTCCCTGGTAGCAGGATTTTGGTCGTTTTCGTTCAGGCGCGTTTGAATTTCATAAACGACGCGCAGGTCGCTGACGAATTTGACGCTCTGGGCGTAGACTAGATGCACCTTGCGGTCAGCGTTGCGATAAATCGTGGCAGGGCGAAGATCCGCCAATTTTGGCTTGGTAAACGAAAAACCGGAAGCCGTAAGAATAACGACGATCGTCGCGGCTGCCGAAACCAGGCCGTAAACAAAGCGCGGCGACTGCAGGCTCTTCAGCCACCGCCTCAGGTTGCGCCAACTCGGTG
>Ga0137409_10003067_pt1 | contig 17735 bp, 16 predicted proteins | sample CZODoug1_16funga_FD_122059 | JGI IMG/M metagenome (GOLD analysis project Ga0137409, IMG submission 122059) | Vadose zone soil fungal communities from Angelo Coast Range Reserve, California, USA - CZODoug1_16fungal (Hybrid Assembly) | ecosystem: Environmental > Terrestrial > Soil > Vadose zone... | reverse complement strand
GTGCCCAAGCCCCCGGAGTTGATCCAGCGGCGCGGCTTGTCGAATTTGTAGAACTGCGCCGCCCACATCTGGTGCTGGCCGACGTCGGAGGTCACGAAAGCCTCGCCCTTGGTGATCTCGTAGAGTCTCTCGAGTACGAATTGCGGCTTGATGATCTTGCTCTTCTTGTCGTATTTCAGGCAATCCTTCGATTTCCACAAGCCGATCTGGGACCACCACGCGCTCAAAGCCTTCTGGTCCGGTTTGTAGCCTGCGGCCTCCAGCTGCCGCATCAGCTCCTCGATCACGTCGGACACGTTGCCCACGATCGGGACGTCCACCTTCACGCGTTTGGAGATCGATGACGGATCGATGTCGATGTGGATGATCTTGCGCTGCACTTGCGCGAAGTCCTGCGGATTCCCGATGACGCGGTCGTCGAAGCGCGCCCCCACGGCGAGGAGAACATCGCAGTTCTGCATCGCCATGTTCGCTTCGTACGTGCCGTGCATTCCGAGCATGCCCAGGAATAGCGGGTCGGTCGCGGGGTAGCCTCCCAGCCCCATGAGCGTGTTGGTGCACGGGAAGCCGAGCATCTTCACGAGCTTGGTGAGCTGCTTGGAGGCGTCCGACAGGATCACTCCGCCGCCGGTGTAGACCATGGGGCGCTTGGCCTCGGAGAGCAGTTGCACCGCCTTCTTGATCTGTCCCGGATGCCCCTTCACCACGGGATTGTAGGAACGCATCGTTACCGATTCCGGATATTCGAAGGGGCACTTCGCGCTAGTGACGTCCTTGGGAATGTCGACGAGCACCGGGCCGGGCCTTCCGGTCCTTGCGAGGTAGAACGCCTTCTTGATCGTGACCGCGAGATCCTTGACGTCCTTCACCAGGAAATTGTGCTTCACGCAGGGCCGCGTGATCCCCACCGTATCGCACTCCTGAAACGCATCCAGCCCGATGGCGTGCGTCGGCACCTGTCCCGTGATGATCACCATCGGGATCGAATCCATGTACGCGGTGGCTATTCCCGTTACCGCGTTGGTGACGCCGGGTCCCGAGGTGACCAGCGCCACGCCAACCTTGTTGCTCGAGCGCGAATAGCCGTCGGCGGCATGGGTCGCGCCCTGCTCGTGGCGGACCAGGATATGCTTGACCTTGTCCTGCTTGAACAACTCGTCGTAGATGAAAAGGACCGCCCCGCCGGGGTAGCCGAAAACGTACTCGACTCCCTCTGCCTGGAGGGAGCGGACGACGATCTCTGCACCCGTCAATTCCATTGCGATTTCCGAAAAATTCCCTGAAGCTTCAGAGCCTAATTGGTGACACCTGATTGGTCAAGTTTTCCCTGATTTCACCGTGCTTTTGATACCATCGGACAGCCAAGGCCCGTGCATCCGGACCGACAAAAAGGAAGCTCCCTGGCCTCCCCCAACGAACTAGCCGAATTTCTCGCGAGCGTCGAGCGACGCGCGTACAAGCAGGCGCTCTTCGCGGTCCGGGATTCGGAGAACGCTCTGGACATCGTGCAGGACTCGATGCTCAAGCTCGCGGAAAAATACGGGGCGAAGCCGCTCGCGGAGCTGCCGATGCTGTTTCAGCGCATCCTGCAAAATACCATTCGCGACTTCTACCGCCGGCAGAAAGTCCGATCCTTGTGGGTCACGTTGTTCTCCTCGCTTTCCTCGGGTAAGGAGGACGACGATGCGGACCCGCTCGAGACGCTCGCTAGCGCGGACGACTCTAAGCCGCGCGATGGCCCTGCCGACCGTCTGGAACAGTCACAACTCATTGAAATTATTGAATTTGAGCTACGGCGGCTGCCGGCACGTCAACGGCAGGCGTTTTTGCTGCGTTACTGGGAGGAGTTGGACGTCGCCGAGACGGCAGCCGTCATGGGTTGCTCCGAAGGCAGCGTCAAAACCCATTGCTCCCGCGCAGCGCATGCACTGGCAGCAGCCTTAAGAGCAAGGGGGATCGACCTATGAACGAACAACAGACCGCGCACAGGATCAAGCAGCTTCTCAACAAGGGGCTCGATCTGGACGCCGGGACGCTGGCGCGCCTGGAGACGGCACGCAAGCAGGCCTTGGCGCGCCAGCGCATCGAGGCGCCCTCTTTCGTGCTAGGCTGGGCCGACAACGTATTCGGCCGGCTCGGTGGTCCCACGTCCATCATTCCGCGAATGCTGTTGCCGATGGCGGTGCTGATCCTCGGCTTGATCGCGATCAACCAGTGGCGGGATTCGCAGACCGCCGCGGAAATCGAGGAAATCGACGCCGCGGTGCTGACCGGGGACCTGCCTTTGGACGCCTACCTCGACAAGGGATTCGATGCATGGCTAAAGCGCTCCTCGCACTAGCACTTTGGCTCTGTATCTCCCTACCCGTCCTCGCCGCTGCACCCAAAAAGGCCCCAAGCTGGGCTGAATTGAAGCCGGAGCAGCAGCAGGTCCTCGCGCCGCTTGCGGCCGACTGGGACAAGCTCGAGCCCGACCAGAAGCGCAAATGGGTCGGCATCGCGAATCGCTACCCGAAGATGAAACCCGACGAGCAAGCGCGCGTACAGCGTCGGATGCAGGCGTGGGCGAAGCTCACGCCCAAGGAGCGACAGGCTGCGCGCGAGAGCTACAAGAAAATGGAGAAGTTGCCGCCGGACAAGAAGCAGGGGCTCACGAAGCAATGGGAAGAGTACAACCGCCTGCCCGAACAGGAGCGACGCAAGCTGGGCAGCAAATCGCCCAAGCCACCGGCGCCTCGGGGCGCTTCCAAATCGCCGACCGGAGCGCCGTCGGACGCGCCTTCGGGCATCGCCCCGGCACCAAGCCCGGCAAATCCGTAACCCGCCTCGATGCAGCCGGGGGCTGCTCCCCACGCAGATCCCGCAGTTCCCAGCATCGCCAGACGATTGTTGTCGATGTTGTACGAGGCCCTGCTCGCTTTTGCGATCGTGTTTCTGGCGGGCACAGCGTTCTACGGCGCAGCCGAAGGACGCCTTGCGGGGGAAACGCGTTTGCTATTCCAGCTATATCTTTTTCTCGTGCTCGGAATCTATTTCATCGCGTGCTGGAGCCGCGGCGGTCGGACTCTGGCGATGCAAACCTGGAAGATGCGGGTGGTGCGACGCGACGGTGGTTCGATCGGTGCCGCCCGCGCCGCGTTGCGCTACGCGCTCGCCTGGGTGTCGCTCGCCGCGTTCGGCGCCGGGTTCCTCTGGGCGTGCGTCGACAGCGACAGGCAGTTCCTGCATGACCGGCTGGCGGGAACTCGGATTGTGATGGTCGAGGCGGCGGTGCGCTGCTAGATTCCGGACCCAACGCCCCTGGACCGGGGCGGCTATCGGCGCTCGGCCCACCACATCATCAGCGTCGCGGCTCCGAGGAACATCATGCTTGGCAGAACCGCGGCGAGGACGGGTTGCCAGTTCTGGAGCAGTCCCAGGTGGGCGAACAAGCTGTTCAGGAAGTGAAAAAAGACCCCGAGCATGATCCCTGAGAACACCTTCACGCCCACGCCGCCGGCCCGAACGTGGACGTAGGCGAAGGGCAACGCGAGAGCCATCATTACCAGAGAGACGAACGGATAGACGAGCTTTTTCCACATTGCTATCTCATAGCGCTCGGATTTCTGCCTGTTCTCGGCCAGATGGCGGGAATACTGGTACAGGTTCCACGCCGACATCCGGTCGGGCACGATGAACAGGACTGCCAGTATGTCGGGCGTGAGAACCGAGCTCCAATCCATCTCCGCAACGCGCTCGACGCTGCTCCCGCTCGGGCCAAACGCCGTGTTGACGATCTCGCGAAGGCGCCAGATGTTCTTTCCGAGATACTTCCCGTGCTTCGCGAAGCTTATCGACTTGAGGCGGTATTGATCGTCGAACTCGAATACCCTGATATCGGCCAAGGTCGTGTCCGGTTGGACCTCGCGAATGTTTACGAAGCGCCGGTCGTCTTTCACCCAGAGCCCCGTGTGGAATTCGCTCGCGATGATCGTGCTGGTCGTCGAAAGCTTGAGCTGCTTCGCCGCCCGCTCCGACACCGGGGCGATCAGCTCCCCGAATATGAGCGTGGCGACGGCAAAAACGACGCCGATGCGAAACAGGGTGGCGATCGCGCGCCACGGCGCAAGGCCGGAGCTGCGCATTACGGTGTACTCGGAGTTGGCGGCGAGATGCGAGAGCGCATAGAGCGTGCCGATCAGAACTGCCAGGGGAAACAGCTCGTAGACGTGGCTCGGGACGGTGAGCGCGACATAGCCCAGGGCGTGCTGCAGTCGGTATCCTCCCTTGCCGACATCGGTCAGCTCGTTGATCAAGTCGAAAAACGCGAACAAAGCGAGGAACGCGGCAAAAACGAACAAGGTCGCCCCGTAGATCTCGCGCGCAAGATATGTCCGCAGGGTGTCCAACCTCAGCGCCTTCTGCCCAGCAGCGAACCGACTCGAATCCGCCGGTAGAAGAGGATGCCGAGAACACCCAGCATTCCGGCATGAACCACCCACCACCCGATGCTGAATCCGATCCGGCCCTGAGACACCCAGGCTTGAACAATGCTGAGAACGTTCGCGTAGACCATGTAGGTGAAGAGCGCGAAGATCAAGTTCACCGAACGGCTCGCTCTCGGATTCACGAAGGACAGCGGTATCGCGAGCAAGGCAAGCACGAAGGCGGCGATCGGCAGGCCGATGCGCCAGAGGAGCTCTGCCAGGTGGGGATTGCTCGGCGTCAGAATCAGCCCGAAAGTGGACATCGCCTTGGTCGAGGTCTCTTCCGCCTGCGTTTCACGAGATTCGATCTTCATGGCGTAACGCTCGAAGTTCATGACCTTGAAATCGAGGTTGCCGGGAACGCCTTCGTAACGGCGTCCGTCGAGAAGAACGACCAGGCGGTCGCCATTGTCCGCCGACTCCCGGTACCCACGCCTGCTGACCGTGATGCCCAGCCTGCCCTCTTTCATCTGGGCGATGAAAACGTTCTGCACGTTGGTCTCGTCGCCCGCGATCTCCTCCACGAAGAAGACCCGATCGGCCGACGACGCCTCGAGGAAAACTCCGGGCGCGACACGCGAGACCTCGTCCCTTACCTTCATCTGATGCCTGTACTCCTCGGCCTTGCCGATCGCCCAGGGCGAGAGGAACAGCGACAGCACGGCGACCAGCGCGACCAGCGGCGCCGCAAACAGGAGCACCGGGCGGATCCACGCAAAAAGCGAGAGGCCCGAGCTGAACCAGATCACCATTTCCGATTCCCTGTAGCTGCGTGAGAGCGTCATCAGAACCGTAATGAAGAGCGTCAAGGAAAGGAGCACGGGCAGGTAGTTGAGCGCGGAGAACGCGAGCAGGGCGGCCACTCCTTCGGAGAGTACTTTTCCTATTGCCGCCTGGCCGAGCAGCCGGATGAGCTGCGTCGTGAGCGTGATGGCGAACAACGCGGAGAACACCGCGAGCGCGAGATTCCCGAACTCACGCAGCAAGGCGCGCTGGAAGATCACGTCGTGACCGAGGCCATTTCAGCAAGACGGCTCGAACGAGAGCCGAGAGACATCGCATCGCTTTGACTTCGGCGAAGCAAACCGGGGATAATCCTCACACTTTTGCCTGGGTCAGGGTCGAGTGGAATTTAGCACAAAAATCGCGGCGCCGGAGAAGCAAAAGACCGCGTGCGTCGTGGTCGGCGTGTTCGAATCGCGCAAGCCTTCTCGCGCCGCGAGTGCGCTCGACAAGGCCGCGCGCGGGCAACTGCGCGAGCTTCTGCGTACCGGGGACATGGACGGCAGGGCGGGCAGCACGCGGATCCTGTATCGCGTGCGCGGCGTCTCGGCGGAGCGCATCCTTCTCGTCGGGCTCGGCAAGGAGAAGGAATTCGGCGAGAGGCAGTATCGGGACTGCGCGCGCGCCGCGCTGTCGACGATTCGGGAAACCGGAGCCCGTGACGCCTGCGTGTATCTCGCCGAGCTCCAAATTCCCGGCCGCGATGCGGCATGGAAGGCACGCCAGCTCGTTCTGGCCGCGGTCGAAGTCACCTATCGTTTCGACCAGATGAAGAGCAAGAAAGCGAATGCGGGCTCGCTCGTCCACGTGGCGGTTTCGGCGACTTCGAATCACGACGCTTCCGCCCTGGAGCGCGGCGTGCGCGAAGGGCGCGCGATCGCCGCGGGAATGTCGCTCACCCGTGATCTCGGAAATCTCCCCGCGAACGTATGTACGCCCACCTACCTGGCAGAGCGCGCCGTGAAGCTCGCGCGCGAATGGAAGCTCGCGGTGGAGGTGCTCGAGCAAAAAGACATGGAAAAGCTCGGCATGGGTTCGCTGCTCTCGGTGACCCGGGGATCGCATCAGCCGCCCAAGTTCGTGATTCTGCGCTACTCGGGAGCCGGCAAGAGGGAGCGGCCCGTGGTGCTCGTCGGAAAAGGCATCACCTTCGACACCGGCGGCATTTCCCTCAAGCCCGCGGCGGAAATGGACGAGATGAAGTTCGACATGTGCGGCGCGGCGAGCGTCCTGGGGACGCTCCGCGCTGTGGCCGAGCTCAAGCTCAAGCTCAACGTCATCGGCTTGGTGCCGACCTGCGAGAACATGCCCGGGGGCGCAGCCACCAAGCCGGGGGATATCGTCACCAGCCTGTCCGGGCAGACCGTCGAGATCCTCAACACCGACGCCGAGGGACGCCTCATCCTTGCCGACGCGCTGACTTACGCCGAGCGCTTCGAGCCCCAGGCGGTGGTCGATATCGCCACGCTCACCGGCGCCGTCATCATCGCCCTCGGCCACGTCTGCTCCGGCCTGTTCGCCAACAAGGACGGCCTCGCCCAGGAACTGCAGGCGGCGGGAGCGGAGTCCTGGGACAGGATCTGGCAGCTGCCGTTGTGGGACGACTACCACGAGCAGCTGAAAAGCAATTTCGCCGATTTTGCGAATATCGGCGGACGTCCCGCGGGCAGCGTAACCGCGGCGTGTTTCCTGTCGAAATTCACCCGCAAGTACGACTGGGCCCACCTGGACATCGCCGGGACGGCCTGGAAGTCGGGCAGGGAAAAGGGAGCGACCGGCCGGCCCGTTCCCCTGCTGACCACGTTTCTGATGAAGCGCGCGAGAGGATAGAGATGGAGCCCGTGGGAAGCGAAGCTCTCCCGCTCCGTTCCGTCGTGCTCGCGGCCGCGGGCTGTTATTGCTCATGACACGCATCGATTTCTATTCCAACGCCGAATCCAAGCTCCAGGTCGTCTGCCAGCTGGTCGCGAAGGCCGTTCGGGAGCAATTGCAGGTCGTGGTCTATGCGCCGGACCAGAACACGGCGCGCAGTTTCGATAAGTTGCTGTGGACGTATCAGGCGATCGGGTTCGTCCCTCATTGCCTCGCGAGCGATGCGCTCGCCTCCGAGACCCCCGTGGTCATCGCCCACGACGACTCCGAGATGGCTCACTATCGCGTCCTCATCAATCTGCATGCGGAATCGCCGCCGCCCTTCAGTCGTTTCGAAAGGCTGATCGAGGTCGTCGGAATGGACGAGGACGACCGCCAGCAGGCCAGAAACCGTTTTCGCTTCTACCGGGATCGCGGCTACGAGATCCGCCACCACGACCTCGCGAAATCGACCCCATGAGCGAGCCCGACGACCTGCTGGGAAAGGCGGACGCGTTCCTGAAGCGCTACCATCCTTCGAGCACGGCCGCCCAGCACGATGTTCCGGTTCTCACCGAGGTCATCGAAACCCGTGAAGCTCCAGTTCAGGCGGCGCCCGTACCAACGCCGATCACCACTCCCGGCGAGACCGAGTTGCTCGCGCTGGAACAGAGGCTGAAGCAGAGCATTATCGATGCGGTCGCCTCGCAAGTCGTGAAAACCGTCGAGGAACCGCTCAAAGAGCGTCTCGACACCCACCTGCAGCGCGTGCTCATCGCCTTGAGCAACCAGATCAAGGCCGACCTGGAGGTGCTCGTCCGCGAGGCCGTCGCCCGTGCCGTCGCCACCGAAATCGCGCGCATGCGGGAGCCTCCGCGGGGCGGCTGAAGCTATAATCTCAACCGAGCGCGTCGACCGGGCTCCTTTCCAGAGCACCGCTCGGCGCGCTTTCTCGTTCTGACACTAAATGGAACTCGCAAAGAGCTTTGACCCGCACGAGGTCGAGCAGCGCTGGTATCCCGTCTGGGAGTCGCGCGGCTACTTCACGCGTTCCGCAAGCCCCGACAGACCGCCGTACTGCATCCAGCTGCCTCCGCCGAACGTCACCGGCACCCTGCACATGGGGCATGCGTTCCAGCAGACCCTGATGGATGCGCTGATCCGCTATCACCGCATGCGCGGATTCGATACGAACTGGGTGGTCGGCACCGATCACGCCGGCATCGCCACCCAGATCGTGGTCGAGCGACAGCTCGAGTCCGAGGGCAAGACCCGCCGCGACCTCGGCCGCGAAGCCTTCGTCAAGCGCGTGTGGGACTGGAAGCAGCAGTCGGGATCGACCATCACGCGGCAGATGCGCCGCCTCGGAGCGTCGGCCAACTGGAGCTTCGCGGACTCCGAGGGTCAGAACGCCGGCTACTTCACCATGGACGAGCGCATGTCGCGCGCCGTGGTCGAGGCGTTCGTGCGGCTCCACGAGCAGGGCCTGATCTACCGCGGCAAGCGCCTGGTCAACTGGGACCCGGTGCTGGGCACCGCCGTGTCGGACCTGGAAGTGGACAGCGAGGAAGAGGACGGGAAGATATGGGAGATCCGCTACCCGCTCGAGGACGGGAGCGACTCCGTAGTCGTAGCCACGACTCGGCCGGAAACCATGCTCGGCGACGTGGCCGTCGCGGTGAATCCCAAGGACGAGCGCTACACAAAGCTCGTCGGAAAGCGCGTGCGGCTGCCGCTTGCCGAACGCACCCTCCCCGTGATCAAGGACGACTACGTCGATCCGGCGTTCGGCACCGGCTGCGTGAAGATCACGCCGGCGCACGACTTCAACGACTATGCCGTCGGCCAGCGCCACGAGCTGCCGCAGGTCACGGTCATGGACCTGAAGGCGAAGATGAACGAAAACGCGCCGCCGGCGTATCGCGGCCTGGACCGGTTCGAAGCGCGCAAGCGGATCGTCGCCGACCTCAAATCGCAGAATCTGCTGGTCTCCGAGAAACCCTACAAGCTGCGTGTGCCGCGGTCGGGCCGAACCGGTGTGATCGTCGAGCCCATGCTCACCGATCAGTGGTTCGTGAGCATGGAAGGTCTCGCGAAGCGCGGGCTTGAAGTGGTCGCCAAGGGCGAGGTGAAGTTCTACCCCGAACACTGGGCGAGCACCTACAACCAATGGCTCGAGAAAATCCAGGACTGGACCATATCGCGCCAGCTGTGGTGGGGCCACCAGATTCCGGCGTGGTACGACCAAGACGGCAATATCTACGTCGCTCGGAGCGAAGCGGACGCGAGGAAGCAGGCGGCGGCGAAAGGCCATCGCGGCGCGTTGAAGCGCGAAGAGGACGTGCTCGACACCTGGTTTTCCTCCGCGCTCGTCCCGTTCACCTCTCTGGGATGGCCGGAGAAGACCCCCGACTTGGGGCGCTTCCTGCCGTCCAACGTACTCATCACCGGCAACGACATCATTTTCTTCTGGGTCGCACGGATGATCATGATGACCCTGCACTTCACCGACAAGGTGCCGTTCCGCCACGTCTACATCAACGCCATCGTGCGCGACGCCGAGGGCGAAAAGATGTCGAAGTCCAAGGGCAATACCATCGACCCGCTCGACCTGATCGACGGTATTTCCTTCGACGGGCTGCTGCAGAAATCGACCGTGGGCCTGCTCAAGGACGAGCACAAACAACGGATCGAAAAGTACATCAAGAGCCACTACCCGAACGGCATCCCCGCCTTCGGCGCCGACGCGGTCCGTTTTACCTTCGCGTCGCTCGCGAGCTTCGCCATCACGCTCAATTTCGACCTGAACCGCTGCGAGGGCTACCGCAATTTCTGCAACAAGCTGTGGAATGCCGCGCGCTTCGTGCTGATGAATACCGAAGGCAAAGATTGCGGGGCGGACGAAAGAGCTCCAATCGATCTGTCCGCCTGGGACCGCTGGATCATTAGCACGCTCCAGCGCGCGGAGAAGGAGGTCGAGGCCAGCTTTGCGGAGTATCGCTTCGACAACGTGGCGAGTGCCGTCTACCGGTTCGTGTGGGACGAATACTGCGACTGGTACCTTGAGATGGCCAAGGACCAGCTCGCGAAAGGGAACGAGCCGCAACAGCGAGGAACCCGAAGGACACTTGTGCGCGTTCTCGAGGCGGTGCTCAGGCTTGCACACCCCATCATTCCCTTCGTCACGGAGGAGCTGTGGCAAAGCGTTGCCCCGTTGACAGGAAAGAAGGGCGAGACAATCATGCTCGCTCCCTATCCAAGAAGTCAGTCGGAGAAGATCGATGAAGCTGCTGAGCGCGAAGTCGCGGTTGCGAAAGCATTAGTCAACGCAGGCAGAAATCTCCGCAGCGAGCTCAAGCTTCAGCCGCAGTACCGAGTTCCGGCGTACATCACCGGGACCCCCACAATCACGAGCACCGCGGCATTCGCGGTTCTGGTGAAGACGTCCGAGCTTCATGTCGTCAACGAGCTCCCGAAACTGGACTCCCCGATCGCGATCGTCGAGCCTCATCGTGTCATGCTGGAGTTCAAGGTCGATTCCGCCGCGGAATCCGAACGCTTGAAGAAGGAGATCGCACGCTTGGAAGGCGAGATCGCCAAAGCCGCCGGCAAGCTTTCCAATCAGAACTTCGTCGAACGCGCTCCTGCGGCGGTCGTCGTCCAGGAAAAAGAGCGCCTTGCAAATTTCAAAACGACGCTAGAGAAGCTCAAACCGCAACTCGACAAGCTCAAGGCCTGAGCCTCCTGCGGTGATACCGGCACTACGAGCGTTCCGCTCCAAGAGCTTCCGGATCTTCTACGCCGGGCAGGGCCTGGCGCTGCTGGGAAACTGGATGCAGAGCGTGGCGATGAGCTGGCTCGTGTATCGCGTGACCGGCTCGGCGCTCCTGCTCGGGATCACCGCCGGGGCGCAGCAGCTGCCGGTGTTGTTTCTGTCGCCGATCGCGGGCGTATGGGCCGACCGCGTCAACCGCCGGCGCCTGCTGGTGGTGATCCAGTCGCTCGCCTTCCTGCAGGCGTTGACGCTCGCCGTGCTCACTTTCGCCGATGCTGTTCGCGTGCACTATCTGATCGGCCTCGCCCTGCTCCTCGGTGTCATCACGGCGTTCGAGACGCCGACGCGCCAGGCTTTTCTCCTGGAGCTGATCGAGCACCGCGAGGACTTGCCCAATGCGATCGCGCTGCAATCGATGCTCTTTCAATGCACACGCTTCGTCGGACCCTCCGCGGCCGGATTGATGCTCGCCGTCCTCGGGGAGGCTTGGTGTTTCCTCGCCAACGCGCTGTGCTACCTGGCGATTATCGGGACCTACGCCGCGGTGCGCGTAAAGCCTCGGGACATCCCCCAAACCGGGGTCGAGTGGTGGCGCCAGCTCGCTTCGGGATTCGCCTACGCATTCGGTTTTACCGGGACGCGGCGATTGCTGCTCCTGCTCATGATGGTGGGATTCTTCACGGCGCCGTGGCAGTCGCTGATGCCCATATTCGCGGCAGAGACCTTCAGCGGCGACTCGAAGACCTTCGGATTTCTGATCGGAGCCGTAGGCCTGGGCGCGGTGACGGGCACGTTCGTGCTCGCGATGCGCACCACCGTTCGAGGCCTCGGCCGGGTCGTCGCCTCGACCACCGTCACCGCCGGCGCCGCGCTGATGGGATTCTCCCTGTCCGAAACCCTATGGCTGTCGCTTGTCTTTCTTGCCGTCTTCGGCGCCGGTCTGGTCGTCACCGCCGCATCGATCAACACCATATTGCAAACCGTTGCGGAGGAGGACAGGCGGGCGAGGATCATCAGCATGTACGTCATGTGTTTCATCGGATTCGCGCCCATCGGCAACTTCGCCGCGGGCGCGCTCGCGGAATCGATCGGGGTCCACTGGACCCTGTTCTCATGCGGCGTGGTCGTGGCCCTGGCGGGAGGTCTGTTCGCACTGCGCCTGAAGAGCTGGGCGCGCGCCGTGAGGCCGGTCTACCTCAAGCAGGGAATCATTCGCGATCGATAGCCGCCTGCCGGGTGCTCACTTCTTCTTCATGAGGAAGGTAAAGACCTTGTCGGCCTCGGCGTGCGAAAGCAACTGATTGCCGGTCTGCTTGGCAAAGGCCTGGAAATCCTTCACCGACCCCGGGTCCGTGGCCAGGACGCGCAGCACCTGCCCGCTGCCAAGCTCGGACAGGGCTTTCTTGGCGCGCAGAATCGGAAGCGGGCAATTGAGCCCGCGTACGTCCAGATCCTTGTCGAAGGATGCCATCGTCAGCCGCTTGTTCAGGGGGCGGAGAACTATATACCAAACCGCGCGCCGGTTGGAAGCGGGTGGAGCGCATCGGCAGGCGGCGAAGGCGCCGGCGTGCAATTGGTCCCGCGGTGAGGTTGCCTAATCAGGTAGCGGTACTTAAACTGGCACGCCGACAGCGTGTTGCTGTCACGGAGCGCCCTTGGCAAAGGAACCGCCACCAACCCATTCGCAATGGCTGGTCTACGTCGCCAGTCTTCCGATGGACGATCCCGCATCCAGGATGCGCGTGCTGCGCACCCTCGAAGCGATGGGTTGCGCGCTGCTGCGCGAGGGCGTTTATCTGCTGCCGGACACCCCGGTGAACCGGCAGGGCCTGGAGCGCTTGTCCGAGCACACGATCCGGGTCCACGGCTCCGCACACGTGCTGCACGTCGCGAGCGCCGACGCCAAGCAGGAGCGATCGTTCAAGTCGATGTTCGACCGCGCAGGAAAATACAAGGAGCTGATCAAGGCCATCGAAGGGCTGCACGCCGGGTTCGGCATTTCCGAGCCGAGCGCGATTGCCCGGGTTCTCAACAAGCAGCGCCGCGATTTCGAAGCGATCAGCGCCCTGGACTTCTTCGAATCGCCGCTGAAGGAGCAGGCGGCACGCGCGCTGCGCGAGACCGAGGCCGAGGTGCGCAAGAGGATGTTCCCTGATTCGCCCAAGTCCGGCGGCCGCCTGACCCAGACCGGGCGCTACTACTTCAAGCGTGTCTGGGCGTCCCGCAAGCCTCTGCTGGCCGACCGGCTCGCCTCGGGTTGGCTGATCCGGCGTTTCATCGACGCGGAAGCGACCCTGATGTGGCTGGAGAAGACCCAGGCGTGTCCCTCGACCGCCGTCGGGTTCGGCTTCGAAGGCGCGACCTTTTCCAACAGCAGGGACAAGGTCACATTCGAGGAGTTGCTGGTGCGGTTCAGCCTCGACGGCAACGAAACGCTCGCCAGAATCGGTGCGCTGGTGCACTACCTCGACACCGGCGGCGCGCCCGTCGCCGAAGGGGCGGGCGTGGAAACTCTGCTCCAGGGCGCGCGCCGGCGCTGCACCAGTGACGAGGAGCTGTTCACCGAGAGCGAGAAGACGTTCGACCTTCTGTACGAGGCCTACTTCGAAGGGCCTGGGAGAGACGCGCCCTCCGGCTAGCGATTCTTTCTTTCCTCGGCCTGCTGCGTGCGCAGATCCCGCAAGCGGGCCTCGACGGCCGACAACTGATAGAAATCCCCGTCACCACTTTTCTGTGCGAGCTGGAGCTGCTCGATCGCGGCCGGCAAAATCCCCTGCAGCACGTAGGTCTCGGCGAGGGCCTGGTGGTGCAACAGGCGCTTCCCGGACGCCGCATAGGACTTGGCCTGGAGGTTGTACAGCTTGGCGTCATGCGGATAGCTCTTCACCAGGTCGGCGAGCCAGGCGAGTGCCGCCTGGTGCTGCCCCATTCCCTGCAGCACGTCGATGTAGGCGTAGTGAAGCGGCCGATAGTTGGGATACCGCGACAGGGCCGAGCGAATGACGTCTCTTGCCGCGGCGGCGTCGCCCTGGCCGAGGCGAATGCGGGCCATGAGCAACTCCACCCAGGGATGGGGTCCCAGGAGCTTTCGCGCGGCTTCGGCCTGGGAAGCGGCACGAGGAAAGTCCCTTGCTCGCGCCAGGGCGCTCGCCAGGCCGTAGCGTGCGCCCGCCTCGTCGGCGTAGCGGTGCTCGCGCAACAGACCATCGAACTGCGCTACGGCTTCTCGCGGCGTGCCTTGCTGGGCGAAGAGCTTGGCGCGCGCAAGGTGGAATTCGACGCTGTCCGGTGACTGTCTGTACACCGAATCCTGGGCGCGGTTTTGCATGTCGGCAATTCGCTCGCTCGTGAGCGGGTGCGTTCGCAGATAGGCCGGAGCATTGTTTTCGTACAGCCGCGTCGCTTTCTGCATGCGTTCGAAGAACGTCCCCATGGCGCTGGCGTCGAAGCCGGCTTGCTGCAGATATTGAAACCCGATGCGGTCCGCCTCCCGCTCGAAATCGCGCGTGTAGTTGAGCTGTGATTGCACGTTGGCCGCGCTCGCCCCCGCAATGACCGCCTGGGTAACGTCCGGGCGGGACCGCGCGGCGAGGATCCCGAGGATCACCGCCGCCATCGTAGGAATCGACATCTGCTCCTGCTTTCCCAGCAGCCGGGCAAGGTGGTGCTGGGTGACGTGAGCCACCTCGTGCGACAAGACCGCGGCGAACTCCGATTCGGTCTGCGCTGCAAGGATCAGGCCGGTGTGCACCCCTACGAATCCTCCAGGCATGGCGAAGGCGTTTATGGTGTTGTCCCGCACCAGGAAGAACTCGAAGTCCTGCTGCGCGTCCGAGGTCGCCGCCACGATGCGCCGTCCGACATCGTTGACGTATTCGGTGAGCTCGGGATCATCGAGATAGCTCGGCTCGCGCAGGCGAATTTCCCGCATCGCCTGCTCGCCGATTTTGCGCTCGAGCGACGGGGACAGCAGTGCCCCCGACGTGTCGCCCAACTCCGGCAGCGACTGCGCCGGGGCTTGGGGGACGAGCAGGGCAACACTCAGGCAGGCCGCCGCTATTCTCATGGATAATATGATACCGCCGTGCGGCAGCGGTTCCCTTGGAAAGCCGTCCGTTCGGCGCTTGTATTGAAAGGCGGGAAATGAACCGTTCGAGAAAATTCAGCCATTTCGACGCTTCCGGACAGGCCCACATGGTCAACGTCGGAGAAAAGCCGGAGACGCGACGCATCGCTGTCGCCGGGGGCACTATCCGCATGATCCCCGCCACTCTCAAGCTGATTCTCGCCGGAGGTGCCAAGAAAGGCGACGTCCTCGGCGTCGCCCGGATCGCCGCGATTCAGGCTGCCAAGCGGGCGGGTGACCTGATTCCCTTGTGCCACCCGCTGGGCCTCACCCGGGTCGCCGCCGAATTCGCCGTCGACAAGCGCCGTTCGGCCGTACGGTTGGTCGTTACGGTCGAGACGATAGGCCGGACAGGGGTCGAAATGGAGGCGCTGACCGCCGTCAGCGTCGGCCTGCTGACGATCTACGACATGTGCAAGTCGGTCGACCGCGGCATGACTATCGAGGACATCAAGCTGCTGGAAAAGTCCGGCGGAAAGTCCGGGCGCTTCCGCAGGGCGGGCACATGAACACAGTCGCACCGCGCGTCTTGCCGGGCCCGGCTGACGCCGATCCGTATCATCGCGCGTAACGCACGAATTTCGTGACTCAGCGCGCGGCCGCCGGCTTTTTCGGCGCCAGGAGCCCGCTACCGGGCGACTCCAGTCGGCTGATCTCGTGGTCGGCGCCCTTGTATCCCTGGTCCGATGCGCTGCGATAGTACGCCTTCGCCTCCTCGATCCGGCCGAGGCCCTCCAGGGCCATTCCAAGCCGGTGATGTGCGATCCCGGCTTCGGGCTTCAGCGAGACGGCACGAGTGAGATAGGGCAGCGCCTGCTTGAATTCATGCAATTCGAGATGAATCGCTCCGCGCGCGAAATAGCAATGGTACGTATTCGGATATTGCGCCATGCATCGGTCCACGATCGCCATCGCCTTGTCCGCGCTCCCGACGTACGTGTATTCCCTGCCCAGGTTGTACAAGGTGCGCGAACCCCAAGGAATCGGTTTCTCGGGAAGCTTCGCGACCGCGTCCTCCCAGAGGGCGAGCGGGCTGGAGAAGGTCACCAGGCGGTTGTGCGCCTGGTACAGCAGCGCCGCGCAGACGACGGCGAACGCAGCCAGCGCCGGCCGGCGCGGAACGCCGCACAGCAGGGCGACGAACGCGAGCACGATGCCGGGAGCCCACAAGTAGCTGCGGTAAAGAACGAACGGCTCCTGGAACCGGACCGTGCTCAACTCGATCGAAAAAAGCACCCACGTATAGAGCATGCCGAAACCGGCGAGTCCCGCCCTGCCGCGGCGCCGCAGGAGCAGGAACCCGAGCACACCCCACCCCGCAAATGCGCACGCCTTCAAAAGTATCCAACCCGGCGACCGCGCCGACAGAAAATCAATGCGAAGGTCGACCGACATCGCGCCCGTATCCGGCCAGAGCCACAGTGCCAGGTATTTGAAGAACAGCCCCGCCTGGGTGACCGCACTCAGCGACCAGGGGAAATCCCCGATGTCGTACCCGAAGGCACCTTCGGTCTGCAAGGCTACCCTGCCGAAATCCGGCTCGTACGCCTGGCCGAGCAACCCCTTAGTGAGCAACACTACGAAGATCGCCGCGGGCGCACAGGCGGCCAAATAGATTGCGGCGTGACGAACCGCGAAGCGCCGTTCGACGCCGACCAGCGCCACGGCGAGCACGACGGCCGCGGGCAACATCAAGCTATGCTCCTTGCAGAGGACCGCGACGGAGTACATCAACGCCGCCGATATCGCATCGGGGTGGCTGCCGCGCACCAACCCCCGCACGAACAGCACGGCCGACAGCAGCGAGAACAGGGTGGCGAGCACGATAGTCCGCTGCACCAGGTACGCCGCCCCGTACACGGCCACCGGATGAATGGCGAACGCGGCTGCGCCGATGAACGCCCAGGCGGCGGCGTTCATCCGCGCGTCGGGCTCCGGTCCTGCGCGATCCGACTGTCGGACCACCCGCAACAGATCGTAAAGGAGCTTGTACAGCGCGAGCGAGCAGGCGAAGTGGAGCGCGAGGCTCACGATGCGGTGCACCTCCATGCGCCCCGAAAGGACGTGGGTGACCGCAAACGAAAAATACGGAGGAACTCTCAGCTCTAGGCCGAACGGATGCGTTGCGTAGTAGGAGAACCTTTCGCCGGAGAAAAGAAACGCGTCGTCGAAAACGGGCGGGCTACCGAGGAACGGCAGGTACAGGCCGCAGGCGAGCGCCACGATCAGCCCTGCGCCGATGAGATGCGGAAACAGCCGGGTGGTGCTCGCGCTCACGGGACCCAAAAAAAAGGGCACCCCGAAGGGTACCCTTTTACCGAAGCAGCTTGCTAGATTACAGACCGCGGCAGGAGCTGGGCAGGAACTTCGGCGGGATGGTGGTAGTCCCGCCACCGCAGATCCACTTGTTCACGCCATTGCCCATCATGCTGGCCGATAGTGCAGCGTTGCCGTCGATGTACGGAACCAGCTGCAGATTCTTGCCGTTGACTTGGGGGTGAACGCCGCCAGCCACGACCGTCACGGTGATGACCCCGTTGGCGTCGGTTTCCACTTTTTCCGCGTAACGGGTAGCCGACGTGGTCTCGCAGCCCCAGCCGTTCGCTTGGGGCGCCGTGCCCCCGGTCTGGTAGGTTTCGGTAATGCTCGTGCGGCACGCGCTTGCGGCCAGGATCACCTCGGACATCTTCGCCCGGACGGTGTAGTCCTGGTACGCGGGGAGCGCCACCGCAGC
>Ga0137409_10003066_pt1 | contig 17736 bp, 23 predicted proteins | sample CZODoug1_16funga_FD_122059 | JGI IMG/M metagenome (GOLD analysis project Ga0137409, IMG submission 122059) | Vadose zone soil fungal communities from Angelo Coast Range Reserve, California, USA - CZODoug1_16fungal (Hybrid Assembly) | ecosystem: Environmental > Terrestrial > Soil > Vadose zone... | reverse complement strand
CACGTGCCGCTGCACAAGATCAAGATCAACATGGACAAGCAGCTCAAGGAATGCGGCGAGGCGCCGTTCTATACGCTTGGGCCGCTCACGACCGACATCGCGCCGGGCTACGACCACATCACGAGTGGCATCGGCGCCGCCATGATCGGCTGGTTCGGCTGCGCCATGCTCTGCTACGTGACCCCGAAGGAGCATCTCGGCCTGCCCGACCGCGACGACGTGAAGGAAGGCGTCATCACCTACAAGATCGCCGCGCACGCCTCCGACGTGGCCAAGGGCCATCCGGCCGCGCAGCTGCGCGACGACGCGCTCTCGCGCGCCCGCTTCGAGTTCCGCTGGCAGGACCAGTTCAATCTCGGCCTCGATCCCGAGACCGCTCAGCGATATCACGACGCCACGCTGCCGAAGGAGGCGCACAAGGTGGCGCACTTCTGCTCCATGTGCGGCCCGAAGTTCTGCTCCATGAAGATCACGCAGGACGTGCGGGACTATGCCGCCACGCTCAATGACAAGGAGCAAGGCATGGCGCAGATGAGCGAGAAGTTCAGGCAAATGGGCAGCGAGGTGTATGTGGCGGCGGATGCGGTGAAGGAGAGTAATAAGGTGTTGTAGCCGCGAGGCCGCGATTGTGATGCTGGTTCAAGGGCGGGTTAGCCGAAGGCTTAACCCGCCCTTCTTTTGATTGACGGACTCGGCATCATAAGGGTTATTTGCACCATGGATTGGAAATCGTTCATTGCTAGCCTGGCAGGCTCATTGTCGTGGCCAATTGTTGTCATCGTACTGCTAGTTGTTTTGCGAAAGCACGTTGCGGGATTGGCCGACCGGATTGAAACGATAACTCTTCCGGGAGGCGGTAAGGCAACCTTTGAAACGAAGATCGAGAAAGCACGTCAACAGATCGACGAGATACTTGTCGAAAGCGATTCGGCTAGGCCGCAGCTTCCAACACAAGCGAAAGAATTCCCTGATAGAGAACTCGTTGAGATGGCAGAAACTATCCCCGAGTATGTCGTGATCGCAGCGTATGCGGATATCGAAAAAACCCTAATCCAACTCGCTAGGCAGCTGGGTCAGCCAATAACCAACCAACGACCAGTTCCAGGGTTCATTGGTTATCTCGAAGGTATCAAGCTCATTATGCCCGAGGCATCAGATGCGCTGATAGACTTGTACCAAGCACGAAACATCGCCACGCATGCCAAAGGCCAGAATAGAATATCTCCCGGGCAAGCGATAGAGTTCCTTAGACAATCACGCATTCTTCAAGAGGCTTTGCAAAGAGCGCTTGTGAGTGCGAAAAAGAATGATCAAAAAAAGATCGATCCGACCCCGTAGCAAGAAGCCCGGGGATTACCGTGACGCAGTACGCTGTCCTCGCAATCAGTAGCAACAACATCCGTCGCGCAATTCAAGAGAGTGCCGAGAAAGGAATTACCGTGACGTCGTAAACTGTCCCCTCGAATCCCACGCACTCAAAAATGATACGCGATGCCAGCCGCAGCGTGATCTGAAAACCGCTCGTATGCGGCACGGACCAACGCCTTGAAATCCGCATCGGCCAGCGCGCCCAGAAACGCGCGCGTGCCGGGGCTGATGTCATGCCATTCAACGTGATCGAACCAGCGATCCTGGTCTGCACATGAGTGGACGGGCAGCACGATGGCGGTCGGCAGCCGGCGTCCGCGATGGGCATGCAGTGTCTCGACAAGCTCCACATTCATCTCTATCTCGGCCGTTTCGTCATTCCGAGACGCGCCCAGCGCCCCGGCGAGATTCTCCATGACCCTGCGGCCAGTGCTTGGCCCTGACGAGATCGTCTGCGTCGGGCCCGCGGGACGGCGCTCGCCGGTGATCGCCCCATTGAAGCGGCCACCAAGGTCCCACCAATCCCATCGGCCAAGCGGATTGAGCCAGCGCCCGTATCGGCCGGTCGCTGGATCACGCTCGGCATGATCGGCGAAACGCCGGACGAATGCATGAAAGTCCGGCTCGATTTCGGCGAGCGTTCCCTCGAAGCGACCGAGCTGGCAGGCACGCAGGTGCTCGCTCAGCCTTGATAGATCCAGAAAGTAGGATGCGTCGAAATCCAAGCCGGTCGCGCTGCCATCCGGCATGCAGCAAATCCTGGATCGGTGCAAACGCTCCAAGACGTCGGTGACATCGTCAAAGGCGAGCTTGTCGCGCGGGAAGTCGTCCTCCCCGCCCCGCTTGAAGGCCGCCAGCGCACGGTCAAGCTCCGACTGCAGCGAGCTGAACACACGCGGAATGAAGACGTAAGCCAATCCAAACATGCCTTCGATATATTGCATTCGCGCCCGCCGCGGAACGGGCAATGGCAAGTCCAGGAGTTGCTGCTGGGCGCCCGGTAAATTCCACGCGCGCAAAGAGGATAGCCGCACGGTACTCAGCTGATCGGAGGACGTTCATGGGCGACGCGGACCATGGTAGACGGGCGTGGTCGGCAACAGGATGAAGGCGGATGGCCAAGGGCACATCAAAGAGCCCGTATCGCGTCTTCGTGTCACACGCCGGCGATGACATCTGGGTCGCCGAGCAGATTGCGAGGAGCATCGAGGAATGCGGCGCGACGTCCTTCCTTGATCGCAGGGACATTGCCGCAGGCGACAATTTCAGGCAGCGCATTCACGAAGAGATTGCGGCATGTGACGAGCTACTGGCACTGTTCACGCCCTGGTCGCGACGGAGAGCGTGGGTTCGTCACGAAATTGGAATGGCCGACTTCCTGAAGAAGCGGATCGTGTGCGTCTTCTATAAGGTGACGGTCGCAGACTTTCGTGATGACGAGGATGGGCTGGGCCCGTTGGACGGGTTGAACATCGTTGACATCAACAATCTGAGCACCTACTTCAAGGCTCTGCGGAGACGAGCAGGATGAGCAGGCCTAGTGTCTTCATGTCTTACCAGAACCGTGACGCCAAGCTCGCTGAACGGGTCGCGAGCGCATTGAAGAATCTCGGGTTCGATGCGCTTGATCCCACGCGGGACCTGCGCCCCGGGGAGAGCTGGCGAAAGGCGATCCAGTCCGCCATCAAGCGGTCGGACGCCGTCATCATGGTGGCGTTGACGCCGCAAGCCTTGAGCGCGAGCTGGATGGCGTACGAAGCAGGGATTGCTGAGGCATCGGGCAAGCGCATCATGTTGTTGCTGCCCAACAAATACCCTGTGACAGAATTGCCCGACGACTTCGCATCCACGCCGATTGTGGAGATTGATCCGCAAGCGCCGGAACGTGCTGCTCGCGATGTCGCTTCACGGCTTGCAGCGGCGTAACCCGGCGATAGCGCTGCACCGCCACTCAGTCACAAGCGCTGACAGTCTTATCAGCCGGACCGCATGATCCAGCGCAATCCTCACACCGCCTTGCGCTCCAACAGCTCGATCGAAATCCCCTGCGGGCCGCGGATGAAGCACACGCGCACGCCCGGGCGCACTGTGGTCGGCTCCTTGGTGAACTCGACGCCCTTGCCTTTGAGCTCGGCGGCGACCGCGTCGATGCCTGAGACCGTCAAGCCGAAATGGTCGAGGCCCTGGTGGGGCGTGGTGGGCGCGGGATTGACGCCGTCGCCGGCCGCGACCGGCGCGATGAAGATGTTGGCGCCGCCGAGCTTGAGGTCGATGCGCGGCTGGCCCTGCTGCATGCTGCGGATGACCTCGGCGCCGAGCATGCGCTCGAACCACTGCGCGGTCGCCTCCGGGTCCGGGCAGCGCAGGTGGATGTGATCCCAGGTGTAGGTCGGCATGTTGGGTTCTCCTGTGTTTATCACTACCGTAGCGCGCGCAGTTCGTAGGGTGGGCAAAGGCGCGATCAACGCGCACGGTCTTCCCACAGGCACTGTGCAGCGCCGTGCCCACGCGGATGGATTATGCAAGCATAGACGAGAACGCGTGGGCACGGCGCTGCGCATTCCGTGTGGCAGCCATATGCGCGTTGACCGCGCCTTTGCCCACCCTACATCGCGCCGCGCATGGTTCAATCCGCGTATTGCCCCGCCTCCTTGATGATCGGCGCCCAGCGCTCGATTTCGCTGAGGAGCTTCGCCCGCAGCGCCTCCGGCGTGGCATCGCCCTCCCCGATCGGCGCGGTGTTGATATCGGCGAACCGCTTCCCCAGCTCCGGATTCTTCAGCGCAGCCTGCAAGGCGCGGACGAGTTTCTGCATCGGCGCGGCCGGCGTGCCGGCTGGCGCATAGAGGCCATGCCAGACACCGATCTCGAATCCCTTGAGGCCCGCCTCGTCGGCGGTCGGAAGGTTCGGCAGCGACGACAGCCGCGTCTTTGTGGTCACCGCATAGGCCTTGACGCGCTTGGCGCTGATCGGACCGGTGGACGTCGTCGCCTGCTCGCAGCCGAGATCGACCTGTCCGCCAAGCAAGTCGTTGAGCAATGGACCGCCGCCACGGTAGGGCACGGCGGTGAGCTTGCTCCCAATCGCGCTCTGGAACAGCATGCCGCAAAGGTGACTGGCGGCGCCGAGGCCGGCGTTCGCGAACGTCACCTTCTCGCGCTCCGCCTTGGCGAAGGCGACGAGCTCGGACAACGTGTTGGGCTTGAGATCGAGACGTCCAATGATGGTCATGGGTGCGTCGGTGACGAGCCCGACCGGCGCGAACGCAGTTTTGGTGTCGTAGGGCAGCTTGCGATAGAGGGTCGCGGCCGAGGCGAGCCCAAGGTGATTGATGAGCAGCGTATAGCCGTCAGGCGCGGCACGCGCCACGCGGGCGGCGCCGAGCGTGCCACCGGCGCCGCCGACGTTCTCGACCACGATCTGCTGGCCGAGCAGTTTCGACATTTCCAGCGCGGTGACGCGCGCCACCGTGTCGGTCGGCCCGCCCGCCGGAAACGGCACAACCATGGTGATGGGCCGCGTGGGATAGTCCTGCGCGGATGCCGCCGTGAGGCCCAGCATCGACGTGAGGCCCAGCATCAGTGCGGCTACGAAGGTCAGTGCGCGCATCGTGTTCTTCCTTCTGATCATGCTCTTGAATATCTCTCGGCCAGCCTTGCAAGCACAAGCCTTGCAAGCAACAGCATATTGCATCGCCTGACCGCGCGCGACCAGCACCGGTATTCCGCTCTCACGCTCTGGCGGGCGGCCCCCTTATGCAGTGAGGTGTATGCGGAGGCGGTGAACGATAGTAATAATATATCGCATACTTCCACGATCATTTGGGAGGCCACATGAAAGCATCTTTTCCGACTGCAACCGCCTTGATCCTGGGACTGGCGCTTGTGCTGCCGTCCGCCGCCAAGGCCGCTGAGCTCAAGGTCCTCGCCGGCGGCTCGATCGCCGGTCCGCTCAACGAGCTCAAAGCTCAGTTCGAGCGCGACAGCGGCCACAAGCTCACCATTCACTTCGATTCCACGCCCAACCTGATCAAAGCTGTCACCTCCGACGCGCCGTTCGACCTCGGCGTTGTCCCTGTCGATGTGTTCAAGGACGCTGCAGCCAAGGCGCGCTTCGTGCCCGGGCCGACCATCGATATCGCGCGCGTCGGCTATGGCGTCGCGGTGCGCGCCGGCGCTGCCAAGCCCGATATCAGCTCGCCCGACGCGTTGAAACAAACACTCGTCAAGGCACAATCGATCGCCACGCTGCCGGCGAGCGCGGCCGGCGCTTATGTGCTGAGCGTGTTCGAGCGTCTCGGCATCGGCGAGGCGATGAAGGCCAAGATCAAAGCGCAGGCCACGCCGGCTGAGATCCCGCAGGCGGTCGCCAAGGGCGAGGCTGAGCTGGGCGTGTTTCTCACCAATGTGCTGATCGCCCCCGGCGTCGAGCTCGCCGGCTCATTCCCGGCGGAATTGCAGCAGGAGCTGCTGTTCACGGCCGCGGTCGCGCAGGCGAGCAAAGAGGCGGATGCCGCCAAGGCACTCATTACTTTCCTGAGGTCGCCCGCCGCTACGGCCGTGATCAAGGCCAAAGGCATGAATCCGGGTTAGCCGGATGGAGCGGCGCAGAGGCGCGCGCGCAATCTGCGCGCGCAGGTTCGGAAACGTGTGAGGTTGGCGTAAGCAAATAACCGCTTGGTGTAAGCAAACGACCGCGATTTCGCAGAGCCCGCCTCCACAAAATAGTAGTGCCCACTGCCGACATCACGATCTTCTCTTGTGACCAATTGGCTGCACTCGCTGCAAAAGTAAACGTCACGTCGCTGCTTAATCTTTTATCTTCTCGTCGCCACGCCAACGTCACTGAAACGCCAACGTTGGCTGGCGTCTGACGCTGTCGGAACAAACTTGGGGGATGGTATCGTGAGATCGTCGGTATTGTGTGCAAGCGTTATCGTTGCGGCCTTGGCGGCACCTGTCGCGGCTCAGGCTGAAGGGGGATTTCCCGGCGGCTTCAGACAGGGCGCCAATGAAGGCTATCGCGTCGCCGGCCCGATCGGTGCCGTTGTCGCCGCGCCGGTCGCTGGCGTCATTGGGGGCGTCAGAGGATTCTTCGGGGTGGACAACCCGCCACCGCCGCCGCGCGCGCAGCGTGTGCGTGCTGTCCGCAGGAACTACTAGGCAAGAGCTGCTAGTCGGGTGCAATTGCGGGGCGGGATCGCTTGGCGCGGGATCGCTTGGGGCGGGATCGCTTGGGGCGGGATCGCTTGGGGCGGAATCACTTGGGGCGGGTTTTGCCTGTCCCACCACCCGCTCTGATCGGCATTGACCAGGTCAGCTCAGAGACTGGTTCAGCTCAAAACAACCGCCATCCGAACAACGACGGCGCAGCCTCGCGCTGAGCGACGCGCGGCGGAGCTTGGCCCGCATCCTGGCGCTTCTGCACCCGCGCGGTCGTCTGTTTAGGCGTCGCCGGTCCCTCGACCGCTCGGCCATCGATCGCTCGGCCACCGGCCGACTTGGTCGTGACCGAGGCGTTGGCGGCAAGCCCGAGCTTACGGTTTTCCTTATCAGCCGCCGCGGTCGCGACCGCCTCGGCGGCCACCAGCTTGGCTTCGGAGTTGGCGTCCAGCACCTTGGCGGCCGCAGGCGGCTGATAGGCCGCAACGCCTGGGTTCTTGAACACGGTCGGCTTCATCAACCAGTATCCCCCTACCGCAAACAGGGACACCAGGACCAGAACGATGACGAGGGCTGGCGCCAGCGCCATTTCAGAATTGGGAAGCGAACGACCAGACCGCATTGTGAACGCACCAAAAAACGCAACAACACAAGACAAGACTTGCTGTACACCTTTGTCAGCACAAGGCGTCAAAAGGTTCAAAGCAGGATGAAATTACCAGCTCGCGTCGTTAATGGAAATAGCGCGTCCAAAGTTCCCGGCAAAAAGGCGCTGCCGGTGACGGGCTCAACCGCCGGGGCCAACCTCAACGATCTTCTCAAGACAACGCGCTAGCTCAGGCCGCATGGCGATCGAGTGCGGGATCGTTCTGCCGCAGGTTGTGTTCAAAGGCCATTCCTGGGCAAATTCCTGCAGCTTGATGAACGCAGCGCTGAGCGCCGCGCTTCACCTCCGCTTTTTGGCGAGCCGGGCATCGAGCCGGGCGCGGTCGATCACCGCCCGCTGGTGGGTCCCCGAGCCGATCTCCTCGGTCTCGTCACGCGCCGTGACCTTGAATGTGATGTGGCGGCCCTCGACCTTGGTGACCTCGGCTTCGGCCGTCACGTCATGGCCCACCGGCGTCGCGGCGAGGTGCCGGACATCGACCGCGGTGCCGACCGCGCTCTCGCCCGGATCGAGATAGCCGCGGATGGCATTGAGCGCCGCATTCTCCATCGCGGTGACCATCATCGGAGTTGCAAACACTTCCGGCAGGATCGCGTCCTTGAACTGATTGGCGAGGTGCGCGGGCATCACCCGCAGCACGAAGGTTCCCTTCGCTCCCACCGGTATCGGACGCATGGCAGTCTCCGAATGTGCATTCGCGGTCGTGCAACGTCGCGTGCTTTGCGTCACGCTTTGACCAATTCGACACTTTGACCCGATTAGATTGAATCGGAATAAAGTCCAGCTCTTTGTTTGAGCATGATTTTTTCCGAAACCGGTTTCCACTTTTCGGGATCATGCTTTAAGGTCGCGCCCGGGCGGGCGGCTCGAACCGCAAAGGTGCATCAATGTCCCACGTGACGTATGAAATCGTCCAGCACGACGGCGGCTGGGCCTACAAAGTCGATGGCGTGTTCTCGGAGCCTTTCGCGACGCATGCGCAAGCGCTGGAAGCCGCCCGGGCGGCGGCGAAGGAACAGCGCGTGCCGGGCTACACCGAGGTGATCCAATACGAGGACGCGAAGGGCAAGTGGCACACCGAGACCGCCCCCGGCAGTGACCGTCCCGACACTGATGTGAAGGACAGCGCGTAAAGCGCGAAGCGGACGCAGCTGCCGCGCAGGGCATTCGCAACGACGCGGGCCCGGAACTGCCGTCTCAAACAAGGAGACCGACAAGCACTCTCGCGCGACGGTCGCTACGTCTTTCCCAATTCCAGCTCGACGTCGCGTACTATTTCGGCGGCCTTGTCGGGCGTCAGGACCTCGCCGGCCTCGCCATCGAACACCACGCCGCCGGTCGCCCGCGCGTAGGCCGTCGCCGCCGCGAATGCACCCCACAACGCGAGAAAGTCGCCGCCGAAACGAAAGGCGAGCGTCTGCGACCAGCGGCGGTGGACGTCGATGTCGGCCAGGTCATCGTCATCCAGGAGATCAGCCGGATCCGAGTGATCGCACTCGAAGCCTGCCGGCTCGCTGCCGCGCCAGGCCGGCAAATGCCCTCCGATCGCCTCAAGGGGCCGCGAGGCATCGAGCCGCAAATTGAAGCCCTCCTGCTCGATGGCCTTTTGCCATTCGGCGATCGAGTCGAGCCGCCGGTCGGACATGACAAAGATCTCAATCGACATCACTTCTCCTCCGCACACGCACACTCATCTTCCTCTGCACACTCACCTTTTCCTCCGCGCAACTTTCAGAACAAATCATGAACACAGAACCAAGGCTCCTGTCAACCGTAAAGGTTGCGATCTGCGCGCCAGCGCACGCAAAGAGTGCGACGAGAGTCGTGCGTTCCCATGCCTCCAGCATTCCAATGTAAAGTCGCTTCCCTCTGCACTCCGCCTTTCGACGCCGTCGGGCCGGCATTCTCAATTGGGTCTCTCATGAACCTCCCGAAATTGTGCAGCGCGCTTGGATTGTCGCTCGCGGCCTTGCTGATCGGCGCCGATACTTTTGCCCAAGATCTGTCGCTGCTCGAAGGCTTCGGCGACGGCTTTCTGTTCCACTGGGTGTTCGCGTCGGGACGCAAGTCCAACATCGACGGCTCGATCACCTATTGGCAGGAGGACAATGCCGGGGCGGTGACGATGCGACAGAGCCCGGGCGATCCGTGCGTCTTTCATGTCAACGTCCTCAACCTGCGGCCCACGCGGGGCAACGCCACGCTGATCGAGACGATCTATGATCTGCGCGACATCACCTTCGAGCTCCTCCCGAAGCACGCGCAGGCGCCGGCCGGCGGATCGTTTTTCCATATGAAGGGGCAGCGCGTCCTCTGCGAGGTGCGCACCGGTGGCGACCGCGACGGCGTCAAGCAGTCGGTCGAATGCAAGAACGAGATCGAATCCCCGGTCGAGCCGCAGATGCTGCCGATCCTGCAAGAGACTGCGCCGCGGCTACGCGCGCAATGCCGCTGGCGGTGAATAGGTTGCTACGCGCAGCGTCTGAAGAGCCGGTCCAGCGGACCGCAGCGACCAAACGCATAGTTGACAGGCAGCGACAGATTGATGTGCGGGACCGACAAACCAGCCGGCGGCGGCGGGAACGGTTGCGCCTGACGCACCAGCTCCAACGCCGCATTGTCCAGCACAGCAAAACCGGAGCTGCGCGCAATGCGGCTCCTGACAAGTCTGCCCTGGCGATCGATTGTGAAGGCGACCTCCACCCTGCCCTGCTCACGGCGAGCAATGGAGGCCGGCGGATAACGCTTCTTGACCTCGATGTGCTGGTTGACCCGCAACGTCCAGGCCTTGAACGTCTCCGCCGCTTGGGACTGAGCGGCAGCCTGCGGAGCGAGCGCAGTCGTCATGCAACCCGCAAGCGCCAGCATGCAAACAAGCATCGCGCTTTGAAACAATCGCGTCATGGTCATTCCGACTCGAGCCGCTTCGTCTTGGCAAGCTCCGCCAATGCTTCCGCCTCAGGCACGGGCTCGAAGCCAATGTTGGCAGTCGCATGCACGATGACGACCCCGGGAAGAACAATCGGAACGAAGGACTTGTATGTCTCGCTGTAGCGAAAATACGCGGTCGATCCGGCAGACACGCTAAAAGTCGTCTCACCGCGAACCTTGCCGGTGTCGTCTCCGAGCAACGACTCTGTCGTGGTCAGCCGGTGCTTGCCAGGTGTTGCCGGAAACGCAATGTGACCGCCGATGCGGATGCGCGTAATGCGCCGGCCATCCAAGTGCATGATCGAAACGTCGGCATTGGCAATGCCGATCAACGTATCGGGCCGATACACATAAACCAGCGCGCGCCCCGGCAACGGCTTGACCAGATCCGGTGCGAATTGCGGACCCGATGCACCACAGCCGCTCAAGATCAGAAACGACAACAAGAAGCCGCCGAGCTTGGCGGCACGCCCCAATGCCAACATTGCCCACGCCCTCGCCCGCAATCGTATATACGAATATGCGAGCGTCTATCAGTGCGTGCAATGAGTGTCCAGCTGTTGTTGTACATAGCGCCGGCGGGAATTAGAGGCGCGTCAGATGTCTACTTCACTCGCTTGTACAGATTGAACGCCGAGCCACGCCCGCCCGCGACGTCGGGATTGGAGTTCACGAACTCGTCGTCGGTGAGTTTGTCGATGGTGCGCAGTTGCGACTGGCCCTGGGCGTTCGGGTAGGTGCTCGACACGATCTCGAAGGTCACCGTCTTCTTGGCCTCGTCGACCTTGTAGGTGCCGAACATCGACAGGCTGCGCCGCATGATGGCGGCATATTCCTCCGCCGTGCCGTTGAGCCGATTGTTGGACGAAATCTTCGGAACATCGCTCGCGATGTGGATCTGGGAGAAGTGGCCGTCGGGCGTGAAGACCAGAAGGCCCTTCGGAGTCTCGCCGAACGGGAACGATTTCTGACCATTGGCCGCGGTGATCTCGGCCACCACGAAGGTCCAGGTGCCGATGAGCTTCTCACGCAGGCCCTGCTGCGCGGTGGCGTTGCCGAGCGACAGAGCCAGCGCAAGCGCGCCGGCGGCGATTTGCATAAGCTTCATGGCGGGCTTCTTGGCGAGCTTCATAGCGTCCTCCCGAAGGCGTGGCCGCCCGCATGCTAACCCGCATGCGGGCGTTGGCAAGAACCAGCACGCAGTCCGTCGAAGCGCTCGCGATCACTGCGCGCTCTGCGTACTATGCGCGGTAAGCCGCGCACGGGCGCCGCGACCCATCCATTTCAGGATTTCCCAGGCGAGCGCGAGCGCCAGCATGAGACACGCAACGACGAGGTGACGTGACACGTTGAGCGACCGCAGCACGAGCTCCAACCGGCCAAGCGGATCAATCGCCGCCGCGGCGCGATTGATCAAGTTTCGGCTGGCATCGAACAACGCGTTGATCAGGGGCGCGTCGTACCACCAGACAACCGCGAGAGCGGCGTAAGAAAGCACCAACAAGACCAGCACATGCGCAATGGCCCTGACCACCGTCATGCGACGCTCACCGGATCCGAGCGTCAGATTTCTCGCGGCCGTGAGCAGCAAGGTCACCACCAGCATGATGGCGCCGATCACGACCAGGTCATCCAGGTGGAGAATATGCAAGACCACCGTTTCGGTCTTGCCGGTCTCGTCCACCCTGGTGAGGCTCCTGACGAAGGCTTCGCTCGCGCCGTACCCGCCGTTCACGAGCTTCGTGTGATTGAACCATCCGTACACGAGGATGGAGACGGAAAGCCAGAATACGAATATCCGGCTCATGACGTAGCGCATCACATGCATGGCGACACCGCATCCTTGAGCTGAACCTTGAACCGAATCGTTGAGCTGGACCGTTAGCTGGTTTTGGCGAGATGCGCGGGTGCGCGCGCAGGGGCTCCCGCGCTCCCACCTAAATCGGGTGCATGACGGATCCTTCAACTCCGCATTGACTACATTGTTCGCTACGCACGCGGCGGCAGCACCGCGATCACCTCCACCTCGAGCAGATAGGCCGGATTGGCAAGCCGCGGCACCTGCAGCAGCGTCGAGGCCGGCAATGCGGAGCGGTTCGGGAAATAGGACGCGCGCACCTCGCGGAACTCAGCTGCGTTCGCCTCGATATTGGTCAGGTAGCTGTTGAGCTTGACCACATGCTCGAAGCTGCCGCCCACGGATGCCAGCGCAGTCTTGATGTTCTCCATCACCTGCACCGCCTGGGCGCGGAACCCCTGGGCGACCTTGCCAGCCGCATCGGCGCCGGTCTGGCCGGCGAGATAGACGGTGCGATGCGGACCGTTCACCTCGACCACATGGCTGTAGGTCGGCGGCGACGACATGCCGGGCGGATTGGAATAGCGCACATCGGCCTTGCCCTGCGCCTGCGCGCTGCTGGCTGCGCCGGCAGCCGCAGCAACGGTTACGGCGGCGGCGACCAAGTCGCGGCGCGAGGGCTCTTCAGTCGCAAGAGATGGAGACTGGTCTGTCATGGTCTTGCTCCTTCGCTGTTGCAGGAACGTTTCCCGAGCAGCAGCGTAGTCCGGATCGAGACGATGATCGAGCCAAGGATCGAGACGAGGATCGAGCCAAGGATCGCCACGAGGATAGCCACGCGCAATCCGGCCTGCACGCGACGAGCCATGGTGAGGTAAGCTCGCACGTGAGTCGCCGGAATGAGGAGCAGTATGCCGCGAACGCCGATCATGGGAGCAGGCGGTATTGTAGTGCGAGGCGGGCCGCGCCCGCTGATCGCGCTGGTTCAGCGTAGCAAGGACGATGCCTGGGTGCTGCCGAAGGGCAAGCTCAAGCGCAAGGAAGCGCCGATCGTGGCGGCCGAGCGCGAGGTGGTCGAGGAGACCGGCTACAGGGTCGAGATTCACGATTACCTCGGCGCGATCTCCTACAAGGTCGGGCGCAAGCTCAAGCTGGTCGAGTTCTGGCGCATGCAGGCGCTCGGAAAGACCGGGCGCAGGCCGACCGACGATATCAAGGCGGTGCAATGGCTGCCGCTTGAGGCGGCGATCAAGCAGCTCGAGCTGCCGCTCGAGCAATTGTTCCTGCGCAATGTCGGCGCGCGCGCGCTGGGCGTGATCGCTCCCGTCGCCGCGCCTTCTGCTGCCCGACCGCCGGTGGTGGCGCCACCGGCCCCTGCGCCGGACGCTGCCCGCTTGCCTGCCATCGTAGTGGCAGAGGAAGGCCGCCGGAGCTTCCTGCAGCTCCTCATGGATGCTTTTACGTTCCGGCGGCGCTCGCGCGCTTGAGGCGCCACATCAGTGGAGCAACGTGAGGCCGCCATGACCGCCGACGAACGCGCCATTCGCGAGCTGGTCGCCACCTGGATGACGGCAAGCCAGGCCGGCGACATCGACACGGTGCTCGGCCTGATGACCGACGACGTGGTGTTCATGGTCCCCGGCCGCGAGCCGTTCGGCAAGGAGGCGTTCGCGGCCGCCTCGCGGGGCATGACCGGCGTGCGCATGGAGGGCAATAGCGACATTCGTGAGCTGGTCGTGCTCGGCGACATCGCCTACCTGCGCAACCACATCGCCATGACAATCACGCCGCCGAGCGGCGCGCCGATGCGGCGTGCCGGCTACACGCTCACGATCCTGCGCAAAGGGCGGGACGGCCGCTGGCGGCTCGCCCGCGACGCCAACCTTTTGAGCAAGGTCGAATGAGGTTGGACGCCGCCAAAGCTCCTGATTGGCTTTGCGAGCTTCCTCCGCTCAGCCCTTGTTTTGCCCCGGCGCACGGCGGGCGATGCAGGAGACGAAGTCCAGCGGAGCCGCGGCGAGAACGTCGAGTTCCGCCCGTTCCAAAGGGCTCAGCGCCGATGCGAATCCGGGGTCGGTGAGCCGTTGGCGCAGCAGCGCAATCGCGGTTTGGTGCTCGGGAGCAACGTACCGCGCCGCTGCAACCTGCAGGCCGGGATCGCCGAAGAAGCGATGAATGACCCAGCCGAGCGTCTTGCGGGATTTGAAATAGTCAAGAAGACGGGCGTCGCGCTCGGCAGGAGTGGCCTCCGTCGCGCTGCGCGCGGCAGCGTCGTTCAGCGCCAGGTAGCGAGGGAGCGAGATCGTGTCACGATCCCTCGGCTGCTCTGTCACCGAGTGGAGACCGCGGTCGCCTACAGAATAACGGTCGGTCTGGAAGCAGCGCGAGCGCTGGACCTCGGCCAGTCGGACATCTGGCCGCGCGACGTTGCTGAAGGTTCCGTCCGGCCGTGTGTGGATGCCGCTGCTGTTCTGACCCACCTCCGGCAACGCATCGGCCACCTTGCCGAAAATATTGTCCTTGCCGCGATGGGCGGCGAGCATCTCGTTGGGTTCACAGCCCTGAGGGTGTGTCGCCAGCCCGATCCACCAGCCAAGTCCCTGCACCAGGCAACGATGCTGTTCCCCGCCCAGTGCGAAAAAGGTCCGCATGGGCGCCGGATCGAAGGCGTCGGCGAGAGCAGAGGGCCTGCCGAGGTCGGCGCTGTGGGCCCACAGGAACACGCCGATGGCGGCGACCGCCCCCACCGTCAGCTCTGGCGTCAACCCGAGCCTGTTGAACTCATCGCCCGAGGAGACGCGCGCGAGCGCGGTACTGGCGCGCTGCCGCGCGCGCAGCAAAAGTGCCGCTTCGAGGGCCGGCGCGGGTCGGCGGCCGAAGCCGGCGCCCAGCTCGGGTGGCCGTGTGTCGCGGCGGGCCGGTGCGATCAGAGCCATCGAGCCGGTGACGGAGATGATCGCCGCGACCCGATCGGCGATTGTCGGATGCGTCGCGAACGCGCCCTCATGCGCGCCGTCGATCATCATGGCGTCCTGCCCGGCGGCGAGGCCAGGGATGACGCTGCGCCCCTCAATGCGGCGAAGCGCCGAGACGAGCGCGGCCGGATTCTGGGTCAGCCGCGCGGCTTCTGCATCGGCGATGAACTCACGCGCAGAGGCGATCAAGAGCCGCGCGAGGTGGCTGCCGTCGACGGCGAGCCGGCGCAGAAACATCATGACGAGGATGAGCACCACCATGAGAGGCAGCAGCAGGGCCAGGATCGGAAGCGAGCAGGCGTCCCTGATCCGCTTCACGCGCTGCGTGCTGGGCCGCGGCTGCAGCAGTTTCAGCGTGTCGAGGCAAACATTGGTGGCCGCGATCAGGCGGATGTCTCCGTTCACGATGTGGATGATTTCGTGCGCTGCGACGGCCGCCAGCTCGTCGTCGTCCAGTCCTTCAATCAGCCCGCGCGTGAAGACGAGAACCGCGTCCTTCTGCCGAATGCCGCAGGCGAATGCGTTGAGCGCCGGACTGTCGATGACGCCGACATACGGCGTCGGCAGGCCTGCCGCGATTGTCAACGGCTCGACGATACGGCAGAGCCGCGGCTCGTCGTGATCGTCGACGAAGCGGAAGTCCGTTCTGCGGCGAACGGTGCGAACGTGCCACGCCATCTGCACCGCGAACAGCAGGGCGCCACTGACGGTAACGATTGGCACCCAACGGACGAGGTATCCCGTCCACCCGTAGAGCGGCGCGTGGTCGGGATCGAGCATCGCGAGCGGCACAACGAGGCCCAGCGCGGCGAGCAGATGAAACGCCACGACGAACCCCGCGAACAGCGCGAGCGAACGCACGTCGTTGCTGCGGACGTGCCCGTAGAGACCGTTCACCTGCATGGCGCAGCCTCGATCTGTCCGATCAGAACTTGATCGCGAGCGGCTCGTCGAGCAGCACGCGCTCGATACCGAGATCGAACCGCGTCCGCGCGTTCATCTTGAACAGGCGGCCGATATAGCTGCCCGGGAACTGGCGCAGCGTTGTACCGTATTCTTCGACCGCCAGATTGTAGAAGCGGCGCGAGGCCGTGATGCGGTTCTCGGCGTCGACGAGCTCTCTTCGCAGGTCGGCGAAATGCGTCGAGGCCTTGAGTTCGGGATAACGCTCGGCCATGCCGATCAGGGCATTGATGTTCTGCGTCAGATTTTGCTCGGCGCTGAGCCGCATGTCAGGCGAGGCCGCCTGCAGCGCCTCGGCGCGCGCCTCGGTGACGTGCAGCAATATCTCGCTCTCATGCTTGGCGAAGCCGCGCACCGTTTCGACCAGCGGCGGGATCAAGTTATGGCGGTGCTTGAGATGGACGTCGACGTCCCCGAACGCAGTTTCGCAGCGTTGATCGAGCGCGACCAGACGATTGTGTGTTGCGAAGGCGATATAAGCCGGCACAGCAATCAGCAACGCCAGAGCCGCCACGCATACTAGAACCAACGTCAACAACATCGCACGCGCTCCCATGAGGTTGCCCTCGAAGTATCGCAATGCGGTTGCCGAATCGTTGCGAACTACAGGTGGAGATCAGGAACAGCTTAACGGCACCTTAAACCAAGTCTGCTTGAACCAAGTCTGCTTGAACCAACTCTGCTTAAACCAACTCTGCGCCTATCTGACCCAATCGTCATACAAGGGGCTTGTCATGGCTGAATCAATCTTCGCGCGTGTGTCGCGTCTGCTCTCGGCGACGGTCGAGGACACTGTGGATCGCATGGAGCAGGCCGGCGGCGACGCCGTGATGCGCGAGGCTATCCGCGAGGCCGACCGCGCCATCGACCAGGTGAAGGCAGAGCTCCAATCGACGATGGCGCGCCGGCTGCAGGCCACCCGTCAGCAGAAGATGCTCACCGAGCGCGCCGAAGAGCTTACCACGAAAGCCAAGTTCGCCCTGGGTCAAGGACGCGAGGATCTCGCCGAGGCCGCGCTGTCCCGCCAAGTTGATTTCGAGGCGCAGGCCAAAGAGCTCGATGTCGTCCAGCAGCAGACGCGCCAAGCGGAGCAGCGGCTTGAGGACGGCCTGGCCGCGCTCAGCGCCCGCAAGCGCCAGATGGACGACGCGCTGCAGGCCTACCTGATCTCGCGGCGGGAGGCTGCGGTCGGAGGTGACGGTCCGGCGCGCCCGGATCGCTCGGCCGAAAAGAAGGTCGACGCGGCCGAACAGGCATTTGATCGCGCCATGGCCGGGGCTGGCGGAGTGAGCTTCGCCCGCGCTTCTTGTTTGTAGAGAATCTGGTGCAGCTTTTCGTCAATGCGAAATGGTGCTGCGCTGGTACCAGCTTCAAGGTTCTCCTGAATCTCAGCCATAATGTTCGTCTCTCCTCTTAATCATCAGGATCGGTAGGGATCAATCAACCCTGAACACGCGATCTGGCAGCTAAATTCTTAAAGGTCGAACTGATTTCGTTCTTATTCGAACAGATAATCTCGCTCCAAGTCGCATCCTCACGGATGGCTTGACCTGAAGCAGATGAAGTCTAAGGCGCTGCAAATATTGGCCTATTTCGGAAAGAATTGCAAGCTCAGCTTTCGGCGCTGAAAACAAAAATCCCGGGAGTCGAAACTGTCACGAATCTCTGGTACGAGATTTCGTCGCCAACTCTGGTCGCAGGTGATCAAGTCGTGCCAAATTTGCGCCAACGGCCACTTTGACAGAACCTTCGCGTTACAGTTAACCTGCGGAGTTTTGTCGCGCACGTCGGGCCCGTTGGCATAGGCGAGATCGGGGCGTGCTTTCATTCATCATTCCCGAAACGCGCATTATTTCGAGGAAAAAAGGAGT
>Ga0137409_10003065_pt1 | contig 17737 bp, 20 predicted proteins | sample CZODoug1_16funga_FD_122059 | JGI IMG/M metagenome (GOLD analysis project Ga0137409, IMG submission 122059) | Vadose zone soil fungal communities from Angelo Coast Range Reserve, California, USA - CZODoug1_16fungal (Hybrid Assembly) | ecosystem: Environmental > Terrestrial > Soil > Vadose zone... | reverse complement strand
CGCATAGCGGACTGTCGGTTCAAACCGATCCCATAAAGCGTATGCGGCGTATCAGCGCAAAGCCTACGAGCGCCAGCAGGTCCAACAGTGTTACGGCACCGCCACCGCCAGAGCCGCTAGATGAAGATGCCGCGGCGGTCACAGTTACACTGACGGTCGCAACATTAGACAGAGCACCTTGAACGTCCTTTACGGTGTAGGTAAAAGAATCCGAGCCCGCGAACCCCGAGGCCGGTGTATAGACCACCGATCCGGAGCTCGTGATCGACACGTCACCGTGCGTCGGCTTGGAGACTATTTGCACGCTCGCAGTGTCGATCGTTCCACCTGACTCAGAGTCATTCGCAAGCACGTCAATGGTCACGGCCGCGGCGCCTTCAGAACTCGCGGAATCGTTGCCCGCGATCGGTGCCACGTTTGATAGGTTCACCAGGATATGCGTTCCCGCAACCGTTCCATCGCTCACCCATGGGTTGTCGGAATGCACAGGATCGCTGCCCCTGAAGTACAATTGCCCTGCGTACGTCAGCATCGGCTCACTCGCAACATCGGCGAGATCATTATCCAGGAGGTGGGTTAGCGAATTTGACTTGGGCGAGTACGCGTACAGATGCTTCGTGTTGCCCGATGCATCTTGGTGATAGATGTAGAGGAAAGCCAGAGTGTCGTCGCCCGCGACCACCTGAGCACCAGGCGTACCAGCACCAGGAACACTGTTCTGATCAATGGGGCCGGCGTCGGTAAGCACATGAGTACCCGCCACAGTTCCATCGGTCACGACTACTCGGAAATCCGTTCCATTGTAGACGGCGTAATATCCATGAGTGCCGGCAACCCCTAAGAGTGGTTGGACGTACCCGGAACCACTTGGCGTAGGCGTCGCAATGAGAGGCACCGTCCCCTGCGCCGTACCGTCGGAACTCCAAAGCTGCGGCCCATTTTGCGCATTCTCCGCCTGGAAGATGGCGCGATCGCCGACTCGCGTCATCACGATGTTCTGTCCGAGTTGGGAGAACTGAACTCCCGATCCCAAACCTACGACCATTGCTGTACCCGGGAGCGTCCCGTCCGATCGCCAAAGCTGTTGCCCAGAGTTGGGGCTGCCGCTCAGATACAGGATGAAACCATCCATCACCGCAATGGTGCTGCCATAGGACGCGCCCGATCCGGTCGCTAGGATGGTGAGAGCATTGGTTATCGTGTTCACCATCGAGAGCTGAACACCCTGGTTTTCCGTATCGGTTAGAAGCGCGACGGATTCCCCGAACGCCCGAAGCGAGCTCGGTTGGAGGTGGAACGTAGGATAACCCTCGTTCGAGTCGATCCGGACCGTGCCGGCGCTGGTGCCGTCGGTGGCCCACAGATCAGGCGCGCAACACGCCAGGTTGGATTCGAGTGCTACGTAGACCTTCCCGTTGATGGCTATGCTGTCGCTTACTAGACCGTACTGATTCTGTGCGAAGTTGGAGAGAGTGCTGGTACCCGCTGCGGTACCGTCTGTCAGGAACAACTGCATTGTGTTGTTCGACACGATCTGTGCGAAGACCAGATTCGCTCCGATGAGACCGAGTAGGATCGGGGTGCCGTACGTTTGGTTGGTGGAGATGATGTCCGTGACTTGATGCGTTCCCGCGCTCGTACCATCGGTAACCCAGACCTGTTGTCCAGCAGCGGTTGTATTCGCAAGAAAATACGACTTCATGCCTGCCGAGATGAACAGAGTTCCTGCCTTGTACGTCAGGACGCCGAACCCATTGATTGGCGCGACCTGCGTCGTGCCCGCGGCCGTGCCGTCGGACTTGAAGAGAGCGGCGCTTCCTGCGCTCGCGCTCGAGGCAGGTTGGGCAATGAAGAAAAGAGTATTGCCCATGGTGCCGAGCCACACTGGGTTCGAACCGATCGGCGACCCGGCCAATGCAAGGTTCGATAAGGCAACCAGTGGCACCGATAGAAGGAACCGGGCGACCGCGGATACGTGGCTAAGACGCAACGGTAGTTTCACAAGGAGTCTCCCCCCAGGCACTTGGTTTTGCGGTTGCGCGTATCGCCTTAGACGGCGAGCAGACAAGTATCGGTGCGGAAGGTGCATGAACAGCTGACGCATGTTCCATCGCTCCCGGGCATTTCGTAGATGCTCCTGGCCACAGACCTTGAGGAATTGAGGAATTCACTTTTGGGCAAATGCTACGCGGCCTGTACTGTCCAGCAATCAGGGCGGGTAAGTGATCGAGAGCAAGCTATTCTCGGCGCCGTCAACCACATACAGGGTTGCGGCGTGCGCTTACTTCACTCCTACCGCAGCTGTCCAATTCGCTCCCTGTGCCCGAAAGGACGTCACGCCTCCTGGCATAGCCGCGCCAGTCGCTGTCCTCGCGCAACCGCTACAGCCAGCTTCGACCGCTCCTCTCGTGAGAGTCAATGAGGGTAACTTGGTAGCCCCGTGCTCGGCCCACGCTTCCGCTTCCCATCAGCCCCACGCGGCATTGTCGGACCTGGTGAGTCTGAAGACCGACACGCTCCTGGACCCCTTGCGCACGGAACCGCGCTTCAGGCGATCGAGCGGAAGTTGAAGTTTCCGGCCTGAGAACTTGGTGACAGCAGGTCAGATGGATACCCGAAAGCCGACGCTCGCGAACGACAACTCGGGGTCAGGAGGGTGACTAGCGCGAGGAATTGCCGATGACCGGTTTCGCGAAGAGAGCTGCCGTCGAACCCAGGCTATTGGCGCCCGAGGTCACTGCTGTTGGCGCGTCGCAAGGTGTGAAATATCAAGTCGCCGTATCTATAGAATTCAGCCACCTATCCGAGCGTAACTTGCCAAAATATTTCACAGCGCTGATGAACAAACTCTTGTTGTGTCAATCGGTTGCGTCGTTTTCGTCCTCGGACTGAAAATCCGCGTGTCGGTGGTTCGATTCCGCCCCTGGCCACCTCTATATTCAGCGCGAACGGGGCCGACTTCCGTCAGTGGGTCACTGCGAGATTCAAAACCGCCATGCCCGGAAGTGCGGAGTCGACCACGGGTCGCGGGATGCCGGTCGTCTCGTCGAGCAAATACACGGTGACGCCGCTCGATCCGTCATAGATATAAGGCTCGGAGGAATCGGCTACGAGCACACCGCAGTCGCCAACGAATGGCGAGCCCGGCACCTGACTCAGCATGCCGGTCGTGGGGTCGATGCCGAGCACCGCGAGGCAGTTTGGGCCGGTCTTGGACGTGACGACGGTGGTGACGATCGCATATTTTCCGGAGGCATCGACTGCTACGGACGCCTGCGGCCCGGCGGTTGGGGAAAACGGCGGAATGGGACTCACCGCACCGGTCTGCGGATCGATGGACCAGGCGTACATCGGTCCGCCGAACCCTGTGAACACGGAGAGGTTCGTGACGTAGATGAACCTGCCCGAGGGGTCGATGGCGGCGTCTCCCGGCCCGAAGGTATTCGTTTGAATTGCGACCGGGCTCCCAGCCAGCGGCTTCAGCGCACCGGTGGCCGGATCGATCGAGAACTCGAAAATCTGGGACGGGGAAATCTGGTAGAGGCGTTGTCCGTCCGGAGTGATCACCAACGGGCTGCCAAGAGCCGCAACGCCGGATTGCGCAGTCAACGCGCCCGTCGAGGAGTCGATCGCGTAGACCGTCAGGTCGCCGGAGTAAGCGATCGCGAACAGGAAATCTGCTGCCGGGTCGGTAACGAGCCACCGGGTCGGTTCAGTCGTGACGAAGGGCGCGCCCGGAACTCTGGCGAGCGAGCCGTCGACCTCGATGCTGAAGGCGGCTATAGACCCGTCGGTTGCGAAATTGATCGAATACAGAAATCTCCCATCGCCGCTGAGGGCAACGGGTGCTCCAATCGTATCGGTTGCAAACGGCGAACCGGCCACGGCCGTGATCCCGCCACTCGACGGATCGAACTGATACGCGTAGATGCCGCCAGTGAACTTCCCTGAACCAGGGCTCGTTTCTTGGAACGCGGAGGCATAGAGAAACCGGCTCGGCAGCCCGGGTGGGCCGGGATTGCCACCGCCGCCTCCACCCCCACATCCGGGGGTAAAGGCCAGCAAGCCGCTGCTGGTGACGATCAGCGTCACTACCAGGGCACGCGGGCCTGAGCATAGAGAAGCGCTGATCACGGGTTTTTCCCCTTAATACGGCAGCCGGCAGGTAGGGCCTGAGAGGGCGCGCGCCGCTGGCGCCGGCGCGTGGGCTAGAGATTGCGCAGCAGCGCGGCGCCCATTGCACGCAGGATACACCTTCGATCCCGCGTACCTTGTGGACGGATCGCTTACAGATCGCCTGCGCTGTAGGTTGCAGGTCACTGCAAGGCACCCTCATGGGACCTTACCTTGTCGCATGCGCCTGCCCCTCAAGAACACCGAGCGGATTCGCGCGTCATAGAGCATTGCGGCGCACGATGAACTTGCTCCGGTGACGACCATCGAGCGTGCCTCCAACCGGTGGACGGGCGGCCCGGAGTGACTGACTCAGGACGGGAGCATGTTTCCCAAAAATCGTGGTTTCGCGCTCAAACCCGGCCGCTTCGATGGCGCCGCTTACTAGCGCCACGTCATGCAGATAGCCGAGCGACGAATTAGGGAACCCGATTTTGACGATACCGTTTGTGCCAAAGCTGGTGTCAAGCTCCCCGTCGGCCCATACAGGCAACGCAAAAAGGCTCGCGACGGCGGCGCAAAACCAGATTCTCGTTCGTGTTTGTAGCGTACTCATAGCAGCCCCTCCCGTGCGCTGGCATCACTCACGTCGAACCTTGACTGCCGTGCGCGAGTCTTGTGACCGAAACCGTGTCTCAAGCGCCAATGATGCTGCTCCATGTGAGGCAAGAGTTGACCTCCCACCTCACCTCCGACGGTCAGTCTTCTTCATTCATCCTGCGTGCCAAAATGGTGATGTTGGTTCCCGGGGTCAGGAAAATGGCGCGCACCTCGTTCTGGCGAATATCCCAGACAACTCTGATCTGGCTCGTCCGCGCCAGCGTCGTGCCGTGGTAGACGAAGACGGTGGCTGCCCCCGTGCAGTCGGGATTCACCGTGTAGGTTCCCTGCACGGTCTCGTCAACAAGATTCCCCGCGATGCTGGTGGTTTGAGCGCCCGTGAAGGTTCCCGATTCCGTGAAGGTCGCGTGGCCGACAGCGGTGAACGGACCTACCGGCGGGTTGACGATGCTCCCGGTTGACGTATAACCATATCTCCCGGCCGCATCCGACATGGTGCACTCATGTGCCTGCACCGCGGGTGCTACACCCAGAAGCGCAGAACCGAGAATGATCCCCAGGTTGATCGGTACTAAGATCGCCTTCATGTTAGTTCTCCCGTGGCGGCTTGTTTTTCGGACTGAAGTTCATCGTTCGAAGAAAATCTCGCGCCGGGCAGGCATTTCTTCAATGCTCTGCGGCTCTCCTGTCGATGCTTTCTATGTCCTCGGACATACGCGGTTCAAATCAAGCGGTTATGCATCCGGATCCTCGATAACCCGCGGAGAGTTGGGGCGTGGGGGGTAGGGTGGTAAGCTCATCCCGAACGAATAAGGGGTTCGAACAGGCCCCCAATGAAAAGCGTCTATTCGGGGTCACAGGCGATTCGTTTCGGCACGTTCGAGTTGGACGTGCAGGCCGGCGAGCTACGCAAGCAAGGCGTCAAGATCAAACTGCAGGAGCAACCTCTGCGGGTCCTGGAGTTGCTGCTCGCGAATCCGGGTCAGCTCGTCACCCGGGAAGAATTGCGCCGCGTCCTGTGGCCGACCAATACGCTTGTGGACTTCGATCATGGCCTGAACAGGTCGATTAACAAGCTGCGTGAAGCGCTCGGGGATTCCGCGGAGAGTCCACGCTTCATCGAGACGCTAGCCAAGCGGGGGTATCGGTTCGTAGGCGGTCCAGGCAGTGGTCCCGCAGAGATCCGATCGCTGTTGGTGTTGCCGCTGGAGAACCTATCTCAGGACCCGGAGCAGGGCTATTTCGCGGACGGACTCACAGAAACGCTCACTACAACCCTTGCCAAAATCAGTGCACTACGCGTGCTATCGCGGACCACGGCGGTGTTCTACAAGCGCGCCCAGAAGACTTTGCCGGACATTGCGCGTGAGTTAGGCGTCGATGGAGTGGTCGAAGGGACGGTTCTGCGGTCTGAGGGGCGCGTGCGCATCTCGGCGCAACTGCTGCACGCCCCGACCGACACACATCTCTGGGCGGACAGCTATGATCGCGACCTGCGCGACATTCTGGCGCTTCAGGCAGAGGTGGCCGCCGCCATCGCCAAAGAGATCCGGGTCAAGGTGACTCCGCACGAGCAGATGCAGCTTGCGCACGCGCCGGTTGTTGACCCGGAAGCGTACGACGCCTATCTCCGCGGGCGCTTTTACTGGGACAAGCGCACGCCGGACGCAATGCGTATGGCGATCGAATTATTTGAACAAGCGATTGCTCGCGACCCGAGTTTCAGCGCAGCGCATGCCGGGCGGGCCGAATGCACCGGCGCGCTTGGTTGGTGGGGCTACGTTCCCCCTGCGGAAGCCTTCCCGAAGGCGAAGCGTCAGGCCTTGAAAGTAATCGAATTGGATCCAGGTCTGGCGCATGGCCACGCTGTATTCGCGTGGGCAACCTTGCACTACGACTACGATTTCCTGACCGCCGAGGAACAGTTTCGCCGCGCCATTGAACTCGACCCCCGGTCCTCCCTTGCCCACTATCGCCTTGCATTGAGCTTGACGTATGTTGGGCGCTTTCAGGAGGCGATCGACGAGGCCGAGTGCGCTGTCAGCCTCGACCCGCTGTCTGCCATGCCCAATGCCGCTCTAAGCTGGACTTACTGGTTTGCGCGACAATTCGATCGCGTGTTGGCGCATGCGAGGACGAAGGTCGAACTTCACGCGGACGTGCCCTACATTCACTGGGCCGTGGCAATGGGCAATTTGGAGATCGGAAACTTCAACGCCGCGATCCCCTCGATGCAACTCGCAGTTGAGACATCCGGCAGAGCTACACTTTTTCTCGCTATTCTGTCGGAAACCCATGCCGTGGCGGGGCATCGCGATGATGCGCTCGCGATCTTGCATCGGTTACAGGAGGGGTCAGGTCAGCGATACGTAACGCCATACATGTTTGGCCGCATCTATGCCGCTCTTGGCCAGAAGGACGAGGCCTTTCGCTGGCTGGATATTGCGTACGAGCAGCGTGCGCCGTGGATGGTGCTGCTGAAGCGGGATCCTCGCCTGGATAGCTTACGTTCGGATCCGCGCTACGAGGCATTGCTCCGGCGAATGAATTTCCCGTCCTGATGCGCCGCGCCGAAGTGAGCGTTATGCGAATGCGTGGCCTGCCCGGAAGCTGACACTCACGACGGGCCGCTCCGGGGTCACAAGCGGACGCTCTGTCTTGCCGCTGATCTCGTAACGCTCCAAGGCAAGTTGCTATTAGCTGCGCTCCGCGAAGCTCTGTGCCAGGAATGTGACGAGCTCAGATTGGGTGTGCCGGGATTGTGCCTGGGTGAGGCTGGGGTCGGGGCTGGCAAGCGCTGCAAGTGGTTGATTAATAAGCCCCTGGAATCGCCTTCACCGGACTGAAAATCCGCGTGTCGGTGGTTCGAAAATCCGGTTGTCGGCTCGCACGCGATCACTCGCTGTTTGAGTTCAATAGGTTGCGGCGGAGGTCCGGTGCTCGTGCCGCGGAAAGATCGTCGACGAATTGCGGAAGCTAAACGCGAGTTTGCAGTGTTGGCTTCGGCAAGACCCGACGCCTTCAACCTGTATTGACCGCTCGTACGTCTGGGAAGCGCTGCACCTCGGCCACGAAACTTGCGAGCAAGGGAGACTTATTGTCCTTCCTCCAGGCGAGAGCCAGCAGCAGCGGCACTTTCAAATCAACCACGGGCGTGATGACAACGCTCTTAGGACACCGCCAACGTGCCGTTCCAAGGACCCATCCCACGCCCAAGCCGGTCGCAACGAGACTTAGGATTGTTGCCTCGTTTAGTCCATCTTGAACGATGCGAGGGGACTTCAAACCACCGCGAAAGCATTCGCGCATCAGGCGGTCGTAAAGCGCCGGGCTTGCCCGCCTTGGAAACCAGACAAACGATGCATCCGTTAGGTCACGCAGGCGGAGCTCCTTGAGTTTCGTCAGAGGATGTCCGGTGGGCACCGCCAATTCGATACGTTGTATCGCGACTCGAAGTCGCTCCAGTTCGGGATCAGCTTTCGGCATGTCGAGTACGAACCCTGCATCCAAACGGCCGGACCGGATCGCTTCTAACTGCTCCAAACTGGGCAACGGCTGAAGTTGGAGTTCGGCATCCGGCTGAATCTCCCGGAACCGTCGGAGGGATTCTGGAACCACGCCCCGCCATGACGCATTCTCGCTGAACCCGACGCGCAGCGTCCCTGATTGACCGCGAGCCACGCGGGCGGCGCGCGCAGCTGCTTCGTTTACGTCCTGAAGGATACGCCGAGCGTCTTCCAGGAATAGCTTCCCGGCTGGACTCAGCTTCACGCCGCGTGGGAGACGCTCGAAGAGCTTAAAGCCCACTTCCTCCTCCAAATCCTGAATTTGGCGGGAAAGCGCCGGCTGCACCACGCGGAGTCGAAGCGCAGCACGCCCGTAATGCTGCTCGTCGCCGACTGCCACGAAATACCTCAGATGCCGCAACTCCATCCCGATACTTTATCGCGATTGGTCTGATAGTAAAGATGTCTTGGACACATGGGACGCTCGCTGTCAAATTCGACTCGCGAAGAGGAAAGACAGCGAGAAGAGGCCAACTCTTGCCCCGCTCAAAGGCATGGTTCGCGGTCAGCGTTCTGGCGAGCACGGCGGCATCTCTGTCCAGCGCCGACGACCTGCGTTCACCAGAGTCTTTCTCCTCGACCGGCAATCAGGCAGAACGCTCCCGTGCAATCTTCATCGAGGCTGCTCGGGTGTTGCAGCATCCGCGTTGCCTCAATTGCCATCCGGCTGCCGTGCGCCCCACCCAAGGAGAGGACTTGCACCCGCATTCCCCGTTGGTTGTCCGCGGAATCGACGACCGGGGCGCTACCGCTCTGCGCTGCACGACCTGCCACGGCGCCGCAAACTTCGCGGCCTCAGGCGTGCCCGGACATCCGCTGTGGCACATGGCGCCGCGTGAGATGGCCTGGCAGGGCAAATCACTGGCGCAGATATGCGAGCAGATCAGGGATCCGCGGCACAACGGCGGCAGGACGCTCGCCCAGATTCACGAGCACGTGGCGCGAGATTCCTTGGTGGGTTGGGCATGGAGGCCTGGCGGAAGCCGCGAGCCGGCACCCGGCACGCAGGAGGAATTCGGTGCGTTGATCGCCGCGTGGATCGAAAGCGGAGCGGTTTGCCCAGTGGGCCAGTAACTGAACGAGCAGTTCGCATGACAATCAGCCTGAACATCAACGGCAAGACTCGCGAATTCAGTGGCGATCCAGACACGCCGCTCCTCTGGGTGATCCGCGACGATCTCGGTCTCACCGGAACCAAATACGGCTGCGGTATCGCCCAGTGCGGTGCATGCACAGTCCACGTCGACGGCGTGCCGCTGCGCTCATGCTCGTCACCGGTAGCCACGATGCCTGGGCGCGCGATCACGACGATCGAGGGACTGTCATCCCGTGTGGCCAAAGCGGTACAGAAAGCGTGGATTGAGCTCGACGTCGCTCAGTGCGGTTACTGCCAGTCGGGGCAGATCATGTCCGCCGTCGCGTTGCTTGAGAAAAAGGCAAAGTTGAGCGACCGGGACATCGACCTTGGGATGGCTGGCAATATCTGCCGGTGTGCCACGTATCAGCGCATTCGTGCGGCGATCCACCTCGCATCAAAGCGATTGGCGTCTGGGGACCCGCCATGATCCACTCCCTGAACGCCGACCAGCAGGCAGTGCTCGCTCGGCAACTTGCCGGTCACGACGGTAGCTGCAGTCAGGGAATGACATTGTCGCGCCGAAATTTCCTGCGCAGCAGTGGCGGTGCGGGTCTCGCACTCGCATTCGCGTGGTTACCAATGGGGCGCGCTTCCGCCGCATCACCCCTCGATAGCATGGCGGCCCCGGTGAGCGCGCCCTTCGCGCCAAACGCCTTCGTGCGCGTCGGACCCGACAACGTGGTGACCATCGTCTGCAAGCATCTCGAGATGGGTCAGGGCAATACCACGGGCCTCGCTACCCTAGTCGCTGATGAGCTCGACGCCGACTGGTCGCTGGTGCGCACTGAGTACGCGCCGTCCGATGCGAGGATCTACAACAACACGCTGTATGGCGCCATGCAGATCACCGGTGGATCGAGCACCATCGCCAACTCGTTCGAGCAGATGCGGTCAGCCGGGGCAACCGCTCGAGCCATGCTTGTCACCGCCGCCGCCAGCGCGTGGAATGTGCCCGCCTCAGAGATCAAGACCTCAAACAGTGTACTCACGCATGCGTCCGGCAGGCACGGCACGTATGGAGAAATGGCTGAGGCTGCCGGCCGTTTAGCCGTGCCGAAGGACGTGACGCTGAAGCAGCCGTCTCAGTTCACCCTGATCGGCAAACAGACGGCGACACCGCGCGTCGATTCGACGTCAAAATGCAACGGCGCCGCGCTCTACACGATTGACGTCAAGCTGCCGGGCCTGCTTACTGCCGTGATCGCTTTCCCTCCCTCGTTTGGTGCAAGACTCATTTCGTTCGATCCCGCCGAAGCGCTGCGCGTGCCGGGGGTAACGGACGTCGTGCAGGTGCCCGAGGGTATTGCCGTTGTCGGCAAGGGAATGTGGGCTGCTCTGAGGGGCAGGCGCGCCCTTAAAGTCCAATGGGACGAATCAGCCAGCGCGTCGATAAACTCCGACGCCGTGCTAGCGCAGTACCGGTCTCAAGCGCGGAATCCGGGCACACCATTCGCGCGACCGGCAGACGGCCAGCAGACTCCCAACGCGGCAGTCAAGACAATACAGGCAACTTACGAATTCCCGTTTCTCGCGCACGCCACGATGGAACCGATGAACTGTGTGGTGTGGCTGCACGAGGGCATCCTGGAGACCTGGAGCGCTCATCAGTTCACGACCCTTGATCACACCTTGGCTGCCAAGGCCGCCAAGCTGCCCATGGACAAAGTCCGGTTGCACACGCTCGTCTCGGGCGGCAGCTTCGGGCGACGGGCTAATTTTGTCTCTGACTCCACTGTTGCCGCAGTCAACATCGCGGTCGCAATCAAGGGCCGGGCACCGGTGCGTCTGCAGTTTAGCCGGGAGGACGACACCGGCGGGGGCATGTACCGGCCGATGTACGTGCATGCTGTGAAAGCGGGGCTCGATGCGACAGGCAAGCTGGCTGGTTGGCAGCACACGATCGTAGGGCAATCAATCTTCGCCGGCACGGTGCTGGGCTCGTTCGTGATCAAGGACGGCATCGACGCAATGTCGGTCGAAGGCGTCTTTCCATCGCAGTACGCGATTCCGCAGATGATGGGGGACCTTCATTCGACGGACCTGCCCATCCCGCCGCTGTGGTGGCGCTCTGTCGGCAATAGTCACTCGGCGTTCGTCATGGAAACCATGATCGACGAGTTGGCCGCCGCTGCTGGCGAGGACGCCGTCGCTTTTCGCCTTGCATTACTCGGCAACAACGAGCGCGTCGCCGGCGTGTTGAAGCTCGTCGCCGAGAAGGCTGGTTGGGGTAAGCCAACGGAGCCTGGTATCGAGCAAGGCATCGCCGTACACCAATGTTTCGGTACCTCCGTCGCTCAGGTCGCGGACGTATCGATGAAGGATGGGAAGGTCAGGGTGCATCGCGTCGTCTGCGCGGTTGACTGCGGTGTCGCCGTCAATCCCGATGTGATCCGAGCGCAGATGGAAGGCGGCATCGGCTTTGCCATGAGTGCGCTTTATTACGGCGAGATTGAGATCGAGGCGGGCCGCGCCGTTCAGCGCAATTTCGACCGCTACCGAGTGTTGCGCATCTACGAGATGCCGAAGGTAGAAGTGCACATCGTGAGCAGCAATGCTGCGCCCACAGGGGTTGGCGAGCCTGGCGTGCCCCCGCTTGCTCCCGCGGTCGCCAATGCCATGGCGCGGTTAGGGGTTCCAAGGGTGCGGCGGTTGCCGCTGGCACGGGCGGGGCTAGTGGCGCTCTGACGAGACCAGCGTGAGCACACCGTATCGGAACATTGTGATCGCAATCTGTTTCACGGCAACTTCTGTACTCCTAGTGGGATGCACGTCAGCCACGTCGCAAGCGACGGATCATTTCGACGGTCAGCGCTTTCACAATCGCGAACGCTTTCCCGATCCTGCTTTCTGGGAAGAGGTGGAGATTGCCTGGACGCTAAGAACCAAAACCAAGAATTGGCCCGATCATTTCCAGACGGCACCCGCTGAGCTCTCTAGGGAACCCGTGCTCCGTGGGATGAGGGTTCTTTGGGTCGGCCACGCGACGGCTCTCATCCAAACGCCAACGTTGAATATCATTACGGACCCGGTTTTGTTCGATTCTATCGGTCCCACGTTATTCCCTACCAAGACCGTAACTAGCCCTGGAGTGACGGTCGGCGGGCTTCCAAGGATCGACGTTATCCTAATCAGTCACAACCACTACGATCATTTGGATCTGAAGTCCATACACGCGATCGTTAATCGACAAAGAGGCAGCGCGCCAACTATGTTGGTCGGCCTTGGAGTTGGTAATCTGCTGAAGAAGGAAGGCATTTCGCCGTTCTCAGAATTGGATTGGGATCAATCTGTCACAGTGAAAGACACAAAGTTTCTCTTTCTTGAGGCAATTCATACATCCCGCAGAGGTATGTGGGACACCAACAAGACGTTATGGGGGTCGTTTCTCATCGAGTCTCCTGAGGGAAGAATCTACTTTGCCGGAGACACTGCGTACGGCAAGCACTTCAAACACCTATATGAGAAGTATGGTGCACCTAAACTGAGTCTGTTACCGATAGGCGCTTACGAGCCTCGGTGGTTCATGTATCGCATGCACATGAATCCCGATGAGGCTGTGCTCGCGCACATCGACCTACACAGTGAACACTCTATTGCCATTCATTTCGGCTTGATTGACAACGCGGCAGAGAGCTATACAGCTCCTGTCAATGACTTTGCCGTCGCTCGTAACGGCCATGGGATCACGGAAGTGGACTTTGTCGCCCCGCACATCGGACAGACCTTTCAGTATTAGAGGCATCGGCGCTGTGACCAACGCCTTGGGACCTAAATGAACGTTCCGACGGCGGGTCGGACACGTCTTGCCATCGTGGGCGCCACAGGCATGGTCGGTGGATACGCCCTGCGCTACGCGCTCGAGCACCCCGCCGTCTCACATGTGACGGCAATAGGACGCAGGAAGCTCGGCATTGCGCACCCGAAGCTGGAGGAGGTCGTACATCGAGACTTCGCGGATTGCTCCGCACTCGCAGAGCCACTCTCGGGTCAGGACGCAGCGGTCTATTGCATCGGCGCCTATACCGGGGCAGTGCCGGACGCAGTGCTTCGCAAGATAACCGTGGACTACACGATCGAGTTCGCGCGAGTGCTCCGCGGCAGCAGCCCCGACGCGGCGTTCTCATTCTTGAGCGGAGGGGGCGCAGACCCGACGGGACAAAGTCGGATCGCCTATGCGCGCTTCAAGGGAGAGGCCGAGCAGGCGCTACTGGCGGTGGGGTTCCCCTGTGTGTACATCTTCCGACCCGCGTACATCTACCCGGTAGAGCCGCGGAAGGAGCCGAATTTTGGCTACCGCCTGTTGCGCGGACTCTACCCCGTGTTTCGCGTGCTGTTCCCCAACCAGGTAATTCGCGCCGACGACCTGGCCCGTGCCATGGTGGATGTCACCGTCAGGGGAAGAGGGGAGCACGGAGGAGTGGTTTTGGAGAACCGTGACATTCGCGCCATGGTGAACGCGTGAGTGAACCTCTGGGGAGCGATTATGCGGCCTGACCTCCGGTGGCACTGACCTGCCTGGCGATTTTTCGTACTACGTGATCTTTGGGAGCAGATCAATAGCCTGCCGATGTCGAACCTGATCGAGATATTCGTGGATGCCGTTCATTAACGAGGCGGCTCCATAAAGATCAAGGTTGCCGCCGGTGTGCCAAGAATGTGTCGAGCTCAGGTTGGGTGTGCCGTGATTGTGCCGTGGTGAGGCTGGGGATGGGGCCGGCAACGCTGCAGGTGGTTGATTAATAAGCCCCTGGAATCACCGAAAAAAGACCGAAAATCCGCGTGTCCGCAGTTCGATTCTGTCCCTGGCCACCATTAACTCGCTGAACTTCCAACAGCTTTTCATCGGGCATTTTCGGTGATTGTGGCCTTGCGGCATTGGCCGTCGCGTCCACCCCGGCAAACGCGCAGGCCTACGCCTCCGGCCGCAGGGAAGGAAGCTCGTCAAAAAAGAGATAGACGGCGGCTATTTTGCCGTCCCGGGCGATGATGAAATCGGTTCCGGCGTAGGCTGGCGGCTCGCCAGGGCTGCCCGACACCCAGCGGACCCGCCCCCCATCGCCCATCTCCTCAGGCGGAGAGATCGGCTGATATCGGAAGTCAGGATGAGTGGCCTTGATCACGCCCGCGATGCGGGCGATCTCGTCGCGGCCGTGGTAAATGCCGCCGTTAGGGTCGTGGAACACAGCGTCCTCGTGAAAGATCTCGTCGATGGCCGCACGCCGACGCAGCGGATCGATCTGACCGAACACGTCATCGAGGTTGCGAAGCAACAAGGTCGATACAGTGTAAGACATGGCTTTCCTTCGTCTGGTGTTGAGTGCCGCTTCCGCTGTCTCGACACGCGATCGTTCTGTTGTTGGAAGGCGCGGAAAATCCTCACATTTAGTTGCGGCTTCACGAAATACTATTGTGGAAGCTGCATCTTTAAAATAGAAAGAATGGAAACGGCATTATGTATGTGACAAACCCATACTATCTCCCTTAGCTTCGCAAGGGAGATACCTATGGACATGTTCTCGAAAATTGCAAAATGGCTCCGGTGGTCATTCGTGACGCTGGGACTCGCCTATCTGGCTATCGTCCTCCGGGCTGAGCCTTCGCAGTGGGCGTTAGAGCACATATTCGGCGCGGAACAGATTCGGACGTATTCGAACGAAATCATTGCTGGCCAGCACGAACGCGTATTGCACTGGGGAGTGATTATTGCGCTCGTATTAGGCGCCTTCGCTTTTCTAGCTGAACCATTCCGTGAGGCTTTGAGAAGATATAAATCCCCCTATGGTCGATTTTGGACGGACGCAAAGCTCCGACGTGAGCTATCAGATATTCAACGAGACTTAGCTGACTTTTGTAACGAGCGTGATGCCGGGACACCGGATCTCCGCGACCGACAAAATTATGTACTTGGCGATGTGCCTCCGGGCGCGGTTGTTTTCGAGGGCGGTGCTGCCAATGCGGTCATAGGGCAAAACGCAGATCCGAACGACGTGCGCGCGATGTTGAATGCACAAGACAATAGGCTTAGATACGAGCGGGAAACACTGAGGATTTACGAACGAGAATATTTCAGCAGGGATGCATGCGCGCTGCGGGAGGCAAGCGCGCGCAACCTGATTACGCTGCCGGACGAGGTACAGATCGTTACGCAACTGCTGCAGAGAACGCCGCATCCGTTCGACGTGACTGTGGAACTCCGACGCCATGCGAATCTGTTGGGACTGTGTAGGGCGCGCATGGATCGAAAATGACCACGAAAAAAAACCTGACCGAGATTAGCGCGCCCTATTTAGCGGGCTTTCGGGGCTTCTTTTTAGCTACAGGTTTATGCGGCGCTGGAGGTGTGCGCAGCATTTTGCGTAGTACATCATCGAGGCTAGATTGCGGCTTCGGCGTTTCGCGCTTCACGGCTGAAGTCTAGCATGGATGCTGAATACTCGATCCTCGAAGCGCGTCTTGCGGAAACAATTCGCTTGGCGTTTGAAATGGATGATTCTGAGAGCATCGTTCAAATTGCCGCCGATGGAGAACGAACGTTAATAGATGGTCATTTCGATCTCAGACGTATTGCACGCCAGATCATTAAGGCCATGGATTTTTCGGCCAAGCCGCCGTGATGTACTCACGGAGTTCTTGAGTTATCGCGTTCAACAGATCAAGGGTCGCGGAGCTAATGTCATACGTGACGACTCGCTTATTTACTGTAGCAATATACTTTCGTCCTTGGAGGTTATTAGACAGGTACACAAAGGCTTTATTTATGAGAAGCGCATGGCTCTGAAGCGCTCCCGCAAATTCCGCAGCATGCGCGACCCCGCTTCTTACAGACATTGCAGGAATGCGGTGGTCGAATTTGTTCTTCAGCAGGCGTAGTTTCTCCCTGGATGTTTTTGCTTGAAGTGTCGGGCACAAATGCAAGAGAGAAGTCACCCTATCGAGCATCTTGCGGAAATTGTAGACCGTAATCGCGCCATCGCGTGCTGCTATAAAGTCCCAGCCTTGCTTATCATTTGAAGCAGAGAAATCGAATAGAGCCAGATCAGTGCCAAATTGTTTCGCATACCTGTCAAGAGTATTTAAAGCGTCTAGCAAGTCTTTTGCGCTATGCCGCTCTGCCTCCGGTAACAGGTGCAAAGCAAGCCACAGCGACCAATCCCACGGCAAAGATACAGACATTCACTCATCATCATCTGGCGGATAGATGTATTTATTATTCTTAGTTAGGTTGCCGGTACGTCAGTCGCTTGCCTTCGATGGCCTTGAGAGCATTCGCTGTGCGCTGGCTGTCATCGACTCCAAGCGCAGAGCGATTGTTCTACCGGAAGTCAAACTCAGCGAGATTGCGATGCAAGTGCTGGCTTTCGCAATGCTGATACGTGCCAGTCATGCCGCGCTTGAATACGGAGAACACGCCTTCGATAGTGTTCGTGTACGCATCGCCACGCACGTACTCGCCTGCACTGTGATTTACGGTCTGATGATCCGCAAAGCCTTTACCGAGGTTGCGATAAAGACGTGCACTGTCGGTCATCAAGCGCGCATCCGGGGAAACGTTCTTCTTGAGAGAGCGCTTGATTCCCGGGAACAGCTTGCCGGTGATGTGCGTGGAGCGGACTTTGCCGCCGCGCTCAACCAGGGCGAACACGGTTTCCTTGTGCCCGTGGCCGCGACGCTTGTCACGCCCGGGCTTACGTCCAACGTAGGCTTCGTCAGCCTCAACCGCCTTACCACCGGAGCCCATAAGGCCGCCAGAAACATCAGCCATGGCATGACGGATACGGTGGGTCATGAACCACGCCGTCTTATAGGTCACTCCAAGCGTGCGATGGAGCTGATGGCTGCTGATGCCTTTCTTACTCGAACACAGCAGGTAGACCGCCGTAAGCCATTTGGACAGCGGAATCTTCGAGCTTTCAAAGACGGTCCCGACGGTCACGCTGAACTGCTCGCGGCAGTCGGCACACTTCCACAGGCCGGGGCGGTGGGCCTTACCCTCAAGCTGATAGTGCTCGCCGATGGTCCCGCAATGCGGACACGCTACGCCGTGCGGCCAGCGCAAGGATTCGAGGTATTCGCGGGCCTTGTCGTTGTCGCTGAAGTAGTTTGCGGTGAGGGCGGAAGCCATGACTTTTCTCCTTTAGATCGTCATGGTCTGCCTTTCCTATGGGTTTGTAAAGTATATAATTCCGAATGGAAATCTATCGTTGCATGATTGTCGATGTCGAAGCTGCCCGACCTTGAGGGACTGGTGATGTTCGCCATGGTGGCCGAGAAGCGCTCGTTCGCTGCGGCGGCCCGAGCC
>Ga0137409_10003063_pt1 | contig 17739 bp, 19 predicted proteins | sample CZODoug1_16funga_FD_122059 | JGI IMG/M metagenome (GOLD analysis project Ga0137409, IMG submission 122059) | Vadose zone soil fungal communities from Angelo Coast Range Reserve, California, USA - CZODoug1_16fungal (Hybrid Assembly) | ecosystem: Environmental > Terrestrial > Soil > Vadose zone... | reverse complement strand
TGCATGAGGAAGTCAAGCGGAGAACGGCACTTGCGTAGGCAAGCCCTCTTGAGGAACGTGAACTGGTACAGGCCGGCGATTGCGAGGATCCCGGCGACGGCGTACGGCCGAGCATTACCCAACGCAGGGCTTGCGTTTGTCACCGCGCCAAGTGCTTGCTGCGCCGCGTAGACCAGCGCGCCGAACGCCGCCCACACCAGCAGGTAGGCGGCGACGAGAGAGACGGCGTTTAAGGCACGACCATCTGCCCCGGCCCCGCGATAGAGCAGCACAAGGGGCGCTGCCGACGGCAGCATCATGGCCGCCATCATGACCACCCAGGCGCCGACGAACCCAGCTGCGCCGGCCAGGTCCAGGCCGGCAGGCGTCGAGGTCTCTATCGCCATTCCGCCGCTGGAGGCGGCAGCCCGGGCCAAAACGGCGGCCCAGGCGGCCACCGTCACAGTTACAAGCGCCGCGCCGACAAGCAGCGTCGCTCTGTGCGCAGGCACGGGGGCTTTGGCAGGCGTCACTGCGGTAGCGGTTCTACTCATGCCTGCTTGCGCGCTCGAATTGAGTACGCCAGAGTTCCGAACTCCCTCGCGCTTGCCTCTCCAGTTGCACCCGCGAAGGTGTCGAGGGGATTCGCCAGCTCGACATCGACCAGACCCGCGCCCGTGATCACCGTCTCCCACCCTGCGCACGGCAGGGCACCGGCGATTCAACCCGTCCAGAGATCGATGTCGCGGAGGGCGTCCTCCGGTACCGGACGCTCGACGCAGATATCAGCGACCGTCATCCGGCCGCCCGGCTTCAGCACCCGAAAGATCTGCCGGTAGACGCCAATCTTGTCCGGGCAGAGGTTGATCACCCCGTTGGAGATGACGACATCGGCCCACCCGTCCTCGACAGGGAGATCCTCGATCAGCCCTTCGCGGAACTCGACGTTCTTCAACCCCATCTTCTCGGCGATCGAACGGCTGCGCTTGAGCATCTCGGGAGTCATGTCGACTCCAATCACACTTCCTTCGCTGCCCACCCAAAGCGCCGCCAGGAATGAATCCATGCCGGCTCCGGATCCAAGGTCGACGACCCTCTCTCCAGGTTTGGGCCCGCCCCAGTAGAACGGATTGCCCATGCCCGCAAACGCCTCGCATGCCTCTTCGGGAAGGTCGCTCAGCGGATGAGATGGGTAACCGAGCCGCACAGCGTGTGCACGGCCGGTATGGAAATGATGGGCATGCTGGACGCCATTCGGATCGGCGGCCACGTCGCGATACTTTTGGCGGACTTGGTCACGAAGCTCGTCGAGGTCGAACAGCTCGAGAATGTCAGCCATCGTTCTCTCCTGATGTGGCCCCGCCGGCATCCGCTTTGCGGGCTATCGCCATGACTACGTCGCCGCTGTACACGTATTGCTCATCATCTGAGCCAGATAAGCGTCTACGAATCCGGCGGAGACAAGCCTCACGGTCGCCCTCGTCCAAGGACAGAAGCCGCAGTCGCGAAGTACTGCGCATCTGGTAGTCGAAGTAGTCTTCAGGCCGCCATCGATACTCGATCGTCTCTGACCAGACGCGCGTCACGCTGAAGCCCGTCTGCTCAAAGAGCGCCGTCACCTTCTCCGCGTCGTCGCAGCAGGCACGGTTATCGGTGGCCGACAGCTCGAGGTAGTGCGCCCCAGCACCTTCCAGCTCCTCGTCCCAGATGGCGCTGGCCATCGGGATACGCTCAGCGCCCCAGGTGACCGTGCCCACCGAACCGCCGGGCTTCAGTACACGATTGACCTCATCGAGACATCGCTGGGGGCTGGGCACGTGGAACAAGACGAAAGCGACAACCGCCGCATCGAATCGGTTGGCAGCGAACGCCAGCTTCTGCACGTCCATAAGCGCAAGCGAACCAGAGTGCTTTTTCCATGCCAGGCGAAGCATTCCGTCGGAACGATCGATGCCGAAGATCGCCGCGCTTGGAGCCGCCCGCCGGATCGCAGGCAACAGCGCGCCCGCCCCCGTGCCGACGTCAATGATGCTTCTCGCCGCTTTTAGCGAGAGCTGCCGGATCAGACGCTCGCCAGCGGGCCGGATGACGGGGCTCCAGAGCTTGTCGTAGGCCTCGGCCCTTTGCGAGTATCGCTCGGCCAGAATCGCCGTCTGCTCCTCCCCTGTCAACTCTGCCGGCGCACGATCTGTCATCGGTTGCCAGTATGCGGACAGCGCTCTCCGAGGTCGTCGGGGGTTCACCCTACAAATCGCCGGCAAGCCAAACCGCGCCAACCCGACAGTAAGCTTGGGCCGTGGAAGCGAGCGAACGAGACTCGGGACTTCGGCTGGCAGAGCTCCTCGCTGCGTTCTCGCTGGCCATGGACCTGGGCTTGGGCCAGCCAATGGAGCACGTGCTGCGCTCGTGGCTAATCGCCGCTCGTCTCGGCGAACACGTCGGTCTCGATCGCGAGCAGCGTGGCTCCCTGTACTACGTGGCCACCCTCGGCTGGGTCGGCTGCGTCGCGGATACACCCGAAGTTGCGGCCTGGTTTGGTGACGACATCGCCTACCGCGGCGATAGCTACCTGGTCGACCTGGCCGGCCTGCCAATGCTCGGGTTCATGCTCCGCCACGCGGGCGCCGGCAAACCGGCGATGCACCGTGTGCGCCTCGCCGCCAACATGGTTGTTGCGGGAAGCGCGGCCATCGAGCGGGGCATGTTGTCCCACTGCCTGACGACTGGGCGGATGGCAGAGCGAATCGGTCTCGGCTCCGACGTGCGCGACCCGCTCCAGCACTTCTTCGCGCGATGGGACGGCAAAGGAGTCCCCGGCGGTGTCGGTGGCGAGTCCATTGCCCTCCCGATGCGCCTCTTTCATCTTGCCGATACCGTCGAGGTTTTTCACCGTGCTGAGGGGACCGACGCCGCCATGGAGGTGGCCCGTGACCGGCGCGGCAGGCAGTTCGATCCCTCGCTGGTGGATGCGTTCTGCGCAGTCGCCACCGATGTGCTTGGCGATTCTGCAGCCGAGGCTGATTGGAACTCTCTCATCGCGGAGGAACCCGCGTTGCAACGCCACCTCAGCGAGCGTGAACTTGACGAGGCTCTGGAAGCTATCGCCGACTTCACCGACCTGCGGTCGCCGGCGCGATCTGGGCACTCGCGCGGCGTGGCCGACCTCGCGGCTCGGGCGGCGGCATCCGCCGGCAGGCCGGCCGCGGAGATCGTGACTGTGCGCCGGGCGGGTCTGCTGCATGACATCGGCTTGCATGGCGTCCCCGCATCGATTCTCGACAAAGCAGGTCCATTGTCGAAGTCGGAGTCGGAGCGGATGAGGATGCACGCCTACTACACCGAGCGGATGCTGGCCCGCCCGCCGGCCCTGGCCCGGCTGGGCGCCATAGCGTCATTGGCACATGAACGCTGCGACGGCTCCGGTTATCACCGCGGTCTCGCTGGGCCGGCGATCCCCGTCGCTGGCCGGCTGCTCGCAGCCGCCTGCGCCTATCGCGCTATGACCGAACCACGCGCGCATCGACCAGCGATGACCGCCAAGCAGGCCACGGCCGAGCTCCGTGGCGATGTCCGCGCCGGCCGTCTCGACGCCGACGCGGTGGAAGCGGTCCTCGCCGCCGCGGGGCAGAGCCGCGGCAAGCGACGAAGCGGACCAGCTGGACTCACTCCGAGGGAGGTCGAGGTACTGATCCTCATCGCCCGCGGCGCGTCCAATCGCCAGGCCGCCCAGGCGCTGGGGATCACCGCCAAGACGGCCGGCACCCACATCGAGCGCATCTACATCAAGACCGGCGCGTCAACCCGCTCGACCGCCACCCTATTTGCCATGCAGCACGGACTTCTGGAGACGCTCGAGCCCTTCGATTTGTAGGGCGAACCCCCGACGACGGCCGGATCGGTCCTTCTTAGGATCCTACTCGAGAGATGAGAAGGAGGACGCGATGAATAGCACGATGTCGCAGAAGTTCTTAGAGCTGCTGGCAGCCCGGGACTTCGAGCACCTGGGTGCCAGCCTGGCGAGCGACGCCCATGCTCGGTTTCTCCTTCCACACGGGCTGGAGGAGTACACGGGCAGAGACGCCATCGTTGGTCGTATCAAGAGCTGGTTCGGGTCGGCGTCCGTCTTCGACCTCGCGTCCTCGAGCGAGGAGTCGGTCGGGCTGCGACAGCGCCTCAGCTGGCGGTTCAGCGTCGTAAGGGATTCTGGTTCGCGCGAGGTGATCGAGCAGCTCGTTTACCTCGATCTCGGGCCGCACGGCATCGAGCGGATCGACCTTCTCTGCTCCGGATTCCAAATGGAGCCCGGCATCGCTGCAGGCCCGATGCAGGTCTTCGATGCCGGCGCCATGGGCTGCGCCGATGGCCTGGCTCAGCAGTTCCGGAGCCGGATCGCAACGGTACCGATAGGCGGGTCGCTGGAGGTCGTCGTCAGCGATCCGGCCGCTAAAGAGGATCTGCCATCGCTCGCAAGGCTGCTCGGGCAGCGGGTCACGTCAACCGAGGCGCACGGCGACGGGCGCCTCACCATCACCGTGGAGAGACAGAAATGAACGAGAAGCTCATCTTTAACTGCACCTGGGGTCGCGAAGACCCGGAGCGGGCAACGCTACCCTTCATCGCTGCCAACATCGCGGCCACGGCGGGACAGGATGCCGTCGTCCTCTGCACGATCGAAGCGGTTCGCCTTGGATGCAAAGGCGGCAACGAAGGCGTCGAGGCGACCGGCCTGCCGAAGCTCCGCGATCTGATGTCTGAGTTCATCGCCAACCAGGGCAAGGTTTGGCTCTGCGGCGCCTGTGCCAAACCGCGGGGCATCACCGAAGACCAGCTGGCAGCAGGCGTGAGCATCGTCGGGGCCGCAAAGGTTGTGGAAGAAGTCGTCGCGGGCGCCAAGACGGTCGCCTTCGCCTGAAGCGCACCTACACCAGGTATCCCGTTGTGCCGTCCGAGTTCAAGGAGGCTGACATGGCCGAGATCCACAAAACCGTAACGATCGATGCGCCCGCCGAAAAGGTCTTCGACATCGTGGACGATCCCGAAAACTACCCGAAATATGTCCCGAACGTTAGTCAAGTCGTCGACGTTCGGCGAAGCGAAAGGCGGATAGGCGACAGTTTTCGCGTCTTCTACAAGGTATTGGGTACCACCTTCGAGGAGAAGTTCACGACGACCGATTACCAGCGCCCGACTCGGATCAGCTCTTCCTTCGACGGTGGGATGTCGGGCACGTTCCGCTGGGCCTTCGAGCCGGTCGGCGCGCAGACCAAGGCTACCGTCGACATCGATTACCGCGTGGCTGGAGGAGCAATCGGTAAAGCGGTCGATTCCTTGATACTCGAGCGGACCAACGAGAAGTCGATCGAAGGGATGTTGGAGAACCTGCGCCGACTCGCAGTTCAGGCCGGAGCGCCTAGCAAGCCCTGACGTCCCGTGAACCGGGGCAGCCATTGACCACGCGCCGACGGAAGAGAAGATTCGTGAACAGCGATGCCGTGCCTGGTCGATGTGATCCACCCCCGCTGTGCCGTCGGCGGGGGTCCGTGGCGCGCTCGACTTCGGGCTAGCCCTCGAATCCCCTTCCCAAAAAGGGTTCCGCTACCCTTCCCATCGATGCCGGCGTAGCTCAATTGGCAGAGCAGATGTTTTGTAAACAGCAGGTTACGGATTCGATTCCTGTCGCCGGCTCCAAGTGCGAGGGGCGCTTGTAGCGGGCGGGCTCACGCATGCGCGGTCTGGAAGGGCACCTTGGGCGCCAAACGTTCGGAATGGACAGGGAGACTGCCCATCAAAGGTGGCTGAGCTCATCCACCAGAACTGCCACCCTGGCGTCGATCTCGCCTCGAATTCTCCGTACGGTCTCAAGATCCCGTCCCGCGGGATCGTCCAGCTCCCAGTCCTCGTACCGCTTGCCGGGGTAGATGGGGCAGGCGTCTCCGCAGCCCATCGTGATGACCACGTCAGCGGCTTTGACGAAGTCGTCACTAAGCGGCTTGGGAAACTCCTGGCTGATGTCGATTCCGAGCTCCCGCATAGCCTCGACCACCCGCGGATTGAGCTCGTCGGCAGGACTGCTGCCCGCCGAGCGCACATGAATTCTGCCTTCGGCCCGCTTGTTCAGCAGTCCCGCCGCCATCTGGCTCCGGCCAGCGTTGTGGACGCATACGAAGAGGACCTCAGGGACTGATTTCTCGATCGTGCCCTCCTCTATGCAACGAGCTCGCAGGCAAGCAGGTCTGCGTAGAAATTGCTGACCCTCATCTCGATCTCACGTGCCGTCTGATCGTAAGCCCGAGCCAAAACATGCTTTCGAGCCAGGTTTCGAAGCATGACCTCCGCGATCTGGGACCGAGCGCTGTTGCCGCTGCAAAGAAACAAGATCGACGCCGGGCCGCGGTCGAAGCGCTCCTCAACGCGAGGCTCTAGCCCGCCATCCCGTCCGCGGCGCATTCCGCGGCTCGTCGCTGCATAAGCTCGCGCTCTCGCAAGTTCTCCGTCAGCGAGGCGCCGCGTTCGAATTCAGCGCGCGCCTCCTCGGACCGGCCGAGCTTCCTCAGGAGGTCGCCGCGGACGGCCGGCAGTAGGTGATACGACTTGAGCGAGGGCTCGGCGACGAGCGCGTCCGCAAGTTCAAGTCCCGCAGCGGGACCGAACGCCATCCCCACGGCGACAGCCCGGTTCAGCTCGACGACCGGCGACGGCGCGAGCTGAACGACCGCGTCGTACAGCGCCACTATTCGCCGCCAATCCGTGTCCGCCGCGGTCGGCGCTCGAGCGTGGCAGGCGGCGATCGCCGCCTGCAGCGCGTAGGGACCAAGGGCGCCCCCGAGCCTCTCGGCGCGCTCGAGGGCCGCCAGGCCACGCCGGATGAGCAGACGATCCCAGCGCGCTCGGTCCTGGTCGAGCAGGAGTACGGGCTCGCCGGAGGGTCCGACGCGAGCGCCAAGACGAGAGGCCTGGATCTCCATGAGTGCGACGAGCCCGTGCACTTCAGGCTCGGCCGGGGCGAGCTCGGCAAGGATGCGGCCCAGACGGAGCGCATCCTCGCACAGCGCGGGTCGGACCCAGTCCTTGCCCGCCGTCGCGGAATACCCTTCGTTGAAGATCAGATAGATCACCTCAAGGACCGAGGCGAGGCGCGCAACGCGTTCGGCGCCGCCCGGGACCTCGAACCTGACGTGCGCCTCGGCGAGGGTCCGCCTCGCGCGGACGATCCTCTGGGCGATGGTCGAGACAGGGACGAGGAAGCCTCGCGCGATCTCCTCGGTCGTCAGGCCGCCGAGGACGCGAAGCGTGAGCGCGACCCGCGCGTCCTTCGAGAGGACCGGATGGCAGGCCGTGAAGATAAGGCCGAGCAGATCGTCCCCGACCTCATCATCGATCGCCGTATCCAGGTCCAAGCCTTCCTGAGCCCGCTCGACATCGCGTCCGATCTCTTCGTGCTTGCGCTCGAGCGTCTTGCGGCGCCGGATCAGGTCGATCGCGAGGTGTTTCGCCGTTCCCATCAGCCAGGCGCCGGGCCGCTCCGGCACGCCTGCGGCGGGCCACTGCTCGAGCGCGGCGACCAGGGCGTCTTGTGCGAGCTCCTCAGCCGTGCCGATGTCGCCGACGACGCGAGCCAGCCCGGCGATGAGCCGGGCCGACTCGATGCGCCAGATCGCTTCGATCGCGCGATGCGCTTCGGTGGCTGCTGTCTCGCGGCGCCCTGGGCGGGCGGGCGCGTCTCCGGTTCGCGGACCTATGGCGAGAGCTCCATCACATGCCCTCGTACTCGACGACCTCACGGATCTCGAAGGTCCCGCCGTCGTAGGGTGCCCGCTTGAGCCACTCGAGGGCCTCGTCGATCGAGCGCACCTGCCACAGCCAGTAGCCGGCCACGAGCTCCTTGGTTTCCGTGAACGGTCCATCGATGACGGTGCGCTTTTTGCCGTCGAACCGAACGCGCTTGCCCTGCGAGCTCGGGTGCAGGCGGCCGGCCTCGAGCACCACCCCTGCCTTGACCAGCTCTTGGTCGAACTTCTGGTACTCCGCCATTGCCTCCGGCGTGGGGGGAGTCGCCGCCTCGCTCTGGTTGCCTTCTTTTGCCATGATCAGCACACGCATCTCTGTCTCCTCTTATTGCGACTTCCGCATCGTTATGGGCTCGGGCTTTTTGAGGCCTCACCCACTCATCGAATGACAGGCCGCCTTTTCGACATGTGCCGGCTCCCCCGGTCAGCTCCTGGGAACGACCGGAGATGATTTTGCGTCTAATTGAACTCTCGAGCTGAACCTGGCGGGCGCGCCCGCGAAAATCGCTTGCGCTAACCTTCGGTGACGACGCCGGCGTAGCTCAATTGGCAGAGCAGCTGTTTTGTAAACAGCAGGTTACGGGTTCGATTCCTGTCGCCGGCTCCATGGCGTCGTCGTGGGACGCTTATGGCGCCAAAAACGCGTTATTCGAGCTAGCAAGCACGGGTTTGGCGCAGAAAACGCGGAATCGTGGTCAGTCCGCGGAGCGCGGCACGAGTTTGAGCGTCGAAGTTCTGGCCTCTGGGGTCAGCACGCTGTCGAGGATTCGTCCGGCGTATCGCCGGTACTTGTCGCGGTACGCGGCATCGATCTCGTCCTCGATGTTGTGATCCGCTTCAACGAATGTGATGTCTTGCTGGAGCCCGCCCGCGCGAATCCGACCTTCGTGCCTGTCCTGCGTGCCTCGGAACCAATGACCGTCGCGCCCTCGGACGGATCGGACGTACAGGTCCTCGCCATGCCTGACGGCCCACACGGTCACCGGCTTTCGCAGCTTGCCGTCGCGGCCCACTGAAGCGATCTGCACTTCTTCCGCCTTTCCGAAGTTGTTCAGCTGGTCGCTCGTCCATTGCGTCATCGGGCTGTCTCCTCGATGGACGGCGCGGCCGCGTACTCGTCGTCGCTGACGTGGTCGGCCCACGTTGCGTTGTTGCCTTTGTCATCGACATCGAGCATCGCGATGTGTGTCATGAAACGCGTAGGCGCGGCACCGTGCCAGTGGTGCTCGTCCGGCTCGAAGAACACACGGTCGCCCGGGCGGATGACCTCGATCTGGCCACCGCGATGTTGCGCTAGGCCGACACCTTCGATGACGAAGATCGTCTGACCATTTGGGTGGGTGTGCCAGGCCGTCCGGCCACCCGGCGTGAAATGGACGACGCTCGCGCTCAAGCGCGAGGCACCGGATGGGGCTGCGGCGGTGTCGATGTAGACGTCGCCCGTGAACCAGTCGCTCGGGCCCTTCACGGTCTTGATGCTGTTCTTCGTGACCTGCATGTCTCTACTCCCCCATTTCGTCGTGGCAGCCGCTTCGTCAAACTATGACCTGGATCCATCAGGCTGTTCGAGGGAGTCGATGCATGGACGCTGAAGAGAGAGCACGGCTGATCAAGCGGTATCGTGATGGCCATCGGGTGGTGATGGATGCACTCGACGGGATCACCCCCGACGAGCTGGACAGATCGGACAGCGACGAGTGGACTCCACGCCAGATCGCGCATCACCTGGCGGACAGCGAGATGATGTCGGCGATCCGCATCCGCCGGCTGCTGGCCGAGGATGAGCCGGTCATCCACGGCTACGACGAGGCGGCCTTTGCTCGGAAGCTGACGTCGGACCGTCCAATCGAACCCTCCCTCGAAGCGATGCGATGGGCGCGCGAGACCTGTGCCCAGCTCCTCGAGCGGATGACCGAGGATGACTGGAACAAGGTGGGAACGCACACGGAGAGCGGGCCTTATTCGGCGGAGGACTGGCTGACGATCTATGCCGCCCACGCTCATGATCACGCCGGCCAGATCAAGCGCTCACGGGGCAAGGCTTAGTACATGGCGGCGACCAAATCGCTCCTGCAAGACGCCCTCGACGCGGCGGCCGCGAACCGCGACTCCGATCTCGAAGACCTGATCGAGGAGCTGCGAATCCCTTCGGTCAGCACGCTGCCCGAACGCCGCGAAGACTGTTTGCGAAACGCGAGATGGCTGCGGGACCGCTTCCAGAAGCTCGGCTTCCGGACGGAGATCGTCGACGTCATGGACGGCGGTCTGCCCGTCGTGATCGCCGACTGGAATGGCCGCCCCGGCCAGCCTCACCTCACGATCTACGGCCACTACGACGTACAACCGCCAGACCCGCTCGACGAGTGGAAGTCGCCGCCGTTCGAGCCTGAGGTGCGCGATGGCCTGCTGTTCGCTCGCGGCGCCGCGGACAACAAGGGCAACCACCTCGCCACCGTGAAAGCGGTCGAGCATCTCTTTGCCGCGGGTGGGCCCCCGATCAACCTGCGCTTCGTCATCGAGGGCGAAGAGGAGATCAGCGGCGAGTCGCTTCCGAAGTATCTCCGGGCGAATGGATCGCAGCTGAAGACCGACGCCGTCTTGATCTGGGACAGCGGGATGGACGAGGACGGCAATCCAACGCTCGCGACAGCGTTGCGCGGCCTCCTGTACCTCGAGCTGCACGCGACCGGCCCGGCCGTCGACCTTCACTCCGGCGTGTACGGCGGGGTCGCGCCCAATCCGATCAACACCCTGGCTCGCATCGTGGGCGAGCTGAAAGACCGACACGGGCACGTCACCATCCCGGGCTTCTACGACGAGGTCGTCAGGCCTTCGCCAGAAGAGATTGACGACTGGAAGAAGAAGGACGCGAGGTACATCGAAACGGTGAAGCGCCTGACCGGCGCCAGAGCGCTCGAAGGAGAAGAAGGGTTCCTCGCCCTCGAGCGGACCGGCAGCCGGCCGACGCTCGACGCGAACGGGATCGTGGGCGGATTCATCGGCGAAGGCAAGAAGACCGTGATCCCCGCGCGCGCGTCAGCGAAGGTGAGCATGCGGTTGGTGCCGCACCAGGATTGGAAGGAGATCCTCGCGGCGCTGGAAAAGTACGTGCAGACGCTGACGACGCCCGGCGTCGAGGTCAAAGTCGAGCTGCTGGGCGCGGCTCCGCCTGTGACCTGTGGGGTCGACCACCGGCCGGCGCAGGCGCTGCGCGCGGCTTACAAAGCAGCTTTTGGCCTGGACACCACCCTGATCCGCGTCGGCGGTTCGATTCCAGTGTCGATCGACTTCCAGGAGGCGGTTGGCGCGCCGCTGGTGATCAGTGGGATCGCCCAGGCCGACAGCGCCGTCCACTCACCCAACGAGCGCCTGGTCATCGACAACTATCACCGCGGAATCGAGGCGGTGATCCGCTTCATCTGTGGGATGGCGCTGGAGTAGGTCGGTCAGCGGCCTGTAGGTTTCCGGCCAGCGCGGCGACCACGATGGCCGCCGCCAACAGGATGGTGAGCGCGACGCGTAAACCGAAGTGGTCGGCGGTGCTGCCGACCAATGCCGGTCCAGCAATGGAGCCGGCGTAGGCGGCGGCCAGGACGATCGTCAGCGAGGTGCCGCTCGAGCCGAGGTTGGCGCCGGCGCTGAAGGCGAGCGGCATCAGGACGGCAGTACCCGTTCCCACGAGGGCAAAGCCGATGATTGCGATGGGCAGGACTGGAACCGCGATTGCGATGGCGAGGCCGAGGGCCGCGATCAATCCGCCAAGCCTGGCCACTGTGGCGGGATTGGTGCGGGCGGTGAGCAGGTCGGCGCGAAAGCGCACGACAGTTGCCGCGAGCGCGAAGGCGGCGAATCCGCCCGCCGCGACGCCAGGGCTGGCGTTGCTGAACTCGCGCAGGTAGAGCGCGCTCCAGTCGGCGGTGCCGCCTTCGACGATGATGCCGGCGAAAGCGATCGCAGCAACTATCGCCACTGAGCCTCGCAGCCACGGGCTGCCGGCGGGCTTTGGGGTGGCACGGTCGGCGCCGGAGCGGGTGTCGGGTAGGTCGCGCAGAAAGGGCGCGGAGGCTGCTGCCGCGAATAGTGCCGCGAACGCAAATTGTGGGAGCGGCGCGATCCCTGCAAAGGCCGCGACTCCCGCGATGACCGAGCCGATGATCGCGCCAAGGCTCCAGAAACCGTGGAAGCCGTTGATCAAAGGTCGCCCGACCTCGCGCTCGAGCTCAGCACCTTGCGCGTTTTCCAGCACATCGATGAATCCCGCGCATCCGCCTATCAGGAGTGATGCGGCGAGCAGCTGGAGGAGGCCGTTGGCAAGCCCGGGGCCGAGCAGCGCAACGCAGATGGCGACAGTGCCGACGCGGACCCACCCTCTTGCGCCGTGCGCGAGCACCAGGCGCGCAGCTGTGGCGCCGAACACGGCGCCGACCGCAAAGAGGACGAGGGCGTAGCCGACCTGCGCATCAGACAGGTGGAGGTGGTCTTTGATGGCGGGAAGGCGAGGGATCCAGCTTCCGCTGACCGCGCCGAAGGCGAGGAACGCGACCGAGACGGCGCGGCGCTGGCGGGTCATCAACCGGCGGGGATCAGCTCGAAGGTCGCCTGCTCGCCGGGGGTTAGCGGCTGATTTGGCTTTGAGACTCTCACGAACGGACCGTACTTCTTCTTGTAGAGGGCGGACACTGCGCGTGCTTCAGCGGGGTCGGTGACCAGGCGCGGCTTGACCTTGACGCGCAGCTTGCCCAGGTGAAGCTCGCCCTCACCTCGCGCGAGCAGGTTCTGGGGCCAGTGCCGCTTCAGGCCTTCGCCGGAGCGGATGAAGAGTCGCTGACCGTCGGTCGCGATCCAGATCGTCACACGGTGCTCCTTCCCCGACTTGCGTCCAACTGTAGTGAGCGTGACCTCGCGCTCCCCGGCCGCCGCCTTGAGCACGTCATCGCTGATGCTGCCCACCTCCCCAATCTAGCGGTGTCTTTACCGGCTGGGTTGGCGAAACCTCACGCTCGCGCCACGCTTTCGGGATGGCCCGTTCCGCCTATATCCCGGCTGAGCTCACGACCCGACCGTTTTCATTGGCCGAGGCGCGGGAGGCAGGGCTGACGCCTAGCGCGTTGAAGGGAGGCGCATGGAGACGCCTCGGTCGCGAGCTCTATTGCTGGGAAGGGTGCAGGATGACGCATGGCTGCACTTGGTGGCATGTCGGGAGTTACTGCCGCGCGAGGCTGTTTTCGCGGGAGCGACTGCTGCCTGGATGCTGGGCCTCGACCTCGACCCGATTCATCCTGTCGAGGTCGTCGTGCCTTCCCACGCTGGTCTTCGCTCGCGTTCCGGGCTCACGGTACGGCGCTCTCACATCGCACCGCGGGAGGTCGTCACCATTCGAAAGCTACGGGCGACAAACCTGCTCCGGACGCTGACTGATCTGTGCCTGCGGTATCCGGCGGTGGAGGCCCTGGTCGCGCTCGACATGGCAGTCCGTTGTCGCAAGATCAGCACAGTCGCGCTGAGTCGGTATGCCGAAACGACGATAGGTAGCGGGGGTGTGCGCCGGCTTCGTTCCCTGGCGAGGTTGGCGGCACCCGCCGAGTCCCCGATGGAGACCCGCCTCCGGTGGCTCCTCATCCAGGCGAGGCTGCCTCGACCTGAAGTTCAGACCAATCTGCACGACCCGGATGGTGAGTTCGTTGGTAGGGCCGACCTCTTTTACCCTTCGGCTCGGCTCGTTCTCGAGTACGACGGTGGCAACCATCGCGATCGACTTATCGAAGACGATCGCCGTCAGAACCTATTGGTCAACGCTGGCTTTCGCCTGCTGCGTTTCACAGCTGCAGACATCTATGGGCGACCAGAGGTCGTCCAGGCGCAGGTGCGTGGCGCGCTTTTGGCGCCAAACGTGCGTTATTCGACGGGGCAAGCATTGGTTTGGCGCAAGAAGGGCGGAATCGAAGGGGCGAGTTGGCGGAGAGGTAGGGATTTGAACCCTAGATAGGCTTGCACCTATAACGGTTTTCGAGACCGTCGCCTTCAACCGGACTCGGCCACCTCTCCGTAGCCTGCTTGGGGCCTGGATGGCGGTCCCGACCGGATTCGAACCGGCGTTCTCGGCCTTGACAGGGCCGCGTGTTTGGCCAGGCTACACCACGGGACCGACAGCGGCTAAGTCTACCAACGCACTGAACTGAGCCCAGCTTAGGTGGGGCCCGGTAACCCCATACCTATAATTCCTTGGGCGTGAGCGACACCGAACGGCTTGGAGGCGGATCACCGGACGAGCTCCGGAAGCGCTTCCAGATTCTGGAACGCGTGGCGATCTTCTTCACGCTGCCCGACAACATCCTTCACGCCCTCGCCCGCCGCCTCGCCCCCGCCTCCGCGACCAAGGGCTCGGTGATCGTCCACCAGGGCGACCCGGGCGACACGATGTTCGTGGTCGAGTCGGGTCGCTGCGAGGTCTTCGTCGAGGAGTCTCCCGGGCACACGATCACGATCGCCCTGATGGGACCTGACGACTTCTTCGGGGAGATGGCACTGATCTCTGAAGAAACCCGCACCGCCAGCGTTCGGGCACTCGAGGACTGCAGGCTCCTCACCCTGGACCGGAAGACGCTTTACGAGACGCTGCCCGCCGACTCCGACGCGATCATCGAGCTGACCAAGCTGGTCGAGCAGCGCAAGGACACCCTCCCCAACCTGATCGCCCGGGCGCGCATGGTCGCGCCAGAGCAGGCCGCGTCGACCGTGGCGGTCTACTCTCCCAAGGGCGGTTCGGGCCGGACGACGCTCTCGGTCAACCTGGCCGCGGCGCTGGGCAAGCGGTTCCCGGGTGAGGTCCTACTGGTCGACCTGGCGCTGCCGTACAACCACGCGGCGCTGATCTCCTACCTGACCCCCACGGGCTGCCTCGCGGCCGCCAGCCAGGTCCCGCCGGCCAACTTCGAGGAGGCCGTGCTGGGGGCCATCCTCCACCACCCCGGGGGGATGATGCTGCTGCCTGGCGTGCTGCGCGCAGAGCAGGCTGACCTCATCACGGTCGACCTGGTCAACCGCGCGATGGGCATCCTCGTGAACGCCTTCCGCTACATCGTGTTCGACCTCGGCGTTGCCTTCACCGACATCGTGATCAGCGTCCTCGACCACTCGCAGCGCGTGCTGGTGCTCGTCACGCCTGAGCTCTCGTCGCTGAAGGACGTGGGCGAGCTGTTGAACATCTTCACCAACGTGCTGAACATCGTGCCGGGGCGCGTCATCCTGGCCCTCAACAACAAGGTGCCTAAGTCGGTGGTGAGCAAGGAAGACGTCGTGCGCACCTTGAAGCAGGAGCTCGCTGTGGAAATCGACTTCGACGGCACCAAACCGGACGAAGCGGCGGTGAAGGGTGAGATCCTCGTCCTCACCGACCCGAAGAGCGCCATCTCCCGCGGAGCCGAGCAGCTGGCCCAGCTGATCGCCGGGTCGACTGCCGCCGAGGGGAAGAAGGACGGCAAGAAGGGCGGATTCAAGCTCGGCCGCGGCTAGGGCCCTCTGGTAACATCTCAGTCGTGATCGAACAAGCTGTCGTCTCACTAACCTCAGACGCCCAGGCTCGCCTCAAGGAACTGCTCGCCAAGGAAGGCAACCCGCAGCTGGCGCTCCGCGTCTTCGTCAGCGGTGGCGGCTGCTCGGGGATGCAGTACGGGATGGCTTTCGACGACAACCGCCGGCCCGACGACCTTGTGATCGAGCAGGACGGTGTGATGCTGATCGTCGACGACTTTAGCGCTCCATACATCCGCGGCTCGGAGATCGACTACGTCGACAGCCTCATGGGAGCCGGCTTCACGGTGCACAACCCCAACGCGGTTCACTCGTGCTCGTGCGGCCACTCGTTCGACACCGGCGACGACGCCTCCGGGGCTCAGGCCTGCGGCTGCGGCCACTAACCTCCTAAAAAACCAGTCAGGGCGCCGGGGGACCGGCGCCCTTATCTTTTTCTAAGGGGATATGCCCAGGTCCAGGCGAGTGCGCGAGATCGTGCTTTTGACCCTCGGCGTGATCACGCCGATCGGAATCCTCGCCGTCAATGCCTCTGCCTTCGTCATGCGGCACCTCACCGAGTTCCGCGTCGGCATCGCCGCGTGCGCGCTGATCAGCGGCCTGGTGCTCAACGGGCTGACCGCGTGGTGGCTCCTTCGATTGGCCAACCGCACCGCACCGCCGCTCTACCGCGACTACCGCTGGTGGGCGATGGGCGTCGCCACGGTGATCGTGCTGCTCACCGCCGCGGGCGGCGGCTACCTCACCTACCTCGGCCTTGGGGATCCACGCCGCCTGCCTGATTCGCTTTCGGTGGTGGTGGCAAGCTTCATGATCCTGCTGCCTTTCGCCGTGACCGTCGCGGCAAGAAGGATTGCCGGCCTTGGCGGGATCATCCCCGTGGATGACAAAGAAAAGAGCCCCCCGCCGAAACGAGGGGCTCCTCTCGGGCGCAGGACCTAAGCGGTCCGCCCCCCACCCCGACCCTCCCCCTGGCGGGGGAGGGAGGGATCTTTCTTCCTACTTACATCATGTCCGGAGACATGCCGCCCATGCCGCCGCCGCCGCGCTTCTCCTCGGGAACCTCGGTGACCATCGCCTCGGTGGTCAGCACCATCGCCGCGATCGATGCGGCATTCTGCAGTGCCGAACGAGTCACCTTGGCGGGGTCGACGATCCCCGCCTCGAACATGTTCACGAACTTGTCGTTGAGGGCGTCGTAGCCGAAGCCCGGCTTGCCCTTGCGGATCTCCTCGACGATGACGGAGCCTTCTTTGCCGGCGTTCAGGCAGATCTGCCTGACCGGCTCCTCGAGCGACTTGCGGACGATGTTGACACCGGTCGCCTGGTCGTCCTTGAGGCCGAGCCCTCCGTCGAGCTTCTTCTGCGCGTTCAGCAGCACGGTGCCGCCGCCCGCGACGATGCCCTCTTCCACCGCGGCCTTGGTCGCGCTCAGCGCGTCCTCGATGCGGTGCTTCTTCTCTTTCTGCTCCACTTCGGTGGGCGCTCCAACCTTGATCACGGCGACGCCGCCGGCGAGCTTCGCGAGCCGCTCCTGCAGCTTCTCCTTGTCGAAGTCGGAGGTGGTCTCCTCGACCTGGTTCTTGATCGCCTTGATGCGAGCCTGGATGGCTTCCGGCTTGCCGGCGCCTTCCACGATCGTGGTGTCGTCCTTGGTGACGGTCACGCGGCGCGCGTGGCCGAGCTGCTCGATCTTCGTCTGGTCGAGCTTCAGTCCCATGTCTTCCGAGATGACCTGGCCGCCGGTGAGGATGGCCATGTCCTCGAGCATCGCCTTGCGGCGGTCACCGAAGCCGGGCGCCTTGACGGCGACGGCGGTGAAGGTGCCCCGCAGCTTGTTGACGACGAGAGTGGCGAGCGCCTCGCCCTCGACGTCCTCAGCGACGATCAAAAGCGGCTTGCCGTGCTGGACCACACGCTCCAAAACGGGGAGCAGGTCCTGGATGGCGGAGATCTTACGGTCGGTGATCAGGACATAAGGGTCCTCGAGCACCGCTTCCATCCGGTCGGGGTTCGTGACCATGTAGGCGGCGACGTAGCCGCGGTCGAACTGCATGCCCTCGACCACTTCGAGCTCGGTCGCCATGGCCTGGTTGTCCTCAACGGTGATGACACCGTCCTTGCCAACCTTGTCCATCGCGTCGGCGATGAGGTTTCCGATCTGCGCGTCCTGGCTCGAGATCGCCGCTACGTGAGCGACGTCCTCGTGGCCCTTGACCGGCACTGACAGCCGCTTGATCTCTTCGACGACGGCCTCTACGGCCTTCTCGATTCCGACCTTGAGCTGCATCGGGTTGGCGCCCGCCGCGACGTTGCGGAAGCCTTCGCTGATCATGGTCTGCGCCAGGATCGTCGCCGTGGTGGTGCCGTCACCGGCCACGTCGTTGGTCTTGGTCGCCACCTCGCGCAGCAGCTGCGCGCCGGTGTTCTCCATCGCGTCCTT
>Ga0137409_10003062_pt1 | contig 17741 bp, 19 predicted proteins | sample CZODoug1_16funga_FD_122059 | JGI IMG/M metagenome (GOLD analysis project Ga0137409, IMG submission 122059) | Vadose zone soil fungal communities from Angelo Coast Range Reserve, California, USA - CZODoug1_16fungal (Hybrid Assembly) | ecosystem: Environmental > Terrestrial > Soil > Vadose zone... | reverse complement strand
AGCGTGGGGTGGATGTGAGCGAGGTCCAGGTTTACGACATCGGGGGCCTCCGACCAAGCCGTGAAGGAGACAATCTCGACAACGTAGGGTTCGTCCACTTCAGCGATCCGGACGGCAACGGATGGGCCGTCCAGCAGATCTCCGCTCGGGGCTAGCCGGACCGCATCAACCGCCTCACAATCGAGGCGTGAGGCTGGAGCTGCGAACGCCGCTCTGTGAGGCGCTGGGCATCGAGTACCCGATCGTTTGCGCCGGCTTTGGCTCCGCTGCCGTACCGGAGCTTGCGGCTGCCGTGTCAAACGCCGGAGGCCTCGGGGTGCTGGGCGCCAGTGGGATGGAACCCGGCGAGATCCAGCGACGGATCGCAAACACCCGCAACCTGACGCGCCTGCCCTTCGGAATCAATTTCATCATCGCCGAGGAAGGCGACGAGGACCGCTCCTTCTTGCTCGATCAGATGGCCATGGCGATAGCCGAACATGTCGCAGTCGTAGTTCTTTTTTGGGGCGATCCGGCGCCTTACGTCGAGCGCGCCCGCGGTACCGGCGTCAAGGTCTTCATCCAGGTCGGATCGGTCGCCGAGGCAAAGTCTGCCGCCGATGCGGGCGTAGACGGGGTGATAGCCCAAGGTATCGAGGCTGGCGGCCATGTCAGAGGGACCACGTCGATCTGGGACCTGTTGCCGGCGACGATCAAAGCGATCGACCCGGTGCCAGTGCTTGCCTCTGGAGGGATCGGTGATGGTGCCGGAGTCGCACGTGCATTGCGAGCCGGCGCTCAAGGCGTTTCACTCGGGACGCGTTTTGTCGCAAGTGATGAAGCCTGGCTTCATCCGGCTTACAAATTGCGAATCGTGCAAAGCAGCGCACAGGACACCGTCTTGAACGAGCTCTACGACGTCTGGTGGCCGGGCGCACCGCACCGGACTCTGCGCAACAAGACCTTTGCGGAATGGGACGCCGCCGGACGGCCCCCGACCGGAGAACGTCCCGGCGAAGGGACGTCCATCGGCAAACGGACGATCTGGAACGGAGAGCGCGCCGACTGGCCGAGGTATGCAATCGGTACCGCGCCTCCTGACTTTGACGGTGACATCGAATACGCGCCCCTCTGGGCAGGTGAATCCTGCACCGTCGTAAACGACATCAAGCCCGCGATCGAGATCGTTCGCGACCTCGTCCGCGACGCCGAAGCCGCGCTGCGCGGCTGAGCATGGCCAGGCTTCAAGGCGAACGAGTGACCCTGCGACCAGCCACCACCGCAGACGTGACTGAGCTGGCGAGGATCAGGTCGACACCAGAAGTCCTGCGTTGGTGGCGCGGGGGAGAGGAGATGGCGGCTTCGGTCGCCGAGGACCTTGCCGAAGAAGGAACCGAGACCTTCGTCATCGAGCACGACGGCCGGGTCGCCGGCGCCATCCAGTGGCATGCCGAGGATGAGCCTGACTACCGCCACGCCGGCATCGACATCTACCTGGACCCTGCGGTCCACGGCCGGGGGCTCGGCGCCGACGCGATCCGCACGCTGGCCCGCCACCTCATCGTCGACCAGGGCCACCACCGGCTCGTCATCGATCCGGCCGCCGACAACGCAGCCGCGATCCGCTGCTACACCAAGGTGGGCTTCCGCCCGGTCGGCGTCATGCGGAACTATGAAAGGGGTCTGGACGGCACGTGGCACGACGGGCTGCTGATGGACCTGCTAGCGGACGAGCTGATCAGCTAGGCCCCATCCAGAAAAGTTCCGCCTCGAGCGATTCCTCTTCGAAAGCATCGTCGGGGTCGGGAATCTGACCCGTCTGGGCGATCGCCGCCCGGGAGGCCGCCGCCAGCTCGGCCGCCTTCTGCCGATCGCCGTCCTCGAACGCCATGACCGCGGCGTCGAGCAAGAAGAACGGTTCAAGAGAGTCGAGGCCCAGAGCATGCGCCTTCCGCACCGCATCATGGAACAGTTGTCGCGCCCGGTCGAGATGGTGATCGTGCAGCTCCACATAGGCGAGGTTGCGATGCTCGAGCGCCACCATGCGCTCCTCGCCCAGCTGGATGTTCAGCTCGATGCTTTCCTGGTACAGGACCCTCGCCTCCGAGTACGCGCCTTGCATGCGCACCGCGACCGCCTGCAGGTGAATCGGCATCCGCTCGAGCCGCGGCTCACCCGCCCTGCGGGCCAAGTCCCGCCCTTCAGTGGCCAGGGCACCCACGTGGTCGAGATCGCCGCGACGCAAGGCGACCCGCGCCAGCATGCAGAGAGCCTCGATTTGGTCGCCCACGGCGCCGCCGTCGCGCGCCTGGCTCAACAGCTCGAGGGCCAGCTCTTCAGCCAGCCCGGTCTCGCCGGCGCGGAACGCCGCGATCGAATCCTCGTAGCTCCCCATCAGTCGCCTATAAAAGGATAGGAGCTGCCGTCGCATAATCCCAATGGTGGCCACTGCACTGTCCCTGACCCACATCGGCTCGCTCATGCGCGGAGTGCGCAGCGTGGACGAGGTCGGCGCCGACGAACGCGCAGCGTCGCTTGCCAAGCGCTCGATCAAGAAGGCGTCCAAGCTCTGGGCGCTCGACCTGGCCGTCCGCTGCATGGACCTGACCACGCTCGAAGGCTCCGACACGCCTGGAAAGGTGGCCGCCCTCTGCGCCAAGGGAATCCGGCCCAAGCCCGGCGACCCGACGATTCCCTCGGTGGCGGCGATCTGCATCTACCCGGCGCGCATCGCGGACGCCGTCGAGCACCTGCGCGGCAGCCACGTGCGGGTTGCATCGGTCGCGACGGCGTTTCCCTCCGGCCAGAGCTTTACCTCGATCAAGATCGCCGAGACAGAGGATTCGGTGCGCGCGGGCGCGAATGAGATCGACATGGTGATCGACCGGGGGGCGTTCCTTGCGGGCGACTACCAGCGGGTCTACGACGAGGTCGTTGCGGTCAAAGAAGCGTGCGGCAACGCGCACCTCAAGGTCATCCTCGAGACGGGCGAGCTCGGCACGTACGACGCGGTGCGTCGCGCCAGCATCCTCGCCATGGCTGCGGGCGCCGATTTCATCAAAACCTCGACCGGCAAGGTGCAGCCTGCGGCGACTTTGCCGGTGAGCCTGGTGATGATGGAGGCGATCCGCGATTTCGTGCGCGAGACCGGCCGGCCGGTGGGCTTCAAGGCTGCGGGCGGCATTCGCACCTCCAAGCAGGCCATTGCCTACCTGGTCCTTCTCTACGAGACGCTCGGTGCCGACTGGATGACGCCGGATCTCTTCAGGCTTGGCGCCTCCACGCTTCTCAACGACGTGCTCATGCAGATCGACAAGGAACGCAGCGGCGTGTATCAGTCACCCGATTACTTCACGATCGACTGATGGCGATCACCAAGAAGCAGAGCACAGAGCTCGCCAAGCAGGTCTTCGAGTATGCACCGGCGCCCGAATCAATCGACCACGTCAAGATCCAGCCGCGGTACGGCCTGTTCATCAACGGAAAGCTGGTCGAGCCGCACAGCAAGAAGCACTTTCCGACGATCAACCCGGCGACGGAGAAAAAGCTCGCCGAGGTGTCAGAGGCGGACGAGGTCGACGTCGACCGAGCCGTGAAAGCGGCCGGCAAGGCGTTCGACTCGTGGGCGCACCTCGCGCCGTCGCGCCGAGCCCGCTACCTGTTCCGCATCTCGCGCCTGATCCAGGAGCGCGCACGCGAGCTTGCGGTCGTCGAGACCATGGATGGCGGCAAGCCGATCAAGGAATCGCGCGACGTCGACATCCCCCTCAGCGCCGCCCACTTCTTCTATTACGGGGGTTGGGCGGACAAGCTGGAGTGGGCTTTCCCCAACCGCCGGCCCCGACCGCTGGGCGTCGCCGGCCAGGTCATTCCCTGGAACTTCCCGCTGCTCATGCTGGCCTGGAAGATCGCGCCCGCGCTGGCCGCCGGCAACACCGTGGTCTTGAAACCCGCCGAGACGACTCCGCTGTCGGCCATGGTCTTCGCTGAGATCTGCATGCAGGCGGAGCTGCCCCCCGGCGTGGTCAACATCGTCACCGGCGCCGGCAAGACAGGATCGCTCGTCGTCGCGCACCCCGGCGTCAAGAAGGTCGCCTTCACCGGCTCGACCGAGGTCGGCAAGCTCATCCAGCGCTCACTCGCGGGGACGGGCAAGAAGCTCACGCTCGAGCTCGGCGGCAAGGCGGCGAACATCGTGTTCGAGGACGCCCCGCTCGACCAGGCCGTCGAAGGGATCGTCAACGGCATCTACTTCAACCAGGGCCACGTGTGCTGCGCCGGCAGCCGGCTCCTGGTCCAGGAGTCGATCGCCGAGCCGTTGATGGAGAAGCTCAAGCGGCGCCTGGGAACCCTGCGCCTGGGCGACCCGCTCGACAAGAACACCGACATCGGCGCCATCAATTCACGCGCCCAGCTCGAGAAGATCCAGGGACTGGTCCAGTCCGGCCTCGACGAGGGGGCCGAGCTCTATCAGCCCGAGTGCGTGCTGCCCGAGCGAGGCTTCTGGTTTCCGCCCACCCTGTTCACCAACGTTTCGCAGTCCTACCGCATCGCGCGCGAAGAGATCTTCGGCCCGGTGCTATCAGTGCTCACGTTCCGAACGCCGGCTGAGGCGGTCGAGAAAGCCAACAACACCCCGTACGGCCTTTCCGCCGGCGTGTGGACCGACAAGGGGTCACGGATCCTGTGGATGGCCGAGCGGCTGCGGGCCGGCGTGGTGTGGGCGAACACGTTCAATCGCTTCGACCCGACGTCTCCGTTCGGTGGATACAAGGAATCGGGTTACGGCCGCGAGGGCGGCCTGCACGGCCTCGCCGCGTACCTGGATTTGAACTGATGGAAGTCCGCAAGACTTACAAGCTCTTCGTCAACGGCGAGTTCGTGCGGTCGGAATCAGGACGCGCATACCGGCCGGACGGAAATGTCAACGTGCCCCGGGGCTCGCGGAAAGATCTGCGCGACGCGGTGCGAGCTGCGCGCTCTGCCTTTCCAGGTTGGTCCGCTCGCACCGCGATGAACCGCGGCCAGATCCTCTATCGGGCCGCGGAGATGCTGGACAGCCGCGCCGCGCAGTTCGTCGAGCTGCTCGATGGTGGAGCAAAGGCACGCCGCGAGGTCGAGCAGGCGGTGGAGACGCTGGTCTGGTACGCGGGCTGGACCGACAAGCTGCCCCAGGTTGCCGGCACCGTGAACCCTGTCGCAGGGCCGTATTTCAACTTCACGCTCCCCGAGCCCACGGGAGTCGTCGGCATCGTGGCGCCAGAGGAACCCGCGCTTGCCGGCATCGTGCGACGGCTTGCGCCGGCGCTGTGCGGCGGCAACGTGGTCGTCGCGATCGCACCGGAGTCGCTGCCCCTGCCGGCGTTGACCCTGGCGGAGGTCTTCGCCACGAGCGACTTCCCTGCGGGCGTGGTGAACGTGCTCAGCGGACAGCGCAAAGAGCTCCTGCCCTGGCTTGCCTCTCACATGGACGTCAACGCGATCGACGTCGCGGGCTGCACCCTCGAGGAGGTCAAGGCGGTCGAGGCCGCCGCGGCTGACAACGTCAAGCGCGTGATAAAAGTCTCACCCGACGAGGCGAGCCCGTACCTGATCACCTCCTTCATGGAGATGAAGACCGTCTGGCATCCCATAGGCGTCTAAAATCTAGGACTACATGGGGCAGGTGCTGACCAAGCCGATCCCGGTCAGGAGTCCGGGAGCGAGCGCGGACCGGCCCGGCGGCGGCAAGCCGATGATCAGCTCGACACGCATCGCGCGACGCGTTCGCCAGCTGGGACGCCAGATCTCCGAGACCTACGCCGACATCGAGACCCCGCTGGTGATCGTCGTCATTCTCAAGGGCGCGACCGTCTTCGCCGCGGACTTGCTGCGCAGCCTCAGCATCCCCGCCGAGCTCGAGTTCGTGCGCGCGTCGAGCTATCACGGCGGCACGACGAGCAGCGGCAAGCTCCAGCTCGCGCACATGGTCGATGGAACGCTTGTCGGCCGGCACGTGCTGCTCGTCGAGGACATCGTCGACTCCGGCCTCACCGTCAACGTCATCGCCAAGCGCATCCGCCGCATGGGCCCGGCGTCACTGAGGATCGCCGCGCTGCTCGACCGTCCGGCGCGACGCGTGGTGGAGGTCAAGATCGACTTCTGCGGCTTCGTCATCCCTGATCGCTTCGTCATCGGCTACGGCCTGGACTATGCAGGTCTCTATCGCGAGCTTCCGCACATCTATTCGCTGACATAAGCGCATATCTCGGCTGGAAGAAAGCCGAGCTTCACTCGCATCTCGATGGCGCTGTGCGAATCTCGACGGCCGAAGAACTGTCGGGCCGAAAGGGACTTCGGATGGTGGCTCCGGACGATTGCCCCAGCCAGGCTGACTACATCAAGTATTTCGACGATGCCATCGCCGTGATGCAGACGGACGATGCGCTGGAGCGCATTGCGTACGAGCTGTGCGTCGACTCGGCGGCGGAGAACATCGACTACCTGGAGGTGCGGTGGGCGCCCCGCCTGCATCTGCGCAGCGGCCTCACATTGCCTGAGGTGATCACCGCGGTGCTGACGGGACTGGGTGCGGCGCCATTGAAAGCGGTCGCCATCGTGTGCGCGATGCGACAGGACACGCCGGAGGACAATGTCGCGCTGGCGCGGGAGGCGGGCCGGTTCGCGGGCCGCGGCGTGGTCGGGTTCGATCTTGCCGGCGATGAGGTGCGCTACCCGGCTTCGCCTCAGCGTCCGGCGTTCGACGCAGCGCGGTCTGCGGGCCTGAGGTTGACCTGCCATGCGGGCGAGGCCGGCGACCCATCCAGCGTCGAGGAGGCCCTCGGCCTGGGGGTGGAGAGGATCGCGCACGGCGTGATCGGCGCTCGCGAGCCGCGGATCGTCGAGCGGATCAGGTCGGAGGGCGTGGTGCTCGACCTCTGCCCGACCGCGAACTGGAAGTGCAAAGCGGTGCCGACCCTCGCCGAGCACCCGTTGCCCAGGCTGGTGCGCGCCGGCATCCGCTGCACGATCAGCACCGACTCGCGCACGGTCGCGGACACGACCCTCAGCCGCGAGTTCGATCTTGCCGCCGCGATGGGAATGAGCGACAAAGAGCTGCAACAGTGCAACGCAACCGCTTATGAGGCCAAGTTCGGCTGACCGCCTTAACAGGCAGCGTTGTTCTCGATTTTTCCGCACCCTAAAGTGAACCGCGGTGTGCCGGCGGGGGAGGAACCGGCCTGGAGGAGGGAGGGCCCTCGAAGAGGTCTGCCTCATCGCCCGAGACTCAGCGCATTGACAGCGAGTGCCGGCTCCCGCGTGCATCCCGACCAATGCAACGCCGCGTTCGCCGGCAGCGGCGGCAAACGAAGGCCCCCCTCTTAGCCCCCCGTCCCGAACAACCTGTCCCCGAAGTCCCCCAGGCCCGGCACGATGAACGCCCGGTCGTTCAGCCCCTCGTCGAGCGCCGCCGTGTAGATCCGCACCTCGGGGTGCCGCTCCTCGAGCACCTTCACGCCTTCGGGCGCCGCCACCACGCAGATCATCCGCGCGTTGCGCCCGCCCGCTTCTTTGATCAGGTCCAGCGCCTGGGCGGCTGAGCCGCCGGTGGCCAGCATCGGATCCAGCAGCAGGGGCACCTTCCCCTCGAGCTGAGGGAGCTTCTTGTAGTAGATCCGGGCGACCGCCGTCTCCTCGTCACGCTCCAGCCCGATGTACCCGACGCTGACCCTGGGCAGCAGCTCCAGCACCGGGCCGAGGATCCCGAGCCCCGAGCGCAGGACCGGGATGGCGACCACCTCGCGATCCATCGAGATCGCGTCCGCTTCGGTCAACGGCGTCTGCACCCTGCCATGCGTCACCGGGAGGTCGGCGGTGGCTTCATAGAGCAGGAGGGTGATGATCTTGCGAGCGAGCACCCTGAACTCCTCGGGAGCGGTCGAGCGATCGCGCAGGCCGCGCAGGCTGTCGGCGACGAGGGGGTGGCTACTTACCTTTAGCGGCACGGTCGTGCTCGATCAATCGCCGGACAGCATCGACGGCAACCTTCAGCATGCGATCCATGTAAGACGGGTCGAGGTGGTGGATCTCCCCCGCGCCCAGCTCGTCCACGCACAGGTTGATCGTGCCCGCGCGCAGCTTCCGCAAGCGCGCGACCACAAAGAGAGTCGAGGTCTCCATGTCGTTGCTGAGCACGCCCGCGCGCGACCACATCTCAAGCTCGTCCCGCAGGTGCGGCCGCGGCATGGTGTCGGGCATGAGGTCTGAATAAAGCGCATCGACCGACCGGATGATGCCGACGTGGTACGGCACGCCCGATGCCTGCGCCGCCTCCACCAGAGCGTTGACGACCTCAAGCGAAGCGACGGCGGGATACTCCGGCGGCACGTAGCCATTCGGGGTGCCCTCGGTGCGGACGGATCCGAGCGCGATCACGAGGTCGCCCACCTTGATCTCGGGCTGCGCTGCGCCGCACGTGCCGACGCGCACGAAGGTGTGCACGCCGAGCTCGCCCAGCTCCTCAACGCCGATCGCGACCGATGGTCCTCCCATTCCAGTCGACATGGTCGAGACCGGCACGCCGTTCAGCGAGCCCGTGAACGTGCGGTACTCCCGGCTGAACGCGACCTCTTTTGCCCCATCAAGGTACTTCGCGATCATCGGCGTACGGCCGGGGTCGCCAGGCACCAGCACGTAGTCGCCGACTTCACCCCTGGCGAGCCCGACGTGGTATTTCTTCTCGCCCGTCGCTGCCACCGGCTGGAAGTCTATCGAGCCTTGGCCCCACGAACTCGGAGGCTTCGGCCTTGAGTTCGCGGGGGCCCCTAGTGGGTTACGCCGTCCTTGTCCACTCGGGCAAGCACGTGCGGCGGCCGCTTGACCTCGTGATCGCTCAGGCGCCACGCTTTTTCGAGCCTCGCGGTGACGCGGTCGACCAGTTCCCTTGACCGACCGTGGACCGTGACCAGCGGATCGCCCGCGCGCACCTTCGCGCCGACCGGCGCCTCGATCACCAGACCCGCGGCGTGGTCGACTTTGTCCTCCTTGCGCACGCGCCCGGCTCCCAGCTCGAGCGACGCCAGGCCGACGGCCAGCGCGTCGATCGATTCGACGTAACCGCCGGCCGGCGATGCGATGGGCACCTGGACCGGCGCCACGGGCAGGCCGTCGGCGAGCCTGCCGCCCTGGGCGGTGAGCATGCGCAGGAACGCCTCGCGCCCGGCGCCCGAACGCAGGGCCTCATCCGGGTCCGTGTCGACCTCCGCCAGCCAGCACATCTCGCGGGCGACGACGAGCGACACCTGCACGAGCTCGTCGTCTCCCTTGCCTGCCAGCGCGTCCAGCGCTTCCTGCACCTCGAGCGCGTTGCCGACCGAGCGCCCCAGCGGGTTGTCCATGGCCGTGACCAGGGCCACGGTGCGGCGCCCGGCTCCCTCGCCGAGCTGCACCATCTCAGAGGCCAGCTCCACCGCGGCATCGACGTCGGGCATGAATGCGCCGCGGCCGAACTTGACGTCGAGCACGATCGCGTCCGCCCCGGCGGCGATCTTTTTGGACATCACACTGGAGGCGATCAGGGGGATCGACGGCACGGTCGCAGTCACGTCGCGCAGCGCGTAGAGCATCTTGTCCGCCGGCACCATGTGCGGCGATTGCGCGGCGACTGCGATCCCGATCTCACGCACCTGGCGGATGAAGCGCTCGGGCTCGAGGTCGACTGTGAGCCCTGGCACCGATTCAAGCTTGTCCAGGGTTCCGCCGGTGTGGGCCAACGCCCGGCCGCTGAGCTTGGGCACTTTGACCCCGCAAGCCGCCGCAAGCGGGGCGGCGATCAGGGTGACCTTGTCGCCGACCCCTCCCGTCGAGTGCTTGTCGACCTTGACGCCCTCGATGCCGCTGAGGTCGAGCACCTCACCACTGGCGACCATCGCTCGCGTCAGCGCCAGGGTTTCCGCGCGCGTCATGCCGCGGATGCAGACCGCCATCAGCCACGCCGCCATCTGGTAGTCGGGAACCTCGCCGCGCAGGTAACCGGTCAGCAGGAACTCGATCTCTTCGGCCCTGTGCTCGCCGCCGTCGCGCTTGCGGCCGATGATCTCGACGGGAAGCAATGGCGCTCTAGCTCTTCCTGTACGGCTTGCCGTCTGCGGCAGGCGCCACAGCGCGTCCGACCGCCCCTGCGACGACCACGATCGTGAGGATGTACGGCAGCATCCCCAGGATCTGGTACGGGAGATTGACACCGCCAATCTGCAATCGCCCGCTGAGTGCGTCCGCGCCGGCGAAGAGCTGTGACGCGAGAAAAGCCCCGACCGGCGTCCACTTGCCGAAGATCATCGCGGCCAATGCGATGAATCCGCGCCCGCCGGTCATGTTGGGCAGGAAGTTGCCGATCTGCTGGAGCGAGAAGTAGGCGCCGCCCAATCCTGCCAGGGCGCCGCTCAGGATGACGTTCATGTACCGGATGAAATACACGTTGATGCCCGCGGTCTCGGCCGCCAGGGGATGCTCGCCACACGCGCGAGTGCGGAGGCCGAAGACCGTATGGAACAGCAGAAGATGGACGAGTGGGATGAGGGCGATGGCGACGATCGTGATCGTGCCGACGTAGGGAGAGTTGGGCAGGAAGTTCAAGCGAATCGCCGGCAGAACCCCGGTGCCGGCAAGGCTCGCGTTCTGGATGTACGTGCGGTAGAAGGAACCTGTGATGCCGATGGCGAGGATGTTGATCACTGTTCCGCTGACGATCTGGTCGACAAGGAACTGGATCGAGAGCACCGCGTGGAGTCCGGCAATCAACATTCCGGCCAGGACCGCGACCACGACACCAAGCAAAAGGTTGTGCGTCGCGACGGCGGCGGCGTAGCCCGCGAAGGCGCTCGTCAGCATGATGCCCTCGAGCGCGATGTTGACCACCCCGGATCGCTCGCTCATCACGCCGCCCATCGCGGCAAGCACGAGCGGTGTACCCGCCACCAGCGTCGCGATGATGAATCCCGAAAGGTCCAGATGCAGGAGGAAGTCGCTCACGGCTTAGACGAGATCCCCGCAGTCTCCCGCTGGGTGATCTGGAGGCCACCTGCCGGCGTTTCGCGGAGCCGAAAGATCCAACGGATCATGACCGGCGCCGCCACAAACATGATCACGATCGCCTGCACGATCGAGATGAGATCGGATGAGACCTGGGTCTCCAGCTGCATGAAAGCCGCTCCGTTCCGCATCGCGCCGAACAGGAACGCGGAGGGCAGGATCGCCCACGGGTTGCTCCGTGCCAGCAGCGCAACGGCGATCGAATCGAAGCCATAGCCGATTGAGAACGACGCCGGCATGTAATGGGACACGCCGAGGATCTCGTCCGCTCCGGCGAGGCCCGCGAGCGCACCGGAGATCCCCATCGTCAGGACCAGAGTCCAGGCGACCGAGATGCCCGCCGCGCGAGCCGCTCCCTGGCTGAAGCCGACCGTGCGGATCCGGAAGCCGACCGTGGTGCGCTCGAGCAGGAACCAGATCACCGGGATCGCAAGCAGGGCGAGGATGAGGCCCAGGTGCAGCCGTGTGCCCTCGACCAGCACCGGCAGGTGCGCCAGCGGGTCGATGAATGGAGTTCGCGGCGCCGACGACTTGGGATCCGACATCGGACCCTTGTTGATCAAGTAGTCCGTCAGCTGGAAAGCGACGTAGTTGAGCATGATCGTGGTGATCACCTCGTGGGCGCCGAAACGAGCCTTGAGCAGGCCCGGCACCGCGGCCCAGATGAAACCTCCGAGCATGCCAAAGGCAAGGGCAAGCGGTATATGGAGGATGCCCGGCACTCCGATCAGGTGGTTGCCCGCGAGGACGCCAAAGATGGCGCCCAGGTAGAACTGGCCCTCGGCGCCGATGTTGAACAGGCCGGCCCGAAACCCGAGCGCGACTGCGAGCCCAAGGAAGACATACGGGACCATCGCCACGAGCGTTTCCGGGAACGCGCGGGGGTTCGTGAAAGCGCCTTGAAACAGGGCTGTAAAGGCGGCGATCGGGTCCGATCCTGTCGCGAGGACCACCACACCGGCCACGACGAAGCCGCAAGCGACGGAGATGAGGGGGATGACGACCGCCGAGAAAAGGCGCTGCCGCAAGGCGCGGCTCATCGTTACGCGGCCCCGGCCATCAGCAGGCCGATGCGTTCACGATCGGCCTCCTTCTGCTCGAACATCGCAACGACGTGCCCGCGGTACACAACCGCGACCCTGTCGGCGAGGGAGAGCACCTCATCCAGCTCGGACGAAACGAGGAGAACGCCCATCCCGTTGTCCCGCTCCTCGACCAGGCGCCGATGGATGAACTCGATCGAGCCGACGTCGACGCCGCGAGTCGGCTGGTTCGCCAGCAGGACCTTGGGCTGCGTGCCGATCTCTCGCGCGACCACCAGCTTCTGCTGGTTGCCTCCCGACAGCGAGCCCGCCGGCTGGTCCGGGCCATCCGTTCGAATGTCGAATGTCTTGATCATCCTCTGGGCGTAGCCGCGAACCTGGTCGAAGGCCCGGACGATCCACCGCGCAAACGGGGCCCGGTCGAACCGGGACAGCACCAGGTTGTCGGCGACTGAGAGCTCGAGCACGATCCCCATCCGGTGCCGGTCGGCAGGGATGAAACCAAGACCGGCCTCGAGCGTGCTGTGCGTGCTGGCATGGGTGATGTCGCGGCCGGCCAGCGAGATCCGTCCCGCGCGGGGCATGCGCAGCCCGACGATCGCCTCGACGAGCTCGTTCTGGCCGTTCCCCTCCACACCCGCGATGCCGAGGATCTCGCCGGACCGCAGGTCCAGGCTCAGGTTGTCGACTGCAGTCTGGTGGCGATCGTCCTGAACCGTCAGCCCATTGATCGCGAGCAGGGTCTGTCCCGGCGTGTACTCCTTCTTCTCGACCCGAAGGAGCACGCTGCGTCCGACCATCAGGCGGGCCAGCTCCGCCTGGCTCGATTCCTTCGGCGTGGTGGTCGCCTCGACCTTGCCGCGACGCATCACGGTGATCTTGTCTGCCACCTCCAGCACCTCGGCCAGCTTGTGGGTGATGAAGATGACCGCCGCACCGTCACGGACGAGCGCGCGCACGATCTCGAAGAGACCTCGCACCTCCTGGGGCGTCAGCACCGCCGTCGGCTCGTCGAGGATCAAGAGCTTCGCGCCGCGATAAAGCGCCTTCAGGATCTCGACCCGCTGCTGAACCCCGACGGACAGGTCCTCCACCTTGGCTGCGGGGTCGACCTCCAGGCCGTACTTGCGAGACAGCTCTCGGACCGCAGCCTGCGATCGCTTGATGTCGATCGCCCCCGGTCCGGTGACGATCTCGTGACCGAGGACGACGTTCTCCGCCACCGTCAGAGGTGGGATGAGCATGAAGTGCTGATGCACCATCCCGATCCCCAGCCTGATGGCGTCCTGCGGCGAGCCGATGTGGACCGGTTTGCCGTCGTAGACGATCTCGCCCGAGTCTGCGCGAACGAGACCGTACACGACGTTCATCAGCGTCGATTTGCCCGCTCCGTTTTCCCCGAGCAACGCGTGGACCTGACCCCACTCGACGGTCAGGTCCACCGCGTCATTGGCTCGAAGGCTGCCGAAGGTCTTCACGATCCCTCGGAGCTCGAGCGCCGGTTTTGCTATCCCGTGTACCCCGTCTGCAACGTCCCGTCGGCCAGCTTCTTCAGCGCGTCCGCGACCATGGTCTTGGTCTCCGCCGAAACCTGCGAGTCGAAGTTATGGAAGGGCGAGATCCCCACGCCGCCGTTCTTGGCGTCGAAGGTCAGCAGGCCGCTCGACGGCCACGTGTCCTTGACCATGTTGGTGATTGCTGTCTTGACGGAGAAGGCGATGTGCTTCTCGGCACTCGTCACCAGGCACTTCTGCGCGTCCGGGTACGACACGTACTGGTCGACGTCGACTCCGACGCAGATCTTGTTGGCCTGAACCGCACCCAACAGGGCGCCGTTGCCCGTGTTGCCGCCGGCCCCGAACACGATGTCGGCGCCCTGGCCGAACATCGCCGTCGCCTGCTGCTTGCCCCAGTCGGGGTCGTTGAAGCTCTTGGCGCCGCTGGGCGGCTGGTAAACGCCGTACGTCGTCACCTGTGCGTTGGCGTACTTGGCGCCGTTCTCGTAGCCCACGCGGTACTTGTGCACGGGCGGGATGTCGAGACCGTAAACGCCGCCGATCTTGTTGGTCTTGGTCATCTTGCCGGCGACGATGCCGGCGAGGAAGCCTGCCTGGTCCTCACGGAACACCAGGCCGAGCAGATTCGCCGGTGGCGCGGTGTACGCGAAGTCGACGATCGCGAACTTGACCGTCGGGTTGGCCTTCGCCATGGCCAGCGTGTCGTCACCGAGCAGGAAGCCGACCGTCACGATCATGTCGTACTTCTGGTCGATGAAGAGCTGCATGTTCTTCTGGTAGTCGGTGGGTTGGGTCGACTCGATGACCTTTGCCTTGACGCAGAGGCTGGAGTCGGCCTGGGCGTCCTGGACGCCCTGCCAAGCGTTGGCGTTGAAGGACTTGTCCGAGAGCTTGCCGACGTCGGTGACGAGTCCGACGTTATAGGTCTTGGTGCAGGTCGTGCCGGTGGTGCCGCCGGTGCCGCCGCAGGCGACTCCAAACACGGCGGCCGCGACCAGGGTAGCCATGGCCGCGATGCCCCTGATTGATCTCATACGGGTACCTCCCCAAACTTCGCGAATTACCTGACGAATGGGGAGTCTAAGCCAACTCAGGGCGCGAGGTAACTAGGAATCTCAGCGACCCCCAGCAACCGGTTTCTCGATCTCGTCCAGCAGCCTGGCGAGCTCGGAAAGCGTGGTCAGGCGGTACCACCCTTCGCGCGGAAGCGACTCCTCGGGCACGTGCTCGTGATGCCAGGTCACGTGGTACGGGATGTGCACCGCCCGTGCACCCAGCTCCAGCACCGGCGCCACGTCGGAGCGCAGCGAGTTTCCGACCATGACGAACTCCAACGGCTTGATGCCGCGCCGCGCCAGGACCCCCCGATATGAATCGACGTTCTTCTCGCTGACGATCTCGACGCCCAGGAACAGTCCGGCCAATCCCGAGCGCGCGAGCTTGCTCTCCTGGTCGAAAAGGTCTCCCTTGGTGATCAGCAGCAGGTCGTAACGCCGACCAAGCTCCTTGAGCGCCGCCTCGACCCCATCCAGCAATTCCGTGGGCTCCATGAGCATTCGCTTGCCCCAGCCCAGGATCACCTCGAGGTCAGACGCGGGAATCTTGCCGTGCGTGAGCTCGATCGCTGTCTCGATCATCGACAGCGTGAAGGCCTTGACGCCATAGCCGTACATGCCGAGGTTTTTCATCTCGGTCTCGGCGAGGTGCGCGTCGACGTCGGCGTCAGGGACGTGGCGTCTCAGGAGGTCCCGCAGCTCGCCCTGGGTGACGTTGAATCGCGTCTCGTTGTGCCAGAGGGTGTCGTCGCCGTCCAGGCCGACGACTGTGATAGGCATCCATTCGATTATCGGGTGCTTCATCCGCGGAACAAAAGTCGAAGAATTGTGGGTAAGAGGTAGACATGGACAAGCTCGACGGAATCCACCACATCAGCGCCATCACGGCCGACGCCACTCAGAACCTCCTCTTCTACGAAGGGGTGATGGGACTGAGGCTGGTCAAGAAGACGGTCAACCAGGACAACCCGAGCGTCTACCACCTCTTCTACGCGGACGAAGACGGCAGTCCCGGCGCCGACCTCACCTTCTTCGAGTACCCCGGCCTCGAGCGCGGGCGGGCCGGCGCGGGCATGATCCACCGCGTCGCCCTGCGGGTTGGCTCACGTGAAGCCCTCGACTTCTGGGCCAGACGGCTCGCGGCGGCAGGCATCGAGTCCACCCTCGAGGGCGATCGACTTCGCTTCGACGACCCGGAAGGACTGGGCCTCGAGCTGACGGCGGAGCCAACCAAGGACCACCCCCTGGTGGCCGAACATCACGAGATCCGGGAGAAGTTCGCGCTTCAGGGCTTTGCAGGCGTGCGCGTGTACTCACGGCGCCCGGAGGCCAGCCGGCAGTTCCTCAGCGAGACCCTGGGCTTCAGCGGCTCAGGCACGACCTCCTACGAATCGCGTGGCGATTCACGCGGCTCGTATTACATCTACGACAACGCTCCCGAGGCCCGCGGCATCGGCGGCTCAGGCACTGTCCATCACATCGCATGGTCCTCGACGATGGCCGACCACCAGGGGTGGCGGGACAAGGTCATCGCCGGCGGCGGCAGCCCGACGCCCGTGATCGATCGGTTCTACTTCCGCTCGATCTACTTCAGGGAGCCGAGCGGTGTCCTGTTCGAGATCGCGACGAAGGGACCGGGGTTCACCGCAGACGAACCGAAGGAGCACCTCGGCGAGAAGCTTTCGCTGCCGCCGGACTTCGAGCACCTCCGCGCCGAGGTGGAGGCGAACCTGACTCCGCTGCCGAACCTGCGAAGGGTGCTCAGTTAGCGGAGCGCCCATCCCGCATCATTGACTCGGATGAGCGTCCAGCAGGTGAGGCTCGAATCCGTCCGCCGGAAGTCGGGCGGGCGCATCCACCTCACGCCCCGCGTTCCGCGCAGCGGCCCCGTCACGACGCTGTGCGGCCAGACGCTCGAGGCCGGAACCTTCGCGGCTGTTGACGCCCTGGCCGACTGCACCAACTGCCAGCGCCGCTCCAAAGACCAGGGCCGGATCTCCGGCGCGTTCTTCGCCCAGGAGGAAGGCTCCGAGCTGCTCCGCCTCTCGCTGGAGCAGGCCCGCCAGCGCAAATCGCCTCCTTCAGGCTCACCGCCACGCCTGACTGTGGTCAAGCCGGTCGCCTGGCCGGCGCCAAAGCCGCCGCCTGACGTGGTCCCCGACCGCCTCGGCGAGCTGGTCACCCGGGGCTTCAAACCGTCGGGCGAGGGTGTGTGGCGCAGCCCGGGCGGCGTCATCGTCAAGATGCGCAAGCATGGAAAGGAGTGGCGGTTCGTCGAGCTCGTCTTCGAGGGCTCGATCATCGCCACGCGCGTCGAAGGCGGCCTGCGCGTCAAAGCAGGCGACGTCGAGGTCACGCCCTCGGACGACGGCTATGAGGTCCAGCTGAAGAAAAAGTGATGGACCGGACGGCCCCTCAGGAAGGGAATAGGCGCCAGTTGGCGTAGCTTAGTTTTGTTGTGGCAAAGACAGAAGCGCAGTCGATCTACGATATTGAGCTGCCCCGACTGAGCGGCAAGCCGGCGAAGCTGGCGGAGTACGCGGGCAAGGTCGTGCTCGCCGTCAACACCGCCTCCAAGTGCGGCCACACTCCGCAGTACGCGGGCCTACAGGAGCTGTACGACCGCTACTCGGCGCGGGGTTTCACGGTGCTGGGCTTTCCGAGCAACCAGTTCTTCAACCAGGAGCCCGGCGACGCTGACCAGATCCAGGAGTTCTGCACCATCAACTACGGCGTCACGTTTCCGCTGTTTGCGAAGCTCGACGTCAAGGGCGACAACCAGCATCCCCTGTACGCGATCCTCACCGAGTTTCCTGACGACTCAGGGAAGGCGGGCAACGTGACGTGGAACTTCGAGAAGTTCCTCGTCGGCCGCGACGGCCGCGTCGTCCGCAGATTCCGCCCCAAAGTTCTCCCGGAAGACCCCGCCGTCGTCGAAGCGATCGAGGCTCTCCTCTAAAACTCACATCACCGCGTCGACACCGGGACCGCGCGCGAGCCGCTGATACAGATCCAGCTGGGGCGGGATCGCGAGGATGTTGCCGTCGTCGGTCTTGATCAGCTGCCAGTTGCCTTCA
>Ga0137409_10003061_pt1 | contig 17743 bp, 12 predicted proteins | sample CZODoug1_16funga_FD_122059 | JGI IMG/M metagenome (GOLD analysis project Ga0137409, IMG submission 122059) | Vadose zone soil fungal communities from Angelo Coast Range Reserve, California, USA - CZODoug1_16fungal (Hybrid Assembly) | ecosystem: Environmental > Terrestrial > Soil > Vadose zone... | reverse complement strand
AGATTCGCGCCGCGGTGCCGCCGCACCCCGAATACGACCTGCTGTGGTTCATCGCGCAGTACGCGCCCGAGCTCGAGGGTTGGGAGCGCGATATCTTCCTCGCCGTGCGCGAGGAATCGTTCTATTTCTATCCCGTGTTCGCCACCCAGATCATGAATGAGGGCTGGGCTTCGTACTGGCATGCGCGTCTGTTGCGAGAGGCGGACTTTCTGCCGCAGCAGGCTTACGTCGATGCGATCAAGTGCCATTCGGATGTCGTGCGTCCCCTGGCAACTGGCGAACAGGTGGCGCTCACCATCAACCCGTATCACCTCGGGTTCAGCCTGTGGGAGGAGATCGTCAAGGAGGATGGCCTCGAGGCGGCGCGTGCCATCCTGCAGCAGGACGACGATTTCAGTTTCGTCCGCAACCAGCTCACGCAGGAGCGCGCGGAGAAGCTGCAGCTGTTCCGCTACAAGGCAGAATCCAACGGCCAGGTGAAGGTCGAAGAGACAGATCTCGGCGCCCTGCACGAGGCGCTGCTGCATCCCAAGTACAACTTTGGCGCCCCAACTGTCGCCGCGAAACACGTGCGCACCGACGGGACGCTGGAACTCGTGCACGACCACCAAACCGATGGCCGCGGGCTCGACGTCGAACGCGGCAAGAAAGTCATCGAGTACATGCAGCGCGTGTGGCGCCGTCCGGTGATCATGCACACCATCGACGAGCACGGCGCCGAGATGGAATTCACCGTGCCGATGGCGCCCACCGCCTAGATCAAGAAGGGTTCTCGATCAAGCTGGGCCTTTCGAGAACGAACTGCGCGCTCACCGTGCCCTTGCCCGGCTTGCGAAATCGGATCGAAGCGACCTTGTCCCAGACGATGCAGTCGCGCCCGAGGTTCGCCAGCGGCATCAGCATGTGGAACGGGTCGGCCATCCCTGAGCAGCCACCTGAGGGAGCGCTGCCTGAGCATGGATCAGATCAGGAATTCGGGCGCCGGCGCACGCAGGTTGTAGTTCGAGCTCATCGAGTGCCCGTAGGCACCGGTATTCGCTATCAGCAGCACGTCCCCTTCGTGCGTGGGCGGCAGCAGTCGATCGTTGCCGAGCTGGTCCGCGCTCTCGCAGATCGGGCCGACCACATCGACCATTTCATTCGCCGCCTCATCGAGCCTGCTCAGGTTCACGATCTCGTGGTGGGAGCCGTACAGCGCCGGACGAATGAGTGAATTCATCCCGGTCGCAACGCCCACGTACCGGACGTCGCCCTTGCCCTTGAGCTGTGTCACCTGGGCGAGCAGCACGCCCGCCTCTGCCACGATGTAGCGACCGGGTTCGAGCCAGATCTCGACTCCCGGGTGCTGCTGCCGGACCTGAGCAAGGGCCGCATCCAGCGCCTGCAAATCCAGCGCGAGTTGGCCGGGCCGCTCCGGGATGCCCAAGCCACCGCCAACATCCACGACCCGCACATCGCGGAATCGTTGCCGCAGCCCGGTGAGAAGCTCCGCGGTCTCAGTCCAGTTGCGCGCGTTGAAAATGCCGCTGCCGGTGTGTGCGTGCAGCCCGACTACCTTTGCTCCGGCAGTCGTCGCAAGTCGCGCCAGCTCGTCGAGCTCGAACAGGGGCACGCCAAACTTGGTATGAGCGCCGGCGGTGCGCACGTGATCGTGGTGACCGCGCCCATGCCCGGTATCGACGCGCACGAAGACTTCGCGTCCCTTGAACAGCTGCGGCCACTCGCGCAGCGGATGGATATTGTCGAGCGTCACCCACACGCCCTGCTGGAGCGCGAACTCGTATTCATGGCGCGGCGCGAAGTTCGGCGTGAACAGGACCTGGTCTCGTCCGAGTCCCCGCAGAGTCGTGAACACGTGTTCGAGCTCGCCCCGCGAAACGCATTCGAGCCCAATGCCGCCAGCGGTCACACGCTGCAGGATGCCAGCGTGCGGATTGGCCTTTACGGAATACAGCACTCGATCCACCGCCTTCATGCGACGCAGCTCCGTCACGCGGCGATCGATCGTCTCTCCGTCGTAGACATAGGCCGCTTCATGCTGCTCGCCCAGGCGCAACAGGACCTCGCGCTTGTTGCGCCACCAGCGCGCCGCTGCACCGGTGCTTGGCTTGACCGGTGCATAGAGCTGTTCCCAGGTAGGGCCCATCACCCGGTCGTTGGCGGCAGCGCGAATCAGCAGATCGTGCAGCTGATGCACGAGGCGCTCGCCCTGCCCCTCGTCGATCACGAAGGTGAAATTTAGATCGTTCGCTGCCTGGCTCACCAGGTAGATCTTCTGCTCCTCGAACAACTCGAGGGCATCGCCGAGCCGGTGCAGGATGGCGCGGATGTTGCGCCCCACCAGGCTGAGGCATGCACAGGGGCCGATCAGCTGCGCACGGCACAGCCGCCCGAGGTCCGCCAGCAGGCGTTGCACGTTGTGCGGATCCAGGGTGTTGGCGCCCGGATCGAGCGACACAGTGACGTTGGTCTCGGAAGTCGACACGAGGTCGATCGACATGCCGTGATCCTTGAACACCCGGAATGCGTCGGCGAGGAAGCCCACCTCGTGCCACATGCCGGGACTTTCCATCGATACCAGCGTGATGCCTTTCTTCATCGCGATGGCTTTCACCTGCGCCGCACCCTCGCCGGGAGCAGCGCTGATGACCGTCCCCTCGAGATCAGGCGTTTGCGTCGCGAATACATGCAGAGGAATGGCGTATTGGCGCACGGGCAGGATGCAGCGCGGATGCAGCACCTTGGCGCCGTTGCTGGCGATCTCCTGCGCTTCGTCGTAATGAAGCGCCTTGAGGAGCCGCGCGCTCGGGATCGTGCGCGGGTTGGCGGAGAACATGCCCGGTACGTCGGTCCAGATCTCCAGTCGGCACGCCCGCAGCTTCGCCGCAAAGTAAGCGCCTGACGTGTCAGACCCTCCGCGGCCCAGCAACACCGTATTTCCGTCGCCGTCCCCGGCGATGAAGCCCTGAGTGATGAAGACTTGGCCTGGGGTCGAGAAGCGCCGTTGCAGTTCGGGATCGGGCTCGAAGATACAGGTGGCGGACAGGATGCTGGCGCGCCCGTTCGCGGAGCGACGCAGGTCACTCCTCAACACGGTCCGTGCATCGACCCACGTGACCGCCATCCCTTGTGCACGCAGGTATTGCGCACCAAGCAAGGTCGCCATGAGCTCGCCCAACGCCATGAGGCGTGCGCGAACGCGATCACTCACCTCGCCCACCAGGGCGATCCCGGAAGCAATCTGTTTCAGCTCGACGATGTGACGCTCGAAGTCGGCGCCCGGCTCGACGCCGAGCTGTGCCGCGAGTTCACGATGACGCTGCTCGATCTGTTGGAGCAAGAGCGGCTGCGCGCCACTCATTGCCGCGGTGAGGAGCGCCTCGAGCTGGTCGGTGACGCCGGCGAGGGCCGAGTGAACGACTACCGGGCGCAGCCCCGCGTCGAGGCGCGCTCGCAGCACGTGGGCAATGTTTTGCCAGTTCGCAACCGAGGAGACGCTCGTGCCGCCGAACTTGAGCACGACCCACGGTGAGTCACTGGCCACAGTTATCGACGGATGGTGGCTCGGCCGCATTCCCGCTCAGGATGCGGGAATCACTTATCTTCTTCGAAGATCTCGCGCAGTTCTTTCTCGAGCCTGCGCTCAGCCAACACGTCCTCGAGCCGACTCCATGCTGCTTTGCCACGCTTCACGCTGGCAGGCTTGGCACGGCGGTCGACGCGATCGATGAGCAGTCGATCAAAATCGGATGACTCTTCCTGCTCGTTGAGGAATTCGTCATCCAGCTCGAAGTGGTCGTCGTCTCGTTCGGACATGGCGGTGTTCAGAAAAATCCCACTGGATCAGTAGCATCCAGCTTTTTGGCGGGACCAAGAGGTTGCGAAATATATACGATTTGCGCAGGCGTTCAACTCCCTTTTTGCGCCGCCGAACGGCGTGCCGAAACCTGAACTGCCGGTTCCTGGCACCGACCAATAATCTATTATTATTCAAATCGTTAAGAGTTATCCTTCAGTCACACTGACAGGTGCACCACGCCCTACCCCAAGCCCTTCCGCCGCACTCTGTTCGGCCCGCGCAATCTCGACCACGCCAAATGAGTTGACCAGGGCGAGGTATTCGCCGGGCCGGACGTCCCCGTAGGTATGCCGAAGCGGGAATCGCTGGTTGGCTGCATGTACGACGGGACGCGTGAATCGCCGCAGCAGCTCCTGGTCGATATTCGTGACCAGGTTGCCGAAATGATCGAGCGTTATTACAGCTCCTCGAATCGCCTGGCCGATGAGTTCCGGCTCGTCCACCCAGGCCGGAACGTACTCCCGAGTCTCGGTGCCGAGGTCCGCCGGCTGGCAACGCCCAGCCGCGAGCTCCGCGGCGACCGGCGCAAAGATGTCGCGTCCATGGAAGGTTGCGCTGGGCCTCCCGAGCGAGAGACGTTCGAGCGACCTTGGCGCCAGGCGATGAATCGCGACGTTTCCCAGGCGCCCGATGACGGGTGCGAGTAACCCGTTGTCGGGCGCGAGGAAGAGATGCTCCGGTGCAGTCACCACAATGATGTCGCGCTGAGTCCCCACGCCCGGGTCGACTACGGCGACATGCACACTGCCCGGCGGAAAATAGCTCCATGACCGCGACAGCCAGAATCCGGCTTCGGCCGGCCAATGCACGAGAATGTCGTGAGTCACGTCGATGATTCGCGCTGCCGGGAACCGCGTGAGGATGCGGCCCTTCATCGTGGCCACGAACGGCCCCTCCGCGCCGAAATCGGTGGTGAGCGTGATGACACCGCAGGGCGTGAACAAATTGTCTGCCTCGTGAGAAGTTGCGCTGCTCCGGACTGCTAAGTTATCCGATGCGATTACGGCGCGTCACTCCTGTTATCCTGCGCGCCCATGTCTGAAGCCAGCCGGCCCGACAATATCGGCATAACAACGGGCCCGAATGCTGCGACTGAACCCAGGTTGTGGACCCTCATCGGGATCACGGTCTGCTTCGCGCTCTCCGGATTTGCCGCCCTGCTCTACCAGACTGCCTGGACGCGGCAGTTTTCCCTCGTGTTCGGCACGTCCGAGCTCGCCGTCGCGACTGTGCTCGCCGCGTACATGGCGGGTCTCGCACTCGGCGCATGTCTGATCGAACGCTTCCTCGCGCGGATTACCCGCCCGATCCTCGCCTACGGCTTGCTGGAATTTGGAATTGGAGCGGGCGCGGTCGCAGTTCCGTTCCTGCTGCTGCTCGCCGAAAAGCTGATGGTCCTCGCCATCGGTGGCAACGCTGAACCTCCCGAGAGTCACGGCGGCGTACAGACGGCCTTCTACGTGGTCACGGCGTTCATCGTCCTGGCAGTGCCAACTGCCTGCATGGGCGCGACGCTGCCGCTGCTCGCGCGTCATGTCGTTACGACACCGGCGCAGATCGGCCGACGTATCGGCCTTCTCTACGCGATCAATACCCTTGGTGCCGCCGCCGGCGCACTGTGCGCTGCATACCTCCTGCTGCCGGCACTCGGCCTGACCGGCACCGTTTACGTTGGGGCCGCGGTCAACCTGGCTGTGTTTCTGCTGGCAATCGCGATCTCGCGCGCGACCTCGCCACGGCGCGCTCCACCGTCATGGGAAGACGCGAGACTTGCCGGGTCGCCTGCGCCCCCAGCTCCGAGCCGTGTCCCACTGCCCGTGCGCCTCATGCCGGGCCGCACGTGGATCCTGCCGGTGATGCTGCTCTCGGGCGCCGCGTCGTTCACATACGAAGTGCTCTGGACGAGGATGCTGAGCTACATCCTGGGTGGCAGCATCTTCGCGTTCGCCACGATGGTCGCGAGCTTTCTGCTGGGCATCGCCGCCGGCAGCGCAATTGCGTCGCGCCTGGCACGCACTCTCGGGATTTCGCTGGTCGCGTTCATCGTCTGTCAGGCCGGTACTGCCCTTGCTTCGGTTGGCGTCTATCTCGGCATCGACGCTCTCGTCCCGCAGCATGCGGGCCTGGCCGGAAACACGGGGATAGCGATGGTCGTGCTCCTGCCCGCGACGCTCTTCATCGGAGCGACGTTCCCACTCGCGGTGAGGATCCTGGTCGACGAGCCGGAGCGCGCGGCGGTGGCGAGTGCACGCGTCTATGCATGGAACACGGTCGGCGCCATCGCAGGGGCGCTCATCGCCGGATTCGTGCTCATTCCGGCGCTGCGTTTCGAGGGCGCCATCTACGTGGCGGTACTGGTCAACATGAGTCTCGCATTGCTGACCTGCCTCGCCGTGGCCAAGGCTCCGCTCAGGTATTCAGCGATCGCTCTCACTGCTGTCATTGGCCTCGCATTCCTGTTTCATCCGTTGCAGCCCGATCGGCTGCTGCGCACCTCGCCGCTCAATCTCGCCACTGACGGCACGCTCCGCTACTACGCCGTCGGACGTTCCGCCAGCGTCGTAGCACTGGAGCAGAACGGCATGGTGGCGCTCAGGACCAACGGTCTCCCCGAAGCCCTGATCGAGAAGACCGGTACCGTTCCGAAATTCAGCGGCGAATACTGGTTGTCGCCGCTGGCAGTGCTTGCGCATCCCGATGCTCGTTCCATGCTCGTCGTCGGTTTCGGCGGCGGCGTCATCATCGACGGCGTTCCCCCGTCCGTGAGCTCGGTCGACGTCATCGAGCTCGAGCCCACCGTCATCGACGCCAATCGGGCGCTGCGCCATGAGCGCAAGCGTGATCCGCTCTCCGATCCGCGCGTGCGGATCGTATTGAATGACGCGCGCGGTGCACTCGCGTTGACGACCAAGCAGTACGATGTCGTCGTCTCGCAACCCTCCCATCCATGGACGGCGGGGTCGTCGCACCTCTACACGCGCGAGTTCATGCAACAGGTCAAGGCGCATCTGAATGCTGGCGGCGTCTTTGTCCAGTGGATGAACATCAGCTTCCTCGATGAAGCGCTGCTGCGTTCGCTCGCGGCGACGTTCGTCGACGTGTTCAAGGAGCTGCGCATCTACCGCCCGGACCCCAACACATTGGTGTTCGTCGCCTCGGACAGCCCGTTGCGCGCGGTTGAGGACATCGAGCGCACGCGCGCCATCCTGGCCGGCGCACCCTCGCACTACGCACGTTTCGGTATCGAGGTGCCTGAAGACCTCGTCGCCGCACTGGCAGTCGATCAGCGCGGCGCGCAAGAACTGGCGCGCGGCGCAGATCTCATTACCGATGACCGCAATCGGCTCGCCACCGACACCGTCTATGACCGTGGCCGGGGTTTCGTGCCGACAAAGCTGAGCAACATCCTCGCTGCCTACGATCCGCTGCAGCGTCGCGAAGGGTGGATTTATGGTGCGGCCAGCTCACGGCTGTCCTTCAGCTACATCGCGCGCCGCCTCGCCCAGTTCATCGTCACTGACCCGTCGAACGCGGGCCGGATCATGCGCATTTCGCAGCTGGTACCGAATCCTTCGGTCGCCGCCTATGTGCGGTCGGTGGCGCACGGCTCCCGCGGAGACTCCGCGGGAGCGAGGCGGCTGTTGCGCGAGTCGCTCGGAATAGATCCTTCCAACCAGAGCGCACGATTCGACCTGCTGCGCCCCTGGCTGGCGCAACTGGCGCATGGCACGGCCCCGGCCGAGATCGTCGAAGCAGCGCAGCCACTCGCGCCCGTCCCGGCAGCACTCCTGGAGGCCGGGCGTCATGCGGTGCGGGAAGAGTGGCAAAGCCTGCCGCCCCTCGACTCCGTGCTGGCGCAAGCACGCTGGACGGACTCCTGGTTCCCGGAGTGCGTTCTGATGCGCGCTGACTGGCGCATCCAGGTCACAAACCCGGATATGCGCGCTCGCTTCGGACGCGATGCCTTGCTACTGGTCGAGGAACTGGTGCTCACCCAGCCGAGCATGGCGATATTCACTCTGCGCGCGCGCGGCGCGATCGCGGTCGATCGCCCGGACATCATGCTCGAATCGATCAACGGCTACACCGACCTGGTCGCCGCCGGTCTCACCGGGTTCGCCAGCGCGGACTTGCCCCGGGTGAGCGGCAATCTCGAGGCGCTCGGCAAGCAACTCGCCCGCGTCCGCTCCGATCCACGCCTCGAGGCAACGCGCGTCGATGAAGTGCAAGCCAGGATCAGCAAGACCCGCAACGACATCCTGTCCCGCGCCACCGCCGGCAGTCCTTAGCGCTTGATCAGTTGCCGGGAGCGAAAATCTTCCCGGGATTGAGGATTCCCTTCGGATCCAGCGTGCGCTTGATCTGGCGCATCAGCGCGACTCCTTCGGCTCCGGCTTCTTCAATCAGAAATTCCTGCTTGCCGACGCCGATTCCGTGCTCGCCCGTACAGGTGCCACCCATCGCCAGGGCTCGACGGACGAGCCGATCATTGAGTCGCTCCGCCAGCTCGATGTCCGCCGGGTCGGACCGATTCACCAGCAGTACCAGGTGGAAATTGCCGTCGCCGACATGTCCGACGATCGGCGCCCAGGCGTGCATGGAGTCCACGTCCCGACGTGTCTCGAGGATGCAATCCGCTAGGCGCGAGATCGGCACGCACACGTCAGTGGCGAGTGAGGTGGAGCCGGGGCGCATCGCGAGCGCCGCCCAGGCCGCGTCGTGGCGCGCCTTCCACAGGCGCGTGCGCTCCTCGGGCAGCAGCGCCCATTCGAAACCATGGCCGCCGTGCTCCTGCGCGATGGCGGCTACGGTCCTCGCCTGCTCCTCCACGCCCGCCTGCGAACCGTGGAACTCGAGAAACAAGGTCGGCACTTCGCGCAGCGCCAGCTTCGAGTACTGGTTGACGGCGCGGATCATCAATTCGTCGAGCAGCTCGATGCGCGCGACCGGCACTCCCAGTTGAATCGTTTCAATGACCGTCTCCACGGCGCCGCGCAAATCCTCGAACGCGCAGACGGCCGCCGACATTGCTTCCGGGATTCCATACACCCGCAGAGTGAGCTGCGTGATGATCCCGAGCGTGCCTTCCGATCCGACGAACAAGCGAGTGAGGTCGTAACCGGCAGCCGACTTGCGAGCTCGCGTGCCGGTGTGGATGACGGAGCCATCGGCCAGCACCACTTCGAGAGCGAGCACGTTCTCACGCATCGTTCCGTAGCGCACGGCATTGGTACCCGAAGCACGCGTGGCGGCCATCCCGCCCAGGGTCGCGTTCGCTCCCGGGTCGATTGGAAAAAACAGCCCCGTGTCGCGCAGATGAGCATTGAGACTCTCGCGAGTCACGCCCGGTTGCACGGTTACATCGAGGTCGCGCTCGTTCACCGCCACCACCTGATCCATTCTCCCCAGGTCGATGCAGACGCCCCCCTGCGGAGCCAGGACGTGACCCTCGAGCGAGGTCCCGACGCCGTACGCGATCACTGGCATTGCGGCGGCGTGACAGGTACGCACGATGCTCGAAACTTCCTGCGTGGTGTGCGCAAAGGCGACCGCATCGGGAGGCTGCGCATTCGGGTGCGCGATGTCGCTGCCGTGCTGGTTGCGGATCGATTGGGAGGTCGACAGCCGATCGCCGAGCAACGCTCTGAGCTGCGTCAACACATCCTGGCGTTCGGAGGGCAAGGCATTCAATGTTGAAGCTCCTGCGGGCGTTGGTTTGTGAGCCGCAGACGCATCTTCCTCAACGTGACGGATGCCGCGCAACCCGAAGCGCAGTACTCAAGGTGGGAAGTCCACAAAAAAGGCCGCCGTGCCCTTGCGGGGTCGCGGCGGCGGTCTTTCGGTCAGAACGCTCGAATCGGTCTACCTGCGCGCCCGGCTGCGGCGGAGCGTCGTCACCCCGGCCGCGCACAGGGTAAGGAACCCACCCAGTACGACCAGCCATGGCAGGTTGCTCGCGGTCTTCGGCAGCGAGGCCGCCTCGCCACTCGCTGGCGCTGCCGCTGGAGCAGCCATCGGCTCATCTGCCGGGACCTCGACGATGTCGATGACTTCGACGATCTGCGGTTCATCACCCAGGCTGGCCGCAAAACGGCTGGACGGGACGTAGAACGTCATCTCCTGTCCGGGCTCCATTTCCCTCGCCTTGTAGGTCTGCCCGCCGATGGAGACTTGCTGGCCCGAGGTCGGCTTGATCAGCACTGACTCGTTGCTGCCCTTGAACTTCATGCGCAGTCCGACCGGTGAGTTGTTGGCTACGGTGCCCACGAACTTCACGTAGGTCTCGCCACCTTTCTGAACGACACCCTGGCAGGCCTGCGCCACATGCGGGTACTTCGCGAGGACTTCGGGCTTCCAGGTGATGTCGCGGCAAGTCGTGCCGGAGGCAGTGAAACTCCCGGCTGCTTGACTGACTGCCGCGCCGAAGACTCCGAGAACCAGCAGGGATCCCGCGAGCGCGTATCGAATCTTGATCATGATCCTTCTCCCCAAATGCTTTGCTTGAGTTGCTCGTTACGGACCCGTTGCGGTCCGGATGCCGGAATCCTGCGCCCCGACCGGGCAGCCCACAACTGACCTAAGGTGCAATAGGCTCGGCGCGGACGATGAAGCGCTGCGGGGCTGACCCCACGAAATAGAAGGGATAGCAGGTCACCAGGGTCACTACTGGCGTGGCGGTGGGCGCAATCACTGAAACATCGGTAGGACTCGTGATCAGGAGGCTGGTCACGCGGTAGTGGCGGTCAGCCAGCCGTGTCTGCAGGGTCATCTCGTCGCCGACGTTGAGGTCCTTCAGGCCGCGGAAGAAGCCATCGCGGTGCGCGGCAATTCCGATATTGCCTTCCTGATCGAGCTGCGAGGTACCCTCGATCCGGCCTGCCCCCCGATCGAGGATCGACTCACCCGTACCCTCGTAGACCGGCACCGCGAGCTTGATCGAGGGAATGCGCAGTACGCCCAGCGGCAGCGTCGCGCTCGAGCCGATCGCTTCGTAGGCACGCACCCGTTGTGGCGACCACAGCGAGCGGTCCGGATCCGGTGTGAGCAGAGCAGTCAGCGGATCCGCTGGCGCCGGAGTCTCCTGGGGAACGCGCATCGCGGCGAACTGCTCGAGACCCTCCTGCTGCTGCTGACGCGACCACGTGCGCGCGGCGCCGTAGGCAAGCAGCAACCCGATGCCTGCTACCCACAACAGCAATTCCAGCGCGCGCCAGAGGGTTGCCCAAGTGTCCCTGGGATCGCGAGTATGAATGTGCCGCGTGGTCATGCCCGATTCCAACTCTCAGCGCGCCATGGACCCGGAATCCGCGCGCTCCAATAGCGCCCGCGAGCCGACGCCCAGTTGCATGATGCACGTGACCGCTTCACGCACCGAAACGTTAGGCAAACGCTTGATCTGTTCCTCACGCAGAAAGTAGAGCGACCCGGCGACCGGTGTCGGGACGCTGGGGACGAACACCGTCAGGACACCATCTTGCTGCTCCTCGATGATGAATGCCAACAACCAGGCATCGTCGATGTTCGCCATGATCACCTTGACCTCGCTGCCCTCTGCAGTGAGTGGACCGTCTGCCATTCCCTTGAGCAAGGTGTAGCCCGGTATCTTCTTCAGGATGAGATTCTCGAGCGCGCGTACCAGGCCCCTGCCGAGGTTCGTCCTGGCCAAAACGCCGGCGAGAAACGCCACCAGGAGCAGGAGCACGATCGCAATCACCGAGTCCGCCCGTTCAAACGGCAAGTGTGCAGCGATTGGCGCCACCAGCTTGCGGACGACCCCGTGTGCCTTGCCGATGAGTACCAGGATCAACACCAGGGGTATCAGGAACAGAATGCCCCCGAACATCGTGGTCTTGATGAATTGCAGCAGGGTCTTCATTCGTAAGGCCCACCCCGGCCACCGCAGTGTATCGCGCTCGTCAGCCGAGTGCCCTTTCGGGCTATTGCAATGCTCCCTCAGCCGCCGCTAACTTTCGACTCCCGAAAGATCCACCCGGAGAAGATCGTGAAGCTAGCTCATGGACGCAAGCCTTGTATGGCTGCAGCACTGGCGTTGTGCCTGGGGCTGCTTACCGGTGCCGCCGCATGGGCAGCCAAGCCGCCAGAGACAACGGAAGACGGTCTCAAGCTGATCAAAGTGAAAGGAATCGATATCGCCTACGCGCGCCCGGGGGCGAGTCTCGCGCCATACAAACGTGTGATGCTCGATCCCGCGCAGGTGGCCTTCAGCAAGGATTGGGACCCGGAGCAAACTGGCTCGCGGATGAAACTGACGCCCACGGAACGAGAAAAGATCCGCACCGAACTCGCCGCGCTCTTCGATAAGACGTTCAAAGAAGAGCTGCAGAAGAAGAACGGTTATCCGGTCGTCACGGAGGCGGCACCGGACGTGCTGCGAGTGACCCCTGCGCTCATCGACGTCTATGCCAACGCGCCCGACACGATGACGCCCGGCCGCTCTTACACCTTCGTCATGAACGCAGGCCACGCGACGCTCATTGCGGAACTGCGCGATTCGGAAACCGGTGCGATCCTGGCGCGGGTCGCAGACCTGCAGGAGGCGCGTGACGACGGTTTCCTTCAGATCTCGAACAGCGTGGCCAACTCTGCCGAGGCACGCGCCATGGTGAGCAAATGGGCCCGCATCCTCAGGAGTCGACTCGACGCGGTGCATGCCCAGCCGGCGCAGTGATCAGCGCCGTGGCGGAAATGCCGCGGCGGCATGCCGCGGGTGGCCGTCAGTGAGTTTCGCCGGATAGGGCCAGGAACTGCTCGATCCGCGTCTCCTCGTAGGAGAAGAACGGATTGAATCGCAGTCGGACCAGGGCGTTGGCCGGAATCGCCAGGAGGCCCTGCTCGCCGAGCACTTCGATTCTTCCCAGGTAGACGCCGCTCGTCGTGCGCGGTCGTTCCGCGCCATAGATGGGATCGTCCGGTGCGATCGGCAGCGCCGTGTGCGACAGCGAGAACATCCCTGCGGGCCAACTGATTCCGATCGCAGTGCCGGCATCGACTGAACCATGGGACGGGCGATGCAGCGCGACCAATGCCGGGCTGGCCTCGCTCTCATTCGTGATCAACGTCATGCCGAATGGTCGCTCCGCTCCCCTCAGCAACTGCGCGGCGGCGACGCGCACCTTGGCATCGAGGAGCGGTTCCGCGTCGGCACGTTCGTTGACGTTGTAGATCACGAGCTCGTGTCCTTCAGCCGCCAGGCGATTGAGGAAGATCTGCACCACCGCGCGCGGCGAGACAGTCGCGTCCGCCACCGATTGAAACGCCAGCGTGCGAGGAAAGCCCTGCACCGCGCCGTGCGCCGCGAGCCGCGTGATGCGCTCGTCGATCACCTGCGTGAGCGTGTAGATCTCGCGTCCGGCGCGGACCGGAAAGGAGTTGTACTTGTAGGGATCGTACTCGGGGATCAGGTCGAGCCAGGCCAATTTTCCGAGGCCGGGTAGCCTCGAGAGCCGCTCCTGCCAGACGGCGAGCCACGCCAGTGGGTCGACGCCGATGGCGGGCGACAACAGAACGAGGGCGTCGGCTCCCGGCAGATTCTCACCCTCGAGTCGCGCCAGCGAGTATTCGACCGCGAGCGCCGCACCCGTTGAGAATCCGACCATGTACAGTGGCGTCTGCGCGGGCAGCCGTCTTTTCAGGTCCGCCATTGCCATTCGCACTGCCGCCGCCCAGTCGCGCCAATCGATGGACGCGAGTGCCGATGGCGCAGTGCCATGCCCAGGCAAACGCAACGCCACGACCCAACAACCGCGCTGGTGCAGTTTCTCCGCCAGCGTCCGAAATACATAGGGCGAATCGGTCAGACCGTGAATCAGGATCACGCCCGCACGCGGGGCATCGGCAGCAAGCTCCAGTGTGCGATTGAAATTCTCGGCAAGCGCCATCGGATCCGCGCGGCTGCCGGCGGAATATCGATTGAGCGGCCCCTGATCAGAAGCCCCGGTGTGCTGATACACCTCGTTCCTGAGTTCCTCGAAGAGCCCATCCTCGAGCTGGCGATATTCCTGGAGCGTAGTGACCCGCCCGCTGTCCGCGCGCGTGAATTCCTTATGCAATGCCGCCGTGTGCCAGATCTTGAGATCGGGCTTGCCACTGACGCCCAGCCAGATGAAACCGGCAAAGCCGGCGAGTACGGCCCCGATGAGACCGTACAGAATGAAGAGCAGGAATTGCCTGGTCATGTCCGCGACAGTATCCGACTGCCGCTCGCCGACTACTGCTCAAAACCGTAGATACGCTTCCAGTCCTTCTTCATGTCGACTACCGTCCAGGACTTGGCGTGGGCCTCATCGAGCGCCTTGTCGAGGCGCCCGATATGCGACTGGCGATCATAAGCCCACTCGCGTTGCGCATCGGTGTGCCACACGAGCCCGGCGAATCGTGCGCCGTCGCCGGCAGCGGTCCACTCGAGCATCTGCTGGTCGCCGTCCGAATTGCCAAACGCGAAGATCGGCCGACGCCCGATGTGGCGCTGGATTCCGACGGGTTTGCCGGGTCCATCGTCGATGAATTCGACTTTCGGCTGGCGCATGAGCATGGGCACTCCGTCCTTGCCGATCTCGAACTTTGTCAGGAAGGTCGTGCCGACGATCTGCTCGGGCGGAATGCCGTACACTTTCTCCGCCCACGCGCGCATGAATTCCACCGTGCCGCCCGACACGATGAACGTCTTGAAGCCGTTGTCGCGCAGGTAGGTCAGCAACTCCAGCATGGGCTGGAACACGAGGTCGGTGTACGGTCGCTTGAAGCGTGGATGCTTCGCGGTCGTGATCCAGTCGCTCACCGTCTTGGTGAACTCATCGGTGCTCATGCCAGTGTGCGTCGCCAGCAGCAGTTCGACGAGCCCTTTCTCGCCTGCGCCGGCCAAGGCCTTCATGTCGCCTTCGAGCACAGCCTTGAACGGCTGCGTGGTCTTCCATTCCGGATGCTTGGGTGCCAGGGCCTTGACGCGATCGAGGGCGAACGCGAACTGGAAGTAGATCGGTTGCTCCGACCAGAGCGTACCGTCGTTATCCAAGGTCGCGATCCGCTCGGGAACCGGCACGAAGTCGCGCGAGCCCTGCGTCGTGACCCTGGAGACGAATCCGACGATGGCCTGCTTGGTCGCTCCGTCGTTCCAGGAGGGCAGCGGATCCGCCGCATTCGCGACCGCTGCGCACGCCATTGCGAGCAGGGCGGTGAACATCTGCATGGCCTGTATCGCACGCCCAAACGGTGCTCGCATACTGACACCCTCCACCCGCATTCCGGCCCTGATGGACGGTTACACGTTCGCCGACGCGGAGAAACTGTACCTTGGTGCAGAACCCAGGCCTCGGAACATCTGTTCAGCGCCCCGCACCGACAATCCAGCGGTAATAGGGATTGTCGCTCTCCTCGCTCATGACGCGTTGCATGCTCTGGGCCCACCCGGCGCGATTGTCCTGATAGGCATAGATACCTGCCTGGTAGAAGGCGAGCAGTCGCTCGCGATACGCCGCCAGCTCAATGCGGAAGGATTCGTCGCCTCCCCGCAGCGACGGCTCGCTACGCTCTGCGAGGAGATGCGACAGAGTGCGGGGGAAATCGCCGGGCAGAACCCACGCTCCGTACTCGATGCGCGGATCGTCGTCGGTCACCGGCAGCGCATCGCCGACATAGCGTTCGAGTCCAGAACGATCGGCGACCCAGGTGGCCACCAGTGCCGCAGGCGATGCCACGCCCACCTCCCGCAGGGCCGCTGCCACTTCGGGCTGATCGAATCGCTCTTTGATGCGCACCGTGTCGAGTTCGATCGGCGTCATCGAGCCCACCAGCAGCATCTCGTGTAATTCCGTCGTCCAAAGCGTCGCGTACGGGAAGGCGTCGAGAAAACTGCGCACCAGCGAGCGTGTGTCGTCGTCGGTCTGCGTCGGCAATGGCAGCCATTGCGCGAACAAGCCATCGGCTTGCAGCCGTTGCGCGGCCAGCGCATAGAAGTCCCGCGAATAGAGGTTCACGACACCAGCAGCAGATGGCGGCGGCGGCTCCAGCGTGATGAGATCGTAACGTTCGAGATCGCGCAGCAGTTCGCGGCGACCGTCCCGAATGCGGATGCTGACTCCTTGATCCCGAGACGCGTCGAAGTTGCCGCTGAAGTGTGGCGCCGCACGAACGACGGCCGGCAATAGTTCGGCACAAACGCGCGTCTCGAGGTTTGGATAGCGCAGCAGGCTTCCTGCAGTGATGCCGGTGCCCAGCCCGATGACCAGGGCGGCGCGTGGCTCACCACGATGAATGATCAGGGGCAGGAGTCCTTGCAGGCGCATGTAGCGCAGCGAGGACAGCGAGTCTCCCGAGTTCGAGACACCTTGAATGTACAGGCGACGAAAGCGATTCGCGCCCGAACCTTGTTCGATCACGGCGACGGTGCCACCCGCGCTCGCCTCGTGAAACACGAGTTCACCGCCGTGAGCCTTGGCTAGCAGTCGAGCGAGATGATCGGGCGCGATCAGGAGGGTCGCGAGAATCGCCAGCGCACCAGTCGCGAGGGTCGCCCAGGCCCAGGGCCGCCGTGCCCGGCCTCCCCGAAGTACTGCACATCCGCCGACAACCCCGGAGAGTATCGCCAGCGCGCCAAGGCTGCGCTCCACTGCGAGCACCGGTACAAGCACGAATCCGGTGATCAGCGTGCCGGCAATTCCACCGAGCGTGTTGAGCGCGAGCAGGCGGCCGGTGCTCCCGCCCGGGTTTTCGGCTTGCGCCCCGAGGCGCAACGCGACCGGAAATGCGGCACCCAGGATCAGTGTCGGCACAAAGACCAGGCAGAGCGCGGCGGTCGCAAAACGCGCAGACATCGCCGCGCCCTCGCCGCCAGCAATTTCGAATGCCCAGGTCGCAGCCTTGACCTGCAGTGGGGTCAACCACGCACCGAGCGCCGCAAGCTCGAGGAGCGCGATGAGACCCGCCGCCGCCACCAGCAGCCCGAATGCTCCCCACACGTCGCGCAGGCGTCCCACATAGCGTGCACCGAGCGCACTGCCCGCCGCGAGGCCGACCAGGTAGGTCGCGAGCACGATGGCGAAAGCGAAACTGCGGGTACCGGTCCACTGCACGATCGCGTGCGACCAGATCACTTCGTAGCCGAGCGCTATACCGCCGGCCACCGCGTAGAGTCCGAGCGCAAGCCTGGCATCGGACCTTGCATGCGCAATCGGCCCAGGCGCAGGGGATGCCCGTGCAGGAACTGAGTGTGTCGCCAGGAGAAAGGCCGCGAGCGCTACCGCCAGGTTAATCGATGCCGCTGCCAGTCCCGAGCCGCGTACACCCAGAGTGCGTATCAGCACGAAGGCGCAGAGCAGTGTGCCCACCACTGCGCCCGCGGTGTTTGCGGCGTAGAGACGGCCGGCCGCTGGCGCCACACCACTGCCCTCCCCCGTTACCATTCGCGCCAACACCGGCACCGTGCCGCCCATCAGGGATGCCGGAATGCCCACCAGCGCAAGCGGGATGATCCACGCGACCACGCCGACCACGGCCTCGGCCTGAGCGAACAGTGCGCCAGAGTGAGCGAGCGCGACTGTTGCGAGCACTCCGAGCGTCGCAATGCCGAGTTCGAGCAGGGCATAGAGTCTCAGCGGTTGGGGCGAGCGGTCGGCGAGCTTGCCGAACAGCGCGCTGCCGAACGCGAGTCCGGCAAAGAACGCGCTCACAGCGATCGTCACTGCGTAGACGTCGACGCCTACGACTAGCGAAAGCTGCTTGACCCAGAGAATCTGATAGATGAGCCCGGCTGCGCCGGAAGCGAACAGGAGCAGCGCCGGCACCCCGAGGCGCGGGCCGGGCGAAACCCGCTCGACCATCTTCTTCACGGATGATCGAGCGCGTCGGCTGTGGTTACTCCAGGCCGCG
>Ga0137409_10003060_pt1 | contig 17743 bp, 17 predicted proteins | sample CZODoug1_16funga_FD_122059 | JGI IMG/M metagenome (GOLD analysis project Ga0137409, IMG submission 122059) | Vadose zone soil fungal communities from Angelo Coast Range Reserve, California, USA - CZODoug1_16fungal (Hybrid Assembly) | ecosystem: Environmental > Terrestrial > Soil > Vadose zone... | reverse complement strand
CGTATGACTTCAAATCCGATAAATGCGGCCAGCATGAAAACGTAGAGGCTGGTGAGCAGATCCAGCTTCATGACTTCATCACCTCCTTCGATTCAGCCGGCAAGGCCGGGAGCGAAAAAAATTCCCTGATGCGCGGGTTGATTACTTCTCCGCCTCGGGTCAGCAGCGTTTCGCGGACAATTTCGTCGCCCAGGTCGAGCTGCAGCTTTCCGTCTTTGACGAGGTACAGCAGAAAGGCGCTCACGTTTCGCGCATACATCTGGCTGGCGTGATACGGCACGGTGCTCGCCAGATTGAACCAGCCGATGATCGTCACACCATGTTCCACGACGATCTCGCCCGGCCGTGTTAGCTCGCAATTTCCTCCGCGCTCTCCGGCCAGATCGACGATCACCGATCCTGGCGCCATGCTCGCTACCATCTCTTTAGTCACCAGAATCGGAGGCTTCTTCCCAGGAATAACCGCCGCGCTGATCACCACGTCGCTTTCTACCACGACTTTTCCCAGTAGTTCACGCTGGCGCCTGTAAAACGTTTCATCCTGCGCCCGCGCGTACCCGCGCGCATCTTCGGCATCTTTGGCTTCGATGGGAAGCTCCACGAAGCGCCCGCCCAAGCTCTGCACTTGCTCCTTTGCGGCGGGACGCAGGTCGTAAGCCGAAGCGACTGCGCCCAGCCGCCGCGCCGTGGCAATCGCCTGCAAACCCGCAACACCCGCGCCAATCACAAAAACGCGTGCCGGAGTAATCGTCCCCGCAGCCGTCGTGAGCATTGGAAAAATGCGCGGCGAAGTGTCCGCCGCAAGCACCACCGCCTTGTAGCCGCAAATCGTAGCCATCGACGAAAGCACGTCCATGCTCTGGGCGCGCGTCGTTCGTGGCATCAACTCCACCGAAAACGATGTCTCTCCTTTGCTAGCGATTTCCTGAAGGGTTTCAATGGAGCCAAGCGGCCTCAAAAATCCAATGAGTACCTGGCCGCGGCGGAAAAGGGGAACGTCGGCTTTGCCGGTCTTGTCGTTGGAACCATAACAGAGAATTTGAACTACAATGTCCGCGGCGCGAAACACTTCGGCGCGATCGGCGGCAATCTTCGCGCCCTTCGCGATGTAGTCCGCGTCGGGATAGCCTGCCCCGGCTCCGGCTCCCGCCTCCACCACCACTTCCAGGCCTGCTTTGGTCAGATTCGGAATGGCCGCGGGCACCAGCGCCACGCGCCGCTCTCCGGGAAAACTCTCTCGGGGCACACCAACGATCATGAAGCTTCCTCCAGTGCCAAATACCAGAACTGCGGTTGGAAATTACAAACGCGCGAGGAGATTCGTTCGGCAAATTTCAACGCGAGGCCAACCCTCCGCTGGGCCAGACGCCCCAAAGCATACACTCCTCGGTGACGGTTTCGTAAGTGCCCCCGCAAGATTGCAGTCTGCCTCCGCAGCATCACCGTGTTGGCATTCTGCTCATCCTCTATGTTCTTCGGGTCAAGTCTTTTTCCGTGGTGCATTCGTTTTGAAATTGCCCGCCGACTATCGGAGAATAGAGGTGTCACTCGAAAATGGATTCTCCGAGCTCAAACTTATTTCCCGCGAACAGCGATTCCCCCGCCCGCGAGAAGCTTCTCTCCCTGCGTGTTGCTCTTCTGCGCCTCCACAAGACTCTTCTCAACATGGAGCGCCGCGACTATGAGCGCGAGTACGGCTACGTCAACACCGGGGAGCTCTTCCGCCTGGTCATCGACCATTCGCAGTTCGCCTGGCTGCACAACATCTCCGAATTCGTCGTCCGCATCGATGAGACTCTGGCCGCCAAGGAGCCCATCACCCCGGAATACACCAGCGGCGCCATCTCTCTCGCCAGGAAAATGTTCGTTCCCACGGAATCCGGGGACGCTTTCCAGAAGAAATACTTCGACGCCATCCAGCGCGACCCCGCAGTAGTCATCGAACACGCTGAGCTCGCCCGCCTCTTCAACAACGAGCCTCTCGACTCCTCCACCCCTTAGTTTCTCCAAATTCCCTGATAGACTTGCCCGGTCACCCGGAGGTCCTCATGAGCGATTCCGAAAAGACCTACACCAACGGCGAAATCACCGTCATTTGGAAACCCGGGGTCTGCATTCACTCCGCCAAGTGCGTGCAGGGCCTCGGCGAAGTCTTCAACGTCAACGCTCGCCCCTGGATCAACATGGATGGGTCTGGAACCGAGCGCATCATTAAACAGGTCGAGCAGTGCCCTTCTGGAGCGCTCAGTTATGTTCGGAATGAAAAAATCAGCAAAGCCGCAGGGTGATCCTTGGACGTGAATCTAAATGACGCAACCGTCACCCACAACGAAGAAGCTCATCGCTTCGAAGCCGGCATTGGCGGCCTTCGCGCCTTTATCGCTTATAGCCGCTTCCCCGGCCGTATCGTTTATACCCACACCGAAGTGCCGCAGCCACTCGAAGGCCAAGGCGTGGCTGCAAAACTCACCCGCGTGGCGCTCGATTTCGCCCGCGTCCATCATCTGCGTGTTGTCCCGCTCTGTCCCTACGTCTCCAGTTTCATCCGGAAGCACCCTGAGTATCAGGATCTCGTTTCTTCCGACGACCTCCAAAAACTGCTTTCTCTCTGACTCGACATCCCATGTCCCCACCGCGCGCGGCTCTGAAATCCTCCCCTGCGAAACTCACTATCCGCCGCCTTCGCCGCACTGAACTTCCGTCGGACACCGTCATGCTCGCTCGTTTCCTCATCGGGAGAGTCGTCGTCCACGATCTCCCCGCGGGCCGCCTCAGCGGCCGCATCGTGGAAACGGAAGCCTATCCGCCCGGCGACCCCGCCGGACATCACTTCCGTGGCCCTACTCCGCGCATTCGTTCGATGTATCTCGCTCATGGCCACGCCTACATTTTTTTCAGCTATGGCGCGCACTTCATGCTCAATGTCGTGAGCGAGCCCGTGGGAACTGCCGCGGCGATCCTCATCCGCGCCCTCGAACCGCTTCAAGGCATCGAGCTCATGCAGCGCCACCGCAAGACCACTCGGCTTCTCGATATCACCCGCGGCCCCGGACGCCTCGCCGCCGCTTTTCAAATCTATCGCCGCCACGACGGCCTCGACCTTTGCGCCCCCGGCTCCCTCTGGCTGGGTGAAACCAGCCATCCTATTGGCCCCATCGGAAAAACCGTCCGCATCGGAATTACCCGTGCCGCCGATCAACTCCTTCGCTTTTACGAGCGCGGCAATCCCTTTGTCAGCGGCCCCAAGCGCTTCCTCCTACCTGTCACTCCTCGCAAGAAATCGTCTTTCGGGGGACATTGATCCGACCCCGAAAACGCGCACTCCTCCCTTTGTCGAATTCCTCGCTCTTCGCTTATCCGGGTCCCCTGCCTTGTGATTATTTCTTGCTTAAAGTGCTCTCTTGCGCTTCGGTAGTTTCCGCTCGGCGCACCAGATAATTCTCCAGAAGGCCGTCCAGTTCCTGCGGCCGGATAGGCTTTGTGAGATACCTGTCCAGCCCTCCGGCCAGGCATTTCTCCCGATCGCCCATCATGCTCACCAGTGCCAGATTGGAACAACGGCGCTTTCGCCTCTCGCCGGATCCTCTCTATCTCCGCGAGTAGCTCAGTAGCGTGCTGCTGCCCTGTCCGGCCGGGGATTCCACCGGAAAACGAGTCCACAAACCGTTCTCACTTGATACGCACTCGGTTATTTTTTGCACGAAAGAAGCGTGGAAAGTGGTCCGAAACGCCTTCGACACGCCCGCCCGCAGGCCCTCCATAACCGATAGGAACCACGTCCCCCCTTCCTACCCATTTCATGCAAGAATGTGGACCATGAGCGCCCGGCCCCAGGCGCCTGCGAATCACAAGTCTAGACGATCCAGCCCTGACTCAGACGCCGCGGTGTTCTTTCGGCGATCGCACGCCACGCGGATGGGGGTGTCCCCATTGGCCGGCTCACAAGAATTCAAAGTTGGAGGTGCACTATGAGTGACTTCTGGAAGCAGTGCGAAGGTCAGGTCATCGACAATCGATTTCGGCTGCAGCGGTACCTGGGCGGTACGGACGACTCCGCCGTTTTTCTTACGCAGTTCGCCGGATCACCTTCAAAAAAAGCCGCCATCAAATTTATTCCCGCCGGTACCACCGCCGATCTCCAGCTCTCACTTTGGCGCCGCGTTACACAGCTCGCTCATCCCCATTTGCTCCGCATCCTCGACATCGGCCGCTGCCGCCTGGAGAACAGGGATCGTCTCTACATCGTAATGGAATATGCCGATGAAGACCTCTCCCAGATTCTCCCCCAGCGTCCTCTCACGGCTTCCGAAGCTCGCGAAATGCTCGAACCGGTGCTCGATGTTCTCATTTATCTCCACGGCAAAGGCCTCGTTCATTCACGCATCAAACCTTCCAACATTCTTGCCACGGCCGATCAACTCAAGCTGTCCAGCGACACTCTCTTCCCCATCGGCGAATCCCGCAAATCATCGAGCAAGTTCGCCGCCCACGACGCTCCTGAAACCGCAGGCTCTCCGCTCTCCGCAGCCGCCGACGTCTGGTCTCTCGGCATGACGCTGGTCGAAACACTCACGCAGCACGCACCTGTCTTACAGCCCGGAAGCCAAGCCGACCCGGTCGTCCCCGATGCGCTTCCCCAGCCGTTCCTCGATATCGCGCGTCACGCACTCCGCCGCGAACCGCGGCGCCGCTGGACCATTGCCGAAATCGCCGCGCGCTTCAATCCCGCGGCCGCCGCCCAATCCGTATCTCCCTTAGCTGTCCCCCTCTCTACGGTTCCGGCTGTCCCCGCGGCAAAGCTGCCGGTGCCAAAGTCCGACGTGCCTCCGCCAAGACCGCAAGCGCAGCCGCCACGTCTGCAACCCGCGAACCTGCGGAAGCAAACTCTTGTTCTTCCCAACTATGTCCTTCCTGTTGCCGCTGTGCTGCTGATTATTTTCGCCATCATTGCGCTACCGAAAATCCTCGGCCATCGTTCCGACTCTTCGTCGTCCGCTTCAGCGGCCCCCGCTGAGCCCACAGGAAAGTCAAATCCGGTTGAGCAGCCCGTGCGTCGTGAAACCCCGCCAGCTCCAAAGACGTCCGCACCATCCGCGACGCAAGACTCGCTGAAGACCGCCGCAGAGAAAAAGCCTGTGGCACAGCCGGAGAGTTCGCCGGTTGCCGCAAGCAGCCGTGCTGCCCTGCGCACCGATACCTTTCCGTCTGCAAACCCGCCACGCAATGCCGCGTCCTCTCCCGCGCGCGGTGAAGTCCTCGACCAGGTTCTGCCCGAAGTCTCCGACAAGGCGCGCGCCACCATTCGGGGCACCGTCCGCGTCAGCGTCCGCGTTCACGTCGATCCCACGGGCGACGTCTCCGAAGCTGCGCTCGATTCTCCCGGCCCCAGTAAGTATTTCGCCGACCTCGCACTGAAAGCCGCCCGCCACTGGCAATTCTATTCACCCGAAGTCGACGGCCACAGCGTCCCCAGCGACTGGCTCATCCGCTTCCATTTCTCGCCCTCCGGGTCCAAAGCCTTTCCAGCGCAAACAACGCCGTAGTGTTTGCTGGAGCGTTTGGCAGGGATGAGTCGTGTCTTGGTGTAACTGCTGGAATATCAATGGTGGAACTGGAGTTCGCGATTGTTGAGTTCATAATTTTCTCGTTGAGGGGGTACACCCCCTATGAAAGATGGATCGTTTTCAAAACAAAGAAGTTGCGGGAAAAGCATTTTTGTAAGTAGCTGAATAGGAAGCCGTCTGCGTCTCCGAACCCGCAATGTCCGACGCCTCCACACTGCGGCGGATTTTCTTGCCTTGATAATAGGTGAATGAAACGACGGCAGCAGAAGAAAGGCTCCAATGAGGACAGGGAAAAAGACAGTTCTTCCCGTCGTCTTGGAATTTTTGGAGATAGTTTTCCTCTCCTGGGTTTTCGCCTCCAACCTTCCTCGCCGCTCTGCTGATATCGACGCGTTCATGCGGTATCAAGGTGCGCCGACCGAGGAGAACAGAGATCTGTGGCGGAAGGAACGAGAAAAAACTCAAAGTGAAGTAAGACTAAGAGTATCCCTGGGAGTTTGCCTCGCGGTCGGAAACCTTTTCCTGATGGGATGGGTAGCGCGGAGAGGGACAAAATCCTCGACGCCGGGTGATGCGCTAGGTTCTCCGGACGCTCCCCCCATGTACGGTGAAACGATCCACGAGTAGCGTTCTGAGGCGTAGCGAGGGGCTGCCAACGTGCAATTTAACCCCAAGTTGGGTACTGCAGAGCGCCGTAGGGCGCTCTTCGTTAACGTGCTAACGCAACGTGAGTTACTGAATCCCCGGCGCTGGCCGTTGACCGCGCAGCAAACCGCTACTCGTCTACAGGCTGCTGCTGAAAGCGGCCATTCGACCAAAAGTAGACGTCAGCTTCATATTCCTGTTCCGCTGCATCCACCATCAAGATGCCCTCAATCGCCTGCACTTGAAACTTCTTTTTGGACTCTTCGCTGAAAAACTTGTTGATGGGGACTTTGCGGATGAAATAATTAGAAGCCCCACGGTCGTCAAACTGATCGACAACCGTTATCTCGTAAGACGGCTGCTGGGATTTGCGGCGAAAGATCAGGAACCTGTACCCAGCATCTGGGTGATCAACGGGGACAAGCAGAACAGCATAGGAGGGTGTCTTGGCGCTCTGGAATAACCCCACGGCGATTCCCGGACATGCTGGCGGCTTTTTACCAGCCCAGGTCTTCCGAGCGTGGTCGGTTAGACTTTCGGGTTCCTGAATCTTCCACGAACCGAAATCACTTTTGAGATGATTCTGAACATCTGAAGGGAAGGAACCCAAGTTACAGGGAGCCGATGCGTCGGTAGCGCTAGCTACCTTAGGCAAGGGCGAAGTCTGGCCAAAAACCAGAATAGCCGTCATCAAAAACATCGATCCGAGCATGGAGGGTAGTCCGGTCATCTATTTTCTGCCACAGGGTTACCGCTCACAGTCATGACAGTTCATTTCGTCCTGTTCCTCACTGCGAACGGTGTGGGCAACGAGGAGTAATACGCTGCCCCCGACCAAACCGAGGGTTTGCCATCGGAGTTCGCCGCCCTCAAACTGCTTCGTAGTCACCTGGAGCTAGCGACCATATTTGATAGTTGCGGCCCAAGAGTCCTGCGGGGTTGGCGCCATAACGATAGTCACGAACATGAACAACCCATGCGCCGGGGTGGGTGCAGCTTGGCGCAACCGAGTCCACGTCAAAGATCATCCAGGAACTTCCCTGAGGAACGCGTGCAGCGCCCCACTCGGTGAGCTGGATCATTTCAGGCTTGGCGTGGAAATGCGGTGTCATCGTTGACGCTACTCTATTCGTGAATCCTCAAGCAGTCAATTCAGGGTGCCTTACTCAGCATCACCGCCCCGACGCGGGAGCGCAGAGAAAAGCCTCGGGGGCTAAAGCGCCCGGGCTACAGGGGCGGCCGGAGGAAAGCCTCGATGGATAAGACTCATCGCGCCACTCCCTTGCAAACGAGCGCGGGGCCATCTACGCTACTGGCGCTGAGGAAACGAAGAGTCACTTCATGCCCGATCTCTCACCGGAACTGCTCGCGATGGGTTTTATCTGGTACGTCGCGTTTCTTTTCTCCACCACTTGCCACGAAGCAGCGCACGCGCTGGCCGCCAAAATCGGCGGAGATGATACTGCGTTCGCGGGCGGACAGGTGTCGCTCAACCCGATCCCGCACATCCAGAGAGAACCCTGGGGCATGGTGGTGATTCCCATCCTCTCGCTGATCATTAACGGGTCGATTATCGGGTGGGCCAGCGCGCCGTACAATCCTGAGTGGGAGCGGCGGCATCCGCGCCGGGCCGCCTGGATGGCGCTGGCCGGCCCGGCCACGAACTACACGCTGATGCTGATCGCGGCGGTCGCGCTGCGGCTGGGCTGGTCCCAGGGCTGGCTGCACGATGACGCCGTCACGGGCAAACCGGACTTTGCGAGCAGTGTGCTCGGCGCTTTCTTCTCGCTCAACCTGCTTCTCGGCACGTTTAATCTACTGCCGGTTCCGCCGCTCGACGGCAGCACGGCCATCATGCTGTTCATGGGCAAGACACGTTCCCAGAGCTATTTGGACTGGCTGCGGGGGAATAGTTATGCCATGGTCGGCCTTCTGCTGGCGATCGTCGCTTTCCGTTACATCTACGCCCCGATCAAGGCCATCGCCACTTATTACCTGCTCCAGAGCCACTTCTGAAGCGCTCGCCGGGAAGCCGGAGTGGGAAGAGAAGAACCATTTCTGCACCGAAGTGGTGCAAAAAGCGGTGATTCGAAAAATAATTCGAAGCAGGCGCTGCCTCCCGCATTATGCGCCTTGCCTGATAGGAGTGACGGTTAACGGTAACGGGACGCTGACTTCATTATACCAAGCTCCACAGTAAAGCGGAGGATTCTTCCCGAGGGGGCCAGGAGTGATGAGTGAAACCTCCGAGGTGACCGTCGCAACCGATCTAAGGAAATGGAGAATTCCAGGAGATTCAGGCCGACGACGGTCAGTGCAGTGATGCGGGCGAGACTCGCCAAACCGTTCCTACCGCCCGTAATTCCACAGGCTAACCGCAAGCAACCAGCCAGAAACCCCTAGAGCGCCGCGTAACGCGAACCCACACCGGAACGCGGTGCTCAGTCCTCTTCTACGCAAGCGATCAGCGATTCGCGACCCTACTGCTAAGCTCAAGGCTAAACCTGCAAGTTTGAGATCAAGGATGTTGGAATGGGTGATCATTTCTATTTGGAGCCCTGAATGGCCCTGCCGCTGCGCATGGAAGGCAGATGATGTGGTATGCTGCGAATCCCCGTTTCGCCAATCGAAAGATGAGAAAGCCGGCCGCACTGCGGTGGCAATGACAAGGAGAGAAAAAAATGAGAACGAAGTCCGTGGCAGGAGTGTTGATCGCGTTGCTTTTGATGGCGGGGGCAACGGCTGCATCGGCACAAGAAGTGACGCAGGCGGAGAAAGACAAGGCGCTACAGTATCTGGAGACGACGAAGAAGAATGTTTTGGAGGCGACAAAAGGGCTGTCGGAAGCACAGTGGAACTTCAAGCCGGCACCGGACCGCTGGTCGGTGGCGCAGGTAATGGAGCACATCGCGGCAGCGGAAGATTTTATCCGTGGGATGGTGAAGGAAAAGATCATGATGGCGCCGGCAGGCGAGCCCGGCCGCGATGTGAAGAAGACGGACGAAGGCGTGCTGGCGATGGTTCCCGACCGCACGAACAAGGTGCAAGCGCCGGAGCCGCTAGTGCCGACAAACCGTTTCGGGTCGCCAGAAGCCTCGATCAAGCATTTCGTAGAGAGCCGGGCGACCACGGAAGATTTTCTGAAAACTGCCACGGGCCTGCGCGATCACGTCGCGGACAGCCCGATGGGAAAGCTGGATGGGTACGAGTTTGTTCTGCTCATCGCGGCACACAGCGAACGCCACACCAAGCAGATCAATGAAGTGAAAGCCGATCCGAACTTCCCGAAGAAATAAGAAGGAAGGGATTTTACACAAAGAGCACAAAGAACACAGAGCTCACAGAGAGAAGAAATGGAATAAAAATTTGCAAGTAAACGGGTAAGGCCCGGGGCTTCCACAACGGAAAAAATGCGCCGTGCGGGGACACCTTTAGATGTCCCTTCGCGGCGCTTTCTAATTTTTGGCGGGCGTCAGCGGCTACCGGTGGTGAGCGCGGCGTTGCTGGCGCTGGTGACCGGCACGGTGATGGTGTTGTCCGTCCGGATTAGCATTCCGGTTTGAGCGGGAAGTTCGAGGTCCTTGCCCTTGCGCGCGACGATGTAAACGGCGCTGCCGGCGAGGCCGAAACCGAAGCCGCGCGCGACGTGGCTGAAGACTGCACCGATGAGCGTGCCGCCACCGGTGCCCATAGCAGCGCCGACAAGGTCGCCCTTGATGTCATGCTTTTCCTGAACGACCTGGCCTTCTTCAATTCTCACGTCTCGGCGGCGCTTGCCGCCGGCCTGCCCGCGCGGTTGCTCGATGGCAATGATGCTCATCTGCACGGGGATGAGGCGGCTATCGACTTCGATGGAACGGAACGTAAGGTTCATGTATGCCTGGCCGCGAAAGATGGAAAAACGGCGGGCCTTTTCGACAGTGCCGATGATGCCGTTCACGCGCGTACCGGCGGGAAGCAGCAACTGGCTGCCGAGGTACACGGGCTCGGCGACAACGGCGACAAACGGGTCGCCATCTCTTGCTACGGCGCTGCTGATGCCGCTCAAGAGCGTGAGATGAACTTGCGTGCCCTGAATGACCTGCCGCGGTTCGGCGTAAGACGAGGGCGCGGCAGCGCAGACAAGAGCTGCCGCCAAAAGAAATGACAAAGCGGTTTTCATGGATTCCTCCTGCGCGCACGTGGAGTGCGGGCTGGCCCCGTAACGTGAGGCGACACTGAGGAGATGCTCAGTGCGTTCCGCTGGCGCGGCGGACCCGGTGTCACGGCCAAGCCGGGACGCGGGGCGGATGGGGAGGAACTCCATCCGCAACTAGGTTACCGGATTTCTGGATTCTGGTGCGCGACTTTTGCGGAGTGTTTCCAGTGAATCAAGACCGCCCCGGCGAGGAGAGTGCTTGATGCGCGACTGCGAGATTGACTTGAGTTGCCGACGGTGGATGGGAAGAGTATCTTTTTGGCCAGTTCAGGGTCCCTATCTTTTTGACGGAGGAGGGTTGGATGAAAAAGATTCGAATGGGAAGTGTTTGTGCCGCGTTGATCGGAGCGGCCGCGCTCACAGCGGCTGTTTACAGCCAAGAGAAAAAAGACAGCCCCGCGGCACCCAAGATCATGCACTTCGGCGACTTGAAGTGGACCCCGATCATAAAGGGATGCGATCTTGCAACGGTGGCCGGCGACCCAAGCGCCGAGGGTACGCCATTCGTGGTGCGCCTCCGGTGCGTTGATGGAGCCAAGATCCCGGCGCATTGGCATCCGACGGATGAAAACGTGACGGTGTTGAAGGGAACCTTTCTTGCAGGCATGGGCGAGACTTTCGACGAGACAAAACTGACAGCCATGAACGTGGGGAATTTTGTGATGATGCCAAAGGAAATGCGGCATTTCGCGACTTGCAAGGGCGAAACCATCGTACAGGTTCACGCGATGGGCCCGTTCAAAGTGAATTGGGTGAATCCGTCCGAAGTGCAACCGCCGGATGCGCCGGCAGCATCGGCGAAGCCAAAATCGTAACTGGCAGAATTGCGCAGGGCCAAGTTCACAAGAAGAATATTGCCCACCGACAAAAAACTTGGCTATGATGCGAAGATGAAGCGAATCATTCATGTCCGCATTTTTCGCGGGGAAAAATACTTCCTCGCAGAATGCTGCGATTTGCCGGTGGTGACACAAGCGGCGACAACGAGCTGATGAAGAACGTGAAGGAAGCGATTGCTCTTCAGCTGGAAGGCGAAAATCCTGCCGCTTTTGGCCTGGCGCCAGACGCGTCGATCCTGGCGAGCTACGAACTGGAAACCGAACCACAGGCTCATGCCTAAGCCTAAGGTTTTGTCCGGCGCGGAGGTCGTGAGAATTCTCGCGTCCTTCGCATTCGACGTTGCGTCGCAACGAGGAAGCCATATCAAGTTGAGGAGAGCGCTTCCGGACGGTGCGAGGCAACCCTTACCGTTCCGAATCACTGTGAATTGGATCGCGGCACGGTGCTCGGAATCTACAGCAAGCCCTGCGATACGTTCCGGAAGAGGAGTTTGCTCCGCAGTTCTTCAACAACTGAGTATGCTAGACTTTTCTCTGCATTCGCGGGAAATGGACGCGAGTGCCGGAGCGTGGAACTTCGGGCTCTGTGCAACGAGGTCCCGCGAACCCCGCCAGGCCCGGAAGGGAGCAACGGTACCGGGATCACCTCGGGTGCCGCAGATCACCCGGAGTTCCTCTCACTGAAAACTGTTTACAGCGTTCAGTTGTCAGTCTTCAGTGGGAAGAAGAGGCAGGGCTGCTGCTGACTTCTTCCCTGCCCTGTTTACTGAAACTGTTTACGGTTATCAGTTTTCAGTGAGAGGAAATGCGGAACTCAGTGAAGGATTTTTTTCTTTAGTGACCACCGAGAACTGAAAAACTTTCCCATGAGCTACCAGGTCATAGCCCGCAAGTGGCGCCCGCAAACGTTCGACGATCTCGTCGGCCAACAACACGTAACTGAGACGCTGAAAAACGCGATCAAGAATGACCGCGTGGCGCACGCGTACATTTTCTCGGGGGCCCGGGGCGTAGGGAAAACGACGGCGGCGAGGATCCTGGCGAAAGCGCTGAATTGCGTGAAGGGGCCGACGGCGCAGCCTTGCGGGGAGTGCGATTCTTGCAGAGAGATTGCGGCAGGGTCTTCGCTGGACGTGATTGAGATCGACGCTGCGTCGAACCGCGGCATCGACCAGATTCGCGAGCTGCGCGAGATGGTGCGGTACGCGCCGGCGGCCTCGAGAAGCAAAGTTGTGATACTCGACGAAGCGCACATGCTGACGGGCGAAGCTTCGAATGCGCTGCTGAAGACGCTCGAAGAACCGCCGGACCGCGTGATCTTTGTGATGGCCACGACGCAGCCGGAAGACCTGGTCGATACGATCCGCTCGAGGTCGCAACATTTTCATTTTCGCGCGCTGACCTTTGCGGAAATTGCGGGGCGCCTGGAAGAGATCGCGAAAAAAGAAAATTTGAAGATCGAACCGGGCGCGATGGCGGTGATTGCGCGAATGGCCGAAGGCAGTTTGCGCGATGCCCTGTCGCTGCTGGAACAAGCACGGGCCTATTGCGGCGAAACCATTCCCGACAAAGAGGTGCGCGAATTGCTGGGCGTGGTGCCGGATGATGCGCTGGAGGAACTGGTCGGAGCGATTTCAGAAGGATCGGCGGACCGCGCGCTGGGGCTGGTGCACACGTTCCAGAAGGAAGGGCGCAACCTGCAACACTTCTGCCGGGAAGCGATCCGGCACATACGCAATCTGCTGATTGCGCGGGTGTGCGGGGCGGATTCGGAATTGATTGCGGCGACGCCGGATCAGCGCCCAGCACTGGCGAAGGCGGCAGCGCTATTCAGCGAAGAGGATCTGACGCGATTTTTTCAGATTTTGCTGCAAACGGATGATGATCTGCGGCGCAAGCCCGACCCGCGGGTGCATCTGGAAATGGGATTGCTGCGGCTGATTAACGCGGCGCGGCTGGCGCCGCTGGAAGAACTGCTGGGGGAATTGAAGAGCGGCGGGGCAAACTCCGGCGCGGCGCGGAGCGTGGCACTGGCTGGAGCGCCCACACCATCGGCAAAGAGCGAGGCACCAAGTTTTGCAGCGGCAATTTCCTCGCAGCCGAAAACGCAATTTTCTTCCCCGTTCGCGGCGCCGGCATCGGCATCTCCGGCGGCCGTTGCCGCTTCCGCAGAGGTGAAGCAGGCAGTTGAGGAAGAAGAACCGGGAATGCCGGCTAAGGGTCATGGCGCGGCGGCGCTGGCGATCGGAATCGCGCAAGAGCAGGTAGCAGAAATCAAGGCTGCGGTTCAGGCACAGCAGAAATTTCTGGGGGAACTGGTGGAACAGAGCAGCCTGTGGGAGCTAGAAGGCACCGAGCTGCGAATTTATTTTTCATCGGACAAGCGGCCGTTCGCGGAAATGATGGAAGGAAGAGAGACGCTGGAGAAGATCCGTAGCATTTCGAGCAAGGTGCTGGGCCGGGCCGTGAGAGTATGTGCTAAACTGGAAGCAGTTGCAGCGGCGGCCGCGTCGACGGCGCGCGGGATGTCCGGCACCCAAGAGTTGCGTGCGCAGTTCGAGCGCGATCCGATGGTTCGCTCGATGCTGCAGCGCTTCGGAGGAAACATTTCCGAAGTGAAACGAAGCCAAGAGGAATCCTGATGGAAGTCAGCGCTCTCCAACAGATGCTATCGCGATTCCGGCAGCTGCAGGAAGACCTGCAGCGGCAGGTGAATTCCGTGACGGTGGAAGCATCGGCCGGCGGCGGCATGGTCACGGTGAAGATGAACGGCCAGAAACAGATCGTGGACATACGCATTGAGCCGGATGTTTTTGCGAATAAAGACCAGGAGATGCTGCAGGATTTGGTTCGCGCGGCGGTGAATGAAGCGTCGCGTCGGGTCGATGAAGAACTCGCCAATCAGATGAAAAACCTCGCTGGCGGAATCCCCGGAATTGCGGGGATGAAGATCCCCGGATTGTTTTAGCCGGCAAAAGAATCCCTGGCCGGATTTCCGTTCCTCTTTTTACTTCACGTATTCCCCGTTGTGAACTTCGTACTCGACACGGAAGGGCTTCTGCTCCTTACGAGCTTCCCAATGCTCTTGGGCGATGAGGCGATTGGCTTGCGCGAGACGCTCGGACGGGAGCGGGTGCGAACGGAAATAACCGTTCAAACTCTGAATGGCCAGTTCGGAGAGTTCCTGGTCCGGGCTTTGCGCATGGATGACGTATTCGTCGCACAATTTGGCGAAGCGCTCGAACGTATCGACGGCGCCGTATGGAGAGTAGCTGGACTGAACCGCCAGATACATTCCTTCGCGATCGGCTTCGAATTCCTCATCTTTGTGGTAGCCGGCTTCCCAGAAATCAAGCGGGAGCTGCAGCAGGGCTCCCAGGACGTCGAGATTGAGGTCTTTCAGTTTCGCTTCCACCTGCACGCGCTCGACGCAGTGGTAGTGGTCGATGTGCTCGATTTCGTGGGCGAGGACGCTCGCGAGCTCATCTTCGGTCATCATCAGTTCCAGCATGCCTTCGCCGATATAGACCGGTCCGCCGGGAAGAGAAAAGGCGTTGATCATGTTGTGATCGGGGAGAACGGTGAAGGTGTACGGCAAATGCCGATGGGCATGAACTGCCACCGTGCCTCCGATGCGGGTGACGTACTTCTCGAGTCCTTCTTCTTCAGGAGTAAGCTTGCGGGTTTGCGTTGCGTACCGAGAGGCAAGTTCCCTGCCGATGGCGATTTCTCGTTCGTCGGACAGACGCGTGAAGTGCATGGGGACACGGGAGAGATCGCGTTGGGCGTCGGCGGCCATATTCAAGATGGCGTTGGCAGAAACGGGAGTGGACTTGGGACGCCGCTGACTCCAATAGAGCCCGGCGAGCGCGAAGCCCAGGATCAGAAAAAAAACGACGAAGACAACGGAGCGTTTCATAGAAATTGACGAATGGCATCGCGGTATCTGGTGTAGAGAAACGAAACAAATACCAGCGCCGCACCCACGATGATGAAGGTGATGTACCGGTCACGCGCTTGAAGACCCCAGACATCGAGAGCCATGACTTTTGCGACGCAGAGCAGAAGCATGCTCAGGCCGGTAAGGCGGAAGCTGCGCTCTTGGACCGCGAGAGCAAGCAGAACAATCAACACTCCTTCAATGCCCCACGACACGGTAACCATGCCCGCACGCATTTTCAAAGCGAGCATGCAGGTGAGCAGGATGATGGGAACAAAAAATACTACTTGTTCGGGGCGGCCGGCAATCACGGCAAGCGGCCTCGTCCAGGGGTTCAGATTCTGAGGGAGACTGTAACGCCCGCGAAGACGGAAAGCGAAGAACAGGCTCGCCAGCAAAATGGCTGCTGCCGAACTGAGCACGAAGTAGCGACCTTGCCAATCGCCTTCACCGAAATAGCCGGCGCCGAATAGATTGTGCGCCATGCCGCGAGCGAGAACTCCGACCGTCAGAAGCAATCCCTGATGCAGGAAGAGCGGACGATCCAGAAGCAGTGAGGCGCCAAGCAGCGCGAAAACGACGGAGGCCCAGGAGGTGACGACCCACTCGATCGGAAACTGAAAATAGAAAAGCGCCACAATGGTGGCCGTGCCCAGGTAAGCGAGGAGAGCGTCGAAGTGCAGGCGGCGGTCGCGGCCGGTGTCTTCTTCCTTCTGCGGCAATTGCGCGTAGACGAAAAAGAAAATCAGGACGAGCGGGAGGATGGTGTACATCCGTGGACCCCAGAACTCGCCGGGGTCGCTCGCGGTGAGGTTGGAGAAGAAAATCCGAGTGAAAGCGGCAACGAGCGCGACGTAAGCCTGATAACGGAATTGCGTGGTCTTGCGCAACAGGCCGTACTCGAAGAGCACGAGACCAAAAGCGCCCCAGGCCACGGCGATGCTGGTGGGCTGAGTTTGCAGTTCGTACCAGAGCAGCAGGCCACCGATCGAGGAGGCCGCCCACGAGTAGATGTGGTGAATGTCTCGCTGGCGCCATTCGTCGGGCATGCGGATGAGACGGGAGAGCGCGTAGAAAATTACGGCGACAATCGCCAGCGACAAGAGGCGCACGCTGATGCCGTGCCAGAGGTCAGTAACGTATAGATTCATGCTTACGCTGCGGAGCAGCGTAAGCCCGGCGAGAATGTGCGATTGCCAGGGCAATTCTTCGAGCTCGAAGCGCTGGTCGACGATTGCCAGGACCAGCGCAAACGCGGCCCAGAGCGGGGCCAGCCAGCCGTTGGGGTATTCATACCATGCAAGCAGGGCCAGGAGTCCGGTGGCCGCGAAAGAATGAAGGAAGGCGATGGCGCGGGCGTAGCGCTCTTCGGGCGCGGCTTTGCGCGAGAGGAAGTACAAGCCTGCGGCGACGAGAGAAATGGTGAAGATGCGCAAGGAGATGGGGCCCCAGAATTTTTGTTTGAGGTCGTAGTTGTAGAAGTACGCGCGGACGAGAGCGCAAAGACCGACGACGTTCGCCTGCCAGGCGAGCTGCTGGTAACGAATCCAGCGCGTTGAAAGCGCGAGCACGACGGCAAAAACGATCCAGCCGACGGCAATCCAGGGCGCGCGGAGGGCTTCTTGAAGGACCCAGACCATCATGCCCGCGGCGGCCCAAGTGTAGGCCACGCGCGCAAGCGCCAGATGGCGCTCGTCCGTGACGCCAAGCCGCTTGGCGAGCCAATAGCCGCCAATAACAACCGGCAATGCGCTAAAAGCGCGCACAGGCATGGTGTGCCAGGTGTGGATGCCGCCGGGATCAGCCGTGAGTGCCGTGAACACGGCGAGACCGGTGAGAAGATGCGAATGCCAGGCCAGCGCGTGATAGCGCAGCGCGCGCGCCGCCTCGGACAGAAGCACCGCGAAAGCGATGAAAGCGAGGGGCTGCCAAAGCTCCGGCGCTTCGAACCAGATGAGAAGAGCAAAGAAACCGCTGCCCGTGGCGGCGAAGAGGCCGCGAATCGTGCGTTGCGTGGGATCGTCACGCAAGGCGGCCAACCTGGCGGTGAGATAGAACGCTGCACCGAGGATGGGAAGAGTAAGCAGCCGCAAGCGTACGTGAGCGTGTTCTGGGGATTCGAGGTGCAGATTGACGACGATGCCGCGATAGACGGTGAATGCGCCAAGTAGGGCGTACTGTACCTGCAAGTGAGACGATTCGAGGGCGCGGCCCAGACCCGCGAGAATGAGCATGATGGCGGCAAAAGCGAGCGCCGTCCAATCGTGAGAGAACAGAGCCCAAGCGGCGGATGCGGCAGCGAACGCACCGAGATAAGAATGAATGGTCAGCAAGGGGCGATCGGGCGAGACGTCAAACAAACCCTTCCAGCGCGAGCCGGCGCCTAGGGCATTGATATAAAAGACCAATGCGCACACGGCAAAGAGCACTCCTGAAGCCAAGGCGAGGTTCTCACTTGACGCGCGAAAGGCGACGAGCTGGGGGAAGTCGCTCCCGGCAAGATGCAAGCCAACGAGCAGTCCGGTGAGAAGGCCAAGCCTGCGAAAAACAACTTCTT
>Ga0137409_10003059_pt1 | contig 17745 bp, 11 predicted proteins | sample CZODoug1_16funga_FD_122059 | JGI IMG/M metagenome (GOLD analysis project Ga0137409, IMG submission 122059) | Vadose zone soil fungal communities from Angelo Coast Range Reserve, California, USA - CZODoug1_16fungal (Hybrid Assembly) | ecosystem: Environmental > Terrestrial > Soil > Vadose zone... | reverse complement strand
TGGCTCTCGTTCGGCCCCATGTCATACCACCAGCCCATATACGCGGGCTGCCAATGCTCCAACGCGCGCTGTAACACTCGGTCTCTGCCCAAGTCGACGTTGTTCGGGATTTTTTCCGTGTAGTTAATCATTGCGATCTCCTCAGAACTTCGGACCCCACCCTGCCGGCTAGACTCTTTCCCAGTTGAATTTCACCGGCGCTCCCGTCCCATACACTTTCAGTGCTCCACTCGCACCGACGGCGTTCGGGCGGATGAATATCCAGTTTTGCCACGCGGAGAGCCGGCCGAAGATTCGCGTCTCAAGCGTCTCCGCCGGTCCAAAGCGTAGATTCGCTTCGAGCCCCGTGAGGGCATCGGGCGATTGCGCGGCGCGCGATTCGATGGCCTGGCGGATTTCGTCTTCCCAGTCGAGATCATCCGGTGCGGCGGTAACCAGGCCCGCGTCGAGCGCCTCGCGCGCTGAAAGCTTCTTTCCAATCTTGCCGCGCAATCTCTCCAACTGTGCCTCATCGCCGTAGAATCGCGCCACCGTCCGTGAAATTTTGCTCACCATCGGCAGCGGCCCTAAGTTCATTTTCGAAAGAGTCAGGCTTGCGACACTTCCATCTTCTTGTGTGTCGCGCATGTAGACGCGGTCGGCAGCGAGCGCCAATTCCAGCAGCGTGCCGGCAAAACAGGAACCGGGTTCAACAATTGCGTAGATGGAACGTGAGGTGACATCGATCCGCGCAAACGTCCGGCGCATCATTCCCAAAACTTCGCGAACGAACCAATTGTCCTGGTGATTCAAAATGAATTCGTCCATGGCGAGAACGGCGTCCGGATTTCCGGCCGTCTTGATAATCCAGAGCCCCAAATCCAGTTCGCTGGCACGCAAAGTCAGAATGGCGTCATCCAACTCCCGTGCCATTTGTAGCGGCCACCAGCTCGCACCCGCGGCCATAACCATTTCCAAGCTATGTTCGGTAACGGACTCCGGCGCGCGCACCGTGATCGTTACTGTGCGCGCCTCGCGATTCCATTGCACATCGACGTATCCATAGTGCAGCCCCGCTTCATCGATCGTCCGTTTCAACCGCGTCAAAGCCACACCTTTTGCTCCGGCGGGGCGATCGCTCTCCCCGGCAAGTTTCAACGCGCGCTGTTTGATGTGCTCCGCGAACTGTTGCGGCTTAACCACTTCATCGACCAGCCGCCACTCCTTTGCTCTTTGACCGCGAACCCCATCGGGATTTGTGCAGAACATGTCAGCATGGTCCCGCCGCACCTTGCGCTTGTCCGTAACGCGGGTCAGTCCGCCCGTTCCGGGTAGAACGCCCAGCAACGGTAGCTCCGGCAAACTAACCGCCGAAGACCGGTCATCCACGAGAATCAATTCATCGCAAGCCAGGGCCAGCTCGTAACCGCCTCCGGCCGTCGTTCCATTGCACGCAGCGAGAAACTTCAGTCCAGAATGTGCGCTCGCGTCTTCGATCCCATTCCGTGTTTCGTTTGTGAATTTGCAGAAATTCACTTTCCACGCGTGCGAGGACATCCCGAGCATATAAATGTTGGCGCCCGAGCAAAAAATGCGGTTCTTCGCGCTGGTAATGACCACCGAACGAATCTCCGGATGTTCGAATCGAATTCGCTGCAAAGCATCGTGCAGCTCGATATCCACGCCGAGGTCGTACGAATTCAATTTCAGTTTGTAGCCCGGGCGGATTCCGCCGTCCTCGGCCACATCCATCGTCAACGTCGCCACCGGGCCGTCAAACGCGAGACGCCAATGCTTGTATCGCGAAGGATCGGTCTGGAATTCGACCGCTTCCATTTTCGCCTGGGATTCTTGAGCCGCTACAACGTCCACGAGACCCTCCTACTGCAAATTCGACCGCAATGTTGTTTTCAATCGCGAAAAACTTTCTTCCGCCGAAGTGCCCGATGTGTCCAGTTCCATGTCCGCTTGCCGGTAGAGCGGCTCTCGGGCCTCAAGTATCCGCCGCAAATCTTCCATCGCCTGGTCGTTCCCGGCCATGGCGCGAAAGTCACCCTGCGCCATCACTCGCGTCATGTGTTCCTCGGGCTGCGCCTTTATCCACACGGTGTAGCAATGCGAAAGGAGATAGTCAAAGGTCTCCTTTTCGGACACCACGCCGCCTCCCACCGAAAGCACCGCGCGTTCATTTTCATTCAGCACTCTTTCCAGCGTGCGCTTCTCGATCGCCCGATAACCGGATTGCCCATAAAGCGCAAAGATTTCCGCGAGAGGCATTCCCGTATCCCTTTCAATCTCGCGGTCCATCTCGATGAAGGGCATCCGGCTCTCGCCGGCCAACTTGGCCCCCAGCGTTGATTTGCCGGCCCCGCGCAGCCCAATCAACGCGATGCGCATTCGTCGCACCTTTTCCTCGGGGCCGAAGTCACGCATCAGCCGGAACACCACATCTCCCAGGCGATGATTTGGGAGGCGTTCGAGAAATCGCTGAATTAACTGTTTTTCGCCCGGCTCTTCAACTTCAGGCGCGAACAACTCGACGAGAGAAACATGCAGAGCGCCGGCAATCCTTCGCAACAGCACGATCGATACATTTCCTTCTCCAGCCTCGAGCTGCGCCAGGTGGCGTTCAGACACATCCGCTTCCCGCGCCACCATCTTGCGCGTCATGCCGCAGAGGCTACGTAGCTGGCGAACGCGCTTGCCGAGAAAAAGCAGGAAATCACCATCAGGAGTGGGCGTAACCCGGTGTGGTGGAGCAAACTTGGAATTGGTGCTAGTGTTCATGCCCTCACAAGCTGAGCATGCATTATAATACATGCGAAGACTCCGCAGTCAAGGAAGATAACTGGATACCATCTCCATCGCGTCTCATCCGCGTCCTGGGCAACCTCCATTGCATTTAAACCATTTGTTTTCAGTATCATTCTAAACCCCCTTATCCCCGGCTGTGTGAGGAAAGGGAGGTAGTTTCATTTGACGGTAATATGCAGTATTATTCCGAATTAGTCGCTATTCATTGTTTTCGAGTTCTGCATTCAAGAGGTCTCTCGGCCCTTGGACAGAAAGATCAACGGAGGTTCGCGAATGAAGCTGCGTAACTATGTTTCTGGTCGTTGGAGTGAAGGCCTGGGTGCCGGAGAACTGCTCGTCGATCCCGTTACAGGAGACGCCCTGGCGAGTATCTCTTCCCAGGGCATTGATCTTGAGGCAGCTCTTCAGTTTGCACGCGCTCGCGGCGGACCGGCGCTCCGCCAGCTCACTTATATCCAACGGGCGGAACTGCTGGGCAAGATCGCCGACACCCTGGCTGCAAATCGTGACGAGTACTTTCGGCTTTCTCTGCTGAACCTGGGCGCTACTCAGGCGGATGCTTCGTTTGATGTGGACGGCGCCATCTACACCATGAAGTATTACGCGAAAATCGGCCGGGCGCTGGCAGAAGGGAAAATGCTGAAGGAAGGCGCTTCGATCGCACTGTCGAAGAGCAACGCGTTCGCCGGGCAGCATTTTCTGATGCCCGCAAAAGGGGCCGCGGTTTTCATCAATGCCTTCAACTTTCCCGCCTGGGGGCTCTGCGAAAAGGCTGCGCCTGCGCTGCTCTCCGGTGTTCCCATCGTGGTGAAGCCCGCTTCCCCCACGGCATGGCTGGCGCAACGGATGGTTGAAGATATCGTGAAGGCGGATATCTTGCCTCCAGGAGCGATTTCCATCATCTGCGGCTCCGCTCGCGAACTGCTCGCGCACGTCAGAGAAGAAGACATTGTTTCCTTTACCGGCTCAGCAGAAACAGCCGTACGCATTCGCTCCCATGCGAATGTCCTGCGCCGTTCCGTTCGCGCAAACATTGAAGCAGACAGCATAAACTCCGCCATTCTTGGGCCTGACGTGGCTCCCGGCACGGATTTATTTGACCTCTTGGTAAAAGAAGTTGTCCGTGAAATGACGCTCAAAGCCGGCCAGAAATGCACGGCCATCCGGCGCGTCCTGGTCCCGCGTCAGCAGCTCAAAGCCTTTGGCGATGCCGTCACTACGCGCTTGGGCGCCATGAAAGTGGGTAATCCTCGGAACCCCGACGTGAAGGTGGGGCCGGTCGTGAACAAAGCGCAGCAGTCCTCCTGCCTGGAAGGACTGACCAAGTTGAAGGAAGAATGCGACGTCCTATTCGGCGGAGACAAGAATTTCCGGCCGATCGATGCTGACCCGCAAAACTCCGCCTTTGTCCAACCGGCGCTTCTCTCCTGCAAGAACGGACGCGATGCAAAATACGTTCATGATGTTGAAATTTTCGGTCCAGTAGCCACGTTGGTGGCTTATGACGCCCTCGAGGATCTCATCGCCATCACACGCCGCGGGTTAGGTTCCCTCGTTGCCTCTGTCTTTTCAAACGATGCGAATTTCACCCGCGACACAGTCCTTGGTATCGGCGACCTGCAAGGAAGAGTGTTGGTCGTGGATTCGGCGGTTGGCAGTCAGCACACCGGGCACGGCAATGTGGTGCCCAGTTGCCTGCACGGTGGCCCGGGAAGGGCTGGCGGGGGCGAGGAGCTTGCTGGCCTGCGCGCTTTGCTGCTCTATCACCATCGTTTTGTCGTGCAAGGACCGACCAATAGCATCATGGAATTGTCGAGGTCGTGCGTTGATACCAATCTCTTGTACTCCTAGCCCTTCTTCCGATCGCGCGAATCCAGAGGGGCGGCCGTCTGCGACGTGGTTTGTAACCTTTCGTTACAACGACACCCCATCCCCGCCCCTCCCCCTTCTCCCCTAATCTTTTAGATCTAAAGAACTTAACCGCAATAAACGGTTGGGTGCGAACGTGCTGTTCCTAGACTTGCCTGGTGCCGTTTTCGACCGGGAAGTTTCACTGGAGTGCACGGATGAGACAGTACTCGAACCGCTTGCAACGAGGTTTCTCCCTGCTGGAGATCCTCACCGGCCTTGCCATCATCTCCGTCGTTCTAGCGATGGGGATGCTCAACTACAGCACCATTCTGCCGAATTTCAAGGCCAACTCGGCCATGGACCAACTGCTCTATCAGTTGCGTTCGGCGCGCGAACGGGCCATCGCTCATCGCCGCGAGGTCCAGGTGCAATTTGGGGGAACGAACCAGCTCACGATCACGGAACTCTGGCTCGTCGGTACGGCACCTCCGGCGAGCACTGTGTCTTTCGAAGGCGGGGCTCAGTACATAGTTTTCAGCACCATTCCGGACCTTCCGGCGCCCTTCAATTTTGGAAATACTGCCGGCGTCTATTTTGGGGGCGTCTCTGGCGGTCCACCGATCATGAAATTCTCGACGACCGGTTCTTTCATCGATGGCGGTAACACGCTGGTAAACGGCACGGTCTTCATGGGTATTCCGGGGAAGCCCTCGACGGCCCGCGCCATCTCCATCCTTGGGGCCACCGGCCGAGTGCGTGAATACCACTGGGACGGCACCCAGTGGCAGGAATAGGGAGGATGCTCATGTCGCGAAATAGACGGCGCCGCAATCCACAGTCGGGCTTCACTCTGCTCGAAGCCATGATTGCCATCGTGATTCTGTCCTTCGGCATCTTGTCCCTGGCGGCGGTCTACGCTCAGGGCATCCAGGTAGCGAATATGACCCAGCTGGGTTACATCGCCGAAAAGAAAGCCGAAGAAGCCGTCGAGACGATTTTCGCGGCGCGTGATTCCCACTTGCTCCTCTGGACAAACATTCGCAACGTAACCGGATCGGGCGGAGGGAACGACGGTGTTTTTCTTGTTGGTCCGCAACCGCTCCTTGCCGCCGGCCCCGATGGCCTCTACGGCACGGCTGACGACGACACGAAAACGCCGGACGTGGTGATCATGGACCCCGGCCCCGACATGATTCTTGGCACCTCGGATGACATCGTGATGCCTCTGAAGAACATGTCGCGCACCATCGAGATCGCGGACGTTTCCGGCGAACCGGGTCTTCGGCAGATCACCATCACCATCACTTACACTGTCGGTTCCATGTCGCGGCAGTACACCCTTGTCAGCTTTATCGCGCAATTCTCGTGATCGCGGATTGAGGAGCAGCTCATGAACAAAAAGTCGGGTTTCACATTCGTGGAATTACTTATTGCAATGGCCGTCACCATGGTTGCACTCGCGGCAGCCGTCACGATATTCCGTGATTCCACCAAGGCCAACACCAATGTCACACAGGCATCGGACATGAGCGACAACATGCGCGCGGGACTCAATTTGATCGTCCAGGATCTCATTCAAACGGGAACCGGTATACCCACAGGCGGAATTTCCATCCCAAACAGCGCTGCCACCAAGGGCTGCAACACAGTCGCTAGACGGGTCAACCGTCCTCCCGCGGTATTGAAACTGACCTTCGATGGCCCCAACTCCACCAACATCGGATGCAACGTAATTCTCCCGGCGGTCGAGCCCGGCAACGGTTTGGGTCCTAAAGTCACGAGCCCCGACGGGACTTCTAGTCCGGGAACTGACATCATCACCATCCTGTACGCCGACAACACATTGGCGCTGGATCAGAAGCCCATCACTGGTCCGGCCTGTCCGACGGGTTCAATCGCGGCGGATGGATCCCAGATCAACTTTGGCTCATCTCCAGGCTGCGTGACTCTCGGTGCGGCTGGCATTCCCGTCAATCCAGGCGACCTGCTGATGCTGTACAACGCTCACAATCCCAATGGCATCCTGCAGACGGTCAGCTCGGTCGCTGGCCAAATCGTAAAGTTTAACGCTGGCGATGCCTTCAACCTCAACGGGCGCACGGCATCGGAAACTTCCGGAACGATTTTGACCCTTCAGGACCCAGGATTGCCAGCGGCGCCCAACGGCAACTATCCTGCCACATCCTGTACCCGGGTCTGGATGATCACCTACTTCCTGGACGCCACCGCCGATCCCAAGCATCCCATGCTCATGCGCGCGGTGAATTTCAATGCCCCGCAACCGGTCGCCGAGACTCTTGAAAATCTTCAGTTTTCTTACAATTTTGCGGATGGCACCACGCCAGCGCCGGTGAACCAATTCACGGTTCCGACCGTCCCGGCTCCTGCGGGCGACAACGAAAACGAGATTCGCTCCGTCAACATCTACTTGGGAGCACGTTCCACCTCCACCGCGGCAGCCTCTGGCAAATATGTTCGCACCAATCTGGCCACTCAAGTAGCTCTCCGCAGCATGGCCTATTTCAATACCTATCAGTAATGAGGAGCTTCACGATGCGACCGGTGAAAACAACCATGCGAAAACAATCAGGAATTGCGCTCATCACTACTCTCCTCCTGCTCCTGCTGATGTCCGCCATGGTGGTGGGCTTCATGCTCCTGGTGACGGAAGGGCAAAGACTTTCTGGAATGAACAACGAGCAAAGTAGAGCCTTCTATGGCGCGGAATCGGGCATGGAAAAGATTACTGCGGACCTGGGCACGCTCTTCGGCACCACCTATGCCCCGACCGGAGCACAAGTTGATGCACTGGCGACGAAGCCCCCGGTTCTTCCTTCAAGCGCCGGCGTTTCATACCTTGATGTCCTGGGCAACAGCACCTATGCGATTGCCTACCCCAAGGACGTCAACGGCAATCCCCAGGCTCAGTTCGCCCAGATTAAATCGGGCTCCAGTGCGTTTCAAGGAATGAGTGCGCTGGAGACGACCTATACGCTGACTGTCGCGGCCCGCACGGCGTCAGGTGGCGAAGCTAAACTCGTCCGGACTACCCAGACTGTCGGAATTCCGCTCTTCCAGTTCGGCATATTCTCGGACACCGACCTGAGTTTCTTCCCGGGCCCCAACTTTGACTTCGGCGGCCGTGTCCACACCAATGGCAATCTTTTCCTCGACAGCGGCGGACCCGCCGGCGCCACGCCCACACAAACCGGAGTGGTCCAATTGTGGCTAAGGAGCCCCGTCACGGCCAGCAAGGATATTTTCCGCGATTGTCTCTCGAATTCGAACCCCGAATCCGCCACCGGTCAGCATCCCGGCAGCGTTGAGATCACCAATGGTGGTTCCCTCCTGGCGCTTGGATTCGGTCAAGGAAGCTTGAATTCATGTTTGGGTTCAGGCAAGAACTCCAGTTGGCCGTCCATCTCGGCTTCCTATAATGGCAACCTCCGTAGCGGCGTGAAGCCACTGAACTTGACGATCACGCTCCTTGGCAACGGCAGTTCCAAGCCCGTTGACATGATCCGCCGCCCTGTGGCCGGCGAAAAAGCGGCAAACCCCGGCATACTCGGCGAGCGCTATTTTTCCCAGGCCAGCTTGCGGGTTCTGCTTTCGGATAATGTGGCTGACATCACTGGTTTGGACTGCGTCAGCGCCACCGCCCCATTCAACCTGGCGGACCTCGCTCTCCCCGTCGCGAACTGGGCGACGGCGAATGCCACGGCTCTGAAAGCGGCCATGACGGCGGCAGGCACAATTCCCTTGCCTCTGGCGGCTTCCGGCGCCGGCGGCAAAACAGTGGCAGCGGGCTACAATGCCAACGACGGCTATTGGCAGGTAGGGCCCACTGGTACAGCCGCCCCTCCCACTTACGGAACTCCGATCATCACCGGCTATATTAAAATTGATGCCCAGACCTCCTATGGCAGCCCTTGTGGCGTTTACACTGACGTGACCAAAGAAATCTTGAGCCTCGGCTACGCGGGACGCAACCTAAATCCCGTGGCGCTGGCGCCTCCCACTTTGCCGGGACTCCCCGGCGCCCAGGTCGGTCCTTCCGCCTGTCTCGACCCTCACCCAAACGCGGTGATTCGCCTCGAGCGTGTTCGCGATAATCCGTCGAATTTCGGTATCGCAGCGGGGTGCGGCGTTACCGCGGCGATCGTCCCGCCGAACCCTTCGGACTATTGGCCCAACGCCCTCTATGACACACGGGAAGGGTACAACCGCCAGCCTGCACCCGCCCTCAACAACCAGGTTACCCTGGGCGGCATCATGAACTACGTAGAGCTCGACGTTAAGAACCTCGCCAAGTGGTTCAACGGAACCATCGGCGCTGCCGGCCCCACGACCAAGGACCCCAGTGTTGCGCCTAACAACTTCGTCGTGTACATCTCCGACCGCCGCGGCAACTTTCTCCCCACGGGGACGGCCGTCGGCACTTGGCCTCCCCTCTCGCCCTCCACGCACGAGACCGGGGAATATGGCTACTTTGACCTAGTCAATTCAGGCGACATCAAGGGCTGCCCGGATAACAAGATCGAGCCCATCCCCGCTACCGGGGGACCTTCAGCTGAAGATCCCGCTGGCGCCGGTGTCCTTGCCATCTACGGTGAAAATACGTTTCCAGCCGGTCTCGTGGACAGCACCGGTGTTGCCACGGCAACTACTCTCTTTTCGAATTTGCCCAACGCCGCCGTGCAAGCCGATCCACTCTGCCTCGCCGGCGGCTCAGGCGGCATCAGCCCTTGGCCTAGATCCTTCCTGAAACAGAACAACGACGGCCGCGAAAATTCAAATGCCCTCTTCCGCCGGGCTGTCAAGATCATGAATGGCAGCCTCATTACCATGCCCGTGTGCCCCGGCGCTGTCCCTTGCGGTCTGAGCATCACGACAGAAAACCCGGCTTACATCCAGGGAGACTTCAACGCCAACTCCGCCGGTGGCGGTTTTGCGAACGCCAGCGTGGCCACCTCCGTGGCCGCCGACGCGATTACCATTCTCTCGGTCAACTGGAACGACGTCAATTCCTTCGCTTCCCCGTTCAATAACGCCTTTGCGCGTAACGGGGCCACGACCTACGTCCGAACGGCCGTTCTCGCCGGCAAGGAAGTTTCGTTCCAGATCCCCGCTTGGGATACCGTCGGGATCGATGGCAGCCAGGACTTCGGTACGGATGGTGGTGTCCACAATTTCCTGCGCTTCCTGGAAAGATGGAATGGAACCCTGTTCTATGAGGGCTCCATCGTCAGCTTGTTCTATAGCCGCCAGGCGACCGGGCTGTTCAATTCCGGTGGAAACAACTACAGCCCACCAACCCGCGGTTACCAGTTCGATGTGAACTTCCTGAATCCTACGCTCTTGCCGCCGCGGACACCGATGTTCCGCGACATCAACACGACAGGATTTACGCAGCTTCTTCTGCCGACCCAGTAATCTGCAGCCGGCTGCTGCACACCGCGCGGCCCCGTGTCCCCGGGCCGCGTTCTTTCGGCGGGATGAGGAAAGTCGCGAGGAGCGGGCTAAGTGCGGCATCTCCGGGGCCGTCTTCGGTGAAATGATCGGGGGACTTGGCGCGCTCGTGTACTGAGGGAGAGAAACACGCTATGGCAACGTCTAATTCAGCTTCCGGGGGAGCTTCTTCTTCCAAATCGCTTCTCTTCATGATGATCGCCATGACCTGCGGCTTCTGCATTCTCCTTGGCGGGGCCTTGCTGATGACTTCGCGCGTGATCAATGCCCTCGGACTCCGCGCCGGCAGTGACAAGACCACCGTGCGCACTCCGCTCGGCGAATTCCGCGTTGAAAAGGCCAGGGAAGTTGGCCCCGGCCTGCCCGTCTATCCTGCGGCGACTCTTGTGCTTCCCGGCTCGGCCGCCGTGCACCTCCCGCTCGATGACGATCGGCCCCAGGTCATCGCCAGCACTTACCATACGAACTCCTCCCGCGAATACGTCGCCAACTGGTATCTTGAGCACTTGAGCTCCGAATTCGCGCGCCAGGACAGCGGCCCCAAGAAGCTGCCCCAAGCCTTCCGCGACTCCCGCATTTCTGATGACGACATCGCCTTCGTCGGCGAACGCGGCGACCAGGTTCGCGCCGTCTCTCTCTCCACGGAAGACACCGGCACCAAGATCACCCTCCTCCGCTCTTTCACCAAATCGGCCGCCCCGGCCCCCGCGCCGCCGTCTCCAACCCAGTAACAATCCGGGCTCTCTTTCGCAACTCGACACCGCCTTCTCTTTCGCAGCGTGGCGAGGAACTTGTCCCGACCCGGTCGGGATCGCGCCCGTTCTTTTCTCCCTTTCTTCAAACTTCCAACTTTCAATCGAAGATCCCGAGCCGCTCGGGGCTGTCGACTTTCAACCCTGCTATCCCCTCCGCCACCGGTCACGGTTGATCGAGCGTGAAGGAAATAAACAACAGCTTCTGGTCGCGCTGGATCTGCAGAGCAACAGGCGCTCCCGGCGGCAGGGCTTTGAGCGCACTACGCAGCCGGTCCAGGGTGGTCAGGGGCTGGCCATTCAGCGTGCGAATCACGTCTCCGGCGTTCAGCGGCACTTCCACGCTAGCGCCCGCCGAGCGCGCGGCAACAATAATCCCAAACGGGTCCCGCAAATCCGCCGCCATCAAAGCAATTTTCTTATCAATTTCCACCCCGAGAATTCCCAGCATCGGCACAATATTTTTCTCCGGGTCCGCCAGCGCGGTGATCTGATCCATATCGCGCGGCGGCTCCATCACCGGGACCTCGAAAGCCAGCCGGTCCTTCCCCCGAAGGATGTCCAGATGGACTTTGTCTCCCGTCTCCAGCAAATAAAAATGAAACGCCACCAACGGCAAATTGTCCGCGGACTTTCCATCCACGGCCGCCAGAACGTCTCCGATCTGTACGCCTGCCGCTTCGGCCGGGCTGCCTGGCAAGACGTCGGAGACGACCACCCCGTAGGTTCGCGGGAGGCCCAGTGCCGCCGCCATGCTTGGCGTAATCGTTTGGATTCCGATTCCAATTTCAGCGCGGTGCAAGTGGCCGAACTTCCGCAATTGCCGGTAAGCGACGTTCACCACATTGCTCGGGATCGCGAATCCCAGCCCTTCGTTTCCGCCCGATTGCGACAGAATAAAAGTATTCACTCCCACCACTTCTCCATTCACATTCACCAGCGGGCCGCCCGAATTCCCGGGATTGATCGGCGCATCCGTCTGGATGTAGATCATTGGCGAATCCGGTTCCGTCTGGCGCGCCACCGCCGAAACCACCCCCATCGTGACCGTATTGCGCAATCCTCCCGGACTCCCGAAGGCAAAAACAATTTCTCCCTGGCCCAGTTTTCGGTACACGGCCAGCGGCAGCGCCGGAAGTTTTTCTGCGTCAACTTTGATCACCGCGAGATCGATCTCGCGGGACACTCCAACGATGCGCGCTGGTATGATTGTCGTTCGAGTCGACAGCGCCGTTTCCAACGAGCCATCCGCCTCTGCAGACGGCACCACAACCTGTACCTTTTGTGCGCCGTTCACCACGTGCGCGTTCGTCACAATGTATCCGCTGGGATCGATCACGAATCCCGAGCCGATCGCGCGCTGCCTGCCGATCACCGTGTTTGTGTTTCCGCGCTCACCTTCTTCAAGCGGGCCATAGCCGGTCACCAGAATTTGCACCACGCTGGGCGACACCTTCTTGATGAGCGAATTCACCGATTGGTTGAGCTTGTGAAGTTCATCACTGGAATGATCCGGGGATTGCCCGCGTGCACCCGGCAAATGGATAAGCAGAAATAACGCGCTGCCGCAGAGAGCTGTGACAAGCTGCATCGCCAAACGCCGGCTCATAATAGAGCGGCCGCTGGATTCAAACATGGCTAATCTCCTCAAAACTGTCTTCCATCGGACTGATGCTTCAGAGGCCCCTAGAGTACAACGAATCACCCGGCCCCGCGGTTCACCGCGGCATCAGCAAAGTCCTCGTCAGTAGCAATCTTCGCGTAAGAAACTCTGACCCAAAATGCGGTTTCCTGCATCCGATGCATGAGATCGGTCTGGCGCCCGCGGGGCTTGCCGGAACAGGCACGCGTTCTGAGGTCAACGCTGCTGTTTTTCGGGGGAAAGTGCGACCATAACCTGAAACTTTCGCGCGAGAGGGCCACCCAACCATGCCACGAAACCAGACCACGGAAGACCGCCGGCTCGAAGAAGCGCGCATTCGAAAGAAGCACTGGAAGCGCTGGGGGCCCTATCTTTCCGAGCGGCAGTGGGGAACGGTCCGCGAGGATTATAGCCCCGGGGGCACCGCCTGGGAATTTTTTCCACACGATCACGCGCGCTCCCGCGCGTATCGCTGGGGGGAAGACGGCATCGGCGGCATCAGCGACCGTCACCAAATGATCTGCTTTGGGCTGGCGTTATGGAACGGACGCGATTCCATTTTGAAAGAGCGCCTTTTTGGCTTGACCGGGAATCAAGGCAATCATGGCGAGGACGTGAAAGAATATTACTTCTACCTCGATTCAACTCCCACGCACAGTTACATGCGCATGCTTTACAAATATCCGCAGACCGAATTTCCCTATGAAACTCTGGTGGAAGAAAATGGCAGGCGCGACAAGGGCGATCCGGAATTCGAATTGCTCGATACTGGAGCATTTTCCGGCAATCGCTACTTCGATATTTTCGTGGAGTATGCGAAAGCTGACGTCGAGGACATGCTCATTCGAATCACGGCGGTGAATCGCGGGCCGGAAGCCGCCACGTTGCACGTTCTTCCGCAACTCTGGTTTCGAAACACGTGGTCCTGGGGCAAGGATCTGCGGCGGCCGGTCGCGCGAAAAGCAACGGGCGCGCCTGGAAGCGCGTGCGTCGAATTGCAGCATTGGCAATACGGGAAGCGCTGGCTGCTGTGCGCGGGGCAGCCCCAATTGTTGTTTACGGAAAACGAGACAAACAACACGCGTCTTTTCGGCGGAAAAAATCGCTCACCCTACGTGAAAGACGCATTCCACGAATATGTGATTCAAGGCAACAAGGCGGCGGTCAATCCCGAGCAAATGGGAACGAAGGTAGCCCCTCATTACCTGCTTGAGCTTAATCCTGGTCAGCTCGTCACGCTCAAGCTGAGACTCACCGATATGGAGCCTCTTAGCGGAATGGATCGCGACTCCGGGAAGGTTGGCATTATCACCTCGCCTGGACACGCCGAGCGCGCCGAAGGCGTTCCCGGCACCAACGACTTTGACGCTGGATTCGACGGCCTGTTCGTGACGCGCCAAAAAGAAGCCGAAGAGTTTTACGCAGCAAGAATCCCTAAAGAGCTCTCCGACGATGCCAAAGCCGTCATGCGACAGTCGTTTGCCGGGATGCTGTGGTCGAAGCAGTTTTATCATTACGACGTTCAGGCGTGGCTGGAGGGCGATCCCGCCGGTCCCCCGCCACCGCCGGAGCGCTGGAACGGCCGCAACAGGGATTGGATGCATCTCTACAACGACGACATCATGTCCATGCCGGACAAATGGGAGTATCCGTGGTACGCGGCGTGGGACCTGGCTTTCCATTGCATTCCACTAGCGCTGGTTGACCCGGATTTCGCGAAAGATCAGCTTATCCTGTTGCTACGCGAATGGTACATGCACCCGAACGGGCAATTGCCCGCTTACGAATGGGCCTTTAGCGACGTGAATCCACCGGTGCACGCGTGGGCGGCGTGGCGCGTCTACAAAATCGATCGGCGCGTGCGCGGCACTGCCGATCGCGCCTTTCTGGAAAAAGTCTTTCACAAGCTGCTCCTTAATTTCACCTGGTGGGTGAACCGCAAGGACCCTGACGGCGCGAATATTTTTCAAGGTGGGTTCCTCGGCCTCGACAACATCGGAGTCTTTGACCGCTCGGCGCCTCTCCCCACCGGCGGCCACCTCGAACAGTCCGACGGCACTAGCTGGATGGGCATGTATTGTCTGAACATGCTGGCGATCGCACTTGAGCTGGCCAAGGAAGATCCTGCGTACGAAGATGTGGCCAGCAAGTTCTTCGAGCACTTCGTGTACATCGCGCGCGCCATGAACGATTTCGGTGCCGGCGGGCAATCGCTGTGGGATGATGAAGACGGTTTTTATTACGACGTATTGAAACTTCCCAATGGCGAAGAGCACTTCCTGAAAATCCGTTCGATGGTGGGCCTGATTCCGCTGTTCGCTGTGGAAACGCTGGAGCCGGAGATCGTCGATTGCCTGCCCGGATTCAAGCGGCGCATGCAATGGTTCATCGACAATCATCCGGACGTGCCCGAACATATTGAAATGACGCAGCGTTCCCCGCGCGGCGTGCGGCGTCTGCTGTCGCTCGCGAATCGCAAACAGCTCAAGCGCATGCTCAGCCGCATGCTGGATGAAACGGAATTCCTCTCGCCTTACGGCGTGCGCGCCCTTTCGCGCTTCCACAAAGACCATCCCTACGAAGTTCATGTGAACGGAAATGCGAACCGCGTTGACTACGAACCGGCGGAATCCACGACCGCCCTCTTTGGGGGAAATTCAAACTGGCGCGGGCCGATCTGGTTTCCGGTCAATTATCTGCTGGTCGAATCCCTGCAAAAATATCATCACTACTATGGCGAAGATTTCAAAGTGGAGTGCCCCACCTATTCCGGCAACGAATCCGATCTCTGGCAGGTAGCCGCGGAAATTTCCCGGCGGCTCACGCATATTTTCTTGCGCGGACAAAACGGGCGGCGCCCGGTGGCAGGAGAATTGGAACTCTTCCAGAGCGATCCGCACTGGCGCGACCTCATCCTTTTCTACGAATATTTTCATGGCGACAACGGCGCCGGCCTCGGCGCCAGCCATCAAACTGGCTGGACCGGCCTGGTCGCTAAACTAATTGAACAAAGCGGCGAGTAGGTGTTGACCGGAGAGGTGCGCTGATGAGTGCGAAATTCGAGGGGAAAGTGGTTCTGCTGGCAGGCGGCACTGGCGGATTGGGACGCGCTGTGACGCTGGCATTCCTTGAGGAAGGCGCCAAGGTCGTCGTCACTTATCGAAAACAGGAAGAGCTGGATGCCTTGAAGATCGCAGCGGGTGTCGATACCGCACAGCTCGATGGAGTCGCCGTTGATGTCACGGATGAACCCGCCGTGCGCCAGTTGATCGAGAAAATCGTGGGGAAGTATCGCCGGTTGGATGCCATGGTCAACACCGTGGGTGGTTACGCGGGTGGCACGAAGTTGTGGGAACTGGAGACGAAAGTTTTTGAACAGATGCTGGCTCTGAATTTGCGCTCGGGGTATGCGTTATCGCGTGCCGCGGTAAGAGCGATGTTGAAAGAGGGCCATGGAGCCATCGTAAACGTGGCATCGAAGGCGGCGGTCGATCATGCTGGCGGCGCAGCCGCATACGCGGCTTCGAAATCCGCCGCGGTGGCGTTGCTGGATTCGCTAGCCGAGGACTTGAAGGGCAGCGGCGTTCGCGTGAATACGATTCTTCCGAGCATCATCGATACGGAGGTCAACCGCAAGGCCATGCCGAAAGCGGATTTTACAAAGTGGCCGAAGCCCGAGGAGATCGCGCGGGTCATCCTGTTTTTATGCAGTGACGATGCCAAAGTCATTCGCGGTGCTGCTATCCCGGTCTATGGAGATAGCTGAAACATTCGTTCAAGAAATGAATCTTCGCTAGGCGGCCTTGGATTGCCGGGCCGGGTGCAATCCTCAGCGACCAAGGAGCGGCGGGTGCCGGAACAGGCGGAAGTTCAGTTTGGCCGCGAAATTTGCGGCGACCTTGCCGCGGCCGAGTCGCGCGAGTGGCTGGTCACCAACGGAGTCGGCGGATATGCGTCCGGTACCATTGCCGGAAGCCAGACTCGCCGTTATCACGGACTGCTGGTTGCCGCCTTGCAGCCGCCCGTGGGCCGCACGCAGCTGGTCTCGGCCATCGACGAAATCGTGCACTACGACGGGGCGGATTTCTCTCTGGCCACCCATCGCTGGGCCAGCGGCGCCGTCGATCCGCAAGGGCTTCTGCTCCTCGAGGATTTTCATCTGGCAGGCTCGACGCCGGTGTGGACCTACGCGCTGGCCGATGCGCTTCTGGAAAAACGCGTCTGGATGCGCCAGGGCGAAAACACCACGTACATTCAGTACACCCTCGTGCGGGGAAGCAGGGCCCTCGAAATGGAGCTGAAAGCGCTCGTGAATTATCGCGACTTCCATTCCTTGACCCATGCCGGTGACTGGCGCATGAATATCGTGCCGCTAGAGAATGGCGTGAAGGTGCTGGCATTCGACGGCGCAGCTCCTTTTTATCTGAAAAGTAGTGAAGCGACCTGCGAGCCGCGCCACGAGTGGTACCTTGGCTGCTTGTTGGGGGAAGAAACTGCGCGGGGCCTTAGTGACCGCGAAGATCGCCTTTTTGCGGCGCTGTTTCGCGCAAAACTGCAAATCGGTTCCAGCGTCGTGTTTGTAGCGACCACGGAAGCAGACGCTTTGCTGGACGGAGAAACCGCCGGGGCCGAGCGCGCCAATAACGAAGTAAAGCTGTTCCAGGACTGGCAGACGAAAAACGAGGCCCTTGCGGAAGAAGCGCCCTCGTGGCTTTGGCAGCTCATCCTCGCCGCCGATCAATTCATCGTAAAGCGCAGCCTTCCAGAAGAGCCGGACGGCCGCAGCCTCATCGCCGGCTATCACTGGTTCGGCGACTGGGGCCGCGACACCATGATCTCACTGCCGGGGCTGACGCTGGCGACCGGCCGCGCCGGCGTTGCAAGGCAAATCCTTCTCGCTTTTTTGCGGTACGTTGACGGCGGGATGCTTCCCAACAATTTCCCGGATGCGGGAGGCAAGCCGGAATACAACACCGTCGATGCCGCGCTGTGGTATTTCGAATCCATCCGGCAATATTTCGAAGCGACGCAGGACGCCGTGACGCTGAAAAAACTTTTCCCGGTTCTCGCGGGCATGATCGATGCGCACATCGCGGGCACGCGCTACAACATTCATGTCGATCCGGCCGATGGGCTTCTTTATGCCGGTGCTCCCGGCGTTCAACTCACGTGGATGGATGCAAAAATCGGCGACTGGGTGGTGACGCCCCGCGCGGGAAAGCCCGTGGAGATCAACGC
>Ga0137409_10003056_pt1 | contig 17759 bp, 17 predicted proteins | sample CZODoug1_16funga_FD_122059 | JGI IMG/M metagenome (GOLD analysis project Ga0137409, IMG submission 122059) | Vadose zone soil fungal communities from Angelo Coast Range Reserve, California, USA - CZODoug1_16fungal (Hybrid Assembly) | ecosystem: Environmental > Terrestrial > Soil > Vadose zone... | reverse complement strand
GCGAGGTGCTGTTCGTGAACGGCGGTTCGAGAGGGGTCGGTTCGAGCGTTGTGCAAATTGCCAAGAGGTTGGGCGCGAAAATCAACACGACGGCCGGATCAGACGAAAAGGTTGAGCGATGCCGGCAGTTGGGGGCGGACCTTGCTTTGAATTACAAAACCAAGGAAACCAAGGACATAGACCGCGCGATCAAAGAATTTGCGCGGGTTTTCATGGTTGAAAGCCGAAAAGGTGAGCAATACGCACGCCGTGGCCGGTGCCAGCGAGCCGAGCAGCCAGGCCACTTTCGGCATGAGGCTTACTGGCGCGGCAAAAAGCCGGCGCTTAAGTGTCGCCGACGGGCGACGCGGTTGACAGGAACGCAAACGGCTCTCCAGTGAATCCATTTCTTTCATAATCGATTTCCTCCAGGTGGGATTTGATTTTTTGCAAACCGTAACGGTAGCGACCCGCCGCCGTGTTGGGCGAAATGTCCAGCAACCCCCCGATTTCCTCGAACGTATACTGGTTCCAGATCTTCAATACGATCACTTCGCGTTGTTCCATGGGCAATTCCGCGAGACGGCGTGTCGCATCGCGCTCGGCCGGGTTTTCGGTGGACGAGGCATCGAACCAGCGTTGCGCCTCCAGTTCCCGCGTCAGCCGGCGCCACAGTGAACGGCGGTAATTCAGCGCGCGATTCCGGAAACTGCGCACGCAATAATGCTCCAGCTCCCGGGGCAGTTGCGGCTTTTGCATGAGCGCCAGAAAGGTTTCCTGCAACACATCCTCCGCTTCGCCATGGCTCAAACCCAGCGCGCGGCCATAGAGAATCAGCCCCGCCGCCTTCGCGCAAATGCCGCCGCGCTCCCGCAATCGTAAATCCTTCGTCATACAGTAGCCGCTTGATCTTCAGCACCATGTCCACATCTTCTTGCCGGTACAGCCGATGCCCGCTCGGACTCTTGATCGGCTGCAGCATCGGGAATTCCGTCTCCCAATACCGCAGCACAAACGGCTTCAGTGCCGTAATTTTGCTTACGTCGCCGATGCGATACAGTTCTTTTTCGGGTTGTGCCGCCGCGCCGTTGCCAGCCATTTTTTCAGTTTCCTGCGAAGGGGGACAACCGGATTTTAGCAGGTCACGCGCAATTGCAGTAGGGGCGGTCGTCATTCATCGCCATTGTCCTCATGGCTCTTGTCCGAGCGCGCGGTTTCGCCGCGAGGCGCGCGCGTATCCCGCTCCGCCTTCCGCAACCTCTGTACAAAACGCAGCGGCGTCCCGATAAATCCAAACTCCTCGCGCAACTGGTTCTCCAGAAATCTCTGAAAACTGAAATGCAGCGGCGCCTTCTGGTTCGTAAAAATCACAAACGTCGGTGGCGAAGTCTTCGCCTGCGTAATGTAATAAATCCGGACTGGCCGCGATTTCGGCGTCGTCCCCCGCTGCAAATCCACGCTCTTTAACCAACGATTCAGCTCCGGCGTCCCAATCTTTTTCTTCCGCGCCACCGCCACTTCGTCAATCAACGGATAAAGCTTCTGCGCGCGGTCGCCGGTTTTTGCAGAAAGAAAAACAACGGGCGCATAACTGACGAACTTCAGTTTCTTGTGAACGAGTTCTTCATACTCAGACAGCAATTTTCCCCGATCCACCTTCTCCAGCGGTGGATTCAAATTCGCTGCGCGTTTCGCCTTCCCGCGCGCCGACGCCGAATCGCGGTCCGCCGCCTTTTGCGCCGCCTCAATCGCCAAATCCCATTTGTTCACGACGATGATCACGCTCCGCCCCGACTGCTCCGCATACATCGCAATCGTCGCATCGCCCTGCGTCACGCCCTGCTCGCCGTCCACCACCAGCAGCGCCACGTCCGCGCGTTCTAGCCCGCGCTTCGCCATCACCACGCTCAATTTTTCCGCCACCAGTTTCGTCTTGCCCTTGCGCCGAATTCCCGCCGTATCCACAAATCTGTAAGACCGCCCGTCGTGCTTCACGTCCGTGTCCACCGAATCCATCGTCGTCCCCGGAATCGGCGACACAATCGACCGCTCTTCTCCCGCCATACGATTTAGCAGCGTCGACTTGCCCACGTTCGGCCGCCCGATAATCGCAAGTTCCGTCGTCTCGGGCGCCGGCGCAGCTTCCTCATTCGCGTCGCCCGATTTCATCTGCCCCAGCGCGGCATCCAGCAAATCGTCGATTCCCGCGCCGTGTTCCGCCGCAATCGGAAACACCGGCACGCCAAACTTATGAAACTCTCCCGCCAGCGATTCCTGCGAAGGCACATCCACTTTGTTCACGGCAATCACAAAGGGCTTGCCCGTGTTGCGCATCAATCGCGCCAATTCCTGATCCAGCGGCGTAATCCCCGCCTGCGAATCCACCACCAGTACCAGCAGGGCCGCCTTTTCAATCGCCACATGTGCCTGCCGGAAAATCTCCGTCGGAATCAGCGCCTTGTCGTCCGGAAGAATCCCGCCCGTATCCACAATTTCAATCGCGCGCCCCCGCCATTCGGCCCGGCCATAAATCCGGTCGCGCGTAATCCCCGGCTCGTTCGTCACAATTGACCGCCGCGTCCCCGTCAGCCTGTTAAAAAGCGTGGATTTGCCCACATTCGGCCGCCCGACAATTACCAACGATGGAAGTTTTTGCGCCATAGAATTGTCCGCAAGCACACAGATCGGCTCAGCGGCTGTATTGGAATCTTCCAGTGTACCGTGAGCCAGCTCCGCTTGTCGAAGTGCGCCTTTGCAGGTAGTTCAGCTTGGACTTCCAGAATTGCGAAGAGAGCGAGTGAAGTCCAAACGAAACCGCTACACTGTCCTTCGATGAGAAGCCCGGCGGTCTTTCATTCCGCTCACAATCAAAATCTCCGCAGGGAAACTCAATCCGCGCTCAGTCGAATATTCCCCCAACGATTCCAGCGCCAGCCGCCGCGCTTCAGCTACTTGTTCCTTTGACAGCTTCGAAATTTTGTCGCGCAATTTCTCCGACATCTCCACCCGCAGCGTCAGAAATTCCTCCAGCGGCACCGCCGCTTCAATCTTGCACTGCAGCAATCGCTCGGTTGGGGTCACCACTCCCGCTTCTCTAAAAATTGCGAGCAGCTTCCCCCGGCTCGCGAATCGGAACGCGTCCGGAGCATCCGGCTCCACCGACGGTGATGGAATGAACTGGTCCATCACCCGCGCTAGCGCCGTATGAAATGGATTCTTTTCCGCAAAATGCCAAACCGCCAGCGCCAGCCGCCGCCCAGGCTTCAGCACGCGCAACATTTCGCGCACTCCATCCAACGGCGACGGGAAAAACATCACGCCAAACCGGCTGATCACGGCATCGAACGTCTCCGTCGCAAACGGCAACGCATCCGCAAACGCCACCTCAAACTCCGCATTCTTTATCCCCAGCCGTTCCGCCGCCCGCCGCGCCGCCTCAACCATTCCTGCAACCGGATCAATCCCGCAAACTTTTCCTTCCGCCCCCACCACTGCCGCCACGCTCAGCGCCGGCTCCCCCGGCCCGGTCGCAACATCAAGCACCGTCTGCCCGCGCGCAACTTGCGCGTCGGCAACCAGCCCCTCCGTAATCCCCGCAAACATCTGCCGAATAACTTCCCGATGCTTCTCCCAATAAGGAGCCGATCCGCTCCACCGGTTTATCGTTTCTAAGTCTTGTGCCATGCACCAAAGTATAGCCCCGCCGCGCCGTCCGCTGCCGCGCACCCGGCCCTTGCCCGGGAGTATAGATTTATGATATATACCATAGGGAGGACGCCTATGGCCAAGAGCGGATTGGCGAAATTGTTTCGCAACGGGCGCAGCCAGGCTGTGCGGCTGCCGCGGGAATTTCGTTTCGAGGGTGATGTGGTGCGGGTGCGGCGGGTTCCCGAGGGAGTTCTTCTCGAGCCAATCATTCCGGATCCTAAAGAGTGGTTCGCGGCGATGGACCGTCGGCGCGGGGAGCCGTTCTTGAAAACCGGCAGAAAACAACCCAAGACACCGAAGCGGCGTATTTTCGATTGATTGCCGCCGCCATGGATTATTTGCTGGATACCAACGCCTGCATTGCACTGAACAAAGGCGAGCCTGCATTGGTTCGAATTCGATTTGACAAAGCCGTCCATGCCGGCGCGCTCGTTTGGGTCCCGGCAATCGTCTTGTTTGAGCTTTGGTACGGCGTGGCAAAGAGTGCGCGGCCAAAGGAAAACGCGGAAGACCTGGCAACTTTTCTGTCGGGTCCCGCGCGCGTCCTGGGCTTTGAAGAGGAAGACGCCAAGGCGGCAGGACACGTACGCGCTTCACTGGAGCGGATTGGAAAACCCATCGGAGCGTATGACCTGTTGATCGCCGGCCAGGCATTGCGCCACAAGCTGACGCTAGTGACTGCAAACGCCAGGGAGTTCGCTCGAATCAAAGGCCTGCTCTGGGAAGATTGGGGCAAGCCTAAGAGCTAAACCAACTCGCTGCTTCTACCCCGCTACAATTTATCTCTGGTTTACATTCCATGCGATAGCTTCCTCACGAACCGGCAGCCCAACTACCTGAACGCAAAATCAGGCAGAAGACCAAAGACTTTCAAGAATGTATCGATCGCATCGGAGGAATCGCATGAAGCTTCATCGTTTCGCACGCCTCGCAGCCACCCCATCCGTCATCTTGCTCGGCACGGTCTCGCTCTTAGTCGCCGCCGTCCCCGGCTACCACCTCCTCAAGAAATACCCCTTCCCCGCAGCCCCAGGAGCCACTCGCGAGTATTTCGACTACGTCAGCGTCGATTCCGCCGCCCGCCGCGTCTACATCTCCCACGGCACCGAAATCATCGTTCTCGACGCCGACTCTGGCAAGACCATCGGCACTATCACCGGCCTCAAGCAAGATCACGGCGTCGCCGTCGCCTCCGAATTCGGCAAAGGCTTCATCACCGACGGCGGCCAGGGAAAAGTCATCATCTTCGATCTGCAAACTCTAAAAGTTACCGGCGAAGCCAAAGCCGATCAGGACGCCGACTCCATCCTCTACGATCCCGCCTCCAAGCGCGTCTTCGTCATGAACGGCGATCCCCACAGCTCCACCGTCATTGACGCCAAGAGCGGAATCGTCGTCGGCACCATCGACCTCGGCGGCGGCCCCGAATTTGCCGTCTCCGATGGCAAAGGCACGGTCTACGTCAATATCGAAGACAAGGCCGAACTCGTAGCCATCGATTCCAGCACGCTAAAGATCAAATCCCGCTGGCCCCTCGCCCCCGCCGGAACGCCCACGGCTCTCGCCATCGACGTCGAGCACCACCGCCTCTTCAGCGCCGGCCGCAATCCGCAAAAGCTCGTCGTCCTCGATTCCGACACCGGTAAAGTTCTCACGTCGTTTCCGATCTCCGCCGGAGTAGACGCCGCAGCCTTTGAACCCGAAACCGGCCTCATCTTCGTCTCCACCCGCGAAGGCATGGTCCACATCTTCCACGAAGACTCGCCCGACAAATTCAGCGAAGCCGAAACCGTCAAAACCGAATTCGGCGCCAAAACCATGGGCCTCGACACCAAGACCCACAACATCTTCCTCTCCACCGTCGACTTCGGTCCGGCCCCCGCTCCGACCGCCGACCATCCGCACCCCAACCCCACCCCACTCCCAGGCACCTTCCACGTTCTCGTCTTCGGCAAATAACCTCGTGAGGGCGCCGCGGAACCTGCCTCCTTGAAAAACGAAGGAGACTTGCCGAGACGCCTAAATCACGCAAGTGGATTACCACTGACCGCCCCGTCGGCCGCGTACGGACCGCGGCGCCGGACTATCCATAGTCCGTGTACCCGGTATGTGTTTCTTGCCCCATCGCACAACGCGATCAGAACTTCTCGCAGCGCTTTCCCCTTTTCCGTTAGCCCGTAAGCGTAGCGTACGGGATGCTCCTGATACGCGGACTTGGCAATGAGCCCCGCCTCTTCCCGATTTATACCCGATGGCGTTGCGTCGGCCCTTTGAACCCGCAGCGTTTATCGGGACTTACGCGATTCACTTCGAACCACCCACGACAGGTTTGAGGAGACAACCAGCGTCGAACATCTTTGGAGTTACCAACCGTACCTTGATGCCTAGCTTGTCCACGGTGTCGAGCGTATCAGCTACAGTTTGAAAAGGGACGTCGACGTCAGCAAGGAGATCAAGCGTGCCGTTCTGTCGCATGCGGTAAATCTGTGACAAGCGATTTGCCAAAGTGCTCAAGTCTTCCTGCTCTTGATTGAGAAACAGTTTGCCTGCGTCTGTTATGTGCAGAACGATGAGTCCGCTATTGCCATCATATTCGCAGCGAGCCGAGGCGAGTTCGACGTAGAAGCCCGTTGGCGGGCGATCAAAGGAGGCGGACGGTAAAAACACCTTTACGAGAACAGTCAGTCCGAGCGCTGCGAGCAGCCCTATTGCAGGGAGATCCGCGAATCGCTCCGTTGGCGGAAACCTGCGGGCCCTTGGAAAATGGCTGCCTCTTTCTTGTCCCTCTTCAAATACTTTGCCCTGAAGCAAATCCATGCGTGTACAGAGATAGTTATAGGAAGCCGTTGCCAGAACAGCCACGGGAATCGCTACGGCTGTCGGGACAAGCGCCAGAGCTATTCTCGTCGCAATCATTGCCCTCGCAGCGTGCTTTTCCATCCCCACGGCCCCGAATGCGCTCAAGATGCCGAAGCATGTGCCCGCAAGTCCGAGGCATGGGGCGGTAAGGGCAATTGATTTGAGACTGCCCACCTTGATGTTCAGGACGGCAACGAGTTTCTTGCTCTCGGCGCTATCAATCCGCGGTATACGTCGAGCTAAGCAGTAGCGGTAGTAAACGTGGATGACAACAGCAAAGAGATAGACGAGCATGAGCGCAAGTACGATAACGTCGAGGCGACCAACCGAGCTCATCGAACGCCACAAGTATCGGATACTCCACTCACACCCGCCTGGTTGCCACGGATAACAGTCTTCGAGGGTTGGCACCAGGGCACTCCAGGTTACTCTGCTCTTATGCTAGATAGACACCGCTTGAATGCGAAGGTCTCTTCTTCTCAATTTAACATGCCTCGTTTGTCGCTTTACAGGAACAGACTCAACTCCCCATTTTTCGCTTGCGTTCTATTTATATATGTGGTATTGTATCTTGTGGTTAGTCGGTCCCTCCTGGTTAGCCTCGCGGCATTGCTCCAATTTTCGACCAAAAAAAGCAGCCTCCTAAGCCCTGCAGAGTCAACACTTGCAGATGTGTATCAAAACAAATCACTTAAACCTCCTTTAGAATCAACACTTACGCAAAAACGAGGGGAGGGGGTCCAGACGCAATTCATACCACTTCCCCCATCAGCTACCTCCCTTACACGCCCCTAATGGCCATCGTGATACAGTTCTGGCCACTCAAGACACACTCCGTGCAATTTTTGCAGGCATGGCTGCGTACTAGACTATGGAAGCACCGAGACCAGGCCGGATGAGCGTGCCCGGAACAGTTGATGCGTCGCAGGCGATAGCCCGGGCCAGGGCAGGGGACCAGGAGGCCTGGGGCGACCTCTATCGCGAATTTGCTCCGGCGATTTTTCGGTTCTGCCGCAGGGCGCTTCCTACGCGGGAAGACGCGGAAGACGCCACCATGGAAGTTTTTATGAAAGTGCGAGACAAATTGCACCAATACGATTCGACTCGGCCATTCACCTCATGGCTGTACAAAGTCGCCGCGAACCATTGCTGGGATTTGCTTCGCCGCCGCAAAATTCGGCAGGATAAGGAAACCGAGGATCTGGACACTTTGCCGCTCGAACACCCCGACGCGAGCCAACTCGAGCAGCTGATCGAGAAGCGCACCAGTGAGGAAGTGCGCAAGGCCCTGGACAAACTGCCTGCGCGCGCGCGCATGGCCCTCGTGCTGCGCTACTACTCGGACATGAGTTACGACGAAATTGCCGATGAGCTCGGCGTTCGGCGCGCCTTTGTGGGCGTCGTTCTGCTGCGCGCCCGGCATGAGCTGCGGCAAGCGCTCGAAGGTTTGGGCACGCTTGCTGTCGGGGGTGCGGGATGAGCTCGCCGCCAGGAACGAATTTGCAAAACACCGGAACGCCACATCTCGATGAAATGACCATTCTGCTCTATCTCGAGCGGCAACTCGACCGCGCGAGAGCGGCGGAAGTGTCCACTCACACGCAGGAGTGCAGCTCTTGCCGTTTGCTGCTTCGCGCGCTCGAGCGTGAGTCGCGTTTGTTGACCCGCGCCATGCTCGAAGAAGAAGAGCCTCTGCCCGCTCGCCTCGCCAGCTTCCAGCAAGCCGCGCGCCGCTCCCTGCAATGGATCTGGATGTTGACGTTCGGCCTCGCGGCGACCGGAGTTTATGCGCTGTACACAAGTTATATCGAACCCGTGCAAAACCGTTTGCAGGATGCGGGCTTCGGCGGAACCAATCTGCTCGGGCTTTTAATTTTCCAGGGCGCCTTCTGGAAAGGATGGCAATCGATGATTTCATTGGTGGAAGTGTTGGCGCTGGTTACGCTCGGAACCTTCACCGCGATGGTTCTGCGCCGCAGGCTGCGCCGCGGCTCTATGCTAGCCATGTTGCTGGCTGGTATGTGCGGCGTCATGTTGATGCCCTCCGGCACCACCGCGACGGAATTCCGCAAAGGTCAGAACGCCGAAGTCACCTCGTCAGAAGTCATCAAGAGCGATATCTTCCTCAGTGGCGATCGTCTTAGCGTTGACGGCACCGTCGAAGGTGATGTTTATGCTTTCGGCCGCTCGCTCGATGTCACCGGCCACGTGCTCGGCGACGTCATCGTGTTTGCCCACGACGTCCGCGTCACGGGCCAAGTTGACGGCAATGTCCGGTCTTTCGCAAATAATCTGAACGTCAGCGGAACGATCTCACGCAGCCTCACAAGTGTCTGCGAAGAACTCACGCTGGACAAAAACGGAAAAATAAATCGAAGCGTCACCAGTTTCGCCGACCGTTTCCTATTGGACGGTCATATTGGGCACGACGTTCTGGCGTTTAATCAGCGCCTCGATTTGCGCGGGCAAGTTCAGGGAGATATCCGGCTTCGCGCTGACGTTTTCACGATCGAGAGCTCGGCGCAGGTCGGCGGACCGATTCACTACAAGGGCTCGAAGCCGCCCGATGTTTCGCCACAGGCAAAGTTGGCCTCGGCAGTGGATTATGAACATGTCGAAAAGAACGAAAGGCACGGCGGCGGAGTGCATTACTATTTCTGGCGGCTCCTTTGGAGCGGCGCATTTATTTTATACGGACTTGTATTGATTATGCTGATGCCGCAATTTGCCGGCGACTGCATAAAGTCCGCCGAGAACGTCGGCGCGTCGCTGGGCCTCGGCTTGCTCGTTGGAATCAGCGCGCCCATCGCGGCCGGAATCGCATGCATCACGTTTGTCGGATTTCCGCTGGGCATCCTGGGATTCATGCTGTGGCTCATCATGTTGTTTTCCGCGCAAATCGTGTTCGGTGGCCTCATCGGGCGATGGATTCTGGGGCCGACCGAGGACAAATGGGGCCGTGTCGGCAGAATGGCCCTCGGCATGGCAATCATCGGAGTGATCGTGCCGCTGATTCACTATGTTCAAATTCTCGACCTGATCTTCAGGATAGCTGCAATGACGTGGGGATTTGGAGCGATTGCGCTAACCCTCTACAAGCGCGTCGCAGCGACTCCCAGCATTCCGATCCCGCCGCCCATCGCCGCTTAATCACAAGTTCAAAAAAAAGCGGGCTCCCCAACTCAGGGAGCCCGCGCCTTTTGCGGAGGCGGAAAAAAGTTTTAGTGTTTGCGAACTTTCGCTGCTTGGAACGGTTGCACAGTGTTGGTGTGCAAATAGAGCGCGCGAACGGAAACCGAGTCGTTGTTGGATAGACCCGCTATGTCGGTAACTCCGTCAAACGTCGTCACACCAGTAACCGTATTCACGGTCGGCGGTGTGGTGAACGCTCCCAGAAACGCCGGCAAACTTGCCTGCTGATAGGTAAACGTATTTCCGCTGACGGTGTTGACCAAACCAGTGACGCGGCTGTAGCGCAACACAATTCGGTCGGTGAGAACGTTGAGCAGCGTGCCACTGGTCGCTGACTTCACGTGGACCATCACTTCCTGTCCCGCCGCGAGGTCGCTGCTGGAAGTGAAGCCGCTTGGCGTTGATACGAGTAGATTGCGCGTATCGACGTCAAACTCCACGGAAGTGTCGAGCGTTACGGCGATCTTTGCGCCTGCGCTGAGCGCAGTGAGCAGCGCATTGTTGCTGACGTTCACTTTATCCGACACGATCATGTTGTAGACGCTGGCGGTGGAAGTCGGATAGATGACACCTTCGATTTCGTCGACGTCAGGCGTGTCCAGGAAATCCACTTCCGTAATGGTCACGACGCCGGCCACCGACAGTGTGCCGTCGACGCTCACGGTCTTGTTTACGGCGAGGCACTGCGCGTTCGCAGTTCCGCTGCAAACGGCTGCGGTGGAAGATAGCGCATTGTAGTTGGTGGAAGAATTGACCACACCGGTGAGTGTACCGCGCGTGCCGGAAGCGATTGTGACCGTGTTATTGCTGAAGGTCGTAATGACGCCGGTAAAATCTTCGATGGCGTTGAGATTGCCGGTGGTTACCGGCGCATTGGGAATCGTAAGAATGTTGGCCTGAGTGAAGTCGATGGTGACGCCGTTAGCCGTGGTCACGGCATTGTTGAGATTGAAGTCGACATTGAGCCCCACGTTTGCGTTGCCAAGGACCGTGATCGGCGAAGCAAAAGTAATGATTTGCGCTCCAGGTGTGCCGGAATTGAGGAAGCACACGTCACCGGCTACGCAAGAACCGACAGTCGCGCTCGTGGTATTGGCGAAAGTCGCGTTCACCACACCGAGCGTGATGGTGAGTTTTGTATAGGTGTCCGCCGGGATTTGAAAGGTGCCCAACGCGGCGGAATCACTCTGAAGGCGGATCATGTCGAGGAGGATTGGTGTTGAAGGCGTCACGACATTGACGATGGCGCCGGTGCTGGAGGTCAGAGAGACCGACGTGATGGGAACATTGAAACTGACGAAGGAGACGCCGGTAGGAGGAGCGTCCGTCACCGTCACAGTGAAATTCGCAGTACCTGGAGGCGGCGTAGTAGTTCCGTTGGGTAACCCGCTGCAGGAATTAAGTGCGAACACCGCCAGAACGAGCAGGATGGAAAGACTGAGAGAGAAGCGCTTCATGTGGCACCCCATGCCGGAGGATAAATATTTTGATGCGGAACCCAAGTGCGTCCGCAGTCCAATCGTGACTGGACTTACCAAACCACTCTAACTTCGGAGGGCTGGCACGCGACGCGAGAAAAAGGAAGAACTTGCTCAAGTTCTAACGGTGGCGCATTCGGGTGTGCGACGGCGGCTGTGATAAGTTGACTACACGAATTGGAGAGGGAAAGGCACAAAGAGATTGGCTAAGGGCGCGAAACGCAGCAAGAAAATGAACAATGGGAGCGGCGAACCGCAAGACGTGAACGAGCGCGTGTACGTTCCGCTGGAGGATGAGGACGTTGTGCGGGCGCCGCGCGATGTTCACGAGGACGAATTTGCCGAGCACGAGAGGCGAGAAGCCAACGAGAAGCCGCGGGAAATGGTGCAAACACCGAGCATGCGGGAGGTGTTTGGGCCCGGAGGATTGCTGGAACGGTGCATGACGGCGGGATACGAACACAGGCCGGCGCAACTGGAAATGGCAGAGCTGGTGCACGACGCGTTTCAATCGCACCGGCACGCGATTGTGGAAGCGGGAACGGGAACGGGGAAAACGCTGGCGTATTTGTTGCCGGCGATTTGCAGCGGGCGGCGCGTGGTGATTTCGACGGCGACAAAATCGTTGCAAGAACAGCTGTACCAAAAGGACGTGCCGTTTTTGCAGAAATATTTTGCGCCGAATTTAAAAGTAGCGGTGATGAAGGGCCGCTCGAATTTTTTGTGCAAAGCGAAATTGCACCAGATGGCGGATCAGCCGATGCTGCGCGGAATGGAAGAAATGGACTCATTCCGGCAGATTCGTGAATGGAGCAAATTGACGGAGACGGGCGACCGGGCCGAGCTGACATTTTTGACGGACGATTCGGAACTGTGGCCGCGATTGGACGCGCGGCGGGAGACTTGTACCGGACAGAAGTGCGCGAATTTTTCAGAATGTTTTGTGACGGAAATGCACAAACGCGCCGCGGAAGCCGATTTGATTATCGTGAATCATCATTTGTTTTTTGCGGACCTGGCGCTGAAGCAGGACGATTTCGGAACTATTTTGCCGGAGTATTCGGCAGTGGTTTTCGATGAAGCGCACGAAATTGAAGATGTGGCGAGCGATTATTTCGGGCGGCAGATTTCGAATTTCCGGTTTGAAGAACTGGCGCGTGACGCGGACATAGCGTTGCGGCTGCTCCATCTGGGAACGCCGGCATTGCTGAGAAGAACGCAGCGGATTCGCGAGCGCAGCCGCGTGTTTTTTGATGCATTCCCTTCGAAGGACGGGCGGTTTCCGTTTACGCGCGGCGAACGCGCGGCGTTTCTGGAGCAGCACCGTGAGGCGTACGACGAACTGGCACAGGCGTTAAAAGGGCTGGAAACGGAATTTGCGGCAGTGACCCAGAAACCCGAGGAATTGCTGCGGTTGTCGCGCCGGAGTTTCGAATTGCGGCAGGAGATGACGTTCCTGTTCGAATCGAACGAAGGAAATTTCGTGTATTGGTTCGAGCGGAGGAACAAGGGAGTGTTTCTGGCGGCAACGCCGATTGATGTGAGCCAGATTTTGCGGGAGAGATTGTTCGAGCAGTTCGACACCGCGATTCTGACGTCGGCGACGCTGACGGTGGGCGGAAGGTTCGACTACATCCGGCAGAGGTTGGGACTGGACCACGCGAAGGAGAAGGCGATGCCGCCGGAATTTGATTACGCCGAGCAGGCACTGCTTTATTTGCCGAAGAAAATGCCGGATGTGCGCGACGCGGGATTTGCCGGCAAGGCGGCGGACGAAATTACGGAACTGCTCGAATTGAGCCAGGGCCGAGCGTTCTGTTTGTTCACGAGCTACGCGCAGATGAACGATTTGTATGAGCGCATACGAACGCGAGTGGGATTTCCGCTGCTGCTGCAAGGGACGGCGCCGCGGTCGGTCTTGCTGGAGCGGTTCAAGAATACCGCCGGCGCAGTGTTGTTTGCGACGGCGAGTTTCTGGCAGGGAGTGGACGTGCCGGGCGACCAGCTTTCGTGCGTGATTGTGGACAAATTACCGTTTGCCGTGCCGAGCGATCCGATTGTGGCGGCGCGGGTGAAGGCGTTGCAGGAGGATGGGCGGAACGCATTTGCCGAATATCAGGTGCCGCAGGCCGTTTTGGCGCTAAAACAGGGGTTTGGTCGGCTGATTCGAACGAAGACGGACCGGGGGATTCTGGCGCTGCTGGACTCGCGGATTCAGCGGATGGCGTATGGTAAAATTTTCCTAGAGTCGCTGCCGGCGTACAGGAAGACGCAGGAATTATCTGACGTTGCGCGATTTATGGAAAATTGATCCTGTCCCGTATCGGTCCGTGGTTCAAGCTGACATCCAAGAGAGATTTCTCTCTCCACGAACCAACCGATTCATCAGAATGAATCGGAAAAGCGCAAGCGTTGGTTCGTTCCGTTCGAAATGACGGTGTGGCGGGCGCGAACGCGGAATTGGAATTGGGCGAGCAAAAGCGTCGGCTTGTTTCGTTCGAAATGACGGTATTTTTTTCATTGAGAAAGGGAAGTAATGTTTCGAGTAAGTGTGGAAGAGACGTTTTCGTCGGGGCACGCGCTGCGAGGGTATAAGGGGAAGTGCGAGAACGTGCATGGGCATAATTATCGCGTACAGGTGTCGATTGAAGGGTCGCAGCTCGACGGAATCGGGTTGTTGGTGGATTTTACGCACGTGAAGCATGCGTTGCGTGGAATCATCGCGGAGATCGATCACCAGTTCTTGAACGATCTGGAACCCTTCAAGACCGTGAACCCTTCGGCGGAAAATATGGCGAAATATTTTTTCGAGCAGATGACGGCGAGATTGAAGGAAATGCCGCAGGGAGCGCGATTGGTCGAGGCGGTGGTTTGGGAGACGGACACGGCGAACGCTGTGTACCGGCCGTAGGTTTGGGCCGCCGATTTGGTTGCATATACTGTAGTTGAGGTCCTTCGGGCATCTTCCCGGATGCCCTCAGGATGACAACAAAACTCTAATTTAGCGCGGAATAGACGCGGTAGTTGTGAGACGACATGTTCATCACGGAAATATTCAAGAGCATACAAGGCGAAGGGACGCGGGCGGGATTGCCGTGCGTGTTTGTGCGGCTGACAGGGTGCAATTTGCGGTGCACGTGGTGCGACACGGCGTATGCGTTTCATGGCGGGAAGAAGATGAGTGTGGACGAGGTGATGGCGCGAGTGGGGGAGTTGGCGGGAGTCGCCACCGGCGACGAAGAGAAACGCGCCGGCTGGAAGCCGGCGTTACAAAAAAAAGAGCGGGCAGCGCTGGTGGGGGCGGCGGGCGGCAACAAAGCCGTTCCGCTGGTGGAGTTGACGGGCGGGGAGCCGCTTTTACAGGAAGACATTTATCCGCTGGCGGAGAGGTTGGTGGCCACTGGGTACACGGTGATGATTGAGACGAGCGGGGAGAAATTTGTGGGGCGGTTGCCGCGCGAGGTGATCAAGATTGTGGATGTGAAGTGTCCGGATTCGGGAGAAGCGGATACGTTTGAGATGAAGAATCTGGAAGCGGTGGGCGAGAACGATGAAATGAAGTTTGTGATTTCGTCGCGGAAAGATTATGAGTTTGCGCGGGAGTTTACGCGAGAGCATGGGTTGAGCGAGAAAGTGAAGCAGGTTTTGTTTTCGCCGGTGTTTGACGACCCGGAAGGAAAATGGAAGGGATTGGAGCCGCGGCAGCTAGTGGAGTGGATGCTCGAGGACGGGTTAGCGGTGCGATTGGGATTGCAGTTGCATAAGTTTGTGTGGCACCCGGCGACGAAGGGTGTTTGAAGAAGTGGCTAGTGGCGAGAAAAAAGAAAGAATAAAAATAGCCCAGAGCCGCAGGGGCCTTGAGGAACGCCGAGAGAAAAAGAAATAACACAGAGAGCGCAGAGGAAAGAGACACAGAGCACACAGAGAAGAGGAAGCAGGAAAATAAGGAGAGAAGAAGCATCTGAAAATGGGAAACACAGGCAAAGCGGTGGTGCTGTTGAGCGGGGGAATGGATTCGTGTGTGTGCACGGCTGTGGCTCGGGCGCGGCATGGAGCCGATAAGATTGCGTTGTTGCATGCGCGATATGGACAGAGGACGGAAGCGCGGGAGCGGCAGGCGTTTGAAGGGATTGCGGATTTTTACGGAGTACGCGAAAGACTGACGGTGCGGCTGGAGCATTTCCGTGCGATTGGCGGATCGGCGCTGACGGACGCGGAGATCGCCGTGCCGGAAAATAAGCTAGATGAAGCGGGGCCGCATGGAAGCGCGATTCCGGTGACTTACGTGCCGTTTCGAAATGCACATTTTCTGTCGGTGGGAGTGAGCTGGGCGGAAGCGATTGGCGCGAATTTTATTTATATCGGAGCGGTGGCGGAAGACAGCTCGGGCTATCCGGACTGCCGGCCGGAGTATTACAAGGTGTTTCAGGAATTGATTCGAGTGGGAACGAGGCCGGAGACGGAGATTGAGATTGTGACGCCGGTGATTGCGATGAAGAAGAACGAGATCATTCGCAAAGGCATCGAGCTGGGCGCGCCGCTGCATCTAACCTGGTCGTGCTACCAGAGCGAACGGGAAGCGTGTGGAGCTTGCGACAGCTGTTTGTTGCGTTTGAACGCGTTTGCGGAAGCGGGAATCCCAGACTCGATTCCGTACAAACGGGAAGCGAAGCGGAAGGTTGCGGAGTAAGGCGCGGCGAAGAGAGGTCCGCCTCAGAAGGCGGACCCTACAAGATCCAAGTCAGCGGGACGCGCGGGGTTGGAATCCGGCGCGGATGAGATGATAATAGGGCGCAACCTGAGGCCCTCCCCAAAATGTCCGGCGGAGGCTCCCCGTGCAAAAGACGAGCTGCGAAGGCGGCGTGCAGGAAAAAGGAGAAGCGAGCATGAAGCAATGGGCTAGGACATGGCTGAGAACAGGGGCGTTTGCGGCGATGGTGACCGCAGCACTGTTGTTTGCGGCAGCACCGCGAGCGAAAGCGCAGGACGGTAGCATTTCCGGGACGCTGCTGGATTTGGAAGGGAAGCCCTGGCCGGACTACACGCTGAGCCTTGAAGGGGATCAGGGTACGAAGGCTGATACCAAGACAGACAAGGGCGGTAAATACTCGTTCAGCGGTTTGAAAGCGGGGACGTACAAAATCACGGTGATGCTGCCCTTGCAGAAGGATCCGTACCTTGCCGGACAGGTGAAAGTTGCGACGGGACAAACTGTTCCGGCGGACATCAACCTTTTGGAATTGGTGGCGAAGAAAAATCCGGACTACGTGGCGGCCCTGAAGAAGTATGCGGAAGAAAGCAAGAAGGCGACGGGAATGAAGGCCCACTTCGACGCGGGAGTGGTCAAGCTGGACCTGGCAAAGGAAAAGAAAGCGGCGCTAACGAAGGCTCCGGCGGATCAGAGGGACGCGTTGAAGCAAGAGATGTCGGACGCGGCGACGCAGGCGGTGACGGAGCTTGAGGCTTCGAAGGCCGCGGCACCGGAAAAAGATACGAACCTTCCGCTGATTCTGAGCCGCTTGGGGGATGCGTATGAAGCGGCGGGCCGGACGGATGATTCGATTGCGGCGTATAAATCGGCGCTCGAGCTTAAGCCGGCGGCAAATATTTATTTGAATCTGGGTGGTGTTCAAGGCAGGGCAGGCAAGAGCGAAGATGCGATCGCGTCGTTCAAGAAAGCGGCGGAACTCGATCCGGCGAATGCGGCGCAGGCCTGGCGGAATGCGGGAATTATTTTGTCGAACGCGGGGAAGTATTCGGACGCGGTTGAGCCGCTGAAGAAGTCGACGGAACTGGATCCAAAAAGTGCGGTGGGCTGGTACCTGCTAGGCGGCGCGCTCGTGGCGAATATCAAATACAAGAAGGTGGGCGACAAAGACGTGCCGGATATTCCGGAAGGGACGGCGGAAGCGTACCAACATGCGATTGAGTTGGATCCGAACGGACCCTACGGAAAAGAGTCGAAGGCGGCTCTGGATGCTCTACAACAGATGGCACCGGGAATTTCGACGAAAGTGACCGACAAGAAAAAGAAGCCATAAGAACGGAGCAAACCTGGTTAAGCAAAAGCCGGCGCTCGCATTGGGCGCCGGTTTTTTGCTTTTGGCGATGAGTGTTGTTAGCGATGGGCGAGTGTGCCGGTGGATTTTGTGCGGCGAAGAGCGGCGGCAAAGGTCAACATGCTGAGTGGCAAGAGAGTGGCCGCGAAGAGCAGCAGTATGCCGAGAGGATGAAGCACGTCTCGGAGACGGGCGGAGCCGAGAAGCGCGGCGCGCATGGCGTCGAGCGCATAGGTGACGGGATTGAGGTGCGCCAAGAATTGGAGCCAGTCGGGAAGGATGGACACGGGGAAAAGCATTCCGCCGACGATGCTGGAGACTCCGAGGAGAAGCCACTTGGCCGGATTGCCTCGTTTGAAGAGTAGAAGGTAACTGGCGGAAAGGATGCCGAGACCAGAGAAGGCCAGAAGAGAAACAAGAAGGACCAGAACCACAGCGGACCAATTTGCGGAGTGGAGGGGGAAGCCAAAAAACAGCGCACCCC
>Ga0137409_10003055_pt1 | contig 17764 bp, 20 predicted proteins | sample CZODoug1_16funga_FD_122059 | JGI IMG/M metagenome (GOLD analysis project Ga0137409, IMG submission 122059) | Vadose zone soil fungal communities from Angelo Coast Range Reserve, California, USA - CZODoug1_16fungal (Hybrid Assembly) | ecosystem: Environmental > Terrestrial > Soil > Vadose zone... | reverse complement strand
CCAAAGAAGTTGGAGTTCGGCCAGACGTTTCGCTACGTGAGCGCGCTGCGTGCCCAGGGCGTGAAGGACTACGAAACAGCGGATGTAAGGTTCGGTTGGCACCTTAGCCGAGAACTGGAACTGTCTGTCGGCGGCCAAAACCTGTTACAGCCGCATCACGCCGCCTTCGGAGGGGATCCCGGCGGGCCAGTTGGAATCAAGAGGAGTGTCTATGCCAAGCTGGTGTGGCGCCAGGGTGCAAACTAAATGTCCATAAAACCTCCCTCGGCCCTCTCTTCACAAATACAAGACCCGGAAAAGTTATGGGCTAACAGCTTGAGCTTTTATTCTTCGACCAGCGGTCGTTCCATCCTCAGTATCCGGAGCTTCGCGAAGAAGTAACGAGCCGATACCCATGAAATGCGCTTATCACACGGCGGCTTCCCAGGAGTGTTCCAGGTTGTGGCGCGATCGCAGCTGCCGGCCTCGGCGCATGATCCTGGCCGTTGCGGGCTTGCTCTTCGCCGTCTCGAGCGTACTCGCCGAACAGAAGCCGAATGAGTATCAAGTCGAGGCCGCCTACCTCTATAACTTTGGTCGATTCGTCGAATGGCCCACCAAATTGGCGGCTACCAAGAGCGATGCTTTTACAATTTGCGTTCTCGGAGAAGATCCATTTGGACGAGTTCTCGACGCCACATTCGCGGGAGCAACCATAGAAAACAAGAGTGTGGTTGCCAAGCGAATTTCGAACCCAGATGAGTCGGCAGACTGCCAGATTCTCTTTTTCAGTTCCTCTGAGGCCAGCCGGCTCAGCAAGATCATCGAGTCATTGAACAAAACTGCAGTCTTGACCGTCAGCGATATGCCACAGTTTTCGAAACGCGGTGGCATGATCCAGTTTGTTCTAGAGGGGAACAGAGTCCGTTTCGAGGTCAACCTTGTCGCAACCCAAAAAGCCGGTTTAACTCTGAGCTCGGAGCTGCTCAAGGTAGCGACCGCTGTGAGAAGGAATCCTTGACCTGGAGATTGCACGCTATGCTCAGAATCCGGCACTACTCGATCTCCAAGAAGCTCACGTGGATGAATATGCTGGTGAGTGGCACCGCGCTGCTCTTGGCTTGTTCCGCTTTTTTTGCCTATGACCTGTACACGTTCCGAGCTGGGGTTGTACACAACCTCTCGACCGAAGCTCAGATCATCGGATCCAATACGATTTCGGCCCTCGTGTTCAACGATCCCCGATCCGCCGAGACCACGCTATCCGCTCTAAAAGGGTCGCCTTCCATCGTGTACGCCGCGATTTACACGCCGGATGGCCAGCCCTTTGCCGGTTATTGGCAGGATCGCAACGGAAAAAGCATGCCCTTGCCGTCGGTTCCAACCGGTCAAACCCAGGCCCACTGGTTCAGTGATGGCCAGATTGCCTTGCTCGACAGCGTCATCTTTGAGGGAAAGCCCATTGGCTTCGTGTATATTCGTTCCGATTTGCGTGCCCTGAACGATCGCTGGAAGACTTACGCGTTGATCACTGCCGTCGTATTGTTGCTCTCGTTGGTGGTTGCTCTTCTGATTTCTAAGATCTCGCAGCGAGTAATTTCCAAGCCAGTCGTCCAGCTGGCAGAAATGGTTCGCGTGGTGTCGCAGGGGAAGGACTATTCGATTCGGGCTGCCGCTACGGGAAATCAGGACGAAGTGTCAACCTTGATTGAGGCGTTCAACGAGATGTTGGGCCAGATCCAACATAGGGACACCGCGTTGCAGGGGGCCTACGACCAACTCGAGCACCGAGTCCAGGAACGCACAACCCAGCTCGCAGCTGCAAACAAAGAGCTGGAATGGAAAAACCGGGAAGTAGAGCGCGCCACCCATCTAAAGAGCCAATTTCTCGCCAGCATGAGCCACGAGCTTCGGACTCCGCTGAATGCGATCATCGGCTTTTCTGATCTGCTACACGAACAGACCGCTGGTCCGCTAAATGACAAGCAGAAACGCTTTGTCAATCACATCAAGCAAGGCTCCTCGCACCTGCTGCAGCTCATCAACGACATCCTTGATCTGTCCAAGATCGAGGCGGGACAGCTTGAGCTTCGTTGCGAGAACTTCCAAATCCAGGACGCATTGCCAGAGGTTCTCTCAACGATTCGCCCTTTGACGATGGTCAAGAATATTCAACTCGAGCAAAGCTTCGGAGATGCTACTTCGGTCTACGCCGACCGCGTTCGCTTCAAACAGATTCTTTACAACCTGCTGAGCAATGCCGTGAAGTTCACTCCGAAAGGAGGGTGCATTGGCATTCACTGTTCCAGGAATGAAGACTCCGTCAGCATTGCCGTTTCCGACACCGGCATCGGTATTCGGCCGGAAGATCAGGCGCTCGTTTTCGAAGAGTTCCGTCAAGTTGAAGGCAACGGCGTAGCTGGGGGCACCGGTCTGGGACTTGCTATCACCAGGCGTCTCGTGGAACAACAAGGCGGAAAGATCTGTCTTGAGAGTAGAGTCGGCGAAGGCAGTCGGTTTACGTTTAGTTTGCCCGCTGGGGCTGAGATGGCGATCGCGCTCCCGACCGTCACGGTCAACCCCGGTCCGTTCAATGTACTGGACGGGGATGATTCCAAGGCGTTGGTGCTCATTGTGGACGATGAACTCTCCACCCGGGAACTGCTGGCAAGTTACCTGAGTTCGGACTACCGGATTGCGATGGCCGAATCGGGAGTGGAAGCACTGGAGAAAGCCAGGGAGCTCCGGCCGGACGCGATTACGCTCGACGTGCTGATGCAGAAGACCGATGGTTTTGACACACTGGTAGCACTGCGAAAACAGAGAGAAACCGCCGCGATACCAGTCATCATTGTCTCAATCGTAGATCAGAAGAATGTTGGCTTCGCATTGGGCGCGACAGACTATCTGATCAAGCCCATTCGCAAGCCAGAGTTGCTGGAGGCGATGCATAAGCATGTCCCGCCGCGCGCCGACGAGGACTCAGTGATCCTACTCGTGGACGACGATCCCAAAACCCTGGAACTGCTGGAGGACACGCTGAGATCAGCCGGCTACGAGACTCAGAGCGTGCAGAGCGGCGCAAGAGCCCTCGAAGTGCTCTCGTCGAAGATTGTCAGCGCGGTCCTGCTCGACTTGTTGATGCCCGGCATGGACGGCTTTGAGGTGGTTGGCTTCATACGACAGCAAGCCACGTTGAGGGAGCTACCCATTTTCGTCATGACCGGCAAGACGCTGACAGCACAGGAAATCGCGATCCTTGGGAAGGACACCCAGGCATTCTTTCAGAAAAGCAGTCCCTGGCGACAACAACTGATTGCTGAAATTAATCGGGTCGTCCAGGGTCAAAAGGCTAGAGCCGCCCGACAATCACAATGAAGAGAATCTCTGTCGCGACGACAATGTGGTCGACCCTCAAGAAGTGTCGTGCCCCGCATGGACAAACGCATGAAGAATATTCTGATTGCTGAAGACAATGCAGTGAACCGGGAGTTGCTACGGGAATTGCTCGAAATGCGCGGCTACTCCGTTCTCGAAGCGTGCAACGGTGAAGAAGCTCTGCGCGTACTGGCGGAAGCCCGCCCGGAAGCTCTATTGCTCGACTTAGGCATGCCTGTGCTAGACGGATATCGTACGGTGCAAAAGATCCGAGAAAATCCGCGTTGGACGACGCTCCCCGTCCTAGCAGTCACTGCGTATGCGATGCAGGGCGACAAGGAGCGGATCTTGAGCTGCGGCTTCGATGGCTACTTGTCAAAACCGATCAATCCAACGCTCCTTTTCCAAGAGATCGAACGTGTGCTATCAACCATTGGCGCAGAAGTCACGTCCGAAGACCGTGCCGGGGCGAAAGGTAGATAGGTTCGGATTGCGCCATCCGAGTCACAGAAAGCCCTTCCAAAATGGTGGATTGGCTCGGTTGCGCTGGAGTGTACCGGGTTCCGGTCGGACGGCGGTCACACAACATTTCCGCCCCATTTTGAGGGATCGAATTCTGTAGGAGTCGACACTGCTAAACTCCGCGTCCGGCGCGGGTTTGGGCCTTGGTGCCGGGAGGAAGGTTCGAACCCAGGGCACCGCCCCATCAGGCTAACTTAGGAATTGAGTTTCTCGCGCCTTCCGCTGCATGCTTGGCAACATGGATACCTCAGGAGAAGACTGGAAAGTTCTCGCATCCCTACTTCCTACACGCTGGCAGCAGGCGGCAGTTGTATCAACCCCGGTTGGTCGGAAATTCGGAAGCAATCCGCACAACCTACCCTTCCGTGCTGGCTACGTTGGGAGCCGAATCAGTTCAATTCTGAATGGCAGCACTAAACAATTCGGATGGTTGCAGGCCCCGCAACCAACGCAATCATGGTCCAACCCGGAGACATGGGTTACAGAATGTACCGGCTACATGGGTAACAACCTCGGGCCGAACGGGTTATCGAGCGGTTCGAGCACACGTGTATCAAGATCGAAGTAGCCCAAATCATAATCCATAAAGGTGACGAGCCAGATGTCGTCGCGAACTTCCTTGAAGCCGACCGCTTGGCCGGCACCTACCTAGGATAGTCGGCAGCCGTCAAACACCGCCGGTGACAGTCAAGGGCGACGCTCCTGGCGTTTCGGTACTCGGCCGGGTGGCTGCCGGTTCTCAGATGTACGGGTCCTGCAGATGTACAGGTCTGCCCCGGTGGTTCTTGCTACCGTTGGCGGCCCCCAACCTCCCGAACTCGAGCTATTGATACCAAAACTAGGCTCACGGCTTAGGGCTTGAACCCGTCCAAGGAATAGAGTATTCACCTGATGGCAAAGTGGGAGGCGGTAAATATTATTGAAGACCAGTGCTCAATTGTGAGTCTGAGCGTCCATCATTGACATCACCAGACAGGAGCGAAGTCCTATGGCTCGAATAGATACGGATCCTAATAGCACGCACGCCCAAGAGGAGTACAGTGAGAGCGCTGAACACACGAAGCTAGGATCCGTCTTGCTCCGTGAATTGGTCGCCCACTTGCGCGACAACCGAACCCAACTACGGGAAGAGTGGGCACGGCGCATCACCGAAGCACGTTTGTTGACGGCGATGACCAAGGAAGAAGTTTTCGCCGAGGCCACATCAGTCTACAACAATTATGTGGAGGCCTTGGAGACTGGCACCTTTGAAGCTCTGCAGGCCTATGCGCGCAACTTGTCCGAGCGCATTATTCCGCGCGGCGTAGAAACGCATGAAGTGGTTGGGATTGTGCTCCTGCTGCGTGACGTCCTTGCCCGCTCCCTGTTTGCCAAGTATCAAACGGACTTCACTAAGCTGAACCGCATTCTCGATGCCTACGAACCGGCTGCGAACCGCATCGCGAATACGGTTGCGGTCGGCTTCGTGCAAGAGCGAGAGCGCATCATCCGTGAGCAGCAGGAAGCCATTCGCGAACTCTCAACTCCGGTGCTACAGGTACGCGAGCGGCTGCTGATTTTGCCGATCATCGGCGTGATTGACGCCCAGCGCGCCCGCCAGCTGACGGAACAGTTGTTGCGCGGCATCCGTACTAACCGCGCCAAGGTAGTCGTGATCGACATCACCGGCGTTGCGGCGATGGACGCCACGGTTGCCAACCACCTTGTGCAAACGGTGGAAGCGTCGCGACTGCTGGGTGCCACGGTCATCGTGACCGGCCTTTCGCCCGAGATTGCCCAGACTATTGTGAACATCGGCGTTGATCTCGGGAAGATGAACACGGTCGGCGATCTCCAGGGCGGCATCGAGCAAGCTGAGCGCCTGCTGGGATACAAAGCCGTACCGCTTGCCGAAGCTTCGTAAATCAGCGCGGAGGTCGGTTGTGGAAGTCCCGATTCTCAAACAGGGAGATGTCTTGATTGCAACCGTGCAGGCGGCACTCACAGACGCCGATCTCCTTCACTTTCGCACCTCGTTGATCCAGCAAGTAGTGCGCTACCGGTCGCGGGGCGTCATTGTTGACGTCACTTCGCTGGACGTGATGGATTCGTTTGCCTCGCGTACCCTGCGTGAGATCGCGCAGATGATCCGGTTGCGCGGAGCGGAAACTGTGATCGTGGGAATTCAGCCGGAAGTCGCTTTTACTATGGTGCAATTGGGATTGAAGTTGGAGGACGTAGCTACCGCACTGGACCTGGAAGAAGGCTTAGCCCACTTGCAACAAAGGTCCGCGAGCACTGCGTGAGAGCTTTCAATTCGTGGAAAACGAAATCGAGGTTCCGATCAACTCGGACCAAGATATTGTGGCTGCCCGTCAGAAGGGCCGCTCGCTGGCGGTGGCGCTCGGTTTCTCCTCGGGAGACGCCACCCTCATTGCGACCGCGATTTCGGAGTTGGCGCGGAACATCATTACCTACGCCAAATCCGGTGAAATCCGGCTGACGGCAATTAACGGTTCAGCTCGGCAGGGCATTCGGCTGGTCGCCCATGATCAAGGGCCCGGCATCCCTGATGTCCAACAAGCCCTGCGCGATGGGTTTTCGACATCGGGGAGTCTGGGCCTGGGGTTGCCCGGCGTGATGCGGCTTGTGGATGAGTTTGAGGTTGTATCTGAAGAAAATCGCGGCACCACCGTGACGGCCAAGAAATGGAAACCCTAGCGCCATCAACGATCGAATGGGGCGTTGCCTCTCGCGCCCTACCGGGGCAACCCCGTTCCGGCGACTTAAACGTCGTGAAGTCGTTTCCTAATGGCGTCCTGGTAGCTGCCTTGGACGGAATCGGGCATGGGGAAGAGGCTGCGTCCGCTGCCATGATTGCCAGGGAGATTCTGGAGGCACACGTGGAGGAATCGGTGGTTGCGCTGGTTACTTGCTGCCACAAGGGACTCTACGCTACGCGCGGCGTCGCCATGAGCGTCGCCTCCTTCAACCTGTCCGAAGCGCGGATAACCTGGCTAGGCGTGGGAAATGTCCAGGGTGTCCTGCTTCGTCGCGGTCTTTCACGTTCTGTGACGGAGGAGTCGTTGTTGTTGCGCGCGGGTGTCGTTGGGGTTCAGTTACCTTCACTGCGAGTGTCGGTTCTCCCCGTCTCCACAGGGGATACGCTCATCTTCACCACCGACGGCATCAATACTGACTTTGATCGGAGGCTGGCCCGAAACCACCCGCCGCGGAAGGCTGCCGAAAGCATTCTGGCCCGGCACGGCAAGACAACCGACGATGCTCTCGTGCTGGTTGCACGATACTTGCGGGATCAGCCATGAACGCGAGCCAGAACATTCAACGAGATCCGGCACGCGATCTGGAGCGGGCGTACACCCGGGCTCTCAAGGATTATCTGTCGAGCGGCGGCGAAGGCGCCTTGCAAAGCGGCTACGAAGTCGGACGCACTGCCCTCGCCGATGGCTTGGGCGTACTCGAGATGGCGGCCATCCACCACGCTGCCCTGGCCCAGGTCTTGCAGCGCATCAGCGCTCCCGCGTCCCTTAAGCAGGACCTTAACCGAGCTCGAGAATTCTTCGGGGAGAGCCTTTCTCCTTACGAAATGGCTCATCGCGGATTCCGGGACGCCATTTCGTCTCTTCACCGACTGAATGAAACACTGGAACAGGAGATCCAGCGCATCGCCCACGCCGTCCACGACGAGGCTGGACAACTCCTGGTTGCTGCGCGCCTTGCCATGTCCGGCGTTGCTCACGACCTTACCCCCGCTCTCCAAGGTCGTCTGCAAGAAGTGGGTACGATTCTCGATCAAGTGGAAAAGCAGTTGCGCAGACTTTCCCATGAGCTCCGGCCCACGATTCTGGATGACCTGGGTTTGGTGCCAGCACTGCAATTCCTTACCGACGGTATCTCGAGAAGAGCGAACCTGCCGATCCGGATCCAGAACTCCCTGGAAGGCCGCTGTGCCCCGAACATTGAAACCGCGTTATATCGCATCATCCAAGAGGCTCTAACCAATGTCACGAAGCATGCACGCGCCAAGAACGTGGAAATTCAGCTCACTAACGTCGCAAAGCATCTACATTGCCTAGTTCATGACGATGGCGTGGGTTTTGACCCCCTCTCTGTCCTTTCTGGCAAGGAGCGACGTGGCCTGGGTCTCGTCGGAATCCGCGAACGCTTGAATGCAGTGGGAGGAACGCTGCAAATCGACTCCGTAGTCGGCCGAGGAACAGAATTGCTCCTCAAGATTCCAGTGGAGAAGTGAAATGCCGATTCGAGTAGTACTAGCTGATGATCACGCGCTTGTCCGCCAGGGTCTGAAAGCACTGCTGGAGCGAGAGGGCTTCCAAGTGGCCGGAGAGGCGTCCAACGGCCAGGAAGCGATCCGGTTGGTCCCCAGCGTCCGCCCTGACATTGCCATCCTTGACATCAGTATGCCGATCTTGAATGGGATTGACGCCGCTCACGAACTGCAAAAGTCTTCTCAAAGAACCAAAACCATCTTGTTGACACGCCACGACGAGGATCAGTACGTGACCGAGGCACTTCGGGCTGGAGTGAAGGGATACGTATTGAAAAGTCAAGCGGCTACTGACTTAGTCCATGCCATTCAGGAGGTTTGCCGCGGTGGATTTTATCTCAGCCCGAGTGTTTCCCGCACGGTCGTGGAGGCGTTGCTTTCAAAAGCGGAACTCCCGGCGGATCCCCTTACGTCGCGGGAGCGCCAGGTTCTTCAACTCGTTGGCGAAGGGAGGTCGACCAAAGAAGTTGCCGCACTTCTGGGAGTCAGTATAAAGACCGCAGAGTCTCATCGGAGTCGGCTGATGCGGAAACTCGATATTCATGAAACTGCCAGCTTAGTTCGCTACGCGATCCGGCGCGGTCTGCTCCAGGCATAGATACTCTCCTAGAGGGTTTCCCCTAGCGGTTTCTCAGTCCTTCCACTCAATCCAAATGAGATGGTTCACCGGCTTGTTTGTTTTTCCTGGCGGTCTATGCTGCAAACCTAGCAATCGGCTCCTGCCTTCGTGGAAGGTGACTTTCGAGGAAGAGGATGCACCGCGTGTGCGGAGGCGACCGATTTGCGTACGGTAGTGGAAACACTCTTTGCTTGTTCGATGTCACACGCACCGCGGTTCGCTACGGAATGAGCTCGAGAGGAAGACTTTGCAATGGCCACGGGTACCGGACGTGTTGAGAAGAGAATCCGCCTAGAAGTGCCAATGGAAATTTCCAGCTTGCAAAAGCTGGACCCTACAGACCCCGCTGAGAAGACGACCGCCGAAAACGTCAGCGCCCGTGGTGTCCGGGTCTTGACCAAACGCGCCTGGTCGCCGCAAGAACGGCTGCTGGTCACTTCTCCAATCGGCAACGAACGATTGGTGCCGGCTCGAGTGGTTTACTGCCAGCTGCTCGCAGAGGGGGTTTTCGGAGTGGGTTTGCAGTTCGAGAAAGGAGAGGCAACGACTTTAAGACAGTCCATCCAACCTGGCGGCAGCGGATCACGAGATGGCGGGAATGGGGCTTCGCGGCAGACGGGTAGACCTCTTTCAGATGATCCAACCAATTGCGGGGAGAGGTCCGTATGAGGAGAATTCTTGTTTCGGTCCTGACGGGAATCTTGCTGACCGAGGCTTCCCTCGGCCAAGGCGGCACGGCGTCTCAACTAACCATTCGTTCGAGTAACAGAAATCGGGCGCAGGCGACCGCTGCCACCAAATTAGAGGATGGGACCACGATCCACGTTTCGCTCATCAAGCCGGTTGATGCCCGCAAGAACAAGGCTGGCGACGAAGTGATGGCCAAGACTGAATGGGACGTGAGCTCGGAAGACGGGGTGGTAGTCTTGCCCGTCGGCTCGATGATCGTCGGTCACATTACGGGAGTATCAGTCCGTTCCAGGGAACACAAAGTGTCCGCGCTGGGGATTGTTTTCGATCGTGCGATTCTCATGGACGGCACTAACGTATCAATGCCACTTGCCATCCAGGCTATCAGTCGTGCGCAGGCGCGCGACGCGAGCGAGGTGGAGGATGCATTGGCCACCAGAGGGGAAAAGCGAGCACTGGCAATGCGAGCGATGGCAACTCCAGCCTCGATGGGCGGCATCATGCTCAGAGATGTATTGGCACGAATGAACGCTGCGGCCAATCCCGCAGACGCGACTCTACCTCTGACTTCGAGCAGCCAAGGCGTGCTGGGACTCCCGAACCTGTACTTTTCTGCTGAGGTCTCCGGCGCAACCAATGTATCCTTGGTCAGCTCCAAGAACACCAACGTTAGGTTGAACAGTGGAACCGAAATGATTTTGAGGCTAAACGCCCGGTAGGCACTGCTTAGTGTGTAATCGTGGCGGCCGGTAGCGGAGAAGGCTGCAAAGAAAGCGGTTGCCCCGCTTGAAAGGTGACCCAGCAAGTCCCGAGGAAAGGAAAGGCCGGCCTTCTTGGCAAGGAATGCTGCCAGGAACACGAGCACAAACAGGAATGCGATTCGGATGGCCCAACCGTAGAGTTTGATAATGGCCGAATGCTCCTCGTAGGCGCTAATAAGGCCAGCGAATTCCAGAATCGAGACCGGAATTCGGATCACTGCTGCGATCCAAAAGAGCGGATTGAACCAATCACGAATCGCATTCCGCTTGCGCTCCTCGTAGGCCCCAATAGCCATCTCCAACCGGCGCATGAGAGCTTCAAGTCTTTGGCGATGATAGTTCTCCGGGAAGATCATGAAGTCCGCCAGGAGGTCGTATTGAACCTTCCTGTCGGGCTTACCCATTTCACCACCTGAAACCGTCATGCCATGCCTGATACCCGCCATATCCATATCCCAGGCAACGGGCAAAACTAACTTGTTGAGCTGGTGTTCCACCGGTGTCATGGGTTTTCGCGTCGGCCCCATCGGCTGTTCTGAGGGAGGAACCAAGAGGCTCGCCCATCTATCACAGTCAATCGCTAGATCGCGAAATCGCCTGAGACGAGCGAGGATTCGGCGAGTCCGCCAATAACCCGGGCGGCGAAGAATCCACGGAATATGGAGTGTAGGCGGGAGCCTCTCCGGTGTTGCCATCGTAGCCACCCAACTGAAAGCCCCTTTTTCGTTCTTTGGAGGCAGTAGGATTTTCAAAGGTGCTGGGCTGTTCGTTGGACGCCGCCCTCGCGCAAATTGGCAACTCACTCTTAGCGGAGCACCCCAGATCCGCCGTCGGACATCAAACACACCTTGTGTTTGGACAGTTGAAGACTAGGCGGTGACCAGGTTATGGGCAACTAGGATTGTGCTTGCTTTGCGGCACAAGAAATTCCCTATTGTGTATTAAGGCAATAGATGCCACGGCCATGCGTGGACTGAAGTTGGTCTGCAGCGGTCGGATTAGGGAGTTCGGCGCTGTTAAATCCTGCTCCTTCGTCTCTGACCACAATGGAGACTTCCCCATCGGGCGTACATCGGCAAACGACGTAAACATGCTTGTCGGGGCCTTCATGATTGCCGTGAACGACAGCGTTTGCCAATGCTTCTCGCAAGGAGACTTCAACGTCGATTTCGCTCCCTTTCGCACATCGGCATCTCTTGATGAGCCGCATGAGCTTGTCCACGAAAGGTGAGATTGCGGTGATTACACTTCGAATGGACAACTCTACCCAGAGAACAGGGCCGCCAGAGTGCGAAATACCAGGCAAAGATTTCAAGGTGTGCCGTTCGTTCATTTCCCCCGACCTCCTTGCGGAAATGGAAGGCGATTAAAAACCAGTAGCCGGTTATCGATTCGTCTTTACCATTCCGTAAAAGACGGGTGCGTCAATCCGGCAGTTTCCTTCCTCATTCCATCGAGCTTTCTCTGCTGCTCAACCGTCAGGATTTTGTAAACGTCTGTCTGCAGACGGGCGTTGGCGACGATAAGCGACTCCTGGATCCGCGACTGTTTGGCCGCGAGGTCGCGTACCCGACGAACATCGAACTGTCCTTTTAGCGTGGCCGCTATCAAAGCCCGGCGATTGTCCGCAAGCCGTTCTGTCAGAGGCCGGACGCGGCCTCGTTCCTTTTCAATCTGCGCCTCGATAGCTGCGATCTGCACTGGCGTCAGCTCCAGGTCTTTGGCGATCACCTGCGACACGTCAGGCGAGGAGTCTGGGGCGGGCACGACCAGCGTGTCGCCCGAACTCTGCACCTGTGATTGCTGTTTCGTTTCTTTCTGGATTTTGTCGTCGAGGATCTGGTGCAGCGAGTCGAGAAATTGCAATCGGATCATGCCCAACTCTAACCGTTGTCCGCTGAGGTACTCGGCCTGTTCAGGACCGATCTGACCTTCGTGAGCGGCTCGCGCTATCTGCGCGAGTTCCTCGCAGGCTTTCAGCGAAACGACGGCCATTTGTTTTTCGTATTCCTTCATGAGGTCCCGCGGCGTCATCAGCCCTTGAGAATCGGTTCCGGGCGTCTCTGCCATGTTCGACGTCTCAGCCGGTGCAGTGGCTCTCAAGGTGCCGTTCGTGGGTGGTTGCTGACCATCTTGGGCAACGGCCGAAATAACCAGCGCGGCCGCAACGAAAACTCCTAGAATATGTCCGCGTTTCATTGTGAGATTGACCCCTCTTTCGCGATTGTTGAGAACATTGCCGACTCCGGCCATCGGCGGCGAGCGGCATCTCATTTGACTTAGCGTCTGACCTGCCGCTTCCAATCCAGTCAAAAGCAACCTGCATGCCAAACGAAAGCATGGATTAGCGGTTGTCATCTGCCTGAAACACAACGTGGTCGAGAAGATGCGGTTTTGCAATCCGTGTCGAACGTTGAAAGTGTTGACGCTCCCTGGCACGAAGTCGCATTGCTGAAAAATTGCGACTGTCCAGCAGCATGGGTCATCTGTTTTGTAGAGTCGCGGAGATCGCGCCGCGTGTGAAGTTTATGAGCCCAGAGCCGCAGCTCGCGCTGGCAACTGATGCTCAGCGCTACGGAGCGCTGTTTCGCATCACGGAAGCGCTCTCTGCTTGCAGGGAACCGGAAGAGCTGGCACGAGTCCTTGCCGGCGAGTTGCGCGAGCTCATCAGTTTCGATCATCTCGACGTGCTCATCTTTAAGGAAAATTCCAACGAAATCGAATGGCACGGGTGGGGAACGGAGCCGGTCGCCTTTCCTGATCTCCCGATCGAGGAGACATCAAGTTGGCATGTTTACAATACCCAGGAACCGTGCCACATCGCTGATTGGGACGCAGATGGCGCGTTCCCGCGGTTGAAACGGCTCCTGGAAGAGGGCGGTCTCAAGGTTGGTTCTGTCATTCGCGTGCCTTTGACCACCGCGCACAGGCGCTTAGGTACGCTGGGAATATGCAGCCAGAGCCGCAATGCGTACCGTCGGGAAGACGTCTGCTTCTTACAGCTACTTGCGCGTGGAGTTGCGCTGGCCATCGATGACGCCCTCAACCTGAGGAAATCCCAAGCCGCGCGATTGGAATTGGAACGCCAAAATGCCCGGCTCAAGCTACTCCTTGATCTGACGAACCGTATCACCTCCAACCTGGACCTAACCGAACTACTGCGGGCAATCTCGGGGAGTGTTCGGCAGGTCATGGAGTGCGATGTCGTGGCGATTAGCTTGGTAGATTTGGAGAGCGGCAATTTTCGAATTTACGCGGTTGATTTCCCCGAAAGTAAAGGGCTCTTGCATGAGGAAGCGGTCACATCTCACAGCGGAGCTACCAGGAGAGCTTTTGACACGCTCAAGCCGGTTATTGTGAACCAATTTGACCCGGCCGAGTTTGATGCCGAGGCCTCTCAGATCGTACTCGGTGAAGGACTCAAGACCCTCTGCCTCGCCCCTCTAGTCAATCGCGGACGGGCAATTGGTGTATTGGGTCTTGCACGGAAAAACGATAAGTTTTTCAGCGAGCACGATGCGGAGTTCCTCGCCGAGGTGGCAGGCCAAGTCGCAATCGCCATTGAAAATGCGCTCGCTTACCGCGAGATCTCGGAACTCAAAGACAAGCTTGCTCAAGAAAAGGTATATCTCGAAGACGAGATTCGCAGCGAGCTAAACTTCGAGCACATCATTGGAAGCAGTCCAGCCCTGAGGCGGGTCCTCGAATTGGTGGAGACGGTCGCCTCCAGCGATTCTACGGTTCTGCTGCTGGGCGATACGGGTACGGGAAAGGAATTGATCGCGCGCGCGATTCACGACCACAGCCGCCGTAAGGACCGCACGTTCGTCAAACTCAACTGCGCCGCCATTCCGACTGGTCTGCTCGAAAGCGAATTGTTCGGCCATGAGAAGGGGGCATTCACCGGCGCCATCACCCAAAAGATGGGACGATTGGAACTTGCCGACCAAGGGACACTATTTCTGGATGAAGTGGGCGACATCCCGATTGAAATCCAACCAAAGCTCTTGCGGGCTCTGCAGGAGCGGGAATTCGAGCGCTTGGGGAGCACTCACACGAAGAAGGTGAACGTACGGCTGGTGGCCGCAACCAACCGGGACTTGGAAAAGATGATAGGAGCACGCGAATTTCGCAGCGATCTCTACTACCGTCTGAACGTGTTCCCCATTCGCATCCCTCTGTTACGTGAGCGGCGAGAAGATATTCCCCAGTTGGTACGCTTCTTCGTCCAGAAGCTCGCAAGGAGAATGCAAAAACAGATTGAAACGATTCCGGCGGCCGTCATGAAAACCCTGACCGATTGGGACTGGCCGGGAAACATTCGGGAACTGGAGAATTTCGTCGAGCGCGCCGTAATCCTCACGCGCGGCAAGTCGCTCGAGGTGCCGATCACGGAATTGCACAAATCGAGAGTGGACTCACCCGGGGTGAATCACAACGGCACCCAAGACGAGATTTCCCGGATTGTGAGAGAAACGATCAGCGAAATTAGCAAGGGGACGACAAGATACGCGAGCCAGGACCATGACGAGAAGGAGCGGCAAGAGATCGTGCGCGTACTGCGCGACACAAAAGGTCGTGTTGGAGGCGCGGATGGCGCTGCTGAACGTATGGCAATCAATCGGACTACACTGATTTCCCGCATGAAAAAGTTTGGCATTGATGCCAAACATCTTGTCTGACCTCGAAACGCACGCTCTTGCGTTCATCGGAATCCCCCCAACGTAAGCCTCAAGCCTCGCACTGAAATCAACATCCAAGTCGCCCGGGAGGGATGGGCGGCCGTTGAGATTGACTTCGACAGTTTCGACACGACGGCACCCGCCTCTCGCGCCAGCCCTGAATTTCAAAGACTTGTAGCGGCTGCCTTTTGGCATGCGTATTGCGTATGTCCCTCGTAGAGGGAAAAGTGCGATGTTGAGGATTTCTGTCGTTGACAGCCGCACCCAGCGCCGCTTGGTTTTGGAAGGCAAGTTAATCGCGCCGTGGGAAGTGGAGCTAAGGACCGCATGGGGTGCAGCCAAGCAGGAGCTCAATAAGCGCGAGCTCGCGATTGATCTGGCGAATGTGACCTTTGTCAGCCAAGCGGGAGAGAGCCTTCTCCTACAGCTGATGAATGAGGGAGCAAAGTTCAGCGGCTGCGGCGTATTGGCAAAGCACCTTCTCCAACAACTCAGGCGCAGACGAAAAAAGATCGCAACTAGGCTCCCGCACGAAGAAAGCAATGGAGGTTATGAGCAATGAGTCAACAGCACGCCGATACCTTCCTGCCTGTTTCCCATCGTGGACGTTCTGATAAAAACAACAATGACCGCGCGCCCGGCGCAACGCTCGACAAGAAAACCAAAGCTACCTGGGTTCTGCGCATCGTTGTTTTGCTATGGTCTGTCGTTTCGATCGGGCTGATCCTGATTGCAATCGCTCTCGCTTTCCAACGAGCTCTCTTAGTAAATTTGCCGGAGTAGCTTTACCCATGCGACCAGCCTCAATGTTTGCGAGCTTGAGCGCCCTTATCTACACCCACCTGCAACTGTGGGCCTGTTGAAAGCGCCTTCGTCAGTCTCGTCAACTGCGCCACTCAGTTTTCCTGCCCAGCTTTGGATTCCATGGACTTACGAACCCAAAGTTTGGTACACGAATTGCCTTTCCTTACTGTGCGAAGAGAGATGTGCGAAGAGAAACGGCATGTTGAGGATCTCCGTCATTGACAGCCACACAGAGCGACGGTTGGTTCTTACAGGCAAGCTAGTCGCGCCCTGGGTCGCGGAGCTGAGGACCGCATGGAAGGCAGCCATTGGGGAGATCGAGGGCCGTGCCTTGGTGGTTGACCTCGGAAACGTAACCGTAATCAGCCAGGAGGGAGAGAACGCTCTTTCGGAATGTATGAGTGAGGGAGCAAAGTTTCGTCCCAGCGGCATGCTCGCCAGGCACGTTATGAAACAACTCGAACGGAAGAACCAGCAGGGATGACCACGGAGGTGAATATGCCGGAGACAAAGCACATCACTGGAGCAACGCAATACGCGACCAGCGCCGACTTCCACCGAATCTTCAACGAAGAGATGGAAGGCCTGTACCTGTTGTCGTTTCTGCTCACGGCGGACCATAAAAACGCGGAGCAGTGTTTTGTATCCGGAATAGAAGATTCAATAAAGGGGAATCCGGTTTTCAAGGAATGGGCGCGCTCGTGGGCTCGGCGGGTGATTATTCAGAACGCCATACGAGTCATCAACCCGCGGCTCATGGAGAAAAATACTGCTTCGATCCCCGACGGCGGGGGCAAAACGCAGGCAGCGGAGCGGGCAGAGATTGCCGCGGTTCTTGCACTCGAGCCGTTCGAGCGTTTTGTCTATATCATGTCGGTTCTTGAACGCTACTCCGATCACGATTGTTCGATTCTCTTGGGGTGCGCGCGCCTGGAGGTGACTGCGGCGCGAATTCGCTCGGTGCAACAACTCGGAAGTGTGGTGAGATTTCCCCTTATGCAGCAGTTAAATGTCGGCTCAGAGAAGCCGGAACTACAACTGGCTCCACGTTGAGCAGCTTGGCGTAAACCAAAACACTCTTTTAGGACAAGGATGGAAATGAACACAACGGTGAGGACTACCCTAAACTTTCGATACGGACGACTTGGCTTTCCGGCCATGGTGATATTGCTGCTCACGGCCACGGCCTGCAGCAGAGGCAATGTCCAAGCAGCAGCTCCACCGCCACCTCCCGTACGAGTCCGCGCAGATCTTGCTCCTTGAATCGGATTCCCGGTTGTTTGTGGCAAGGGAAGCGCCACGTCCTGACGCCCCGAAACAGGCTGTGAAATACCCACTGACTTTCGACGCCGCCGACTTCCCTGTCATCCAGCGAGTCCTAGCAAGTCAAAGCGGTCTCGTCGTCTCAGACACCAAGCAGGAACAGGGATGGCACGCTCCTAGGGGCTCCGGTCAATTGCGCTCCTGGCTTTGCGTTCCGTTAGTTGCCTCCCGCCAGACGCTAGGGCTGCTTTCCTTGGGAAACCCTGTTCCCGACAGCTTTACTCTGGAACATCTACGGCTGGCAAAATTGGTCGCAATTCCAGCCGCCGCGGCCATTCAGAATGCCCGTCTTTATGAGTGCGCGAAAATCTACGGTCCGGAACTTGAGAAACGTACCTCGGATCTCCAGAAGGCCGAGAGCGCACTCCAACGGTTCCAGAGCCGCCGACCTTCCTGAGCGTGTTCTTAGGGTAGGACCGTACTCCGGACACCCGAGTCCCGTAGCAGCCTGAATTAGAAACAGGTGTTTGAGACTTCGAATCTCTCCGCTGGCACCAGATTTCTCTGATCGACAATTTTGGTGCGACGGTCTGCAGTCATTCGCACATTGCTTTACGCTCTGACGAGTTTCCATGTCCAACTGTCGTGCGGCCGACGATGTTAGCTTCCGGTTGGCCGACAATCATGGAGTTAAGCAACGTATCGCCAATCGACTCACGCTGACACGCCACCATGCGGCATCTCTAGTTGCTCGAAGAGGCCAATCTGGCATAACATT
>Ga0137409_10003054_pt1 | contig 17767 bp, 15 predicted proteins | sample CZODoug1_16funga_FD_122059 | JGI IMG/M metagenome (GOLD analysis project Ga0137409, IMG submission 122059) | Vadose zone soil fungal communities from Angelo Coast Range Reserve, California, USA - CZODoug1_16fungal (Hybrid Assembly) | ecosystem: Environmental > Terrestrial > Soil > Vadose zone... | reverse complement strand
CCGCTCTGGCTGGCAGCCGAAACATTGGTGGTTGCGGTGTTGTCCGCCGAAGGATTGCTGCCGCTCGACGAGCTGGCATTCCCGGCACGGTTCTGGTTACATCCCACCGCCAGGGCAAGGGCCAGCGTGAGTAGAAGCGCAAGATTGGTTCGCATAGGGATCTTCTCCATCTCCGCCTGTTGCGGATGAATTGTCCAATCGATATGCGATGGCCCGCGACAGCCTGAGATGTCGGCTGGTGGGACGCCATCGGACGCCCTCTGAGCCTCACGTGCCACTCCGGTCTGCCACTCTCAAGCTGATAAAATCAGACGCGGAGGGATGTGTGAGCGGTTGAAACAGGCAGTCTTGAAAACTGCTGTACCTGAAAGGGTACCGGGGGTTCGAATCCCTCTCCCTCCGCCATCTTCACCCCATTAGTCATAACACCTTAATTTCAGCCGATCGGGCTTTACGGGGTTCTAGCCCAACAGATTCTCGATCTTGAACGCGACGTCAGGGAATGCGAGAGGGGAAATGAACTCTCCGCGTCGAAGTGTGAGCTGCGTCCGGTAGTTTTTCTCAGCGGGACCTCGGCACACCAGGAGCAGGTCTTCTTGCAGATTCTCGATCCAGACTTCCGAAATGCCGCTCACGGCATAGATCGGCAGTTTGACCTTCGTGTCGTAGCGGAGAGTGGTGTCCGATACTTCCAGGACGAGGAGCGTGTCTTCAGGCGTGTGAAGCTTTGAGGCGTAATAATCCTCGCGCCATTTGAGTACAACGATGTCCGGCTGCGGCTCGTTATATTTATTCAGACGCAGCGGATTCTGAACACTGATGAGGACCTTGCCCCTTAAAGCGGACGTCAAGAGATCATTCGCCCGATCGACGCAGACCATATGCCGGTGACCGATCGGGCTCATCTCGAGGATCTCTCCTTCGATGAGCTCCACGCGATCATCCTCGGTGAAGATGCCGGCATCGGCCATTCGATAATACTCATCCACTGTGAAGAGCTTCTTCGTAACGTCCGTGCGCATGTTTCCTCTTTGTTTAGATCATAGCCTACCACGCGTCCGGCTCTGCAACTGCGTAGCCGCCACGTTTGCTAAGAATGCCTTAGTAAAAGGCCTGATTTCATGAAAAGTGTTCGCGACAACCGTGAAAACAGCGATCGCGTTTTCCGCGACAAAAGCGAGGAAATCTTTGCCGACGGTACCACCGATTCGTGGAACAAGGACTCGCTTACTGCAAATTCGAAATTTTGGAAATTTGAGTGGTCGCCGATACCGCTTCTTGATACGGAAGCTGAAGACATCCAGCGGGCAACAGGTTGTGATCCAGGACATGAGTACTGTCCGTATTACCGAAGCAGAACTTGCCCGAGACGTCCATTCCGTACTGGAGAAGGTCCAACAAGGCGTTGAGGTAATCGTCGAGCAAAACCATCGGCCTGTCGCGGTGATCAAAGCGTCGAAGTCCGTGGGCCGCTTGATCTCGGTTTCCCAAGCCTGCCAAACACATCTTTAATCACTTCATTTCGTAGAACGGTGCACGACCAAGCTGAGTCACAGCGGCCGACTCTGTCGTGCCGGAGAGTCGATTCAAAGATAGCCGTTCAAGCCGGGACTCGGATATGCTATCCGGCATCTCCAAAATAGAGGTGTGGCCATGAAGAACGCAGGACGTATAGCGGCATTGGCGTTGTTGGTGGCAGCCGCGTATGCACTCCAAACCCGTGCTCAAGAGACGCAACGCACAACGCGACCATCTGATCAGGAAGAGCAACAAACCGCTGGAACGATGCGGCCCGTCATTCGAGGCACGCACGCTGCGGTCTCTTCCATGAAACCGGAAGCCACGCGCGCCGCTGAAAACATCCTGCGCGCCGGAGGGAACGCCTTTGACGCGGCAGTTGCCGGCCAAGCGGTCTTAGGGCTCGTCGATCCGGCCGCGAACGGTATCGGCAGCGATGCCGAGATCCTCATCTACGATGCCAAAACCAGGCAACCGTATTCCATCAATGCCGAAGCACCAGCCCCGAAACTCGCAACAATCGAGTGGTACAACAAGAACAACGGCGGCAAGATTCCCACCAACGATGGCCTTCTTTCGGGGTCGATCCCCGGCACCGTCGACGCATGGTACATTCTGCTCGACCGCTGGGGTACGATGAGCTTCGAAAAGGTTCTCGAGCAAGCCATCGAAATCGCTGAAAACGGGTTCCCGCTTCCCGCCAATCTCGCGCGCAACCTCGCCTCCAGCAAGCTCGCGAAGTATCCGACCAGCATGAAGGTTTATCAATCTAAGCGCTATACGGAAGGCGAACTCTTCAAGAATTCCGATCTCGCTCGAACGTTGCGCAAACTGGTCGAAGCGGAAAAGCAGAATGCGAGCAAAGGACGTCATGCGGCGTTGAAGGCGGCCAGGGACCGTTTCTACAAAGGCGACATTGCACGAACCATGGCCAGGTTTTCTGAACAAAACGGCGGATTGTTCAGATACGAGGATTTCGCTAACTACACCGCCAAAGTGGAGACGCCGGTCTCGACGGACTATCGCGGGTATCGTGTCTATAAAAACAAGTCGAACACTCAGGGTCCTGCCGAATTAATTCTTCTAAACATCCTCGAAGGCTACGATCTCAAGGCGATGGGACACAACAGCGCCGAATACATTCATACCAGCGCCGAGGCGCTGAAGCTTGCATTTGCCGATCGGGAGAAGTTCCTTGGCGACATCGACTTCATCAACATCCCCTTCGAGGGACTGCTCTCAAAAGAATATGCGGCGGACCGGAGAAAATTGATCGATCCGAATCACGCATCATTGGAAATGCGTCCCGGGAATCCGCAGAAATTCGTGAAGGGGTCCCAAGCGGCGTTGTTCCAGGACCCGGTCGTCAACCTCGACGGCAACGCCAGTCACGACGGCGATACGAGCTATATCGCCATCATCGACGACAATCGCAACATGATCGGTTTCATGCCCAGCCTTCACAGCGGCTGGGGAACGGGCGTCGTGATGGCCGACTTGGGATTTATCTTCAATTGCCGAGGCGATTATTACTCCCTGGTTCCGGGGGAAGCAAACGCCCTGGTCCCAGGCAAGCGTCCACGCAGCACACTGGCAACGACGCTGATCATGAAGGATGGCCAGCCTTACGGGGTGATGGGGAGTCCCGGCGCTGACGATCAGCTCATGCGCACAGTTCAAACGCTTCTCAATATGGTCGACTTTGGGATGAACATCCAGCAGGCGATCGAAGCCCCTCGCTGGTCGACACGCAGTTTCCCGGCGTCGCCGTTCCCGCACACGATGTATCCCGGTGACCTGGCCGTCGAGTCACGTATTGGCGAGAAAGTGCAGCAAGCGCTGATCGCCAGGGGGCATAAGCTGCGAGTGAATGGTCCCTGGTCGATGAGCGAAATGGCAGTGATCGTCATCGATCCGAAAACCGGCGTGCTTCATGCCGGCGCCGATCCGCGAAATGATGCGTATGCCTGGGCCTGGTGAGTAGAGCCAACGGAATTCGCTTTGATGGGGAAGTCAGGTACCAACGGTAGAGGGAGCGCGGTTCCTGACACTGCTCCGCCTCCGCCAGTCACGCTGGTGCTGAACTGCACCTCCCGTCTCAACAGGTAAGGCCCGTCCTCGCTATTTGCCGACGAGGTGCGAAAAGTCTCTTTCGTTTGCGCAGATCGCTTCGATCAGTTCCTCATCTGGAAGAAGATCCAACCCGGCGAGTTTGACGGTCCAAGGTCTGGAGTACGCCTTCGGGTCGTTAATGGTGACTTCCAGATCGATGTGCCCGAAGTTGCGGCGCGTGTAGCGTTCGGTGATGTGCGTCGTTTCGGTTTGGGGGTGCCCATTCATGTCGAGCCAGCCTTGATCATTAAAGGTGTTGGTCTCGACGACCAGGGTATCGCCCTCCCACTTGCCAACCGAGTAACCGTGGTAGGACGGTACGTCGGGTTCGGGGAGAGGACGACCATCCATGAGGATCTGGCGGTATTGGTTATATGCCTCGAAGAGAATCGCAATGACTTGAGGAGTCTGGATAATCTTGCGGGGCGTGGCAACCGTATCGAAATCCGTCACGCCGTGCCCGAGGCAACGCTCGGACGGATGCCCCTTCTGCAGGTTCGCCTTGCGCTGCTCGTAAAGCGCTTTTGCCCAGGGCAACATGGGAATCTCAACTCCGTCCGCACCCAGGTCCTGAAAATATTTGTTGCCGTTTCTGATCGTCCAGAAGCCCGACAGGTCCGGCTTGCCATCCGGAGTCTTCGGCACCGGAGCCGAGAGGTCCGGTTTTCCGTCGGGCGTCCGCGGAATCCCAGGTGTGGGGTAATGCAGCCACTGCGCGGCGAGCGGGGTCGTCAGCACAGCGAAGATTATCGCGAACATGACAGGTTTCATACGGTACCTCCTGCGGCCAGAATTGCTCTTAATTTCGCGTCGTTCGAACGGATTGTTGGTAGCGATACTAGCACCAAGGGGAATAGCTGCAAAGAGGGACAAAAAATCAAAAAAATGGTTTTCCAGGTCTGCTTCTCTACTATAAAGTTTGTTCGCGAATTACTCGGCATTGGAGATTGTTTCAATGAGATGGTTGGGTGGTAACAGACTTCGCGCCGGCTATGCCTGTATCGCGGTCGCGGCCGCCGTGTTGCTCATTCCGTTATCTCTTAAACCTGCCGATAGTCTTCCTGCCCAAATCCCGGATGCCGCCTTCTGGCGGATGGTGACCGGATTCTCCGAAGAAGCCGGCCCCTTTCGATTCCAATACATGTCCAATGAACGCGAATTTGCTGCACTCATTCCTGACTTGAAAAAATCGACAAAGGCCGGAGGAGTTTATCTGGGTGTTGGGCCGGAGCAGAATTTTAGTTATATCGCCGCGCTTCGGCCGCGAATAGCCTTCATCTTTGATATCCGGCGCGAAAACATGCTGGAGCACCTCATCTACAAGGCAGTCTTTGAAATGTCAGCCAATCGCGCTGAGTTCATTTCGCGATTGTTTTCACGAGGGACGCCTGCCGGTTTGAGCGATAAGTCGACTGTCAGGGAATTGTTCGAGGCATTTGGCCGAGTCCCGAGAGACGCTCAGTTGTTCACTCAAAATCTGCAAGCGATGAAGGACCACCTGATGAAGGACCGGCGGTTCTTGCTCACGCGGCAGGATCAATTGGAGATCGATGCTCTCTACCGGACCTTCTTTGAAGCAGGCCCAGGCATTCCATATCCAGGTGGGAATTTCGGTGCATTCTACGGCGGGAGCTATGCGGACTTAATGACGGCAACCGACGATGACGGACAGCCCAGAAGCTATCTCGCCAGCGAAGACAATTTCCAGTTTTTGCGTGAGATGCACAGACAGAATCTCGTTGTGCCGTTGGTCGGAGATTTCGCGGGAACAAGAGCTATTAGAGCTGCCGCAGATTATCTCAAAGAACACCAGGCCACAGTGGCAACGTTTTATACATCAAACGTCGAACAATACCTGTTTCAGCAGGGAAACGACTGGCAGCGGTTTTACACGAATCTCGCATCTCTGCCTGTAGATGCATCCAGCACATTGATTCGCAGTTCTCACTTTGCGCCGGCCGGAACAAGACTACGGCGCGTTCCAGGCAATTACGTGATGTTACGTTCTTCGATCGCCGATCTCGTCAAAGCCTTTAAGGAAGGACGTATTCAGAATTACTACAACGCCATTCAGATGTCCCACGAGTAGAGGATCGAGAAGATTGCATTTGTTCGAAGATGTATCAGGCCGCCATTCCTCGACCTCAGGAGGTCTGAAGGTCGAAAGCAATTCGCTTTTCCGCGTCGATTCTCAGGAAAAGCAGCGCCCCCGCGACCGACAAGACTCCGATCGTAAGGAACGGCATGTGCCAACCGAACATCTCCACGAAATAGGCAACCAATGCCGAGGCGAGAGCGCCACCGAGATTCCCGCAAGTATTCATCACCGCTGAAACCGAGCCCGCGAACTCACCGCCTATATCCATGGTGAGCGCCCAGGAAACCCCCACGGTAACCTCCAATCCAAACATCACAAGTCCGGAAAAGAGAACGCTGGTCACCGCATTCGGGCTCTGGTATGCAGGCCACACGCAAGCGGCGGCCAGGAGGAAACCGCATATGGCAACGGTCCGCCTGGACCTGGTAATTTGACCGGAGCGCTTCAGCCAGATGTCGGATATCCATCCGCCGAGCAGATCACCCGCCGTGCCTGCAATCAGTGGAACACTCGCATAAAGCCCCATTGCCTCCAGACTGAGTCCACGCGCGGCATTCAGGTATTTCGGAAACCAGCTCAAATAGAAATCGATGCTGTAGGCGTAGCAGAAGTACATTGCCGAGATCGTCCACATCTGCGGCGAAGACAGGATCGCCTTCCAGGGGACGCCTCTGCCGGCGACTCGGCTCGGAGAAGCTGGCGAACCGCCAAGAAGTTCACGCTCGGCCGCGTTTACGGATTTGTGCTCCGCTGGAGTGTCGCGGTAATACCAATGCCAGACCGCGGCCCACGTCAATCCCAAAAGGCCAAAGAGAATGAACGGCGTTCTCCAGCCATAGCGAAGAAGCAGGAACACGACGAGTGGCGGGGTGAGTGCTGCGCCGAGTCGTGAACCAGCGTGGGTCAAGCCCTGCACGAATCCCCTTTCAGCCGGCAACACCCAGCGGGACAGCGATCGTGTAGCAATGGGAAAAGCGCCGGCTTCGCCGATCCCGAAGAGGAAACGGATCACCACCATAGAGACGGCACTCCACGCCTGCGTTGTCAGAGAGGTGAACACCGACCACCAGAACACGATCGCCGACATGGTCCGGCGCGGACCGAAGCGGTCCCCCAGCCAGCCGCCAGGAATTTGGAAGATAGCGTATGCCCAACGGAAGGAACTGATAATCCAACCCATCGTAATGAGAGAAAAACCGAATTCCTTTTGGATCGAAGGCACGGCCGCCGACATCACCACGCGGTCCATGTAAGTGATCATGTAGGCTGCGACTGTCAATCCCAGGACCATACGCCGTACGTTGGTTGGAGGCTGACCGGTCTCTGCCGCCTTTGCGGCGCCATTCAAGACTTCTTCTTTCGGATAGATCATATGGAGATAGATAAGTACAACACTTGACAGGCCAATTTGTCCCTGTTAACGTCACAGCATTCTATCATCTATCATCAATTGACATGTAAGAGTCCATGCAGAAACACGGGAATTTCACAAACTTTGCAAGGGAGATCAAACATGAAACTCACGGTCGCCAGGAACCGAATTTTCGTTTTTGGAGTCGCCTTACTCTTGACGAGTACATTCCTTTGCGCACAGCAGTCGACCGGCTCGCTGACCGGCATCATCGAGGACTCGCAGGGCGCCATCATTCCGGGCGCGATGATTACCTTAATTAATGAGCAGCAGGGATCGGTTGCCCGAACTGCCACAGCGAATGAGGACGGACGTTTTGTGTTCACTCCCCTGCAACCCGCCACGTACACGCTGGTCGTGGAAATGCCGGGATTCAAGAAATATCAAAAACAAGGAATTACATTGTACGCGCAGGATCGGATCGGGCTTCCGCCGATTGTTCTGGAGATCGGCTCGGCCGGTGAAGCCGTCACCGTGGAGGCCAGCGTGGATCAGTTGCAGACGATAAGCGCGGAGCGTTCCGGCGTTCTCACGGGCAGCCAGATGGTGGATCTCGCCTCCAACACCCGGAACTTCTCAGATCTGTTGAAAACCGTAGCGGGATTCAACGCGGATACGCAAAACGCCAACGGGTTGCGCACGGATCAGAACGCGATCGCGGTGGACGGCACGTCGGTGATGGACGTCGGCAACAACAGCGCCGGCGGCTGGCGCATGAACTCCGACATCATTGCCGAATTCAAAGTCTTAACCAATGGCCAGCAGGCCGAATTCGGAAGAGCGTCCGGCGCCAATATTACGGTTGTGACCAAGAGCGGCGCCAAAGACTTCCACGGAGTCGGCTACGAGTTCTACCGCAACGAGTGGATGAACGCCAATACGTTCACCAACAACTACCTCGGCCTGGCGCGCCCACGCAATCGTAACAGCACGTTCGGTTTCAATATCGGGGGGCCGGTCTACATTCCCGGCAAGTTCAACTCCAGCAAGGAGAAGCTGTTCTTTTTCACCAACTGGGAATTCCAGCGTCCGCGCATTTTCGACAACCTGGTGAGGCTGACGGTTCCAACTTTGGACGAGCGCAAGGGCGATTTCTCGAAATCGGCCTCTAACGGCCGGCCGGTGACTGTCCGGGACCCGGTGACGAACGCTCCGTTTCCCGGCAATCAGATTCCCCAGAGCCGCTGGAACCAGTACGGGCTGCAATTGATGAACGCCTATCCGGCGCCAAACCTCCTGGGCGTGGATCCCGGTTACAATTACCAATACCAGTTCTCCGGTTCGGACCGGCGCAACGACGAAACGGTGCGCATCGACTACAACATCTCCGATCGCTTCAAGTTCTTCTTCCGCTGGTTGCATAACCGGCGCGATGTGCTCCAGTCCGGTGGCCTGAATACCAACAACACGGTGGGCATCGGAGCCTTTCACGCAGCGCAAGGCGCCATATCGGGAGCCGGTAACCTGACGATCATCATCACTCCCACGCTGACCAACGACTTCAACTACGGCAACACGCGCAACTGGCTGCCCAACGAGCCCGACCCAAAGAGCGGCTATCTGCGAGCCAACGCGAACGTCAACCTGCCGCTGCTTTTTGCCGACGCTGACAAACTCGCCAGGCTCATCCCCAACATGAGCTTCGGAAGCGAGGTGCCGAACGCACCCACGATCTTCATCAGCGGCATGCCGTACGATAACGAGAACCCAACCCAGAACATCACGGACAATATCGCCAAGGTATTTCCCAACCACACGGTGAAGGCCGGGATCTTCATCGAGACCAGCACCAAGCGGCAGACGGCGACTATCGTGAACAACGGTCGCCTCAACTTCAGCACCGATTCCGCCAACGCCGGCGATACAGGTTGGGACTTCTCAAACATGTTGCTCGGGAATTACCAGGCCTTCGACCAGTCCAACACCTACCGCAAGGGCCTTTACGCCTACCAAAGCTATGAATGGTATGTGCAGGACAACTGGAAGGTCCGGCGGAATCTGACTCTGGACTATGGGATGCGCTTTTCGCTCCTCAAACCCTGGTACGAGAAGCAGGATCAGATCTCCAGCTTCGTGCCCGCGGCGTTTGATCCCAAACAGCAAGTGGCGCTATACCGTCCCACGCTCGTCAACGGCGCTCGGCTGGCGCTCAATCCACTTACCGGCCAGACTGGCCCGGCAGCTCTGATCGGCGCTATCGTGCCCGGGTCCGGCAATTTCTCCAATGGAATGGTCACTCCCGCGAACAGCGGCTCGTTCGGCCTCACGCGCGGCCTGGTCCAGGATCGTGGTGTGCACTACGGTCCACGGTTCGGACTGGCCTGGATGCCATCGGGTTCCGCGGGCAACACCGTGGTCCGCATGGGCGGTGGCATCTTCTACGAACGCATTCAGGGCAACATGATCTTCAACCAGATCAACTTCCCGCCGGGATTGCTGACGCCCAAGATTTATTACGGGAACCTCAACGACATCGCCAGCTCATCCGGCACCCTTTTCCCGCTCGCTGCCGCGGGGCTCTCTGCCGAGGGCAAGCTGCCCACCATCTACAACTTCAACTTGACCGTACAGCGGCAGTTGCCCGGCAGCATGCTGCTCGATGTGGGATACGTCGGTACGCAGACCCGTCACGGGTTGGCGCGCCGGCCGTTCAACGAGCCTGGCTTCGGCGCCGCGTGGCTGCCGCAGAACCAGGATCCGACTCGCCCCGTTACAGCCGGCACCGTTTTGGGCGATAACGCTTTGCCTGTCGATTTGTACCGGCCGTATCCGGGTTACGTGGGAGTCGGAGTCGCCGTCGGACAGTCGGGTCTCGGCGCGGGAGGTTTCCTCTCCACGTACGGCTCCAGCGCCAACTACAATGCCCTTCAGGTGGGGCTCAACCGGCGTGTCGCACGCAGCCTTATGTTCGGCCTGAACTATACCTGGTCCAAGGCCATGGGCACGGACACGGATTACCAGTTCGTGGCCAACCCGCTTGATCACCGCAAGGCCGACTATGGCCTGCTGACCTTGGACCGCACACAGGACCTGGTGTTCAACTACAGCTACAATCTGCCTGACGTTTCGAAGAAACTCGCTGCCCTCGACAACCCGGCCGCCAGGTTGTTCCTGGATCATTGGCAGGTGACCGGCATAACCAGCTTTATGTCCGGTGCGCCAATTGCCGTGGGCAGCACCGCAGCAAACCAGGCGTCCGCCATTGGAAGCTATGCCGTGCAGGGTGTCAGCGGGGCCACGCTGAACCGGCGCATTACCGGGAACGAAGGCTGGGCGCCCCGGCCAGTGCTGAGTTGCAACCCCAACCTGGCCAGCGGGGACCGGACACTGTCCGCCGCGATCAACACGTCCTGCTTCCACCCCGCAGCCGTTGGGAGCACCGGGATGGATTCGGTCATCCGCCCGATTCGCGGACCTGGGATCGAGAACTGGGACATGTCGATCTTCAAAAATGTTCCTTTCGGCGAGGGCGAAGGGCGCTACCTTCAACTCCGGTTCGAGTTCTACAATGTCTGGAATCACACCCAGTGGAGTTTCCTCAATGTGACGCCGACATTCGATGCCGCAGGCAACATTACCAATCTCGCCGGCACTGCGGGCGGCGGCCGTTTCGGCTTCGGCGCTCTCAACACGGTCCGCACCGCTGCCGGGGCAGGCGGGCCAAGACAGATCCAACTGGCAGTCAAGTTCTACTTCTAATATAGAGACCCTAAGGAGGGACGGGCATGTATCTACGGAAACTGGCAATCGTGCTAAGCCTTGCTGCCGTATTTCCGGCGGCGCAATGGCTGATGGCTCAGGGCCGCGGCGGGCAAGCGGCAGAACCGGCGCGCCAGCCCGGGCGTGGCGGCATCGACGCAGCGGGATCTGTTGTACGCCGCGGTTCCGGGGCGGGTCGATGACATTGGCTTCGGCGGCATCGGACTGGTTGTGTTCGACGCCGCGCGGAATTTCCGTTTCGTCAAACGCATCCCGACCTGGGAGTATCCGGCCGCGCAGTCTCCGGAAAACGTTAAAGGCGTGGCCGTGAGCGCGTCGCTGGGAATGATCTATGTGAGCACCATCAAACGGCTGGCGGCCTGGGACCTGCTGACGGAAAAGAAAGTCTGGGAACAAACCTACGACGGAGAGTGCTGCGACCGGATGGCGCTGTCTCCGGATGGCAGGACGATGTACGTGCCGTCTTTTGAAGGCATGCATTGGTACGTGGTGGATGCCAGGACCGGCGATCTGATCAAGAAGTTGCCGGTGCCGGCGAGTGCGGGCGCGCACAACACCATATGGAGTCTGGATGGGTCCAGGGTGTTTATGGCGGGTCTACGGTCCAACACCATGTCGATTGGGGACCCCAGGACGAATACGGTCGTGAAGACGGTGGGTCCGTTTTCAGCCTCCGTGCGGCCGTTTACAGTGAACGGGGCCGGAACGCTGATCTATGCGAATGTTAACGACCTGCTGGGATTCCAGATTGGCGACGCAAACACTGGAAAGGTGATTCATACCGTGCAGGTGCAGGGATACGGATGGTCGCGGGAACGGCTGACGGGGCATGGCTGCCCCAGCCACGGAATCGCTTTATCTCCGGATGAGAAAGAAGTCTGGGTGACGGACGGATCCAACAGCTCCGTGCACGTGTTCGACAATACGGTGATGCCACCCAGGCAGGTTCGCAGCATCAAGCTGCGCGACGAACCCTTCTGGCTGACTTGGAGCGCCAATGGGAAGTGGTTGTATGCGTCCAGCGGTGACATCATCGACACTTCGACCAGGCAGGTGATTGCCGGCTTGAAGGATGAGTTGGGACGGGACGTACAAGGGGAAAAAGCAGTCGAAGTCATCTTTCAGCAAGGCAAGCTGGTGAAAGCCGTCGACCAGTTTGGCATCGGTCAGGTGATGCCTTCGTCCACCACGCTCGGAAGATGATGAAGAAGACTTTTTTGTGCAAAGCCGAACAAATCCGTTTCTCTCCTTCTGTCGAATGGATCAGGAGGAAGTGTGCCTCACAAGAATCGGCAGGATTTTCCGATCGGGATGGAGAAGGTTTATCGACGTCTGGAAAGTTGGAGAAGGAGGCGTCATGGGCGGTCGCCGATCCCGCAGCCGTTGTGGGTAGCAGCGGCAACTGTGGCGCAGCACAGATCGTCAAAGCCTGCTTGAGGATGCTAATAGGCCCTTGTCCGACTTACCAGGAGTTGAGGCTTGGATTCGTAAATACTTCGGCGTTTCTCGTTAGTGATAGTTGGGCGCCCGAGCCGCTGAATCGCAGCGTCTCAATCCTCTCTGCGCCGAGCGCATCGGCCGCTGCTTTGAGCGTGTCAGGTTGCTGCGCGGATTGTGCGATAGTAAGCGCCGGCGCGACGGCGCCCGCGAGAATGGCGAAGCTTCGCATTCTCAAAACCCTCGGTTAATTTGTCCCCCTCGATCATGTTCGACTAGCGAGCAGGCTCGAACAACTCGATCGGATTGCCGTCGGGATCTTCCAACTGGATTTGTTTGCCGCCAGGGCCTACTTCAATCTGATTGCGAAAATGAAGCCCAGCCTTCTTCAGCGCTTCAATCCGCGCAGGAAGGTCGGCAACCTGGAGGATCACCCGGTTCCAGCCGCCGGGCTCCTGCTTGCGACCATCTGGCATTGGCCGGGAACCCGAAGCCCCGGGACCGCTAAGAATCAGTTTGAAATTCCCAATTGAGACTTGGGCGAACGCTGGCAGATTCTTTTGATCCAGCTTAAAACCGAGTTGTTGGATATAGAAGGCAACCGAACGACTAACGTCCTTGACTTGATACCGGACGCCCCACAATCCCAGGACGAAGCTTTGGGGTTCTTTTTCAGATGAGTCTTGGGTGCCTGCGGATGTTTCCTTTCCCAGTTGATTCATAGGACCTCCCATGGTGACGTGACGATCTACTCTTCCATGCTTGACCATTCAATCTCCGCGCCTGAATCCGTTCGGAGTATCGATGCTCGAGCTTCCATATCCATTGTCCAGTAGCGAATCACCTTCCGTATTGGAAAAAATTGACCTGGCCGGGCAGCGGCACATGGTTATCCCTCAAGCGGCCATCCGGCTGATTGTGACGAAGGTACTCTGTGGGACTTAAGCCTGAGAATTCCTCGAAGTCATTGATCAAGTGCGACTGATCGAAATATCCGCAGGTCAATGCTAACTGTGCCCAATCGATCCCACAGCCCACTCGCATCCGTTGCGTGCGATCAATCTGAAGTGTCTCGGTGTGGGCCGCCAGTGTCCGTGCCCGCTGAAATCGCAGTAGCCGGCAGAAGAGCTTCGGCGTGACGCCAACCTGAGTTCTGTGGCGCTGAAGTGGGACACATTGAACTGAGAGTCAGTGGTTCATACGTCGTGCTACTAAACCCCTTTTCCGAGATAATCCGGGAGCAACTCATGTTCACTCGTAACGTTGCCCTCGACGGTTAGCCGATACGCTCGGGCTGACAGCCTCGAACTGACGACGCGATGGAGATTGTCGTTGACAAAATGAAGAGCCACTCCATCATCGCAGGCAATCCCAGGACTGATTTGCCCAGAACCAACGAACTGTTGATATGAGGAACGGCGCTGGCTTTCGGAGTCGTAATGTGGGCAGTTAGATCCCTTGAGCAATCCGAGGCACTGCAATGGTGCTAAAGTACCAGGAATTGAATCCGTCAGGCCGTCTTCAAACCAACAAATGGACCCGGCGCTGGTTCCGGTCATTACGATTCCTTGCTCCCATGCTTCTCGCATGATTCGATCAAGCGTCCAGTCCCGCCACAACGTGAGAAGGTTGCGCGTATTTCCTCCCCCGACATAGATCACATCCTTTGACAAGACATAATCGCGCCAATCGCCAGTCGGACCGTCATACACAGAAAGGTGGGATGGCTCACAATCCAGTGTCTGAAAAGCTTGATAGAACCGCGCGATGTAATCGGCGGAATCACCACTCGCAGTCGGAACGAAACAGACGCGCGGGCTTGCTTTGCCTGCTTGCTTGAGAATGTAACGATCAAGGAGCAGGTTTTCGGGCTCGCTAGAGAACCCACCGCCGCCCATAGCAATGATCTGCCTCATGGCCGATTATGTTAGCGCATGTTGACATTCAAACACCGCGGGGGTTTTTGCGACCCATCCGCTATGGCAATCAGCCCAGGCTTGAGCTGCCAGCTGCTGTGTTGAGTCAAGGGCTGCCGGACCGAGGGCAGTTTCGGTGGCCGGCCGCAGTTGCAGGATCAATCCCATTGCCGATCCCGGTTATCCAGCCTATCTTTGTTTGGAACGCGCGCATTATGACCGTAAGCGAAATTCGCCAGAAATACATCGACTTCTTCAAGTCAAGGGCACACGTGATTTTGCCCTCGGCTTCTCTGGTTCCGGAGAATGACCCGACCACCTTGTTCACCGGTTCCGGCATGCAGCCCATGGTGCCGTTTCTGCTTGGAGAACCCCACCCCAACGGATCACGGCTCGCTGACAGCCAGAAATGTTTCCGTTCTCAGGACATTGAGGAAGTAGGGGACAACCGCCACACGACATTCTTTGAGATGCTCGGGAATTGGTCACTTGGCGACTATTTCAAGAGAGAACAAATCGAATGGATGTTTGAGTTTCTGACCCGGGAACTCGGTTTGGATCCCGCTCGTCTGTACGTGACGGTGTTTGCCGGAGATCCGAAGATCGGCATTCCCAGGGATGAAGAAACAGCGGCACTCTGGACCGCACAGTTTTCCAGGGTCGGCATCGATGCGAAGGATCGGATTTTTTTCTACGATGAAAGGAAAAACTGGTGGTCGCGGACGGGCGTTCCCGCCGCCATGCCCGTCGGGGAGCCCGGCGGGCCGGATTCGGAGATGTTCTGGGATTTCGGCGCGCACCACGGACTGCATGAGAGGTCCGCATTCAAGGACAAGCCGTGTCACGTCAACTGCGACTGCGGACGTTTTCTTGAAATCGGCAACAACGTTTTCATGCAGTACAAGAAGACGGAACAGGGATTCGAGCCTCTGCCGAAAGCCAACGTCGACTTCGGCGGCGGTCTTGAGCGTATGGCTGCGGCCCTTATCGACGATCCCGATGTTTTCAGGATCGACCTGTTCGACCGGGCTCGATTGGAAATCGAGAGGGCGAGCGGCAAGTCGTATGGCGCGTCCGAGCCTGACGGGCCTGACGGGCCTGACGCCTATGCGTTCCGTGTGATGCTCGATCACCTTCGCGCCGCGACATTCCTCATTGCTGACGGAGTCCTGCCGTCCAACAAGGACCAGGGCTATTACGTTCGCCGGCTGATCCGCCGGGCGATCCGGTTTGGGCATACGCTGGGCGTGAGAGGCGCTTTCTGCGCATCGGTGGCTTCCGCGTACATTGAAACGTATTTGGGGGCCTATCCGTCGCTCATCGAGCGGCGTGATCAGATCGGGAACGAACTCTCCAGGGAGGAGGCCAGGTTCAAAACCACTCTCGAGAAGGGTCTGAAGGAATTTGAAAGGATGTTTGCCGGAACGGGTTCGGTTTCGGGTTTGGATGCTTTCAACCTGTATCAATCCTTTGGCTTTCCGCTCGAATTGACGCAGGAACTCGCGCAGGAAAAGGGCCAGCAGGTGGAACGTGTCGTTTTTGAACAGGAGTTCAGGAAACACCAGGAGCTTTCCCGCGCAGGTTCAGCCCAGAAATTTGCCGGAGGCCTGGCCGATCATTCGGAAAAGACCGTCCGGTTGCATACGGCAACCCACTTGTTGCATCAGGCGCTTCGACAGGTGCTGGGTCCCCACGTCGCACAGAAGGGAAGCAACATCACGCCGGAGCGTCTGCGTTTCGATTTTTCTCATCCGGCCAAAATGACAGCCGAGGAAATTCAAAAAGTGGCTGACATCGTCAATGAACGGATTCAGGAGGACATGCCCGTCCATTTCGAGATTCTGGATATCGATGAGGCGAAACGGCGCGGCGCGATCGGTTTGTTCGAAGACAAATATGCCGCTCTGGGAAACAAGATCAAGGTCTATTTCATCGGGGACCAGCCCACCGAGGCCTATTTCAGCAAGGAAGTTTGCGGCGGTCCGCACGTCACCCGTACGGGAGAAATGGGCGTCTTCAAGATCGAGAAGGAAGAGGCGTCTTCCGCGGGAGTCCGCCGGATCAAGGCCACTCTTGGATAGGCTGTTCGCTCAGTCATAAACGAAGACGACAAGGGGCGGACACTCCGGTGAGCAGCGCCGGTACCACTTCTCTGCGATGAGGCCATGTGAGATTCAGGGTCGAGCGAATTGAAGCAGTCACCGATAGCCGAAACCTGGGAAGCATCGCGTTATTGCGAAGGATGGGGATGACCCAAGACAAGACTGAGCAAACCTGGTTCAAGGGCTCGGCTTGTACCGAATACACTTTTGCGATGTCCAGGAGGGAGTGGCTGTCCGTCGAGCAGCCGTAGCGTTTTGTTTCTTTGGGTGCGCCGCCGAAATCGTGCTTCCCTGAACCAGGTGCGTGGGCTGGTGAGGTGATGGGTGATGTCAATATCCACCCTGCTCGAGCCAGCCGATAATCATCGACGGTGGGACAGGTTCTCCGCGTCGAATACGCCCCGACTGCCATTCTCAAAAACGACGAGGTAACGGCGGCCTTCGGGCCCGGGGGTAATTGCGATAATAGTTCCCAACTCTCCCTCGAGGTCCGTACCGACGATCAAAACTGAATCGCCGACATTGAACTCTTCCCAGTCGCTGCTCATGAGTTCTGTTTCCTTCGATGGAATGACTTGTCGTTTCCAGCAGACGTTGAGCATATAGCAGGCGCTGATGGATCAGCCACTGGCGCGGCGTCGTGCCGGTTTCTTCCTGGAATCGCCGGCGAATGGCTGGACATCGAAACCCTTCCGGCCAGGGCTGGAAGTACGAAGGTTTTCGCCTGATAATCCAGTGATGGCAAGCTCTACATGGTGGTTGAACATTTCAAGGATGCCGCAGCGATCTACCGGCGGTTTCGGGAGCGGGGCAGGATGGCTCCGGACGGGCTGACATACGTTTCGAGCTGGGTCGATGAAAAGCTCGAACGATGCTTTCAACTGATGGAAGCCGAGGATCGCAAACATCTCGACGAATGGGTTGGCAATTGGAGTGATCTGGTCGCGTTCGAAGTCTATCCGGTCATTTCCTCAAAGGAGGCCGCAGAAAGAGTTTCATCGCTTCTGTGAGCGAAGCTCTGCCGCCGGAACAACCTGTCGCGGCGGAGTGCGGGATTGCGCGCCTCTTAAGACGCTTCCGCACGGCGCGGGTTGAATGCTTTTCGCTCGCGCCCGCTGAACATCGTCGCCACGTAGCCGTAGATGATCAGAAAGCCACCGATCACGTACGGCTTGTTCTTCGTCTGAAAGATGCCGCGAAAGAGCTCCCACACAGGATGGCTGCCGAGCAGATAGTCCATCCGCCCCCGATGGATCCGTTCCCGGAAGCCTGTATGGTGCGACGCTCCCATCCCTCGATGATGCTCGCACGTCATCTCGGTGAAGGTTCGTGTCTTCCAGCCCTTGGCACGGGCGCTGAGCACTGCTACGAGGTCGATCCCGCCCGACTTCATTGGTCGATATCCGCCGATGTCTTCGAAACACTCCCGGCGGAACATCTGACAGGCGCCCGA
>Ga0137409_10003053_pt1 | contig 17767 bp, 14 predicted proteins | sample CZODoug1_16funga_FD_122059 | JGI IMG/M metagenome (GOLD analysis project Ga0137409, IMG submission 122059) | Vadose zone soil fungal communities from Angelo Coast Range Reserve, California, USA - CZODoug1_16fungal (Hybrid Assembly) | ecosystem: Environmental > Terrestrial > Soil > Vadose zone... | reverse complement strand
AGAGGTATGCCGCTCAGCTTACAAAGTCTTTTTCACGCGCGCTACGGAAGCCTAGGGTGGCCGCCATGGAGACAGGGTAGTCGATAGACAAGTCCCTGTTATTAAGGAAGTGATATGCATCAGTCTGTCGATCGACACGTTTCGACCACCGCACGGCCGATCAAGGTTCCGGGACCGGACCATCCGATCGCGATCGAGCGCAACATCAACCGCGTCGTGGTCCGGGTCGCGGGCCGTGTTGTTGCGGACACGCGCGCGGCGTTGACGCTCAGTGAAGCAAATTATGCCGCGGTCCAGTACATCCCTCGCAAGGATGTCGACATGACGCTCCTTGAGCGGACAGATCGCGCGACCTACTGCCCCTACAAGGGGGACTGCGCCTATTACAGCGTTCCACTCGGGGGAGAGCGCTCGGTCAACGCCGTGTGGACCTATGAAGATCCCTATTCGGCAGTCATGTGGATCAAAGACCACCTCGCCTTCTATCCCGATCGTGTCGACGCAATCGAAGAGCAGCCGGGAAGCTAAGCGCTTTTCAAATCTGAGTGCCCCCTTGTCACCGGCGCCTCGCGGGGCATGGGTCGCGCCGATATCTCCAAGAGTTATCTCTTTATATAATAGATGTCATTAGACATCTATTTTCATGATGCTTAGTATCATCTCACGGGCGGACTACTTCGCTGTTATCTGTGAACCGCCGATGACCTTGATGCGTAGTTCCGAGGGCGCTGGTTAGTTACCTGGAGTAACCGATGTGGATCGTTAAGGTCGCTCTACGAAGACCTTACACGTTCATCATGCTGGCGGTGTTGATCGTCCTCATGGGCGGTTACGCCATCTTGAGAACGCCAACGGACATCTTCCCCAACATCAAGATTCCGATAACCGCGGTGATATGGCGCTATAGCGGCATCCTGCCCGAGGAAATTGCCAACCGCATCGTTCTCTTTTCCGAACGCATCACGCAAACCACCGTAAACGACGTGGAGCACACCGAGTCGCAATCGGTGAACGGTATCGCGGTCGTTAAATATTTCTTTCAACCCGACGTGGATCAGGAGCTGTCGTTCGGACAAATCACGGCGATCTCGCAGACGCAGTTGTTTTTCTCTCCGCCCGGAACCAGTCCGCCGTTCATCCTGTCGTACAGCGCCTCAAGCGTGCCGATTTTGCAGCTCGCGCTATCGAGCGATAGCTTGTCGGAAGCGAAGATCTACGATCTCGGGAACACGCTCCTGCGCACCCAGCTTGCCACCGTGGCGGGCGCATCGATTCCCTTCCCTTATGGCGGGAAGCAGCGCCAGGTTCAGGTGGATCTCGACCCGCAGGCGCTCCGCGCAAACGCCTTGTCGCCCAACGACGTGGTCAACGCCATCGGCCAACAGAATCTGATATTGCCGGCGGGCACTGAAAAGATCGGGCCGCTGGAATATTTCGTCAAGCTCAACGCGAGTCCGACGCAAATCGAGGACTTGAACAACATGCCGGTGCGCGCTCGGAACGGCACCGTAACCTACATTCACGATGTCGCGCACGTGCGCGATGGGAACTCGCCGCAGACCAATATGGTCAGGGTGGACGGGCGGCGCTCGGTATTGATGAGCGTGCTCAAGACCGGCAAAGCCTCCACGATCGACATCATCGACAGCATCCAGCAGAAATTGCCGCAGATCCGCGCATCGCTGCCGAGCGCACTCAAGATCGAAACGACCAGCGACCAATCGGTGTTCGTGCGCTCGGCGGTCTCGGGCGTGGCCCGAGAAGCGGTGATTGCCGGTGCACTCACGGGACTGCTGATCCTGCTGTTCCTGGGGAGCTGGCGCAGCACGCTGATCATTACGATTTCGATTCCGCTGTCGATTCTCGCATCGATCGCCTGTCTGTCGGCGCTCGGCGAGACCATCAACATCATGACGCTGGGAGGACTCGCGCTGGCGGTCGGAATTCTGGTCGACGATGCGACCGTCACCATCGAAAACATCAATTACCACCTCGAGCGCGGCAAGGACGTAGAGACGGCGATCCTGGACGGTGCACGCCAGATTGCGCTGCCGGCGCTCGTGTCGACGTTGTGCATCTGCATCGTCTTTATCCCGATGTTCCTTCTTGCGGGCATCGCAAAGTTCCTGTTTATTCCGCTGGCCGAAGCCGTGGTGTTCGCGATGCTGGCCTCCTATCTGCTGTCGCGGACCCTGGTGCCGACGCTCGCCAAGTACTGGCTGAGAATGCACGACAGCGAGGCGCGAAAGATGCAGGGCAACGCCCTCGCCCGACAGCAGGGGAGCTTTGAGCGCGGTTTCGAGCGGCTTCGTGAGCACTACAGGGGGCTTTTGCAATTGGCCTTGCGCACCGGTCCACGGTTCGCGGCGGTTTTCCTGGGATGCGTGGCGGCGACCGCTCTGCTGGCTTTTCCCTTGGGTCCCTTGCCGGGCCTCGGGCAGGACTTCTTTCCGAGCGTGGACGGCGGTCAGATCAAGCTGCACATGAGGGCCCGCACCGGCACACGCATCGAGGAAACGGCCGCGCTCTGCGACGCGGTGGAGGCGACGATTCGCGAGGTGATCCCGGCCTCGGAGGTCGTCAACGTGGTGGACAACATCGGCCTACCGTATAGCGGCATCAATCTGGCGTACAGCACCTCGGCGCCAGTCGGCCCGGGCGATGCCGACATCTACGTCAACCTGTCGAGGCATCACAAACCCACCGCGACCTACGTCCGCGCGCTTCGCTCCAGGCTGTCCGCTACGTACCCGTCCGCCACGTTCGCCTTCCTGCCCGCCGACATGATGGGCCAGATATTGAATTTCGGTCTGCCCTCGCCGATCGATGTCCAGATCGTCGGGTTCGACGCTGCGCACAACCGCGAGTTCGCCAATAAGCTCCTGCAGAAATTGCGCGGCGTCCCCGGCGCCGTCGATCTGCACATCCAGCAATCGGCCGACTACCCTCAGTTCAACGTCGACGTCGACCGAGGCAAGGCGCAGCTCGTTGGACTCACCGAACAGGCGGTTGCAAGCAACCTGCTCATCTCGCTATCGGGCAGCTTCCAGACCGCGCCGTCGTTTTGGACCGATCCCAAGAGCGGAACCCAGTACCAGGTCGTCGCCCAGACTCCTCAGTTCCGGCTCCAGAATCTTAACGATCTCGGCAATACCCCCCTGAACGGGCCACGCGGCGCGTCGCAGATACTGTCGAGCGTTGCCACTATTCATCGCGGCGTCGCACCCGCCGTGGTGAGTCACTACAACGCGACGCCCGTCATCGACATCTTCGGCTCCGTGGAGGGTACCGATCTCGGACATGTCTCCGCGCAAATTGAGAAAATCGTCGCGGCGGCGAGCAAGGATTTGCCCAAGGGCTCCCGCATCGCGGTACGCGGTCAGGTTCAAACGATGAAGGCTTCATTCAATGGATTGCTCATCGGACTCGTGGCCGCCATCGTGCTCGTGTACATGCTGATCGTGGTTAACTTCCAGTCTTTGCGCGACGCCTTCATCATCATCACGGCTCTGCCCGGCGCGCTGGCGGGTATCGTATGGATGCTGTTTCTCACCCATACCACCGTCAGCGTGCCCGCACTCACGGGCGCGATCATGTGCATGGGGGTCGCCACCGCCAACAGCGTACTGGTCATCAGCTTTGCGCGCGAGCGCATGGACGCCGGCGACAACGCTTTCGAAGCAGCCCTGCAAGCCGGATTCACGCGCTTGCGGCCGGTTCTCATGACGGCGACCGCGATGATCATCGGGATGATTCCCATGGCTTTGGGACTCGGCGACGGCGGCGAGCAGAACGCACCGCTCGGACGCGCCGTCATCGGCGGTCTGATTTTTGCCACCGTCGCAACGCTGTTCTTCGTGCCGACCGTGTTTACGATCATTCATGGCCGTAAATCCGCGCAACCCTTGTACGCAGTGGAGAGCTCTGATGTCTGACCCGTCGCCCGTTGCTCCGGATGAGAGAGCGCCGCGCAGAATGAAGGTCTATTTCCTGGCGCTGCTCGTCGTCGCGCTGGTTCTGGCGGCGTGGGGCGAAGTCGACCGCGTGCTCGCGCGCAATTCGTTGAGCAAGGAGACCGCAAACGATGCCACACCGACGGTCGTTACCGTCAAGCCGAATCGCACCGATTTGGGCGAGGAATTGATATTGCCGGGCACCGTACAAGCGTTCGTCGAGGCTCCGATCTATGCACGCACGAACGGTTATCTCAAGACGTGGTTTACAGACATCGGCAGCGTGGTGAAGAAAGGCCAGCTGTTGGCCGAAATCGACACGCCGGAAGTCGATCAGCAGCTCGCCCAGGCGATCGCGGATCTCGCCACGGCTCGGGCCAACGAAGCCCTGTCGAACACCACCAACGCCCGCTGGAAGGAACTGCTCGAGACCGAATCGGTATCGAAGCAGGACGCGGATGAAAAAGCGGGCGCCGCCGCGGCAAAAAAGGCGACTGCGGACGCCGCCGCGGCCAACGTGTCGCGCTTGCGCGAGCTGGAATCGTTCAGACGGGTCGTGGCACCGTTCGATGGCGTCATCACCGCGCGCAATACCGACATCGGCGCGTTGATCAATGCGGGTCAAAGCGCAGGCTCCGAATTGTTCAAGCTCGCCGACACTCGCAAGCTCCGTATCTACGTGCAGGTTCCTGAGCCCTATGCGGCGGTTGCCAAGCCGGGGCTCGAGGCACAACTGAAATTCAGCGAACAGCAGGGCAAGACGTATACCGCGACCTTGGTACGTACCTCCAATGCCCTGGATCCCGGCTTGCGGACCTTGCAAGTCGAGCTGCAACTCGACAATGCGGAGCGCGAGCTCTTTCCCGGCGCTTACGCCGAAGTGCATTTCAAGCTCGCGGGCAACGCCCAGTCGCTGCGCCTGCCCGCCAACACCGTACTGTTCCGAGCCCCTGGGCTGCAGGTCGCCATCGTCGACGCCCAGCGGCGCATTCAACTAAAGAGCATCGTGGAGGGCCGCGACTTCGGCAACACCATCGAAGTATTGTCCGGACTGGATGCCGACGATGCGGTGGTGATTAATCCGCCGGATTCGATCATCAGCGGTGCGCTGGTGCGTGTGGCCGCTCCACCGCCCGCGCAAACTCCAACGAGCAGGGCCAAGGCCTCATGAAGGGCTCAACCTGGTCGGCGAGTGTCCCCCTCATCGCGACACTGGCTGCGTGTTCCTTCGCGCCGAGTTACCGGACTCCGGATAGTCCGCCGCCGGCCCCTGTCTACAAGGAGGCGGGGGACTGGCAACAGGCGGGGCCGCTCGACGACCAGGCGCGCGGAGCCTGGTGGATGCTGTTCCAGGACCCGCAGCTCGATGCCTTGGAGGCCAAGGTCGGCAGCGCCAATCAGAATCTCAAGGCCGCTTTCGCGCGTTTGCAGGAGGCGCGAGCCGCAACGCGCATCGCACGCGCGGGTCTCTTTCCCACACTCAGTCTAGGCGCCTCCGCAGCGCGCGCGCGCACCTCCGTGTACTCGCCCCGATTTCGCACGGGACAGGAACCGACTCTCAACAATTTCGATCTGCAGGCGGATCTATCGTACGAAGTCGACCTCTGGGGTCGGGTACGCAACACCGTGAGTGCCGCGAAGGCCAACAGGCAAGCGAGCGCCGCAGACCTCGCGAGCCTGGATCTTGCGCTGCATGCCGAACTGGCCACCGATTACTACACCTTGAGGAGCCAGGACGCCGAGCAAGTATTGCTCGAGAAGACCGTCGAGGACTATTCGAGGTCTCTGCAGTTGACGCAGCGTTTGTACCGCGGCGGCGCAGCGGCGGTGGCCGATGTCGATCAAGCGCAGGCACAGCTGGAGACGGCGCGGACACAGGCGGCCGACATTGCCCTCGAACGCGCCCAAACCGAGCACGCGATCGCCGTGCTGATAGGCGAGAACCCTTCCGGTTTCCACCTCGATTCGAATCCCTTGCCAACCGATACCGCACCGCCGTCGATCGATCCCGGCTTGCCGTCGACGTTGCTGGAACGTCGCCCCGATGTGGCGGCAGCAGAGCGGCGAGTCGCTGCCGCCAACGCGCAAATCGGAGTTGCCCGCGCGGCGTATTTTCCGGTGTTCAGCCTCGCCGCCGCTACCGGCTTTGACAGCACCAATACCTCGACGTGGTTGAATGCACCGAGCCGGATATGGTCCGTGGGCCCTCAAGGAGTGCTCACCGTGTTCGATGCCGGGCGGCACAGGGCGCAGGCCGCGCAGGCGCATGCGCAATACGATGAGCAGGTGGCCGACTATCGCAATGCCGTACTTACGGCCTATCGAGAGGTGGAGGACAACTTGGCTGCCCTGCACCAGCTCGAGCACGAGAGCATCAGCGAGTCTGCCGCCGTGACAGCCACCGCCAAGGCCCTTCAGCAAGCCGAATACCGCTACAAGGCGGGGCTGGTCACGTATCTCGAGGTTGCGACCACGGAGACCACCGCCCTGCAGGCGCAATTGTCCCGCGTCAGCATCTTGAACCGACGCATGGATGCCAGCGTGTTATTGGTCAAAGCGCTTGGCGGTGGGTGGCAACTGGCGCCGCTTGGCCGGATCGACGCCAGCGCGGAGGCTTACGCCGGTCGTACAAACTAAAAACAGCGCGACCCCCGTGCCGACGGATCGTCAACTTCATGATGACTTATCCGTCGCGCGGCTACGAGCTCGTGCTGATTTTGGATCTGGCTTTGCGGGCGCGTTGTGAGTGCGGGATGCGGTTATCACGATCTCGGGGAGATCGGGTTGTGCTCCCGGGGAGACGGTCGGTTTTGCGGCGACGGTCGAAGCGCTCTGTGAGCATGCGGTGAGTAGTGCTGCGAGCGCGACGGCCGACAGACCACCGGCGTAGCGGCTCGTTGAGATCATGTGCATCCTGCGGATCATCGGCGTCACCTTTCGCGTTGTGTGGGCGATTACTTCGAGCGGCGGTGGCGGGCCGAAGTTCGCGGGGAACTGTGAATCTTGCGTGAAAGTTCGGAATGAGAACTATGGAGGCGGTGTCGCCTTGAGGACACATTGCGGGATAATGTACATCCTGCTAAAGGCGGAACTTCGCCGAGTGACGGTGCCGCACGCAGATCTCAAGTACGAGTACGCCGTCCGTGCAGCCGCCCCGCGACCGCGATTGCAATCGCCTGGGCAGCGCGTGGATCGGGGTGCAAATCGCCCGGCAGATGCCAGCTCGGATCAAGTTTCACGTGCACGTACGGCAATCCGGCCTCATCGAGGATGCGCCGCCGCAGCATCTCCTCGGTGGCGCTCTCCGGACCGAATTGCGGTACAACGATTAGCGGCTCAGCGCCCCTTGCGCGACCGAGATCGACCAGCGCGCGCAGGCTGTCGCGGGTCCGCGTGATGCCCTGCTCGACGGCAGCGCTGCTACGGTAGGGAATGAGCCAGCGCAGCAGCGCGGCGAGGCGCCAGTGCTGGTCGGCCGGCTGCCAGACCAGTCCCGCTGCCAGGTGCGGGCGATTGTCGAGGAGATTGCGATCGAACAGCGACGGCATGAACAGCGTCACCACGGCGACCGGCTCGCGAAAGCGCGGGAGCTCGGCCGCCAACCGCAGATAGGACTGGTCGTTGCTGTAGTCGGACACCGCCAGGTTGGCGCTTTGTGTCCCGAGCAGCGCGCCCACGCGGACGGGAATCGTCTCCTCCCAGGCAAGGCCGAATCCGGCAATCATGGATTCGCCGGTGAAGAGGAGCGTCGGCCGCTCGACGTCGACCGCGGCCCCGGGCGCCGCCACCCGGTGCCCGGCGGCGTCGAAGCTGTACGACACACGGCGGCCCGCCTCCTCCGCCACGACCGATCGCGCCGGCACGAAATCCCAACCGAGCCACGGGTCGGCCCGGCGTCGCGGCTCCCGCTCCAGCGGATCGGCATCGTGCGGGTACGGCGGGTGGGCGCGCAGGATCAGCTCGCCGGCACCCAGCGCCACCACTACCGCGAGAAGGATCCGCAGCGCGCCGCCGATGGTCGCCCGATTCAGGATGGCGGCGATCGGGCGGCGGAGGACGAGCAAGAGCGCGGCACCGACCACGGTAATGAGCCCGCGCACCGCCTGCTCCGCCGCAACCAGGGTGGAGGGTTCGATCGCGAAGATCGGCAGGAAGTGGCGGTCCCACCAGCCCTGGCCCGCCGCGAGCGCTGCCAGGATCAAAGCGATGCCGAGGCCGGCCAACGAGGCCTCGGCAAGGCGGCGCCGGCTCATGTCGTCCGGCGGCCGACGGTCACGAACAGCCCGCCCTCATGTCCCAGGCTTCTCATCCAGCCGAGCTGCGCCAGCCACGCCTCAGGACTCCATGTATCGCCGGCGGCGGTGAGAAGATCGTCCGGAGTCTCACCGATGAGTGCGCTGGGGTACGCCCGAACATACTCGATGCCATTCTCGTTAAACCAATTCTGCACTTCGCCCAGGGTGTGCCGATGCTCTTCGGGATGCTGATATTGATCCCTCAGCCATGCCTCCCGCCGCGCCGGCTCGTCGTCCCGTTCACGCAGCACCGGATCGAACGGAATCCATCGATACCCGGATATCCGGGCGACGAAACGTCGCAGCCGGAGCGGGATGCGCGCGAATGCGTTGTAGAGGCCGACGACGATGATCCCCCCGGGCCGCGCCAACGCGGCGATGCGGGCAAAAGATGCGCGTGGGTTCGGCGTGTGGTGCAGGACGCCCGACGCGTAGACGACATCGAATGCGCCAGCTCGCAATCCCGGACGGCGCAAATCGGTTTCGACGAATTGCACGCGCGTGAGTCCGAAGCGCCGCGCCGCGCCCTGGCCGAGTAGCAGCGAAGCCCGTGTCAGGTCCGCGCCGATAACCAGCCGATCGGCGCGTGTCAGGTAGAGGCTCATCTGCCCGGTGCCGCACCCGATTTCCAAAATCCGGGCGTCACCGGGAATCGCCTCGTCCAGCAGCCGCGCAAACTTGCTGCGTTCAGCCCGCGCGTAGAGCGACGCCAGGCTGTCGCGCGGCCTGTAGCCGGGGAAAGGAGCGTACTTGTAAAAGCGGCGCACGGCGTCGGTGCGCGTGTCGCTGCCAAGGCGCAAATCCGGGATCCCGTCGGGGGCCGTGTAGCGGGCGCCGCATCCCCCACACTGCCATCCAACAGCCAGCACGCCGCCGCAGGCCGGGCAGGCGAGAAGATCCCGTAAGGCGTCCATCCGTCAGAAGATCGAGTAGACGAACGGAGCCAGCGCCTCCACGCTTGCCGCGACGATAAGCACGAGTCCCAGCACACATAGGAAAACGGCCAGCGGCAGCATCCACCGTTTAGCAGGGCCGCTTCGCCACATGCCACGCGCGAGGTCCGCGATCGATCCGCCCGCACTGCCGAACACGATCAGGCCGCGTTCTATCCTGCCACGCTTCTTGAGCACGCGATTTTCTCCTTCTGCATTGCCGATGACGCGCGTTTCACCACCCGCGTCCGGCCGGCGACCAACACGTCGATTCCACTGCGCCGGAACGTCGAGTACCCCTCGACGGCGCGATTGACGATGGGTTCTCCTGCGAGGTTGAACGACGTGTTGAGCAGCACCGGTATGCCGCTACGCCGTCCGTAGGACTCGAGTAAAGCGTGCAGCCGGGGCGCCATGCTCCGCTCGACCGTTTGCAATCGGGCCGTGCCGTCGATGTGCGTGATCGCGGCCAGCCTTGTCCGCCACTCGGGCCGCACGGGAAAAACACCCGACATGAACCGTGCGAGACGCGCCCCACCGGACGGCAGCTCGAAATAGCGGTCCGCAGCCTCGATCGGCACAGCCGGCGCGAACGGCCGGAATTCCTCGCGATATTTGATGTCGCGGTTGAGCCGATCGCGCATATCGGCCGTGTGCGGCGCGGCGAGGATGCTGCGGTGTCCCAGCGCACGCGGTCCAAATTCGAGAGCGCCGTCCATCCACCCGACGATGCGGCCGGCGATGAGATCGTCGGCAGTCCGCTCGATCAATTCTGAGTCGTCCAATTCATCGCAGGGCTGGCGATCCTCATGCGCCAATTGCGCAAGCGCAGATCCGTCCACCGCCGGTCCCCAAAACGGATGGTCCGGGACCTCGCGATCCGGATTGTCGAAGTGAATCCGGTCGGCATACAGAGCGGCGCCCAGCGCACAGCCGGCATCACCGGGGGCTGGCGGAACGAACAGCCGCTCGAAGCCCGATTCAGCGAGGATCCGTGCATTGGCGACACCGTTCAGCGCCACTCCACCGCCCATGCACAGATCGGGCAAACCCGTTTCCTGGCGGAGCGCGCGGGCGATTTCCACCAGCGTGTCTTCGAGTACCAGCTGCACGCTTGCGGCGCAGTCCGCAAACCGCCTTCCCTCTGCGGTCTGCAGATCGATCGGTTCGTACGGGCTGCGGGGCGGGCCGAACAGATCGATAAACCGCGATGAATAGGAGCGTTGGGCAGTGGTGTGGAATTCGAAGTAATCGAGTTCGAGGGCGAAGGCCCCATCCGCCGTGCGGCGGATGAGGCGACGGACCTCATTGACGAGTGTCGGGCGGCCATAGCTGGCCAGCCCCATGACTTTGTACTCACCCTCGTTCACGGCGAAGCCGAGATAGGCCGTGAAGGTCGAGTAGAGCATTCCGAGCGAATGGGGAAACCTGACTTCACGCAGCAGGGTGATCGAGGCGGCACCATCGGGACGCCGCGCGCCGAGGCCGATCGACAGCGTGGCCCATTCGCCGACGCCGTCGGTCGTCAAGATCGCCGCCCGACGCGTGGGCGCCGTGAGGAAAGCGGCAGCCGCATGCGATTGGTGATGCTCCGTGAACAGAACCTTGCGCGCCGGTACGCCCAAATACGATGAGATGACCCCGCGCACCCAGACCTTCTCGCCGAGCGAGTTTTTCATCGCCTTCGGGAATGCACGCCAAGAGCGCGGGAAGGCGCGCAGCGCACAAGTCAGAATGCGATCGAATTTCAGCATCGGACGCTCATAAAAGACCACGGCGTCGAGGGCTTCCGGCTCGATGCCGGCGTGATCGAGGCACCACTCGATCGACAACAACGGAAAGGCGGCGTCATTCTTGCGCCGCGACAGCCGCTCTTCCTGGACCGCTGCGACCGGCACCCCATCGATGACGAGCGCCGCCGCCGAATCATGATAGTGAGCCGAGATTCCCAGAATCTTCACTTCAATACTGCCTATCGAGTGAAGCGTTGCGCTCGGAAGAGACCGGCAACCAGCCAGTCGGCTCCCGCCAGGCGACGCGTTTGGCGAGGAGGGCAAAGGGGACCAACAAGGTAAAATACAGAATCGTCAGGATCAGTCCGCCGATGACGCCCGCGAGCGCGATCGCCAGCCGCAAGTAACCCTTCCACAGGCGACTCAGGCGGGCGCGCCACAATAGAAGGCGGTGGCGCTGCGCTGACACGCGCACGAGCTGCGATAACGTGTAATTCATGTGGTAGGCCTCGTCCCGGAGAACTTCCTCAAAGACCGCGCGCGTCGGCGGATCGCGCTGCAGTACATCGCGATACGATGCGAAATCCGTCGCGGCGGACTTTTCCGATAGGTGGAGAAAAGCAAGCAGAGCGCCATCCTCCAGCTCCTCGATTCGCAAGTCATCAAGGCCGCGCTCACCGGGCGCCAGCCAGTCGGCCCGATAGCCAGATCGGGGAGGCGCAGAGAGCGCATGGAGCAGAGCCGCGCCGCGACGGCGAAACAGCTCCGCATGGCGCTGCTCGTCGCGCGCATGGAACAGAAAGAGTCTCCGCAGCAAAGGATCGGGCGTCACTTCGGCGGCGCGCACCAGATGGCGCCCGCCATCTGCCTCGGTTTCGGCGAAACAGAGCAGCTTGCGCCCTCGCCGCGCCGCATCGAGCCAGATCCACCGATGGAGTGGCCGCAGCAATATCCGCATCATTTCCATGAGAAAATCGGCAACATCGGGATTGCACCCATGCACGGAGGCGTGGTCGGACCCGGCATTACATACCGTGAGTACCCGGAAAGTCCGGAATGGTTCATGACGATCGCTCGTGCAGAGATCCCAATGGTGACCCTCCGCCTATCGCTTATGATAGAAAACGGCTTACGAGACCCGAGGGGACCAAATGAAAATCGCCTCTGGCCGAACTGCGGTGGGGACGCTCCTGTTCCTGCTTGCTCTCTCATCTTCCGGGTTGGCCCAGCAGGCATCCGTACGCCGCAATGTCATTCTTCGCCGCGACCCCTCAACATCCAGTCCGGTTCTGGAGCATCTAGCCAAGGGAGTCAGGATCACGCTGGTGGATGCCAGTCCCGACAGCGGTTTTTATCACGTCAGGACAGAGGACGACCAGATTGGCTGGGTCTTCTCGAAATACGTCACCGTCTTGGAGTCCGCTCCTCCAGGGACTCCAACGGATGCGGGCACATCAACCCCAGGCGCTCCCTCACCGGCAGCAACGTGTGATTCAAATTTATGGAATCACGTCTACCATTCCTATCGGCTGATCGTGAAACAGCCGTGTATCGCCGTGACCGGGACGTTCGTAGATGCGACAGCGACTCAGAGGGTCAAGCGGCCTGATGGCGTCCGTCACGAAGGTGATGGCGACACACACGGATGGTTGAAAGTGGACCCCGAGTTTCAGAATCTACTAAATGCCGGCAACATGAGCGCTGAGGACGGTAACCTCGTGTTCGAAGTCATATGCAGGTTTCCCGTGACGCAGAAGGACGCTCAAAGTGCGTGCCAGGGCTACACGGACCATGTTGTGCTCCCGCCAGTCGGCTCGCGGGTCAGTATAGTGGGGAGTTACGTGCAGGACACTTTTCATGCGCAGTGGAACGAGATTCACCCGGTTACCAGCATCACAGCGATTCCATGAATCGTCAGGGCACTCCGCGGACGTTGCTTCGTTGCCCCTCGAGGGGGCAACTTGTATGCTGCAACCGGACCGAAAGCACCGCCGCGTAAGCTCTCAGGCGCCGCATAAGAGACCGGCGACCCCAAAGGGGAATCAAACGATGTCCTGCGACCGCAATCCCTGGCGAAACCGCGAGCTCGGCATCGGAGTCCTGCTTCTGGTCGTGGCAGCCGCGTTTCCGGTCTTGGCCAACTCCCAGGCCCCTGAAAACGGGGCCTGGCAACCCATGCGTCCGCAGCTCTACGGCACGCGCGACATCGGGGAAGTCGATGACCAGCTGATGAGCATCGAGGCGCCCGGCACTACACCCGACCCCGCCGCCACCCCGGTAGTGTTGCGCTTCGGCGGCGCCCTCGTGGGCAGGGTCAAGCAGGTGCGTGTCATCATCGACAACAACCCCTCCCCGCTCGTCACGACCATGGACCTAAAAGAAGGCCTGCCGGTGGATGAGATCGACCTGCGCGTGCGCATCGATCGCTTTACCTCGGTGCGAGCGATCGCCGAAACGATTGACGGCAAGCTCGAGATGCGCAGCACCTGGGTGAACGCCAGCGGCGGATGCTCAGCGCCGCCCAGCGCCGCCGCAGGCGGGACCCTCGGACAGATTCGCTTCCGCCCGTCCGGGGATGCCAAGTCACTGCAGATCAGCATCCGCCACCCGAACAATTCGGGCTTCCAGATCGACCCGCGCACGGGCGATCCGATCCCGCCGCACTTCGTCTCCCACATCCGGCTCAGCGCGGGCGGCCAGACCCTGATGGAGGCCGACACCGGTATTTCGCTCAGCGAGAACCCGACGCTGCGGATCGCGAGCAGCAAGCCGCTGAGCAGCCCGCTCACGGTCGAGGCCACCGACATACCGACCCAGGAGCGCTACACGGCGACCTGGATTGCGGGCAGCAGCCCGAGATAGCGCAGCGCGTGCCGCGGATGACAGCTACAGTCAGCTTCGTCCTCCGGTTCGCCTGAACCTTGCGCCGCGGGCCGCATCGCCGCTTCCGAGGTCGCCTCCAACGCGCGACGCTCGCGGTGCTGGGATCGCTGGCGGTGTCCGCGTGGCTGTACGCCGCGGCACCGAGCGCCCTGCCCGTGAGCGAAGTCGCCCCCGGGGTGTTCGTGCACACAGGCAAGACCCTGGCGCTCGATGCCCCGGGGCACGATGACATCGCCAATGTCGGTTTCGTTATCGGCGCACGCTGCGTCGCGGTTATCGACAGCGGTGGCTCGGTGCGCGTGGGCAGTGCGCTGCGCGCGGCCGTTCGTGAGCACACGCCACTCCCGGTCTGTTACGTGATCAACACCCACGTGCACGTCGATCACGTCCTCGGCAACGCCGCCTTCAAGGATGACAAGCCGCAGTTCATCGGCCACGCACAACTTACTGCGGCGCTCGCGCGCAGCCGGGAGTTCTTCCTTAAGAACTACGCCGCGGACTTGGATTCACCGCCCGGCGCCGAGCAGATCATCGGCCCGGATCGCACGGTCGCCCCCGGCAGCGACCTGGACCTCGACCTCGGTCAGCGACAGCTGACGCTGCGCGCGTGGCCGCGTGCCCATACCGACTGCGATCTGACAGTCCTCGATCGCGGCACGGCAACGCTGTGGACCGGGGACCTGCTGTTCGTGGGCCGCACCCCGGCGGTCGACGGCAGCCTCAAGGGCTGGCTCGCGGTCACCGAGGACCTGGCACGGCTGCCCGCGAAGCACGTCGTCCCCGGGCATGGTGCCGTGAGCAGTGAACTCGCCGCCGCGCTCGAGCCTCAGCGCCGCTACCTGGTTGCACTGCTTCAGGGAGTTCGCGACGAGCTTGCCCGAGGCAAGCCCCTGCAGGAGGCCGTCCGCGACGTGCAGCCGCAGAAGTCACAGTGGCAACTCTGGGATGAGACCCATCCGCGCAACGTGGCGCGCGCGTACCAGGAACTCGAGTGGGAGTAACGCGCCGGCGCGACTTGCTGCGCGCGGGCCTCATGGCGGCGGCCGCCGCGATGCCCTGGCGCACCCGCGCTGCGTCCACCGCCCGGGTGGTCGTGGCTGGAGGGGGATTTGCCGGCGCAGGCTGCGCCCTGGCGCTGCGCAGGCTTGCACCCGGCATCGACGTCACGGTCGTCGACCCGCATCCCCGTTACGTCACCTGCCCGATGAGCAACGCGGTGATCGCCGAGCTGCGCAGCCTCGAATCGATCACGGTCACACGCGCGGGAATTGAGCGGGCCGGCGTACGCTACCTGGAAGACTCCGTGACGGGGATCGAAGCCGGGAAGAACGTGGTGCGGCTGCTGAAGGGCAATCCCCTCGCCTACGACCGGCTGGTCATGGCGCCGGGTATCCGCCTGCTCTACGGGCAGCCGGAGGGTTACGATCAGGCCGCTGCGTTGCAGATGCCGCATGCCTGGGAGGGAGGCCCCTCGACCCGCCTGCTCGCGCGCTACCTCAAGACCGTGCCCGACGGCGGCACGGTGGCGATCAGCGTGCCCGCAGGGCTCATGCGCTGTCCGCCCGGTCCCTACGAACGCGCCAGCCTCATCGCGTACTGGCTGAAAGCGCACCGCACGCGCTGCAAGATCCTCATCTTCGATTCCAACAACCACTTCCCCCGCCAGGACGCTTTCAGCGCGTCCTGGGCCGAGCTCTATCCGGGCATGATCGAATGGATGCCGCCCGCGGAGGGTGGCACGGTGACGCGGGTGGATGTTGCCTCACGCACGCTCTACAGCGCCACAGGTGCCCATCGCGTCAGCCTGGCGAACATCATTCCGCCTCAGGCACCTGGACTCGTGGCGCAGATCAACGACCTGTCCTCGGGTCATGGCTGGTGCCCGGTAGACCCGGTCACCTTCGAGTCGCAGGTCGTGAAGCACGTGCACGTCATCGGAGATGCCTGTATCGCGGGCGCCATGCCCAAAGCGGCGTCCGCGGCGCGCAGCCAGGCACTGCAATGCGCGGCGGCGATCTGCGCATTGCTGGAAGACCGGCGGGCGCCGGTTGCGGAACTGGACAGTGTCTGCTACAGCCTGCTCAGTCCGGCGACCGCGCTGGCCATGCACGGACGCTTCCGGATCTCCGGAGACCGCATCGAGCAGATCGAGGCCGGCAACGGCCCGGAAACCAACACCTCGGCCACGGCCGCGCACGTGAGCGAGGCCAGCGCGTGGTACCGGGATATCCGTGCGCGGTGTTTCGGGGTCTGAGGCGCGGCTGACTTCGGTCGTCGGATGCGCAGATCGGCTGGAGCTCATACCATCCTCCCATGCGAATACAGTTCGAACACAGCTATTCCGCATTGGCGCCCCGGATCTACGCGCGGGTCGGTCCGACGCCCGTCGCGAACCCGCAGCTCGTCGTCTTCAATCGGTGCCTGGCCAAGGAACTTGGACTGGACCCGGACGTCATCGAGCGCGAAGCCGCGGCCATGCTCTCCGGAAACCAGTTGCCGGACGATTCAAACCCGATCGCGATGGCCTATGCAGGGCACCAGTTCGGGAATTTCGTGCCGCAGCTTGGTGACGGGCGCGCAATTCTTCTCGGAGAACTCAAAGGGCGCGACGGTGTTCTCCGCGACCTTCAGCTCAAGGGCGCAGGCCTCACGCCCTTCTCGCGCGACGGCGATGGCCGCGCCGCGCTGGGGCCGATGCTGCGGGAGTACCTCATCAGCGAGGCGATGCATGCACTTGGGATCCCCACCACCCGAGCGCTCGCCGTGGTCACGACCGGCGAGCAGGTGTTTCGCGAAGAGGTGCTGCCCGGTGCGGTGCTCACCCGCGTGGCCGCAAGCCATGTACGCGTTGGGACATTCCAGTACTTTGCCGCCCGGGGCGACCAGGACGCCGTGCGTGAGCTGCTGGACTATGTCATCGCACGACACTACCCCGAAGCACGTGACGCCGACGTGCCCGCACTGGCAGTGCTGCAGGCGGTCGCACAGCGACAGGCCGCGCTCATTGCCGACTGGATGCTGGTCGGTTTCATCCATGGCGTCATGAACACCGACAATATGGCGCTCTCCGGCGAGACGATTGACTACGGCCCGTGCGCGTTCATGGATAAATACCATCCGAACACGGTATTCAGCTCCATCGACCATAGTGGGCGCTATGCGTATGCGAACCAGCCTGCTATCGCGCAGTGGAACCTGGCACGACTCGCAGAGACGCTGCTGCCGCTCATCGATTCCGACTTCAACAAAGCCGTCAGTCTCGCGACAGACGTAGTCCAGCCCTTCATCGCGCAATTCGACGCGCAGTTCCTCGAGGGGATGCGCCGCAAGATAGGCCTCGCATCAGCGCTGGAAGGCGACGCCGACCTGATCAAGCGTCTATTCGCAACCATGCAGGATGCTGAGGCGGATTTCACCTTGACGTTCCGCAAGCTGGCTCTCGCGGCGGAGATTCGAGGCGAGCAGACCGCGCTGTGCGAGCTGTTTGCGGAGACCTCTGGCATCAATAACTGGCTGCGGGATTGGCACCGGCGCCTGGCGTGCGATCCGCAAAGCGTCGCCGAACGAGTGGCGAGCATGCGTCGCGTGAATCCTGCCTTCATTCCCCGCAATCACCGCGTGGAGGCAGCGCTTAATGCGGCTTCCGAAGGCGGCGATTTCGAACCCTTCTATCAGCTGCTCGGAATTCTGCAGCGCCCCTATGACGACCAGCCTGAAGTCGCCGAGTACGAGCAGCCGCCCCAGCCGTCGGAACGTGTGCTCCAGACCTTCTGCGGAACGTGAGGAAACAGTACGAGATGTGAAACCGATCGACGGCCGCGGCGACCGCGACCGCAGCGCCGGCACCGGGCGTTATAGTAAGGGAGCCGTTTGCGGTAGCTCGTACCGCGACCTGAGGAGCAGCGTGCATGCCGATCATCAGCAGACGTTCCTTCATGGAGATGGCTGCCGCGATCGGCGCGGCAGCGGCA
>Ga0137409_10003052_pt1 | contig 17768 bp, 26 predicted proteins | sample CZODoug1_16funga_FD_122059 | JGI IMG/M metagenome (GOLD analysis project Ga0137409, IMG submission 122059) | Vadose zone soil fungal communities from Angelo Coast Range Reserve, California, USA - CZODoug1_16fungal (Hybrid Assembly) | ecosystem: Environmental > Terrestrial > Soil > Vadose zone... | reverse complement strand
GGGTTGCCCCCCCCCCCCCCAGAGTTGGCCTTGGGTTTGATGCTCCCAGCGCGTGGCCTTCTGAAGAAGCCGGACTTCCGGAGAGAGGCCGAGACATTTACGGCGGACATCTCATGCCCGGCTTCGGTCATCTTCTTGGCGATGTCAGCGTAGGGAAGACCCTCCTTTGCCAACTTCTTCATCTCGCTCTTCATCTGCGACGGTGACATTACAAAGCTCCTTTGATGACGGCCTGCAGGCCGGAAATTCTCTTCCCTTCAAGCTGCACTGAGATCGGAGACCACCTGGCCTCGGGGATATTCAGATTCCCCAGGCGTTGACAGAGCCAGGCCCACGCTTTGGGATTCTGCTTCGAGTAGATCGGGTCATCGTCCTCCTGGGACTCCTCGCCTCGACCGGTGGCCTGATTGCCGTCGTCGTCATCGGGAGCGACGCCAACCGCTGCAGCGAGTCCAGCTCTGCGGAGATACGTGGTCGCCGCGACGACGCTCTGAGGACTCAGGTCTCGAGGCTTGCAAGAAGCCATGCCAAGGAGGAACTCCCCGGAGGAGTGCATGAGGACCGTAGTGACGGTGACGAGGTCAGTCGCCATCCCCGGGTACTGGCTGATGGACAGCTCGTTCTCCGCCAGCGGCTCCCGGCAGGCTTCCCAAACGCTCTGGAGCGTCGTGTACCGGCTGTTGAAGTGGGTGTTGACCGCGTCCTTCACCGCCCCCCTGATCTTCGCCTGGGCCTTTGCCAGAGCTCCTGCCAGCTTCCCAATCTCTGAGGATTTCTCGAGCATTCTTTCCTACCTTGCTGAGTTTTAGGATCTGCGCACAGGCCTGGCTCTGGAGGGGATCGGGACGGTACGGGCTTAAACCCCTGGCGCCCCAGGCAATCTCAAAGGCGTCCCAAGCTTCCCAGAGGAGCCGCTGTTCTTCGTCGGTGTCCATGGACGGTTTCTTGCCATGGGTCTAAAACCTGTGCAACCAGAATCTATTGACATCCAGTTTTGGAGAGATAAAGTGCCATTTATCCGTCTCATATTCGTGAGGACCACTTGGCTATAACGCCCCTTCTGAAGCCTGGCGAAGCCGCAAAGCTTCTCGGCATCTCCATGCAGACGCTGCGAAAGTACAAGAGATCCGGACAAATCAGAGCCTTGCACCTCGGCTACAACCTCGTCCGCTACGATCCCGAAGACGTCCGAATCTTCCTGGAGAAATTCAAGACTGCGGTCCCGGGGGAAGGCGGGGAGCCAAATGGCTAGGGTCAACGTCGAGGACGCCTGGTTCGTCGATGCCGAAGAGAAGCGAGAATGCCTGATCCAGGCCATTCAGGCTCTCCCCATACGTTGGTCTGATGCTGCGGATGGCATGGCCGTACGGGCATGGAAGCTGGCCCAGCGCTTTTGGAAGGACGGAGAGAAGCTGATTCCCGAGGCAGACTGGAAGCGGGCTGGGCTTGAGCCGCTCATCGTATGCGATTTGGCTGAAAGACGCCCTGAGGGTGTCTACGTTAGAGGCACCAGGGACCAGCACGACTGGATCTTACAGAGAGTCGAAGCGGGCAAAAGGGGGGGCAACAACCGAGCCAAAACGGCCGAAAGAGGCCCCACCGGACGGTTCGAAAAAAGACCAGACGGCCACCAGACGACCGCTGGTGAAATCCAGACGGCCACCAGACGAGACACCAGACGACCGCTGGAAAACGTCCAGACAGCCACCAGGCCTCCTGCTCCTGCTCCTGCTCCTGCTCTAGCTTCTACGAAGCTAGAAGCAGAGAGAGCTAAAGCTCTCTCTCCCGTCAAACGCACCAGGAAGTCGGATCCTCCCCTGGATCCGTCCGACCTGGCGGTCGGGAGAGAGTGGCTTGCATTCGCACTCGAGGAGTGCCCCTGGAAGTTCGACGACCCGAGCTGGACCCCAGAACGCTTCGGGCAGTCGATCGCCAAGGTGAAGGCAGCCGTGGGTCTGAACGAGGAGGGCGCGGCAGCTCTCCTAGCGTTCGTGCGAACTGATGACTTTTGGCGCAAGAACGCGCTAAGCCCCGCTGGGCTGCTCAAGAAAAGTGGGCGCAATGACCAGCGGAAGATAGATAACATCCTGATTCGAATGAGATCCAAGACCGATCGAACCGTCTCAGCCGTGATGCGCTGGGCAGAGGGGAAGGACTAGTCCGTGGCGACGAAGCAGGAGTTTGGCAAGTGGATCACGATGTTATCGTGCGCGATCCCAAGATACGCCCCCAACGTTGGGGATCCTATGACCCTCGAAATCTGGTTCTCTGAGCTGGGGCAGATGACAGTCGAACAACTGAGTGCCGTTTACAGGGCCGCAGTGGGGTCTAGGAGCTCGTTCCCGTCGATTGCTGAGGTTCGGGACCTCGCAGGCCTCAAAGAGCCCACAGACGAAGATAGAGGCCGTGAGACGGCAGAGCGCATTTTCGCTGGTATTGGTAAGTTTGGGTCGATGGTGAACCAGAAGAGCTGGCCATCCATCGCGGCCTTCATCGGGCCCATAGGGGAGGAGGTTGTCAGGCTCCAGGGGGGGTGGAACCAGATTTGCGACATCACGGACTACGACAACGCCACCACCCTGAAGGCGCAATGGCGAGAGCTCGCGACAGCCCTCTGCCGGAAGGCCAGGTCTGGGGATCTCATCAGCCCACCGAAATTCTCCGAACTACCCCCGCGTGCTCAAACGGCGCTCAAGGGGCTCCTCGGTCCTGGGGGGAAATTCTCTTGACCCTCGAAGCCCCCATCCTCACCGCCTGCCTAGACTGGCTCCAATGGCACAAGTGGGAGCACTGGCGCGTCCCTCTCGGTCCAGTGATGCGGGGCGGCGGGAAGGCAGGGCATGCCAGACCATCCCCGAATCCCCTCAAGGGCTTTCCAGACATCTGTGTGATCTCCAAGCGATTCCCGGGGAAACTTATGGCCTTCGAGGTGAAGTCCGACACCGGAGCTCTGAGACCCGAGCAGAAGACCTGGGGGGAACGGCTCAGGAAAGCTGGCGTGGAATGGGCTGTGGTGCGGTCCCTAGATGACCTGATTTTTGCAATAGCTGTCGCAGAAGGCGATGGCATCAATAAACTGGAATAGGATCAATAAGATGGGAATCGAATCTACAGGTGGATCCACAGGTGTAAAAGCTGTGGGCAAGATCGAGGAAGCGCTCAACAAGCAACGGGAGATCATGGAGGCCTACACCCAGCTCGAGGGGGTCATCCTCGGCACGCCCGCCGGCGCAAACCGAGACATGGCTCTCACTCTTCTCCAGAGGTCCCTCCAGAACGCGCTGAAAGCTGCTGTGGCGACGAAGAGGAAGGCTTGACGAAGAAGCCCCGATCCAGGAAGATCGGGGCACCTCAAAGTTTGCGATTAGCTCATTGCAAGGACTGCCTAACGGCGGTCCTTCTCTTTTATCGCGGACTCCACTTGGCACATCCAGACGGTGACGGTGAACGCAACGATGAAGATGCCGATGGCGTGCAGCATTGTGGCTCCTTAGAGGACGAGATGGTCGAGCGCGATGATGGCAATCATGGCTAGGCTGAGCAACATGTGACCTCCTCAGATTGGGTGGTTTGAAACAATGTCAATGGCTACAATTACGACCCACGCGAAGAGCGGCATGAAGACCTCCTGAGTGATGGGGATCCCATCGGATCCCGTCCCGAGAACTTGAGGGGCCATCCCTAGCCCCAAGGTCCCGCCTACTTCCAGCGCCGGCCGAAGAGCAGCCAGGCCAAGAGCACCGCGAAGGCTGCGATCAAGAGGATCGCCTGCTCTTCGGTGACGGGAGGGAATTCCATGGTCGTCCTTTCTGTCCGCTAGGCCTCATTGCCGATGCGAACATAGTTCTCATCGGCAATTGAGGACTAAAGCTTGAGAAGAAAAACGAAACCCCCGGAAATTCCAGGGGATTCAGGTAGGAGTATGTAACCGTGTGACTGAAGAGCATTGACAATATAGCGGAGTTAGGATCAAGGTGAAAGGGAAGCATTCCAAGGTTCTTTAAAAGCAATTCTGAGATCAGGAAACAGCAGAATGGCGCGATTTCAGCCCGGCCAAACAGGCAATCCCGGGGGACGTCCGCGGAAGCTGCTGAAGCGGGTAGACGAGATCCTGCACGAAGCTGGGATCCATCCCGCTATCGAGCTGATGAAGCTCATGCCACAGCTCAAGATCAAAGAGCAGGTGGAAGTGTGGACGACTCTGCTCTCCTACACTCAAGGGAAGCCGAGTGAGATCGCTCCTACTGAAGAGGAGCTGACTGCTCAGAAGCTTCGCGAGCTGACCAACAAGGAGCTCGCTGAACGCGCCAAGGTGCTCCTTCCCAAGCTGGAGGGAGCAGCATGAGTGACACCACGGCCATGACCATCCTCGCCATCTTGGCCAAGATCATCATCGTCGGCGCTTTCATCTTCGCTCTGGTCTGGGGCTTCGTGGTCGCTATGGGCGATCGTGACTGACCAGCTCTCCCACCGGAACGCCACGCCTGAAGATCTCCCGTTCGTCCTGAACTCCTGGGTTGAGAGCTACGGCGTGGGCTCTCCCATGACCGTGCACATCCCTAAGTCCATCTTCTACCCCGCGCAGCGCATGATGATCATGCGGCTGATGCGCGACCTCCATGACCTCCGCATTGCCTGCCTGGCAGATGATCCAGCCGTCATCGTGGGCTTCATCATGGCGCGGCACAGGAACGTGCTGGACTACATCTACGTCAAGGAGCACTTCCGCCGGATGGGAGTGGCTCGAGCGATGGTCGCTGACCTCGGCATTGACATGAACGACTGCCTCTGCACGCACCACACCTACAAGTCCATCATGCTCGCTCCTAAGTGGAGAGGGCTCCAGTACAACCCCTACTTGCTCTTTGGAGAGATCGAATGACAGAGGCAGCCGAAGTGAAGCGCGGTCCTGGTCGGCCCCCGAAGGCGCTGGCAATGAACGAGATGCGAGCTGGAAACCCGAGTGCTTCGGATGTGTCCACATCTGATCTCTCTCGTGCTGCCAAGGATCTTGGCATCGGTATTGAGGCACTCAAAACACTGATCAGGAATGGGATCCCAGCCGAACAAGTCCAATTCCTCAACTCGCCTCAGTTCCTCGCCAAGGTGACCTCTGGACTACATGCGGTGAATGATTCGTGTGACCTCACAATTCTTGGTCCGTGGGGGGTATGGATCAAGATTCAGCGCCGTGGCTATCTGATCTTCGGTACCAACATCAGACATGTGGGCTTTGGATGTGTCGATCATTGGGGTATCTGAGTGAGCCTCATCGAAGCCCGCCTAGCCGCTGCTGAGGTAGCCCGCCGCGTAGAGGGAGGCTTCCGCCTTGAGGACTTCTGCTTCAAGGAGCAGTTGGCCTTCATCAAGGACCCTGCCCGCTTCAAGGCCGCTGACTGCTCCCGCCGCGCAGGGAAGACCGTAGGCATCGCTGCGGACCTGATCGACACGGCCTCCCGCTGGCCAGACATGGCCTGCCTCTACCTCACCCTCTCGCGCTTGAACGCCAAGCGGATCCTCTGGCGGGACCTCCTGGCGATCAACCGTGACTATGGGATCGGGGGGAAGCCGCACGAGACCGAGCTGACGCTGACGCTCCCCAACGGGCACATCATCTACCTCTCTGGTGCCAAGGACAAAGCCGAGGTCGAGAAGTTCCGGGGCTTCCCGCTGAAGAAGGTCTACCTCGATGAGGCCCAGGCCTTCAGGCCCTACATCCAGGATCTGGTGGACGATGTTCTCTCGAAGTCTCTCTACGACTATAACGGCTCCCTAGCTCTCACAGGCACCCCTCCGCCGATCCCCTTCGGCTACTTCCATGACTGCGTGCATAGCGCAGAGTGGAGCCGCCACAGCTGGACGATGCTGGTCAACCCGCACTTGAAGACCAAGTCCGGCCGAGACCCGATGGAGCTGATCCTCGAGGACTGCAAGCGGATGGGAGTGGGCCTGGATGACCCCAAGATCCAGCGCGAGTGCTTTGGGAAGTGGACGAGAGACCTCAACAGCCTCGTTCTCCGATGGTCTGAGAAGAACCATTATGGCGAGCTCCCTCGCTCTCTACATTGGCAGCATGTGCTGGGCATTGACCTTGGATGGTCAGACGCTGACGCTATTGGCTGTATTGGCTGGCACGAGAAGGACCCCAATGCCTACCTCATCGAGGAGTCCATCAGGACTAAACAGGGCATCACGGAGCTCGTAGCTGAGATCGAGCGGTTCATCAGCCACTACAACCCCGTAGCGATCGTCATGGACACGGGGGGACTAGGGAAAAAGATCGCCGAGGAGCTCAGGAAGCGTTACGCTCTGCCCATCAAAGCAGCAGAGAAGACGCGCAAGTTCGAATACCTGGAGCTCTTGAACGATGCCCTTAGGACTCATCGCTTTCACGCGAAGAAAGATTCTCAGTTTGTCCACGATTCTATGCTTCTTGAGTGGGACCGCACTGATTTCAATGGGGATAAGCTTGTTGTCAGCGACAGCTTCCACTCAGATATCATCGACGCCGTCCTCTATGGATTCAGAGAGGCCGGACACTGGATGCATGTTCCAGATGTCCCAAAGCCCGTTCCAGGAAGCTCTGAGGCTATGCGAGCGGAGGCCGAAGCGATGGAGGAGGCCATCATCAAGCAAGTGATGCAGCCGGGGCAGGATGACCCTGCGAGCTGGCCACAGCCGGATCAGGGGACAGATTGGGGGTGGACGTGAGCATGATGCATGTAGGGCTTGAAACCATGACGAGCGATGGTCAGAACGCCAGTCCAGCATATTACATGCATCAAGCAGCCAAAGACCGTGCCATGCGGGTGCTGTTTGAGGCCGAGAACGAGGAGCTCAAACAGCAGAACTGTGCTCTTGAGTGCAAGCATCGCGAGGTGCTGGATATCTGTGGGATGGCCATCAGACGCGCGGAAGAGGCCGCTTCGGCCGCTGAGAGGGCCAAGGACTCTCTACTGGTGATCGAGGCCCGTCAGGGCCTGCCGTGGTGGCGGAGATTGTTCAACCGCAAGTCAGATGGCCCGACCTGGGAGAGCAGAGAAGCGGGGTCACTGGAATACGGATGAAACAGATGAACGTGTGCTCCATGGAAGCCATCCAGACTCTGGGAGCCGTCATAATGCGCGATACTGGTGGTAATGGATTGGTATCCATCACGTTGTCCGCAAATTCTTTCGACCGACTGCGGCGGAATCTATTGCCGTACGAAACATTTGATAGCCGCTCATGTAGCCACTCATGTAGCAGTTCATGCATTCAGGTCGAGATCTGGACTCCAGCTGGACTGACCATCATCAAGAGAGAAGAAGAGCCATGAAACAGAAGCTCTTCATCTACGAGACACTCCGACACCGTAACATCCAGAAGGAAGCTCTGGGGCACACGAAGACGGAGTCACGCGCCGTCCTGCCAGGCTGGTCCGAGGTCTTCATCGGCAAAGGCAAGGACGCCTATCCCACTCTGATTCCGTCGCACTCAGTGGGCAGTAATGGAAACGTAAAGGGCGATATCATCCTGATTGACCAGGATGATCTGAAGAAGCTTGACAAGTGGGAAGATCATTACCGCCGGATCAAGGTAGCGACCTCAGCCGGTGAGGCATGGACATTTGTATACACAAAGCCGAGGGACCGATGAGCGAGTGCGTTGAGTCAGAACGCCGTCCAGAGGAGCCACCAGTGTGGCTTGTTGGGGCTACGATGTTGGGAGCCGTCTTCTTCTGGACAATCGCAGCCTGCGCAGCCGTTGGCTTCATCGGCTATGGCATCGCTCTCTCAGCGCACTGGGTGCTCGGATGACCATGCGTACCAGCCAAGGCCTCGTCCGAGTCATGGTCCCGCTCACCTCCTCGTCTGCGGAGAAGTATCGGGACGGCTATGACCGGATCTTCGGGAAGCCCGCAGAGGCGAAGGAGTGCGAGCATGACTGGCTGAGGGATCATCGACATGATGAAGCATGCTGTACCAAATGTAAGAAAGTTGTATTTGGGTGGGAGTTGATCAGTGCATCCAAGTGAAGCCCGCCTGCTCCTCGAGCTAGGCCGAGAATTCAAGCTCAAGCGTCTAAGGATCGGTGATCTGGAGGCTGTCTTTGGACCTCACTATGAGATCGTCAAGGAGACTCCGCCAACGGAGGCTCAACTGGCAAAGGAGATCACGAATGGAGAACGGATGCCCTCAGACGACGAGCTCCTCTTTGCCAGCTGCCCCGACGGAGCCCCCGAAAGCAGAATCGGAACTCCCCCCGAGTGAGCACGTAGAGATCCTGGTGAACGAAGATGGCCGGCTCATCGCCAAGGCCTGCTATGGCCTGATGACGTTCCAGGAGCCCCTGCCACCAGACTTCCAGAAGTGGACCGATGCCCAGCAGCGGCATCACCTGAAGACCCAGACGGTCCCCAAGCTCAAATACCTGGTCCAGAAGGCCAAGGGGAAAAGGATCCTGAGCAAGTGAAGCCTCAAGACGCCATGCTGAACCAGCTCGAGCAGGCCTTCGTGGACTACACGCGCCCCGCCGCGATCATTCAGCAGCAGGTGGGGAAGGACGTCTGGACGCTCCAGATGCTCTGGGACGACATGCAGGTCTTCGCTGACGTGACGCCAGTGGTCCTTGAGGTCATGGAGACTGGGAAGATCGGCGCCGAGAGCGTGTTCAAAGAACTATGTGATGACCTAGTGCACAAGTTCGCTGTGGCCATCATCGAGAAGCGCGATAAGATGGTGAAGAAAGAAGCCAAGCAAAAACTTCGGCAGAGCAAGGTATTGCGTCTGCATAAATAGGGGGCCAGGGATGGCGATCGATTACACCTCGTTCGGCGACGGCCAGAGCATGAACAAGCTCTCTCCGTCAAACCGCTGGTGGACTCTCCCCAAGTCCGAGATGGCTCAGGCGATCGTGGCCGTGGTGAACTCTCTGGCCCAAGCCGATAGCCGGCGGCAGACGCAGTTCCAGATCTCTGCCCGCCTCTATGGCAATGCCAACCTAATGGGCATCAACGGGCTCACCTTCAGCAAGATCGCAGCCTCAACGAACGCCCTCAAGGACCGAATCTCCTACAACGTCATCAAGAGCTGTGTCGACACTGTCACAGCCAAGATGGTGAAGAACAAGCCTAAGCCTCTCTTCCTGACTTCTGGCGGGAACTGGAAGATGCAACGGCGGGCCGAGAAGCTCTCCAAGTTCATCGATGGCATCTTCTACGAGAATGAGGCTTACACCCTTGGCCGCATCTGCTTCAGGGATGCCGGCGTCATCGGCGATGGCTTCGTCCACGTCTTCGAGGAGCATGGACGTTGCAAGTACGAGCGCGTCATCTCGTCCGAACTCTTCGTGGACCAGATGGAGAGCTTCTACGGGCACCCGCGTCAGCTCCACCGGGTCAAAATGCTTGACCGCGAGGTGCTGATGGACCTCTTCCCCGATAAGAAGGGGGAGATCGCTCAGGCGCGAGCGGCACGGACCGACCAGACCGGGGCATATCAGACTATCTCGAACCAGGTCTCTGTGGTTGAGAGCTGGCACTTGCCATCGGGCCCGAACGCCAAGGATGGCCTCCACACGATCGTCCTTGAGGATGCTGTTCTCCATACGGAGCAATGGGACAAGCCACGCTTCCCTTTCGCTCGCTTCCCATGGACCCCGAGGCTCTTTGGCTACTGGAGCGAAGGAGCGGCAGAGCAGATTCAGAACATCCAGCTGGAGATCAACAAGCTCCTCTGGGTGATCCAGCGCGCCATGCACATGGCTGGGACCTTCAAGATCCTGGCGGAGCGTGGGGCCAAGATCGTCAAGGAGCACTTCACAAATGACTTCGGAGTGATTCTTGAGTACACTGGAACTCCACCCGAATACATCATTCCGCCCATTGTCCCACCAGAGGTCTACCAGCATCTGCAAACGCTGAAAGCTCAGGCATTTGAGTCGGTAGGCGTCTCGCAGCTCTCAGCCAGCTCGCAGAAGCCAGCCGGGATGAACTCTGGCCGGGCTCTTAGAACGTTCCAGGACATCGAGAGCGATCGGTTCCAGACGATCGGCCAGCAGTATGAGGACTTCTTCCTCGAGCTGACCACACTCTCCATCGACGTCGTGAAAGAGATCTTCGCGAGGGACAAGAGCTACCAGGTCAAGCTCCCGGGCAAGAAATTCCTGGAGACCATCGACTGGGCTGATGTCCATCTTGAGGACGAGGAGTACGTCCAGAAGATCTTCCCAGTCTCGTCGCTCCCCAATGACCCGGCTGGTCGCCTCGATACGATCCAGGAGTACATCCAGGCTGGGATGATCTCCCCGCGTGGCGGGAGGCGCCTCCTGGACTTCCCAGACCTCGAGATGGCGGAGACCATGGCCAATGCTCAAGAGGACTGGCTCCACGAGGTGCTTGAGAAGATGCTCGACGAAGGCGTGGCTTATACGCCTGAGCCTGAGGACAACCTGGCTCTCTGCCAAGAGCTCGGGCTTCAGTACCTGGCGTACGCCAAGGCTTGCAAGGTGGATGAGGAGACGCTGCAGCTGATCAGGGACTTCCTGAAGGCAGCGAACACCATGAATGCTGCGGCAACAGCCTCTCAAGGCCAGCAGCTTCAACCGCAAGCCCCGCCCGTCGCGCCAAAGCCGAGTGAGTTGGTCCAGAACGTACCAGGAGCGGCTCCGACCGCTGCGTAAATATATCGAAAAAGATACTTTATGGGCCGGATTGGTCCCAATCACCCCTAAAACGGGTCATTTGATGCCAAAATATATCGAGGGAGATACTTTATGAGCGAGGCCGCGGCGGCTGCCATCCATGTGAACGTCCAGGATCCGATCCAAGCCGCTCCAGCTCCGGCCGAAGCTCCTCCGGCTGATGGAGCTCAAGCCGAAGCTCCAAAGCCATCGGCTTCCAAATCCTTCGCTGCCGCCGCCAGGCGCGAACGTGCGGTTCAGCGCCAGCGGGAGGAAATCAGCTCGGCCAGGGCCGCTGTCGCCGCCGAGAAGGCCGCAGTGGACGCCAAGGCTCGTGAGCTTGAGGCGAAGTACGGTGGGAAGCCTGGTAACCCCCTTGAGGCTCTGAAGCGCTATGGCTGGAGCTACAAGGACGCGACCGAGTTCGCTCTGAACGACAGTCAGCCGACGGCCGAGCAGATCGCTCGAGCGGCTGTGAGCGAGGTGGAATCCCTCAAGGCCCAGAGGCAATCTGACGTTGATGCTGCCAAGTTAGCTCAGCAGCAGGCAGCTGAACGAGATGCCCAAGAAGCAACGCAGGAATTTCAAGAGGAAATCGCGTCGTTCGTCAAGGAAAAGCCTCAGGATTACGAGCTCATCAACTTGCATAATGCCGAAGCCACGGTATACGCTGTGATTGAGGCTCACTTCGAAAAGACCAAAGCGGCTGGGAAACCCCGCGTCCTCTCCATCAAGGAGGGGGCAGATTTGGTTGAGAGATACCTCGAGAAGCAGGCCGAGAGAATTCTCGGCACAAGCAAGATCAAAGCCCGTCTATCGCCCCCGGGCGATCCAAAGCAGCCGCAAGGCCAAGCACAAGCGCAGCAACGTCGCACTCTCAGCAACGGCATGACTCCAAGCACTCCGGCGCTTGCGTCTCTGCCTTCCTCGAGTGCTGAGCAGACGCCTGAGCAACGTGCTATGGCTCGAGCGATCGCCGCTCTCAGTTAGGAAGCAGACAAGCGTCGTTCAACCCTGAAAGGGATGACACGATGGTTACTGCGTTCTTGAACTTGACCAGCATGAATGCGGCTCTGAAAGAGCTGTATGATGGCCAAGTTGTTGAGAATTTGGTCTATGCGGACAATCCTTTTTTAGCCCTCTTGCCCAAGAAGACAGACTTCGGCGGTAAATAATTTTGCCCCTGCCTCCAGGAATGGGGGTGAAAAAAACCGGGCAAAATCGGTGGACCCTGAGATGGGAATACCGAGGTAAGCGGAGGAACTAAAGAGCCCCCGCCACCGTAACGAGTAGGCTCCGAAACCCTTGCGCCGCATGGCATACAGGGAATATAACGAGCCCACGAGTGTCCGGCACCCGGCCTCGCAAGAGAGGGTGGAAATGTACTCTGGCCTAACACGAACCAAGATTTGTTCGACGTGCAAGGAAGAGAAGGAAGTGACCCAGTTCAGCCCGAGGAAGGAACGTAAGAGCGGCTTCGAGAGCCGGTGTAAGGCTTGCAATAGCAAGCGGGCGCTCCGGTATCATGAGAAGAACCGTGACGATGTCCTTCCAAAGATGAGAACGCGCGCCACGGATCGCTATAAGGCCGATCCTAGTGAAGCGAAATTCTGGGGCAGGACGAACAAGGAGCATATTAAACGCGCCACCCCGCTATGGGCGGAAAAGCAAGCCATCAAGGCTTTCTATAAGGCGTGCCCTCCAGGGATGGAGGTGGACCACATCATTCCGCTTCGTGGCAGGAATGTCTCTGGTCTCCATGTGCTCTCGAACCTTCAGTATCTGACGCCGTCGGAGAATTCGCGGAAGGGCAACCGTTTGCCTGATGAAGTGTTAGAAGCTTCGGATAAAGAGCCGAAGCGGTAACATAGCGAAATATAAGCCGATTCCGATCATAACGGGCGTTTCACAAGGCCGCTCAGCGACCTTCGCCAACGCCCAAGGGAACCAGACCTCGGTCCAGATCCAGTCCTTCCTGCTCACGCGGGTCTCGGACTACTCGATCGCCACGATCGACAACCAGACCATGCTGGCGTCGCAGACGGACAAGATGGCCTTCCTCGAAGGCGCCAAGCTTGTCATCGACGGAGCGATCCGCTCGGCGACGAACTCGGCCGCTGGTGCGCTCTTCCGCTCAGGTACCGGCTCGATCGGCCAGATCGCGACTATCGCAGCTGGCGTGATCACCTTCGTCAACTCGCAGGACGTCACCCAGTTCGAAACGAACATGACGCTCCAGGCGGACGCGACGGACGGCGGTGTGCCGCGGGCAGCGCTCGGCTATATCATCGCGGTGAACCGCGGCTCCAGCCCGAGCATCACGGTCTCTGCCGTGGCCCTGGGCGGCGCGGCTGGCTCTCCGGCTCTCTGGGCTCCTGGAGACTTCCTCCTGGTCCAGGGCGACGTGAACGCCAAGATGAAGGGCCTTCCGGCCTGGCTTCCGGCGGTCAAGCCGGTGGTCGGTGGCGGTGACTCCTTCTTCGGGGTGGACCGGAGCTCGGACGTGACTCGTCTCTCCGGGGTCTTCTACGACGGCTCGGCGCAGTCGATCGAAGAAGCTCTGATCGATGGCTCGAGCCTGCTCGCTCGAGAAGGCGGGAAGCCGTCCATCTGCATCACCTCGTTCGCCAGCTACTCGGCTCTCGAGAAGTCCTTGGGCTCGAAGGTGCAGTACACGGACATGAAGGGTCCGGCCAACATCGCCTTCCGCGGCATCATGATCAACGGAGCTAACTCCATGATCAAGGTGTTCCCGGACCGCAGCTGCCAGGGTCAAGTCGGCTGGCTGCTCCAGATGGACACCTGGTGCCTGGAAGGGCTCGGGGATGTCCCGATGATCCTGAAGTACGGCGACGGGCTCGAGATGCTCCGCGTCTCGAACGCCGATGCCGGCGAGGTGCGCGTCGGTTACTACGCGCAGCTCCGGACCAACGCGCCGGGCTGGAATGCCCAGGTCGCTCTCTCTGCTTGATGTGTTCAGGGGTCTAGCCCAGCCGGCGGGGGCGTCGGCTGGGCTTCAAACCGCCCAAGCCTTTCGAGGCAAAAGGAGAATCCCTTGGCGAACCGTTATTTTACTCAGTTTTATTGGACCCTTGAGAAGAATCCCGTCACCCTTTGGGCTCGCGTCACCTTCGGCGCTCTCGGCTTTCCCACGCTGGACTTCGCCAACTCCAAGGGCTTCAAGTCCATCACGCGGAGTTCGGCCGGGCGCTACGTCGTCACCTTCGGTACCAACTCCACGGTACAGCCGGTGGACATCTATAACCGCCTGCTCTTCGCAGATGCATGTCCGGTGGTGGCTTCGGGCAACTCGGCATCTCCGGACTTGACCGTGGTCCTGGATGCTGTGGCCACCTTGGGGCAAGTCACGATCCAGTTCGATTCGGGTGGCGTCGCGACTGACCCGGCCGTTGGGGAAGCCGTGCTGCTCAAGTTCGATCTCAAAAACAGCACGGCGCAGTAAGGGAGAGGAAGATGCTTCACGATCCCAAGAGGACTGCGGCGCTGATCATCGCAGGAATGCCCAAGGATGGGCCTGACGCATCGGCGGACGGCCCTGACGGCATGGGTGGTCACGATGAAGACCTCCATGGCCTGGCAGAAGATCTGATCTCGGCAGTCCACAGCAAGGATGCTGCTGCCGTAGCAGATGCTTTCCGAGCGATGTTCCTCGCGATGGAGTCCGAGCCTCATGACGAGGCGGAGGAGCCGGACGAGGAAGGCGACAGCGAGATGGCAGGCTAACCGGAGGGGACCATGGCGACGACGATGACTCTCAGCGAGCTGATGTTGGCTGTGCGTCAGCGTGCCGACATGGTCCCCAACGGCTATGCCCCGGCTCTGGTCGGTAACGGCTTCTTCGTCACTGAGCCAGAGCTGATCAGCTACATCAACCAGAGCTACTTCGAGCTCTATGACCTGCTGATCTCCTGCTACGGCGCGAACTACTTCGTGGTGGTCCCGCCCTATACGTTCGCTACGGATGGCGTGACGAGCCAGTACCCGCTGCCAGCGGACTTCTACAAGCTCCTGGGCCTGGATCTCCAGCTCGGGAACTCGAACCAGTCTCTAGTGACGGTAAAGCCCTTTGAGTTTATCGACAGGAATCGGTACTCGACTCCAAATTTCCAGTCATTTTATGGAGTGACGAACCTTCGGTATCGGCTGAACGGATCCAATCTCTGGCTGACACCTACACCGGCCGGTGGACAGACGCTGCAAGTCTGGTACGTGCCCAAGCTAACGACCCTTGCAACTCTGGTCAGTACAGCGGATGGGGTGTCTGGTTGGACGGAGTACATCATCTGCGATGCCGCGATGAAGTGCTTGCAGAAGGAGGAGTCTGACGTCTCCGTGCTGATGGCCGAGAAGCAGGCTTTGATGACACGGATCCAGGCCATGGCCGACAGCCGAGACGTTGGAAGCCCCCACAAGGTGTCTGACAACCTCCACAATGACATCTGGCCTACCGGGTCAGGATCTGGTGAGGCGGGAGGCCCATACTGATGAACAAGCTTCGTAGAGTTCAGACGCAGGACCGCGAAGTGAACCAGCTCCAGTCCAACGTGGCAGAAGTGCTAGACCCAATCGCTGCGTTGCCCGTCATCAATGGCAACATCCTGACCAACGTGGCGCTACTCGCGGGCGATAACAGCATCAACCACAAGCTTGGGATGCGTCTAACGGGATGGATCGTGATCAGGCAGCGGGCCGCGGCTGAGATCTTCGACAAGCAGGTGACCAACCCGACGCCGACAGTGACCCTGGTCCTGAATGTCTCTGCTCCCGTCGTGGTGGATTTGTATGTATTCTGAGGTCTAAATGCCTCTGCAAAAACAGAACATTTCTCTCCCATTCGGCCAAGGGGTCAATACCAAGACCGACTCCTTCCAGCTCCAGCCTGGGAAGCTGGTGATTATGCAGAATGGCTATTTTTACACGCCTGAGAGCATCCGGAAGCGGAACGGCTACACGGCTTTGGCTCAGACTGGCTACTACGCAAATTCGGGACTCAGCGGCAATGTCCTAGATGCTCAGGCTCTCTATTCCAGGAACGGAGGATCAGAACTCCTCGTCGCTGGCGGGAATTTCCTCTGGAGCTACTCACCAGCCTCGGCCTATGCCGCTTGGGTGCGGCGCTATCCGACGGCAGCGGTGCCAACAGGCACTGTGTTCTTCCCGAATTCGCTCCAAACCACGCCAATCGAGCGGAAGTCCGAGTCCCTGACCGCTGGGGATTCTTCCACGGTCGGATCTGGTCTTCAAGCCTATGTGTGGCAGAGCGGTCCTCTCGCGGCGCGCACGGCTCTGATCGACACGGCGTCAGGTACTCCGGTTCTGGCCGATGATCCTCTGGGAAATCAGGCTGCAGACTGGCCGACCTACCCCAAAGTGTTCCAGCTCGGGACGGTGAACGGGAAGCCACAGTTTCTCTACATCGTGTGGGAGAAGGTGGGCGCCGGAGCCCCGCAACTCGCCTTCTACAAGGCCACGGCCGGAATCGGGACAGGCTATACCGTCACTGCAGCGACAGCCGCGGCGGTCACTGACGTCGGTGCGATCAACGTCGGGAACCCGGTCTTTGATGCCACCCTCTTCAACAGCCTGATCTACGTCGTGTACCGGAGTGACACTGGCGCCATCCGGGAATTCACGATCCTGGCGGACTCCTCGAGGAGCGCTACACAGGCCACGGCTGCGGGAGCTGGTACCGACCCCATCACGCTCTCGGTCTGGGGCAAAATCGTGACCTCAGAGATCTGGATCTCATGGGCCAGCACGACGCTAGTTCGCTACATGGTCTACAACCTGGCGGTGACAGTCCCAGTTCTAGGGCCGACCACGATCGTGGCAGAGGTCTTGGCCAGGACAGTCACGGGGATTCCCTACTCTGACACTCTCTTCTCCATCATCCTCTATGAACGTACCGACAAGGTCATCAAGCGGTCTAACATCACAAATACTGGTGTGATCCAAAATGTTGGAACTCAGCTAGCCAATGTCGGCCTCGCAAGCAAGATGGTATCCGGCGAGGTGTCCTTAGGGTTCACCTTCTTCTGGGTGACCTATCCCAGTGCCACTGAGCCTGGGTACTACATGTATGTGATGGACATTGCAGGAGGGGGTCTCTTCCTCGTCGCGCGCTCTGCGCCGGGATCTGGCGGTGGGCTCACATCGAACCCGGCCCTCCCAGAGATCAATGCGCCCTCCTATCTGGTCTTCCAGACCACATTCATGCAGGCAGATGAGCTGATCCCCGTAGCTGGCGGGGTGAACCTCCAGCTTGGCGTCATGTCGTCCACGGTGAAGTTCCTCCAGACTCCAGGAGCCACGGAACTAGCCGGCACCCTCCATCTCTCCGGCGGGATCCTCTCGGCCTATGACGGCTTTAGCGTCACTGAGCATGGATTCATGGTCTACCCGGAGATCACCGGGATTGTGTCGGGTGGAGTCGGTGGGCTTAGCGCTGGGACCTACTCATACGTCGTCGTGTTCGAATGGACGGATGCTCAGGGCCAGATCCATCAGAGTGCGCCTTCGGTCCCGTTCAAGTACGTCGCAGGAGCGGCGGACTCGGCGGTCATCTCCTATAAGAACATGTGGCTCACGAACAAGACCCTACCGGCCGTTGACCCGCTCAATGTGGGGATATATCGGACAGTGGCAAATGGCACGGTCTACTTCCGCGTCAACCCATACTTCGCTCCATCAAATGCCTTCCCCTATACGGTCTCTGACACGACGATCACCTACTTTGACGCGGAATCCGACGCATCGATTATCTCGGCCCAGCAGCTCTATACCAACGGTGGTGAGGTCGATAACGGCTCTGTGCCGGCAACACTGACCTCGACGCAGTACCGGAACAGGGTGATTGTGGTGCCGGCGGACAACCCGCTGTCCTGGTGGTACTCAAAAGCCCTGCTCCCGAGCACGCCAGTGGAGTTCTCGCCGCTCTTCGTCCAGACGATCGATCAGCGTGGCGGGAATATCACCGCTGCGGCCGTGATGGACGACAAGCTCGTCTTCTTCAAGATCTCGGCGGTCTTCGTGGTGACGGGTGATGGTCCGGCGCCCAATGGCACGGGGAATGACTACACGCAGGG
>Ga0137409_10003051_pt1 | contig 17779 bp, 15 predicted proteins | sample CZODoug1_16funga_FD_122059 | JGI IMG/M metagenome (GOLD analysis project Ga0137409, IMG submission 122059) | Vadose zone soil fungal communities from Angelo Coast Range Reserve, California, USA - CZODoug1_16fungal (Hybrid Assembly) | ecosystem: Environmental > Terrestrial > Soil > Vadose zone... | reverse complement strand
GCACGCATTCGCCTTGGCCCGCTGTTCACAATGCTCGATGTGCCGCACGTCGAACAGGTGCACATTTTTTTCCGTGCCGAATTGCTTGATCTTGGGTTCGCTCCCGGGATCGAGAGTCTCGACGTGCGACTGTTCGAAGAGCACGAAATCCCGTGGGACGAGATTGCCTTCCGCACGGTATCGAGCACCCTACAACTTTTTTTTGAAGACCGACGCACCGGACAGTTCGCCACGCACACGCGTGAGATCGGGCCGGCCAGGCCAGTATCTCGTCCATGATCCCATGGCTTGCGACGGCCGACCCGCTCCCTCCGGTCGAATCGGCGCTCAAGGTCCCAAACGGTCTGCTCGCGGCATCAGAACACCTCGACGTCGACAGATTGATCGCCGCGTATCGGCGCGGCATCTTTCCCTGGTACGGCGCTGACGATCCGGTGCTGTGGTGGTCGCCTGATCCACGCATGGTCCTCATGACCGACGCGTTCAAGGTGTCGCGCTCACTACGCAAGACCTTGCGTCACGTCTCTCGCGACGCAGCGGTCGAAGTCAGCTTCGATCGCGCTTTCGAAACGGTAATGCGCGCGTGCGCGGAACCGCGTCCGGGCCAGGAAAGCACATGGATCGGGCGGGAGATCATCGCCGCATACGTGGAGTTGCACCACCGTGGGCTCGCGCACTCGGTTGAGATCTGGCGCCAAGACCTCATGATCGGAGGGCTCTACGGCGTCTCACTTGGGCGTGCATTCTTCGGTGAATCGATGTTCAGCCGCGAAGCAGATGCGTCGAAGATCGCTCTTGCGGCACTCGTGCAAATTCTGCGATCCGAGCGAGTGCGCGTGATAGACTGCCAACAGAACACTAGGCATCTCGCATCACTCGGCGCACGCGAGATTTCCCGCGCCGAATTCTGTTCGATGTTGCACCAGGCGGTTGCCGAAGCGGCCCCTGCATGGGAGCAATACACGGGCGCGGCACGGAACGATCTGTTGTTCGGTTACTAAGCGTGGCCAACCTCAAGGAACTGCCTTTTTCGGCGTTGCAGTTTTACGCGACCGCGCCGTATCCATGCAGTTATCTAGAAGGTCGTTTGGCTCGCTCGCAAGTTGCGACGCCCGCGCACCTCATCAACGCCGATGTCTACAGTGAACTCGTGCGCATCGGATTCCGGCGCAGCGGCATCTTTACCTATCGTCCCCATTGCGACGGCTGCCGTGCCTGCGTTCCGGTCCGCGTACCCGTTGCGACCTTTGTTGCAAGCCGTAGCCAGCGACGCGCCCGGCGCCAGCACTCGACGCTTATCGCCCGGGTCGTTGCGCTCTCCTTTGAACACGAACACTACGATCTCTACCTGCGGTACCAGTCCACGCGCCACGCCGGCGGCGGCATGGATAACGACAGCCGCGAGCAATATTCGCAGTTCCTCCTGCAGAGCAAGGTCAACACGCGTCTCGTCGAGTTTCGCGACCCCGGGACATCGGAGTCACCGGGAACGTTGCGCATGGTTTCGATCATCGACGTGCTGAACGATGGCCTGTCGTCTGTCTACACGTTCTTCGACCCCGACATGCTTGGCGCGAGTTACGGCACCTACAACGTGTTGTGGCAGATCGAGCAGTGTCGAAAGCTCGGCCTGCCATACCTTTACTTGGGCTACTGGATCGCCGATAGCCCGAAGATGGCCTACAAGGCCAATTTCCAGCCAGTCGAGTTCCTGCGCAACGGGCGCTGGGAACGCCAGGGCTGAGCACCAAGTTCTCGCTGTTTTCAATCGCGTCGTCGACGCGGCTCCGACTCCACTGACGTGATTTACGCCATCGCTCGCCCGTTCCTCTTTGCGCTCGATCCGGAAGCCGCACATCACCTGACGCTGAGGAAACTGGCAACTGCTCAGCGCTTGGGTCTCACCCGGTGGCTCCAGCCATCAACGCCGGACGATCCAGTTGAACTGATGGGGCTGCAATTCCGCAACCCGGTCGGTCTCGCTGCCGGCCTGGACAAGAACGGCGTCTGCATAGACGCGCTGGGCGACCTCGGGTTCGGGTTCGTCGAAGTCGGAACCGTCACGCCGCGCCCACAGGCAGGCAACCCAAAACCGCGGATGTTTCGTCTGCCGCAAGCGCGTGCGCTGATCAATCGCCTTGGATTCAACAACGATGGTCTTGTTAACCTCGCTGCGCGCGTCGGGGAAAACAGAACGTTCACCGCCAACGGAGGCGTGCTCGGGCTGAACATCGGCAAGAACGCAGACACGCCGATTGAGCGCGCAATGGACGACTACGTTGTCTGCCTGCGTGAGGTCTACCCGCTGCTTGTCGAGCGGCCCGGATACGTGACCGTCAATATCTCTTCTCCTAACACGCGCGACCTGCGCAGTTTGCAGGGAGACGATCAGCTGCGGAAGCTGTTGACGGGTCTTCGCGATGAACGACATCGGCTGGCCGATCGCTTTAGCAAGCGGGTCCCCATAGCGGTCAAGATCGCGCCTGATCTGGACGATGCGGATCTGCCGCGTATCGCGGACACAGTAGTCAACGCCTCGCTCGACGCGATCATTGCGACGAATACCACCACCGCACGTGAACGCGTTGCGGGTTTGCCCGGCGCAGACCAAAGTGGTGGGCTTTCAGGCGCGCCGCTATTTGAGCGGTCGACGGCCGTGATTGCCATTCTGGCGCGCCATCTACGCGGCAGTCTGCCGATCATTGGTGTTGGCGGCATCATGAGTGGCGCCGAAGCGCGCGCGAAGAAAGCCGCCGGTGCGTCCCTGGTGCAGATCTACACGGGCCTGATCTATCGTGGACCGGCCCTGATTGCCGAGTGCCGAAACGCCATGCGCCAAAGCTAGCGCGGAGAGATCATGGAAACCATCGAACTGAGCACTAGCGGGCTGAGAGTCAGCAAGATATGCCTTGGGACGATGACGTTCGGGGAGCAGAACACCGAAGCGCAGGCGCACGCTCAACTCGACTACGCGGTCGAGCGCGGTATCAACTTCATCGACACCGCGGAGATGTATCCAGTACAGCCGCGCGCTGCAACCTATGGAGCGACCGAGAAGATCATCGGTACTTGGTTGAAGCGCCAGCCCCGCGACCGGTTCATTGTCGCCACCAAGGTCGCCGGCCCGTCGCGTGGGATGGATTGGATGCGCGACGGCAGACTTGACCCGGCGAACATCACCGAGGCAATCGACGGTAGCTTGCGTCGCCTGGGAACCGACTACGTCGACCTCTACCAAATCCACTGGCCAGGTCGCAACGTTCCCATGTTCGGACAGAACGTTTTCGACCCGACGAGGGAACGGCCCGGCGCGCCCATCGAGGAATTGCTCGCGACGTTGGGCAAGCTCATTCGCGCGGGCAAGGTTCGTGCGATCGGAGTGTCGAATGAGACATCGTGGGGAATCAGCGAGTTCGTCAAGGTTGCCGAGCGTGATGGCTTGCCGCGCATCGCATCGATCCAGAACGCCTACAGCCTGATGAACCGGAGCTTCGAGCAGTCGCTCGACGAAACCTGCTTTCGCGAAAAAGTGGCGTTGCTTGCGTATAGCCCGCTCGCGTTCGGCCAACTCACTGCCAAATACGTCGACGATCCGCACGCCGTCGGGCGCTTGAACCTCTTTCCGAAGACGTGGAGCCCGCGTTATGTGCGCCCGGCCACCTACGAAGGGGCACGTCTCTATCGCGACCTTGCTCGCGCACATGGAGTTTCACCGACCGCGCTTGCGCTGGCTTGGTGTTATTCGCGCTGGTTTGTTGCATGCACCATCATCGGCGCGACGTCCGTCGACCAGTTGCGCGAAAACATTGACGCGTACACAACCACCCTATCCGACGACGTTCGCGCTGCGATCAACACGATCCACGCCGGCCTTACCAATCCAGCGCAATGAATCCAGATGGCGCCCTTGCAGCGGGAGCCGCGCGCGTCTTTATCGCACTTTGGCCGACGCACGCGGCGCGCGAACGCCTGCGCGACATAGCCTCGCGACTCACCGCCGACGGGGTTAAAGCACGCGTGATGCCGGCGTCGAACCTCCATCTGACGCTCGCATTCATTGGACCTCTTGATGAAAAGCGCGTCACTGAGGTCGCTCGGCGCCTGACGGCTTGGCCAACGGCCCAGTTCGACTGGGTTATCGATCACGTCGGGTATTTCGCACGAGCTCGCGTTGTCTGGGCGGGAGGCCACCAAAGCGCGAACTTGTTCGCTCTTGCCGCCAGCGTCCGCAGGATGCTTGACGAATTTCCGCTTACGTACGATCGCAAACCTTTCGCGCCGCACGTGACATTGCTGCGAGACGCCGCGCGCTTACCCTCGAACGAGATATCCATCGAGCCGGCGATCATCTGGCCTTGCGAGCGACCCGCTCTTGTCTGCTCCGAGCGCCGCGCCGGCGGAGTTGTTTACGTCCCGGTCAGCCTTCACTAGCGCGGCGTCGAGACGCATAATTGGCGCGTCGCATCAGGACAATTTTTAGGCTGTTCAGCGCGGCTCTCCTTCGAAGACCCGCGCCAGGCAAGCTTCTTCAAACGTTTCGTATCTTGGTATAAGCTTGCTCCCACCTTGTTTCTGCGGCGCACCATGGCCTCGAAATCGGATAGCCCTGCCCGCGAAAAGACCGCCATCCAGGTCATCGAACGAATGATGAGCCTGCTCGATGCGCTTGCGGCGCACTCGGATCCAGTCAGTCTGAAGGAACTCTCCCAGAAAACCGGCTTGCATCCGTCAACCGCGCACCGAATCCTGAACGACATGGTTTTCGGCCGATTCGTTGATCGCGGCGATCAGGCGGGAAGCTACCGGCTCGGCATGCGTTTGTTGGAACTTGGCAATCTGGTCAAGGCGCGCCTCTCGGTGCGAGAAGCTGCGTTGGAGCCAATGCGCGAGTTGCATCGCCGGACGGGGCAGACCGTGAACCTGTCACTGCGGCAAGGCGATGAAATCGTCTATGTCGAGCGCTCGTACAGCGAGCGCTCCGGCATGCAGGTGGTACGTGCCATCGGCGGGCGAGCCCCGTTGCACCTGACATCGAGCGGCAAGCTGTTTCTCGCCTATGACGACGCGCGTGTCGTGCGCGCCTACGCGACGCGAACCGGCCTCGCAGGGCACACCAGGAACAGCATCACCGAGCTGCAAAAGCTGGAGCGTGAACTTTCGCTGGTTCGAGCGCGCGGATTTGCGCGCGACAACGAAGAGTTGGAACTTGGCGTCAAGTGCATCGCCGCGAGCATTCGCGACGATTCGGGACGTATCGTGGCCGGGCTATCAGTCTCCGCGCCGTCAGAACGCCTGCAGGATGAGTGGATCAGCGATCTGCTAGCGACCGCCGGTCGGATCTCCGCTGGACTTGGTTATGCGCCCTAAGGGGGCTTAGATTGGCGGGCGCACTGCGCCGGCTTGCCTGATCGCGGGTGCGACACCGGTTTCGAGCCACGTCCGGATCCGCTGCGCATCTCCGATCCGCGAATACTTGCCAGCGGAATCAAGCAGCACCATCACCACGCGGCGCCCCTGGATCGAAGCCTGCATGACCAGGCACCGCCCCGCCGCCGAGATGTAGCCGGTCTTTTGCAGACCGATCTCCCAAGTGGGGTTTGACACCAAGCGGTTGGTATTCGCGTATCGAACCATGCGCTTACCGAACGGCATCGCCATCGATGTCGTGGTCGAAAAGTCGCGGATCGCCGGATAGTCGTACGCCGCCTTCACGAGGCGCACCAGATCCTGAGGCGTGGACCGATTCTCTGGTGAAAGGCCGGTGGGATCCACGAAGTGCGAATCGTGCATGCCCAGGATCTGCGCCTTCGCATTCATCGCCTCGACGAACTGCTCCACGCCACCTGGATATGACCGGCCGAGCAACTGCGCGGCGTGATTCTCGGAGGACATCAGCGCCAGGTGAAGCGCTTGGCCGCGCGTCAGCGTTACTCCTGGCCGCAGCAGCGAACGGACGCGGTCGATAGTGCGGTCCTCGCGGGACACCACGAGTTCCTCGTTCATCGGCAAGTCCGCTTCAATGGTGACGAGGGCGGTCATCAACTTCGTGATCGACGCGATGGGCAACACCGTGTTGGTGTTCTTCTCCAGCAACACCTCTTCGGTGTCCTGATCCACCACGAGCGCAACCGACGACTTCAATGAAAAGGGAAGGTTGAGTTCGTCGCCACGCTTGACTGCAGCCTTGCGCGCCGCCCGTGCGGTGACCTCTCCGGAACCCGAGGCGGCGCCGACCGAACCCTGCGCACCCGACGCATCGCATGCGAGTGCCGTCGCAAGGATCGCCGCGACTGCCCCAAGAAAAGCTCCTAACCGCATTGCCATTCCCCGTTCAAACCAACTGGCCTTAATTCGGCCCGGATGCGACTAAATGTGCCATTCGACATTAGCCCTGGATCGATGACAGAGCGACACCAAACAAGGCCTTTCCTCGCTTCCACCCGACCAACGGCCCATCCGATCGGTTTTCCGCCCCGCCGCAAGCCGCATCAGGCTCAAGCAAAGCTCGAGCGAGCTACTTCAGGCGCCTGATTCTATGAGCAAAGCGCGCAGAAAAGTTGCACGTCGCCCTACGGCATGCGGATCTGTTCCAGAACCGCGCGCAGCGGAGCGCTGATTGGAACGGCGCTGCGCCCGGTTCGGTCGACATAAACGTGAACAAAATGGCCTTGGGCGCTCGCCGTTTGAACGTTCTCGGCAAAGACGCCGATCTCGTAGCGGACGCTTGAGGTACCGATATGTGCCACCCGCAAGGCAGCCTCGACAGTTTGTGGAAACGTGAGCGGACTGAAGTAGTTGCAGTGCGTTTCAACCACGAGGCCAATTACGGGGCTCGACTCGATATCAAGCACCTCCGCGCGAATCAAGTAGGCGTTGACGACCGTATCGAACCAACTGTAGTAGACGACGTTGTTGACGTGACCGTAGCGGTCGTTGTCCATCCAACGCGTGTTGATTGAATGAAAGTGCCTGTATTGGTCGCGCTTGTGCGGTGCCTGCCTGGTACTCACGAATCCTCCTTCAAATTCCGGTCCCGGCGGCGCCAGTGGTCGAGTGCAGCGCGGACTGTGTTGAAGTGCACCGCTACGGTTTGTTCTACGTCGTGGCCGTAGCCTCCTGCCATTGCGACAGCGATCGGCACGTCGAGCTCGCGTGCCAAGTCGAACACGCGCTCGTCACGCCGCACCAAACCGGCGGTCGAGAGGTTCAGGCGCCCGAGCCGATCGTCTGCGTGCGGATCGGCGCCGGCCAGGTAGATGATGAAATCGGGCGAAAAACGCGCAAGCATGCGTTCGAAAGCGCGATCGAGCGACTGCAAGTACTCCTGGTCGCCCGTACCCGCTGCCAGGCCAATGTCGAGGTCACCGCGCTCCTTGCGAAACGGAAAATTCGCCTCGCAGTGGATCGACAGCGTGAAGCACGCGTCCTCACCCGAGAGAATGCTCGCGGTCCCGTTGCCCTGGTGAACGTCAAGGTCGACGATGGCGACCCGAATCCGGCGCGTCGCCGGCTGATCGGCCTGTAACGCGCGTGTCGCGATCGCAGCATCGTTGAAGACGCAGTAGCCCTGACCACTTCCGCGCAAGGCGTGATGCGTTCCGCCAGCGAGATTGACCGCCACACCCTCTCGCAGCGCCGTCTTGCACGCGCCGAGAGTCGCGCCGACCGACCGCCTCGATCGTTCGACCATTTGCGGTGACCAGGGAAACCCGATAGTTCTTTGCTCCAGCGCTGACAACCTGCCGTGCACGACCCGGTCGACGTACTCGACATCGTGCGCGAGCGCTAGAACGTGGTCCCCAGCGGGCTCTGGCTCCACTACCTCGACGTCGGGCAGTTCTTCCAGAACGCGCTCACGAAGCCGGCCGTACTTGACCATTGGAAACCGGTGGCCGTCGGGCAGAGGGAGTACGAAACGATCGCTGGAAAAGACTTTCAAGGAGCGACCTACATGCGCTGCCTAAGAGGCCCATCCAAAACAATTACACTGCGTCGCACCAAAGTAATTTGGCGTATATTCATGCATTACATTAAATAGTATTCTTAAAATATTGATTTAAAGTGTATAATAAGAATATCAACTGAATGCGGTAGATAGGTGCAACGCAAAATGATGCTTGACAGAAGGCGGTCAGTGCATAGAATTCAATTTGTGCATCGCACAAGTTGCTATGCAGCGCAAACAAGCCCTCTCGATTTCGAACGAAACGCCATCCAAGTTTGAGGAGTGAACATATGTACGCAACCCCTGCCCAAGTCGCCGAACTGCAAAAGGGCCAAGTTGATGCGCTCTACGCGCTTTCGCACGCCGTTTTTGACGCGACCGAAAAATTTGTAGACCTGAACCTTGCCGCAGCCAAGGCCCTGATGGACGAGTCCGCCGAGAAGACCCAGGCGCTGCTCGGCGTCAAAGATGTTCAGGAACTGATGGCGTTGACCGGCGGATTTGCTCAGCCCGCGATCGAGAAGTGCGTTAGTTATGGCCGCAACGCTTACAGCATCGCAAGCGGAACCGGTGCTGAATTCTCCAAGATCGTCGAGGCGCAAGTCGCCGAGGGCAACAAGAAGGTGGCCGAGTTGGTCGACTTTGCTACGAAGAATGCGCCCGCAGGTTCGGAGCCGGCGGTTTCGATGATCAAGAACGCAGTCGCGGCCGCCAATACCGCCTACGACGCACTCGCGAAGGCCGCGAAGCAAGCAGTCGACGTTGCGGAGTCGAACTTCGCCGCGGCAACCCAGGCATCGCTCAAGGCCGCCGCGGCGGCGAGCGACGCGGTCAAGGCGAAGGGTCGCAAGGCCGCTTGATTGCAGTGGCTGATGACCACAGATTGACACAGGAATACGAAACAGAACGGCTTTTTTGTCGGATAAGCCACTCGCGAACCAGGGGAGAATTCACAAGGTGCGCGAAAGAATTTGAATTAAGGTGAGGTTGATCCCGTAACGGTTGTCTCCTTGGCACCACTTGTTTGGACTTCGGTTCAAACTCCTTCTGTCTCCTCCTTTGGTGGTGCTTTTGAAGCCCGGTCTCTCGACCGGGCTTTTTTTATCCGTTGTCTTCAAAGGCGGCACCCATCTGCTCGACCGCGGCTCTCAGTTGCGCAAACGCCGCATCGAGATCGACGCCTGCGCCTTTCACACCAAGTTCGATGTGCCGACGCGCCAGGCGACCGTCGCTACCATCGCCCACAGAAGGAAGACTGAAGGCCTTGATCGTGGGGAACTTGCTTTCCACCTGTTCCATCAGGGGCGCGATCGCGGATTCGGGCGTGTCGAAAACGATCAAAGATCGTTCTGCCCGGGGCGCGCGGTGAAACCACGAGGCGTAGTGTGTTTCAAGCACCCACTCGATCATCGGCCAAGCCATCACCGGAAAACCAGGGACGAACCAGTGGCGCTCGAGCGCAAAGCCTGCGATCCGGTTGTAGGGATTCGGAATGATCCCCGACCCGACGGGGAATTCGCCCATCTTCAATCGCTGCCGGTTCTCGGCCGTGGACATGTCTGCGCTTCCGAGCCCTTGAGCCGCGAGTTCCCGGCATCGAGCCGCGATAAATTCGGCTGCCTCGGGATGCAGTGACAGTTCACGGCCAAGCGCCTCGCCGGCGGCCCAGCGCGTGTGGTCGTCGGGGGTTGAGCCGATGCCGCCGCAACTGAAAACGTGATCGCCTGTCATGAACGAATGTCGCAGCGCCTCGACCAGTCGCGCACGATCGTCGGGGAGGTACTGCGCCCAATCCAGGTGGAGGCCGCGGGCGCCGAGCAATTCGATCAACCGGGTGAAATGTCTGTCTACGCGCTTTCCAGAAAGGATCTCGTCGCCGACGATGATCAGTCCGAACCGAGGTTGTTCATCCATTCTCGCTCCAACGTATAGGGCAAGCGCGCATTCGCGTATTGCTCGACGGGTGCATATGCTGCTGCGTTGGCGCACGCATACAGGCGCCCCTCTCTTTGTCCGGCAGATCGACTGCAACCAAGTGTTTCAAAGGTACACGTCCTCCTCGCGCCGGCGTTCAATGGTGGCAGGCCAACGCCTGCGATAGCAGGACACCTCACGCCACGAGGCCACAAGATGCCAAACGAGATCAAGTATTCCTTTGTCCGCCCGCTTCGGCGGGGTCGAGCGCGAGTTGCCGCGTTCCTGCTCTTCGCCCTCATGGTTGGAAGCGTCGCACATGCGCAGCCCGACCCCTCGGCCGCGCCAGCGCCGGACGCTCCTTCTCGCGTCGGCCGGATCAGCCTGATCTCTGGCCCGGTGTCCATGACTGATTACCGCTCGAACGAAGAGTCGGATGCAACCTTGAACTGGCCGCTCACGTCGGAGCAACGCTTGAGCACGGGTCGACTTGGCCGCGCCGAGGTGCGCATTGGGTCCACTTCGGTCCGGGTCGATGGCGACACGGTGCTCGATTTCAATCGCGTTGACGACGAGGTCATCCAGTTAACGCTGCTGCGCGGTGCGGCCACGATGCGGGTGCGCAACCCTGAGCAGCTGCGAGAGATCGATTTCCTCACGCCGCGCGAGCGTGTCGTGTTCGAAGACGTCGGTCGTTACCGGATCGATGTCGATCGCGCCGCCGGAGTTTCGGCCGTTTCCGTTCAAGTTGGCTCCGCGCGCGTTGTCAGCGCTAGTACCAATTTCGTCGTGCAAAGTGGTCAGCGTGGGGAAGCGACGGCTGAGCCGGTGGCATCGTTTCAACTGTTGACCCCCGCGCCTGACGCGTTCGACGAGTGGGTCGCGTCTCGCGATCGTCGCGATGACTCATTGCAGTCGACCCGGTATGTCTCCGCTGAAACGACCGGTGTCGAAAGCCTCGACGACCACGGAGAGTGGCGCAATGTCGAGAGCTACGGCGCGGTGTGGTTCCCCACGGGAGTGGTCGCTGGCTGGGCGCCCTATCGCTATGGACGCTGGGCATACGTCGCCCCCTGGGGCTGGACCTGGATCGACGATGCGAGCTGGGGCTTCACCCCGTTCCACTATGGCCGCTGGGCCTACGTTCACAACGCCTGGGGCTGGGTGCCGGGCGCGTACGTGGCGCGCCCCTGCTACGCCCCAGCGCTAGTGGCGTGGTACGGCACGCCGGGTCTCAGCGTAGGCGTCGGCGTGGGAAGCCCGGTGGGTTGGTTCCCGCTTGGACCGGGCGAGGTGTTCATCCCCGGGTACTACCACTCGCGCCGGTATGTCTATTCGGTGAACTATGGTCACGTGACGAATATCAACTACGTCACCGTGATCAATCCGCCGCCGAACTATCGGTATCGGCAGCCGACCTACTCTACGTGGGCCCCTAGTGACGCCCTGGTGCGGCGGACCCCGATCAACCGTGTTGTGCAGCCCGCACCGAATGAGTGGGCGAAGTTACCGACTGCGCAGCATCCGCCGGTCAAAGTGACGGAGGACCTCCGCCGCAGCAAGCAGAGCATGGTGGTTGCGCCGGCCGAGCAGCCGCGTGACGTGGGCCGTCACGCAAACGTTCCATCAAAAGTGGATGCGCCGGTACGCATGCCTCAGGCGCGCGAGCGGTCGGTCGAACGTGACGCAAAGGGGGACCCGCCCAATCGCATGCCGATCACCAAGGTGACGCCAAACGAAGACCGGGTGCAAGCACCTGTCCAGCGATTGCCGCGAACCGATGTCCCGCGAACTGAAGTCCCGCGACCCGACGTTCCACGCCGTGAGCAGCCTCGAGGAGACGTGGCCGCCCCGCCTCGGCCTCCGAAGGTGCAGCAACCCGCAGAGCGCGCGCCAGCGCCGCCGCCGGGACAGGTTGGTGCTCCTGCGCAACAGATCGCTCCACGTCCAGCGCCAGCGCCTGCGCCTCGCCAGGAGGTTCCGCCCCAACAAGCGGCGCCGCGTCAGGTGCCCGCTCCGAAGCCAGAGGCGCCTGGTAACAAAGCCGCTCCGCAACAACGTGAGCGGAGTAGCGAGAACGTTCAACGCCCCAAGCCGGGGCAACGACAGGTTGAAGCGCAGCGTAGTTAGCGCCAAGCCGCGGCAATTCGCGCAGCCGGCTTGGCGCAAGAACTTATCGCGCGGCGACCAGAGCATGATGCATCGAAGGTAGGGAACCTTGCTGCGAGCTGGCACGTCTCTCGCTCGCATTTCGGCAATCTGTGCCGGCGGTGCTTGCCTATAGAATCCCTGCAAGTTGGCGGCATTGAAGGATCAGGGAGGTTGCGATGGTGCGCGTGCGGGCGTTCGTTCTATTCGCCGCGGCAGTAACCGGGTTGCTTGGTTGTGCCACGCAACCAGCAAGCAGCACGTCGGACGTATCGCCGCCAGTCGCAGCCGCACGGGCCCGAAAGGGAGGACCGTTCGAGGTGACGTCGGCGCAGTTCGGAATATTCGGTGCTGACTCGGAAGGTCACCGGATTCTTTTCGAAACCGACCGGTTTCCAGCGGTGATCGCAGCACCGTATGGCTGGTACATCATCTTCAAGACCAACAAACCGACCGTGGTCTGGCGCGAAGAGTTCGAATTGCCCGAGCCACCGCCAAGTTGGGGACCTGGCGAGGTGCTCGGCATCTACACCATCTCGCCCGATCGCAAGACCGCAGTAACCGAGCGCGTCATCCCTACCCGCCTTGGATTCATTGCCAACGAATGGCGCTATGCGCCGGGTGATCCGATCGGTGCCCACGCAATGCGCGTCTACATCGATGGGCAGCTGGTGCGCGAGTTCAAGTTCAATATCGAAGACGGCCCGGGCCACGACCGGCCATCCCGGAGTAACAGCCCCACCACCTGAGCGGTTGTGGCCGCGCACGATGCACGCGCGCACGATCGGCGGGCTGCTGCGCAGGCTTGCGCTCACGGCGGTCGGTGCCTCCGTCATCACCGCCTTGGCTGCGGCTGACATCGACGCGCTTTGGGAATACGACGACCCAGCGCGCAGTGAATCTGCATTCCGCGAGGCGCTCGCAAGTACAAACGGTGATGCGCGGCTCGAGCTACTGACGCAGATTGCGCGCACCTATGGCCTGCGCGGGCGCTTCGACGAAGCGCATCACCTGCTCGACGAGATCTCTTCTCAGCTGAAAAGCGCAGGCCCGAGGCCGCGTCTTCGTTACATGCTTGAACGTGGAAGGGCCTTCAATTCCTCCGGCGCTGTAGAGCTGGCACGCCCGCTTTTTGTCGAAGCATGGAAACTTGCCACTGCCGTCCACAGCGACGCTCTCGCCGTGGACGCGGCGCACATGGTTGCGATCACCTATGGCGGGACTGAAGATGCGGTCGACTGGAATCGCAGGGGCCTGGCCTTGGCACGCGGTTCGAAGGATGCCAAGGCGCAGGCGCTTGTCCCGGCGATGCTGAACAACAGCGCATGGGACCTGCACGACATGGGTCGCTACGCCGAGGCACTGCCGATCTTTGAACAGGCACTCACCGAGTGGAGAGCACGATCGAGGCCATCGCAAATCCGCTTTGCACGCTGGAGCGTCGCACGATGTCTGCGCTCGCTCGGGCGGTTTCCGGAGGCTCTGACGATGCAACTTGCGCTCGAGCGTGAAGATGCGGAGCGCAAGGGCGCGGACGGCGACGTGCTGGAAGAAATCGCGGAACTCTATGAATCGCTTGGACAGATGGCAGAGGCAGGTGCCTATTTCGCGCGAGCGGCTTCAGTACTCTCCGAGGGCGCTGATCCAGCAAGCAGGGAGCCGGAGCGGATTGCGCGCCTGCGTTCCAAGGGCAAGTAGCGCATGCTGTTTCCCGATATGAACATGCCGCTTTCTCCACTGTCCATCGCTGGTTTGGTTGTCGCGGCGCTGGGCCTGTTTTTCGTGGTTGCCGGGTTGCTTGCCCTCATTCGACTGCATCCGTTGCGGGCGCTCCTGCGCGTACTCATTGGCGCCCTTGCGCTGGCGCTAGGCTCTCTTGCCTGCGCGTTGGTAATCGGCGTCCAGGGATATCGAGCTTTGACTAACGAAGAGCTGGCGGCGCGAATCGAGGTCAAACCGACCGGGCCGCAAAGGTTCGTCGCGACCTTTCACTATCCAGAGGGGCGGGTCGAGAGCTACGCAATTAACGGCGATGCGATCTATGTCGATGCCCACGTTTTGAAGTGGAAGCCTTGGGCCAACGTTTTCGGCCTGCATACCGCCTACGAACTCAGTCGCGTGGCGGGTCGCTACAACGACGTCGATCAGGAACGAAATGGGCCGCGCACCGTGCACGCGCTGACCCAGGAACGCCCGGTTGATCTTTTTTCCTTGCGGCGTCGATATGCGTGGCTCTCGCCCTTGCTCGACGCAGAATATGGGTCAGGAACCTTCGTCGCAGTCGACTCAACAAAGACGCTGGAACTGCGCGTGTCAACCACCGGCTTGCTGATGCGGCCGCAGACGGCTCCGGAGCCGAAACCCACCTCCTGACAACGCAAGATCCGGCTAGCGCTGCAGGCTTTCCCAGGTCTTGGCGAGTCGTTTGGCACTCACCGCAACCGGCGTGCGCAGTTCCTGGGCGAATAGCGACACGCGCAGTTCCTCGAGCAACCAGCGGAAGTCTTCCAGCCGCGCGTCGCTGATTCCCTTTCGGGCTGCGACCTCGCGCAAGAACGCTGTCTGCAAGGGCGCGATTTCGCCGCTGCGCGCTGCGTCGCGTCCCGGATCGTTCTTCAACTTGTCGAGGCGCGCGCCGATCGCCTTGAGGTAACGGGGATAGTGCGCAAGTTGCGCGGGCGGCGTCGCGAGGATGAAACCCCGCGGGAAGAGCCGCGCCATCTGCTGTTCGACATCGCTCACCGCGCTTGCGAAAGCGCGCAGTGCATTGACCTTCTTCGGGACGGCTGCCGCCTCTTGGACGATAACGGACACCATGCGCGCGATTTCCTGCGCGATCAGGCTGAGTCGTCCGCGCGCATCGTTTCGCCGCGCCGCGAACGACGGATTGTCAGTCGGCAACGGATCAACGAGACAGGTCCGCTCGATTGCCGCCGCGATGACCTCTTCACGCAGGTCCTCGAAGCTGGGCATCGCAGCGGCGATTGCCGGAACCGTGGTTGCCTGCATCTGCGTCGTTTGCAGCGGGGCCAGGCTCCTCTCCAGGAACTTGACCTGCTCCTTGAGCTGCAGACGAAACAAGCGCCGAAGGCCTTCGCGATGTCTCGCTGCTGCCTCGACCGGGTCGTCGAAGACCTCGAGTGAACAGAAAGTCCCCCGATCGACAAGCGCCGGGTATCCAACCAACGCGTGGCCGCCGCGCCGAATCTCCAGCAGCTCCGGCAACACGCCGAAGTCCCAGTCAGTGATCGTTTCATGCAAGCCTTCCGCAACCTTCGCATCGGCCACCGCCAGAGTCTGGAATTTCTGCTGCGCCTGTTGTCCGAGTTCGGCTCTCAGCGATGCGAGATTGCGTCCCATCGCAAGCTGGCGGCCGTGTTCATCGACAACCTTGAAGTTCATCGATAGGTGCGCCGGCAGTGTCTCCTGCTTGAAGTCCTCCGGTCGGACCGGCGCTCCCGTCTGTTGCTGGAGATCAGCTCGCAGGACGTCGAGCAACGGTCTCTCTGGTTCGGCAACTGAAGCTCCCTGGCGCGCGACGAATCCTGCTGCGTATTCGGGAAGCGGAACGCAGCGTCGGCGCACTTTCTGCGGCAAGCTCTTCAGCAGCAGATGGACCTTTTCCTTCAGCATCCCCGGCACCAGCCACTCCGATCGCGCGGCATCCACCTGGTTGAGAGCAAATAGCGGAACGGTCAACGTGACCCCGTCGCGTGGGCTGCCCGGCTCGAAGTGATAAGTGAGTGCCATCGAAACGCCGTGCAGGACCCACGCCTTCGGAAACAGGTCGGTCGTGATGCCGGCGGCTTCATGCCGCATCAGTTCGTCACGGCTGAGAAAAAGCAACCGGGCAGCCGCTTTTTCGGCGTCACGGCGCCATCTTTCGAACTGGCTGGCCGAGTTGACCGCGGCAGGAATCAGGGCGTCGTAAAACGCGAAGATCAGCTCGTCGTCGACGAGCACATCAGGCCGACGCGACTTGTGCTCGAGCTCGCGAATCTCGCGGATCAGTTTGCGGTTATGCGCGGCAAATGGCGCCTGGGTCTCGTATTCGCCGTCGACCAGGGCGCTGCGAATGAACAGCTGGCGCGCCAGAAGCGGATCCCGCTCGCCAAATGGCACGCGCCGCTGGTTGTAGACGACGAGCCCGTACAGCGTCGCGCGCTCGAAGGCGACCACCTGCCCTGCATTCTTTTCCCAATGCGGGTCGGACCACGACTTCTTGAGAAGGTGCTCGCCGACACGTTCAAGCCACTGCGGCTCGATGGTGGCGATGGTGCGTGCGAAAAGCCGCGACGTCTCGACGAGTTCAGCCGCCATCACCCAGCGTCCTGCCTTTTTCACCAACGGCGAGCCGGGCCAGACGTGGAACTTGATGCCCCGGGCGCCCAAGTACGGCGGCTCGCGATAGTCCGCATCAAGTGTCTTGAACCCGACGTTCCCCAAAAGCCCCGACAACAGCGCCAGATGAACCTGCTCGAACGTCGCATCGGCACTGTTCGCGCGCCACCCCAGTTCACCGACGATGTTCGCAAGCTGTGCATGCACTTCCCTCCACTCGCGCACGCGCCGCGGAGAGATGAAGTTTGCCCTGAGGTCGTCAGTGAGCTTGCGGTTTGATTTCTTGTGTTCGATGCGTTCGTCGACAAACGCCCATACCTTGAGCCAACCGAGAAAATCCGATCGGTCATCCGCAAACCGGCGGTGCGCCTGGTCAGCTGCCTGCTGTGCCTCGATCGGTCGGTCACGCGGGTCCTGAACGCTGAGCGCCGCGGCAATCAGCAGAACCTCCCGCAACGCCTGTTGATCGCGGCCCGCGAGCAACATGCGCCCGATCCGAGGATCAACCGGCAAGCGCGCAAGTTCGCGGCCCACGCTTGTGAGCTCGTTTGAGTCGTCGACCGCGTTCAGTTCCGCCAGCAGATCGAATCCGTCGGCGATCGCCCGCGCGGGCGGCGGTTCGACAAACGGGAATGCCCGCACGTCACCGAGACCGAGTGACTTCATTCGCAGGATCACGCCGGCCAATGACGAGCGCAGCACCTCCGGGTCGGTAAAGCGCGCCCGCCTTGCGAAGTCGGCCTCATCGTAGAGGCGGATGCAGATGCCGTCAGCGACACGCCCACAACGGCCCGCGCGCTGATTCGCCGCCGCCTGTGCGACGGGTTCGATCTGCAACTGCTCAACCTTGTTGCGATAACTGTAGCGTTTGATGCGCGCCAGACCCGAGTCGATCACGTAGCGCACACCCGGCACGGTCAACGAGGTCTCGGCCACGTTGGTGGCGAGGATGATCCGGCGCGCACCCGACGGGCGAAACACACGCTCCTGCTCTTCCGCTGATAGCCGGGCGAACAGCGGCAGGATCTCGGTCGCCGGCGGATGCCGCTTGCGCAACGCTTCCGCGGCTTCACGAATCTCACGCTCACCAGGCAGGAAAACCAGAACGTCGCCACGACCCGCACCCGCACATTCGTCGACCGCGTCGACGATGCCGTCCATCAACGTGCGATCGTCGGCATCGTCCTCGTCGCGATAAGGCCGGTAGCGAACCTCGACCGGATACAGGCGGCCGGAAACGTTGATCACGGGTGCGGGCCGCCCCGCCGACGCGAAGTGACTTGCAAAACGATCAGCATCGATCGTTGCCGAGGTGATGATGAGCTTCAGATCAGAGCGGCGCGGCAACAGCTGCTTCAGATAACCGAGCAGGAAATCGATGTTCAGCGAACGTTCGTGCGCCTCGTCGAGGATGATCGTGTCGTAAGCAGC
>Ga0137409_10003050_pt1 | contig 17786 bp, 12 predicted proteins | sample CZODoug1_16funga_FD_122059 | JGI IMG/M metagenome (GOLD analysis project Ga0137409, IMG submission 122059) | Vadose zone soil fungal communities from Angelo Coast Range Reserve, California, USA - CZODoug1_16fungal (Hybrid Assembly) | ecosystem: Environmental > Terrestrial > Soil > Vadose zone... | reverse complement strand
TTGAACTTCGAGACGCTCATCGCGCCGGAACCGAAGCCCCACTACTGGATTGAAGACGTTACCCTTACCACGGCAAACTCGCTCACGCTTCTCGCATCTTCCGCCAATCGGCTCGTGGCGAAGGAAAGAAACCTTTTGCTCGTTGGAAATACGAAACAAGCGAACACTGCCTTTCCCCCTCTGTCGCAGTCCACGGTCGAGATGAGGAAAATCGAGCAGTACTTCCCGGAGCCCCACCGGGCAGTCTTGGAGGGGGAGCGAGCGACGCCCAGCGCGTATCTCAGCAGCAATCCGGAACGCTTTTCCTACGTGCATTTCGTGACGCACGGGACGGCTAGCCGTACACGCCCGTTGGAATCCGCAGTGATCCTCAGCCCGGAAGGCGATTCGTACAAGTTGTATGCAAGGGACATTGTCACGCGCCACTTGCGCGCGGAACTGGTGACCATCTCCGCCTGCTACGGGTCGGGATCGCGCGCCTATTCCGGCGAAGGACTGGTCGGCCTCTCCTGGGCTTTTCTGCGCGCGGGAGCCCACAACGTCATCGGGGCACTGTGGGAAGTGGCCGACGCCCCTGCTACCCCGGAGCTGATGGGTTCGCTCTACAACGAACTGAGCCGGGGGAAAGACCCCGCCACCGCCCTCCGCGACGCCAAACTCAGGCTCCTCCATTCCGGCAACGTTTTTGCCAAACCCTTTTACTGGGCGCCCTTCCAGCTCTACGCCGGTTCGTAGTGGTCTAGCCTTTCTTCCGAAACAGAAAACCGTTGCTCCAGCACCGCTCCTTGTATAGAAACAGGAGCGCGTCAGGCGGATGGAGGATTCCGTCTTGCCACGATGCGGGGAGAGCGAGAAATGTCCCACGAGCCAGCGGCAAAGCCGGAAGCGCACAACAAACTCGTTATACGAAATATCGGACTGCTTCTCAGCGGCGATTTGCAGCGGCCCATCCTCGATGCAGATACCATCGTGGCGGTTGACGGCCGAATCTCGGCCGTGGGCAGAGAAAGCGCAGTGGATGTTGAAGGAGCGACCTCGATCATCGATGCGAATGGCACGGCGCTGGCCCCCGGGTTGATTGACAGCCACGTGCATCCCGTGGTGGGCGATTGGACGCCTCGCCAGAATCAGCTTGGCTGGATTGAAAGCTGCCTCCACGGCGGCGTGACTACCATGATCTCGGCCGGTGAAGTGCATATGCCGGGCAGGCCGAAAGATGTTGTCGGCCTAAAGGCCATGGCCATCACCGCGCAGCGTGCGTTTGCCGCATTCCGGCCGAGCGGCGTGAAAGTGCTGGCGGGCGCCCCGGTGATCGAACATGGAATGGTGGAAGAAGATTTCAAATCACTGGCCGATGCTGGTGTTTCGTTACTGGGGGAAGTGGGACTTGGGAGTGTGAAGGACGGCGCAACCGCGCGGCAGATGGTTGGCTGGGCGCGCAAGTACGCCATTCAAAGCACGATTCACACCGGCGGGCCGTCGATTCCCGGCTCCAGCTTGATTGACAAAGACGTTGTCCTGGCGGCGGATGCGGACGTGATTGGCCACGTCAACGGCGGGCACACCGCGTTGCCCGATGATCAGATTCGCACCCTCTGCGAACAAAGTCAGCGCGCGCTGGAGATCGTTCACAATGGCAATGAGCGGGCGGCACTCCTCACGCTCCACACCGCAAGAGAATTGCAGCAACTCGATCGAGTGATTCTCGGCACGGACGCTCCCGCGGGTTCCGGCGTGCAGCCTCTCGGGATCATTCGAATGATGGCGGTGCTCTCGGCCGTCGGCGAAATTCCGGCGGAAGTCGTCTTCTGCTTCGCCACCGGCAACACCGCGAAAATGCGGAACTTGGATTGCGGGCTTGTGGAAACGGGGCGCGCCGCCGACTTTGTTTTCCTGGATCGCGCGCAGCACTCCGCGGGGAAGACGCTGCTCGATAGTGTTGGACTGGGAGACCTGCCGGGCATCGGCATGACGATCATTGACGGGGTGGTGTGCTCGGAGCGGAGCCGCAATACGCCGCCCGCCACGCGCGTCCCGAAAATTGTGAAGTAGGAATTCTCCTGCCAGCGGTTAGCGCAAACCGTCTTCCCCCTTGATCTGATCCTTCGTCAGCCCGCCGACTCGCGGCAGCGGACGGCCGCTGTCCGTCACAGCGACCGCGACAATGATTTCATTCGCGCGCGGTGCATCGTTGATGCGTATTTCCATCCCATCGAAATGGCTGCGCACAAAAGCGGCATCTTTGTGGCCGAGTGGAATATCGAGCGGAACGCCCGGCCCGCCACGTTTCTTGGAAGAAGGAATCAACGCGGCGCCCTTTCCGAGAACTTTTCGAACCGGCGTGCCGAGCTTCGGATGCAAAAGCGCCGCCGCGTGTTCAAGTTCACCATTTTCTCCAACGGCGGCGGCTTTTCCGTAGCTTTCCACCGATGGGCCGGGGATCCCCAGCGCCGCAACCGCGCGTTCCGATAACAGCCCCCCAAGCTCCTCGCCGATTTCCATCAATTCGCTGAGGTCTTCCACGTATTTTCCGCTGAAGGGATTCTCGATCACGGCAACTGCCGCGGCCCGGCGCGTGGGCGGCTCCACGGTTTTGCCCATCTCGCTGCGCGTTTCTTCGACGAACGTTACGATCTTTCGAATCTTCGCCTTCATCGCAAGCCGTCTTCTCCCTTGATCTCCGAGGCTTTCAATCCGCCCACGCGTGCATGAATCCGCGGCCCGGTGGTCATTACGAGCGCCAGCAGAATTTCATCCGCGCGCGGAGCGTCCGCAATGCCGACTTCCATCGCATCAAAATGGCTGCGCACGTAGGAAGCGTTGATGTGCGTGATGGGCACGTCCAATCGTGCGCCCGGCCCACCCACTTTTTTCGTGGATGCCACGATAGCCTTCGCGTTGCCGAGGATTTCGCGCATGGCATAACCGCCGGGAACGTGCCACAGAGCGCCGTGTTCGATTTCTCCAGCCTGGCCTACGATCGCGCCCTTGCCATAGCCTTCAATTTCTCTTGCGTCGCCGCCCAACGCCGCGACCAGCGACTTTGCCATTTCGAGTCCGAGCGGATTGAGATCCTCCATAAACCCTGCAATCTCTTCCACATATTTTCCAGCGAAGGGATTGTGAATCACCGAAAGCGTCGCGGCTCGCCGCAGGGGAACTTTGGCGGCAGGTCCGCCCTCGTGAAAAACCTCTTCCATAACCGTGACGCGTTTTCGCACTTCGACTTTATGCATGTACAGCGCTCCTCACGAACTCCGCGACTTCGAGCGGCATGGAAGCGGCGAATTCATTTCCGCGGGCAACGACCCGAGTGCAACCTTGTAGGTGTAGCGCCGCAGCATGAATGAGTCCCTGCGACAGAAGCTCCAGCGCTACGCCGGTCCCCGAAGTCAATCCTTGTTTAGTTTCTTCCCCCGTGAGCTTACCAACGTCTCGTGTAACGAGACGCTGACCCAGATCGTTGTCTGGCGCAATTTCGCAGGCCGCGACACGAGTAATTCCCGCATGGCCGGGTAAATCGACGGCATTCGCGACAATCGTCGCGGCGGCATCCGCCATCGCAGCGCGATCCGCGAGTATCGTTACCGCATCGGCGATGCCGAGCGAAAAACTCCGGCCGCGCCAGCCGCTCGTTGCGATTCCACGCACCGGCTGCCACGCTTCGATAGTTGCCGATCCGAAAAGGGAGGCGCGATCCGGCCGCTCCACCATGCCGATTCGAAAGCTTTCGCCAGGAGCAAGATGAAGCGCGATGTCGCCTCCATTGTTGACGTAGGCCCGCGACAACACTGCCGCTGATATCATCGCGCCTAGAACTTCTTCGGCGACGGCGCCGGCAACTGCCGCCATCGGCGTGATGAAACAATGCTCTGCGTAAGGCATGACAGCCGCTGCCATGCGCTGTGCGACGACTCCGCGCAGCCTCTTTGCGCCGATTCCCGCAGCTGCGCGCAGCAGCGGCAATTCTTCGCACAGCTCATCCAGAATGGTCACGAACCGCCGTGCGGCCGCCTCGTAAGCTTTGCGAACTTCGCCCGCTTCTCCATCCGCGCCAATGATCAAGTCAATCGGCCCGTCGTGAAGATGAAGCCTGAGACCGTCCGGCAGCAAACGAATGATCGCGGGGTCTCTCATTGCTGCGTGCCTCCAGTGGAAGTTGGCTTGAGCGGCCACGGATTCTCCGGTCGGGACGGCATTTGCCGCTGTTGGCTGCTGATTTTGAGCGAGCTGAGCGGCCTCACGCGGTCCATATGCCCGCCAAGCGATCCGTAGTCTTCTTTCCTCAAAGTGAATTCGATGGGCGCGACCAGCGCCGGCGTCGGCACATAACCAAACGCATTCGCCGGAATGCGCGTCACGTCCACCATAAACGTGATCCCGCCGCCGGGCCACACATAGACCGGCGCGCCGCCGCACGTTACCCGCGTCAGATTGAGTCCGACGGAACGCGTCAACCTAACGGGATTTTCCGTCACGCCCGCGCGTAGTGACCCGCCTGCGCCACCCATGAACAACACAGTCGTGAGCGCCGGCTCGCAATTTTCTCTAATGCGCGCAACAGATTCGGTCAGATCGGCCGGCAACTCTTTCTCGACGGGCTGCAATTTCTCATCGAGCTCGAAATAAGCATATTGCTCGCCCGTCGTGCTGACCATCAGCAGCCGCAGCTTCGGCCAGGCCACTCCGGGCTTGAAAGCTTTCAAAATCGTAAGCGGATCTTCGATATCCGTACCGCCCCAGCCCGTGCCAGGTTGCGCTACTTGAAAGTACCGGCCAGGTGTCGATCGGCGCCCTTTGATGCGAATGCCGGTCTCCCGCACGCCGAGCAATTTTCCCGCTTGATGTTCGGAGAGCACGCCGGTGATGTGATCGTCCACGACCACGACGTCATCGACTTTTCCAAACCACTGTTTCGCGAACATGCCAATCGTTGCGGAGCCGCAGCCGACGCGCATACGTTCTTCCCGCTGGCCGTTCACAATCGGAGGTTTGCCCGCGGCGACAATTACTTTCGCACCGTCGTCAATCGTGAGTTCGACTTCTTTCCCGTTGCACAGATTCAGCAGCGTCTCGCACGTGACACGTCCCTCACTCTTCGTGCCGCCAGTCAAATGGTGAACGCCGCCGAGCGAAAGCATCTGCGAGCCGTATTCGCCCGTGGTCACATGCCCCACCGGCTCTCCCTGCGCGCGCACCAGATTGCGCTCCGGTCCGAGGTGCCGGTCGGTGTCAATCTTCAGCTTCACGCCGCAGTAACTGAAAATCCCCTCCGTCACCACCGTCACCATGTCCACCCCTTCCACTTCCGATGAAACGATGAACGGCGCGGGCTTGTAATCGGGATAGGTCGTGCCCGCACCGATAGCGGTGACAAACGTCTCCGCGCCTTTCATGAGCTTGCCATCCCACTCGTGCCCGCTCTCGAGGAAGGGAACGAGCGGCTGTCCCTCAGAAACCGCGCGATCCAGAAGAATGTGCGGATCCACGCGCACCAGCTGCCCTTCATGGTTCGCGTAACGGTCGCACGCGCCGGCCTGTCCGCGCTTGATGTAACAGAGCACCGGGCACGCATCGCAACGCACGGTGTCCGCGGGCATCATGCTAGTCATGGCGTTTCCCGGCGGTTTTCGCGAGGAGCGCGGCGCGCACGCGGTCCGGCGTCGCCGGAATCCTTCGAATGCGCACGCCGATCGCATCGTGAATGGCATTGAGTATTGCGGGCGCTGTGGGAATCATCGCTTGTTCGCCCACACCCTTCGCGCCCAGAGGCCCAACGGGCGAGGGATCTTCGATCAAAATCGACTCCACCTCCGGCATATCGCCGATTGTAGGAATCAGATAGTCGTGCAAGTTCTCGCCCGTGCCCGGGAAGAATTCCTCCATTAGCGCCATGCCGAGCCCCTGAGCCGCGCCGCCTTCGATCTGTCCTTCAATGAGAGTGGGATTGATCGCGCGGCCCACGTCATGCGCCGCCGTCAATTTCAGCAGCTTCACGGTGCCGAGCTCGATATCCACTTCCACTTCGGCAAGGTGCGCGCCAAAGCCATAAACCGCGTAGGGAACGCCCTGGCCATCTTTATCCAACGGGCTCGTCGGCGGATCGAACGTGGCTTCTGCGGAAAGAACGTAGCCACGCTCGTCCAGCGGCATGTCGCGAAGGGCGATTGTCCTCTGATCTTTGCAACGTAGAATAACTAGCTTGCCGTTCTCGAACCGTATGCTCGCTTTCTCGCAGGCGTCGGCAAGCTGCAGGATTTTCTTTCGCAGTTGTTCGCCCGCTAACTGCGCAGCTCTGCCGCTCACGAACGTTTGCCGCGAAGCAGAGGTCTTCCCGCAGTCTGGCGTCACGTCTGTATCGCCGCTGACGAGATCGAATCGATCCATCAGCGCGCCGAGCGCATCCGCGCAAATCTGCGTGACGACCGTGGCGGATCCCTGCCCAATGTCCACCGCGCCTTGATGCAATGCAATGCGCCCATCCCGCTTCAGTCCAATGCGCATCGTCGAAGGATTCGCGAGCGATGTGTTCCCGCAGCCGTACCACATTCCCGCCACGCCCGCGCCGCGCCGCAGCGGGCCGCTCGCTTGTCCGTTGCAATCTGTGGCAGCCTTCCGCGCTTGTTTCCAGCGCGGCCGCAGCGCTTCCAGGCACGCGCGAATCCCTACGCCTTCTCCCAGGACTTGCCCGGTCACCGTGGGACTTTGGTCGTCAAGCGCATTTAGAATTCGAAATTCCAGGCGGTCCATTTGCAATCGCTCAGCGAGCTCGTCGTAAAGCTGTTCCTGCGCGATCGTGCCTTGCGGCACGCCAAAACCGCGGAACGCGCCCGCCGGAACAGTATTTGTATGGATGGCGCGAGTCACCGCGCGATAGTGCGGCACTTTGTACGGCCCCGAAGCATGAATGGGCACGCGGTGCGCCACGGTTGGTCCCCAGGAAGCGTAGGCGCCGGTGTTGAAGTCGCCTTGAAAATCCATGGCCAGTAATTTCCCGTCGCGTGTCGCCCCCGCCTTGCAATGAATCCGGGATGGATGACGCTTCGTCGTCGATTGGATCGATTCCAGCCGTGAATAAGCCATCTTCACCGGCTTGCCAAGATGCCAGGCGGCGATGGCCAGGAAAGGCTGCACGGAGAGATCGAGCTTCGAGCCAAATCCTCCGCCCACGGCCGTCGGAATAATACGAACCGCGTTCTCGGCGATTCCCAGGATTGCAGCAATATCCTTGCGATCGGTGTAAGGCGCTTGCGTGCACGCTTGGACTTCGATGCGGTCACCGACGCGCCGGGCGAACCCCGCTTCCGGCTCGATATAAGCGTGCTCGATGAATCCGGTTTCAAAATGATCCTCGACGACAACATCGGCGCGCGCCAGAGCGGCATCGACGTCGCCGTGAACGACGCGTCCACGCACCAGGACATTCTCAGGGCGATTGGCGTGGACTCGCTCGGCGTCGCACGCGAGCGCGGAATCGATGTCCATCAACGCGGGCAATTCTTTCCACTTCACGATGAAATCCGCGGGGTCGAACTCCGCCATCGCTTCTGCCTCGCCGACAACAGCCGCAACTGCTTCGCCGCGAAAACGCGCTTCTTTCTCCGCAAAGACCGGCTGATCGGCGAAAGGGGGAATCACTCCAAAACAGTTTTTCCCGGGAACGTCTTTTGCGGTGAAGACGGCGTGAATTCCTGGATTCGAATTCACAAACGCACGGAGATCAGCAAACTCAAAGGCCGCCCGATGATATGGGCTGCGGATGACCCGCAATACCAAGGAATCGCCGGGGGCTTCGTCCGCCCCGTAAATCTCGGTGCCGTCCACGCGGCGCCGGCCATCAATGCGAACCAGGCGCCGTCCGACCGCTCCGTGCGTCGCGGACTGCGCCGCCGGGGCGGGCTTCGCATTTGCATCAACTACGGCCCTAACGATTTTCCGGTAGCCTGTGCAGCGGCAGAGCACGCCTCCGAGTGCGTCCATGACCTCCGATTCGTTTGGCGCCGCATTTTGCTCCAGCAGCGCTGCTGCTGCGACAAGCATCCCGGGCGTACAGATGCCGCACTGCGCCGCGCCGTGATGAAGAAACGATTGTTGCAGCCGCTGGAACAATTCCGAGGTGCGCGACAATCCTTCGATGGTCGTGACTTCGGAGTCCGCCAGTTGCCCCACCGCGATGAGACAGGCGCAAACCGCTTTGCCATTCACTAACACCGTGCATGCGCCGCAATCGCCCGCGTCACATCCCACCTTCGTCCCCGTCAGTCCAAATTCCTCTCGAAGAACTGTCGTAAGCCGTGAAATCGGCGCGGATTTCGTGGAAATTTTCTCGCCATTCAGGTGAAACGAAGTAACGTGTGGGTCGCGGCTGCTCATGCAGATTGTCTCGCGCACGCTTCCAGCGCTCGCGCCACCAGCACTTGCGCTGCTTCCAGACGGTAGGCCGCCGTTCCGCGTGCATCATCAATCGGAGAGAGTGACACGACGTGGCGCGCAATGACCTGTTTCCCGATGCCGGGCTGGAGCGCCAGCCCGCGTAGTTCGACCTCGAGATTCAGCAGCCTTTGGGCCTTCACCGAGCAAGCGCCGACGGCGATCAGAGCCTCTTCGATCCGGCCCGATTGATTTACGAGCAGATTCGCCGCGACCATGGCAATCGAAATCACCAGGTAGCGCCGCGCTCCCAATTTCAAAAAGGCGGAAAGCGAATTCTCCAGTCGGCGCGGAATTTCGACACTCGTGAGAATTTCTTCGGGCCGTCTCGCCGTCTTCCGATTGCCGGTGACGAAATCAGTGAGCGGCAAACAGCGCGTGCCGGAAAGAGACGAGAGATTCACCCGTGCTTCGAGAGCCATAAACGCAGGCACGCTATCCGCCGCCGGCGAGGCGTTGCAAAGATTTCCCGCGACAGTTGCTACATTCTGAATCTGTACGCCGCCGATTTCCCGCGCGGCGCTCTTCAGTCCATCGAATCCGCGTGGCAGAGACGCAGCAATCAGCTCGCCCCAGGCTGTGCGCCCACCGATCTGAATCGAATCGCTTGTTTTCCGGATGCCCTTCAGCTCTGCAACTGCGGAAATATCGACCACGGGATTTGTCACCGGCCGGTCGCCCAAGGCCGGGAAGAAATCCGTTCCGCCGGAAAGAATCGTGCCCCGGCATTCTGCCAGCGCGTGCAGTGCCTCATCGAGTGTCGTGGGGCGGAGATACAATCGAATCTGCTCCTGCCATCGGTTCGCCGTGGACGCCCGTCGCACGTCCAAACGAGTAGCTCGTTCTCTTGTATACCGTCAGCCGCAGTTTGTGAAGCAGCAAGCGCCGCCTGGAGCGAGAAAATACTTCAGATGGCTGCGGCGTCGGCCATGGCTTTCGCATCTTCAGCCGAGTAGCCCAGGCTTCCCAGAATCTCGCCAGTGTGCTCGCCAAGCAAAGGCGGCGGCAATCGGTAGCTAACGGGAGTATTCGAGAAACGGATTGGATTCGCGATGCTCTTCGTGGTGCCAATGGCCGGATGCTCGATCTGCACGATCAATCCGCGCGCTTGTGTCTGCGCATGGTTGACGGCTTCAGCGATCGTGTTGATCGGCGCGGCCGGAATATCCGCCCGCGCCAGTTTGGCCAGCCATGCTTTTGCGGTGTCTCGCTGAAACAAATTTTGCAACAGCGGAACCAGAGTCTCCCGGTTCTTGATTCGCAGTGCATTTGTCTGGAATCGTTCGTCCCGCCCGATGTCATCCTGGACGCTCAGCATTTGGACGAATCGGCTCCACAACGCGTTTGTTCCCACTCCGACGACGAAATGCCGGTTGTCGCTGCCGCGATACGCCTCGTAGGGAACGATGTTGGCGTGGGCGTTGCCCCAGCGCATTGGTGATACGCCAGCGTTCAAGTAGCTGCTTCCCGCGTTCGCCAGCCATGTCAATTGCGAATCGAAAAGCGCCATATCAAGAAACTGTCCACGGCCCGTTTTCTCCCGCGCGAAAAGCGCTGCGAGGATTCCCATCGCCGCGTACATTCCGCAGGTCATGTCAGCAATCGCGATGGGGTAGCGCATCGGCCCGCCGCCCGGTTCGCCCGTGAAACTCATCACGCCGGCTTCCGCTTGCGCGAGAATATCGTAACCGGGCCGGCCGGCTTTCGGTCCGGTGAAGCCGTAGCCCGTGATGCTGCAATAGATCAGACGCGGATGTTTCGCGCTAAGGGATTCGTAGTCGATGCCGCGCTTCTTCAGCGAAGCGATGGAAGGCTGATTCGTGATGAACACATCCGCGCTCGCGAGGAGCTTCTGCAATGCCTCCGCGCCCCGAGGGTCTACGTAATTCAGCGTGATCGATCGCTTGTTGCGATTTGCCGCCAGATAGTATGCGGACTCCGTCCCGATAAAGGGCGGGCCCCAAGCCCGCGACTGATCGCCAACTCCTGGCCGCTCCACTTTGATTACATCGGCCCCGAAATCGCCCAGCAGCATCGCGCAGTACGGTCCGGCAAGCGCCTCGGTTAGCTCCACCACACGAATCGAATCGAGAATGTTTTCCACGAGCCGCGATTATAGCTTACATCCAACTGTGTTATCTTCCCGTAAGCCGGAAGCGCGCGGAGCGGGGGTGCCGGGTCCTTGGCCAGGCAAAACAGAATTGTCCTCTGGGAAGTGGACACCCAGGTGGACTTCATGCTGCCGCACGGGAAACTCTACGTTCCCGGAGCTGAGAAACTCATCCCCAACATCAATCGCCTTGTCGATTGCGCGCGAAGCGGAAACGCGCTTCTACTTTCCAGCGGTTGCCATCACGTCGAAGACGATCCCGAATTCCAGGACTTCAAACCCCACTGCATCCGCGGCACGGAAGGCGCAAAATTCATTCCCGAAGCTCTCGCGCATGCCATTGCACAAGTCCCGAATGATCCGCGTCATCGTCTGCCGGCGGATTTGCTGTCGCATCACCAGATTTTGTTCGAGAAGCAGACTCTGGACGTGTTCAAGAACACGCACACTGCTCCGGTCGTCGATGCGCTGCCTGCAGAGGCTGAGTTTTTTGTCTTCGGCGTTGTAACGGAGCATTGCGTCCGCTGCGCCGGGAAAGGCCTTCTGGAACGCGGCCGCAAGGTCTCTGTGATCACCGACGCCATTGAAACTTTGGATGCTGCCGTAGGCAGGAAAACGATTGAAGAGCTTTCCGGTTACGGCGCGAAGCTAATCTCCACGCAAGAAGCCGTTGCAAAACTTCACTCCGCCTCACTGCACGCGTAATTTGCTAGTGCCTTCGCGTAGCCGGAGGCCTGTACGGCGTGATCCCTTTGCCTTCTTCAGCCGTTACGTACTGATCCGCCGGAACATTCTTGAAGACTTCGCGCGAACCACTCGGCCAGGTTATTTCCAGCGTGTCCACTTTGTCGTGCGATCCCAACCCAAAATGAATGCGCGGGTCCTGCGCCGAGCAATAGCTCATTCCGCCCTTGGCCTGGTCATAGCTCACGAAATCGCCTGCTGTAATCTTTAGAGCCGCTCCGATTCCATCGCGATTGCTCTTCGTGCCGATCAGGCGCACGCCGAGCCAGTGATTTTTCCGCGCGACCGGATCAGAGCCGCCCTCATTCCGGAAAAGCTGGGCATTTTCTCCATTGTTGCTGACGAGCAAATCGAGCCAGCCGTCATTGTCGTAATCGCCGACAGCCAGCCCGCGCCCCACGCGCGTCGCGCGAAACGCCGCATCCTGCGAACTTGTGACGTCGGCAAATTTTCCGTTTCGTAAATTTCGGTAGAGTTTTCGTTCTTCCGCATACGTCACGCCCGGGTGATATAGCGAGATGTTGTCCAGAATGTGCCCATTGGTGACCACCAGGTCGCGCCAGCCGTCATTGTCGAAATCAAAAAATCGAGCGCCAAAACTACTGTTTCGATAGTTTGTCTGTCCCAGGCCGGAAGAGATCGTCGCGTCTGTAAACGTGCCGTCGCCGTTGTTCCGGTAATAGCGGTTCAATTCGAAATCCAGGTGGCTCACGTACAAATCAAAAAGTCCATTGTTTCGAACGTCCGCCGCGTCCGCGCTCATGCCCGCTTCTGGCTTGCCATCTTCGCTGAACCCCGCGCCGCTCGTGTAACTCACGTCACGAAACGTCCCGTCACGATTGTTGAGATACAGAAAATTTCGCTGCGTATCGTTGGCAATGAAAATGTCCGGCCAACCGTCATTGTTCAGGTCCACCAGCACAACCGCCAGGCTCTTCCCGTCATTGTTCAAGAGCCCCGCTTTTCTTGTTAGGTCGGTAAAAGTTCCGTCGCCATTATTGTGATAGAGCCGCGGCGAAGCGCCTTGAAAACTGTCCGGATGGCAGTACGCCCGATAACCCGGCTTGTTCTCCCCGCAGGAAACCGGATGGTCCGCGTCAAACTGAACGTAGTTCGCTACAAGCAGATCGAGCTTCCCATCGCGATCGTAATCAAACCATCCCGCCGCCGTCGCCCAAGCGCCATCGTCGCCCACGCCCGCCTTCGCCGTCACATCCGTGAACGTCCCATTGCCATTGTTGTGATACAGCACCGAATGCCCGTAGCCGGTCATGTAAATGTCAGGGAATCCGTCGTTATCAAAATCGCCGATGGCCACGCCAAAGTAGAACGTTCCGTCCGTTCGAATGCCGGCCTGCTCCGTCACGTCCGTGAAAGTCCCATCGCCATTGTTCCGGTACAGCGCCGGCTGCGGCGCCTTCTCAGGATGGAAAAATGGCGTGAAGCCGCTATTCACAAAAAATGCGTCGAGCCATCCATCCTGGTTGTAATCGATCCACGCGACACCCGCCCCCATCGTCTCGGTGTAAAGTTTTTGCTCCGACGCTGCTCGTTCGTGATGAAACCGGATCCCCGCCGCCCCTGTCACATCCCGAAATTGCACGTTGGAGGAGTTCGCGCCGGCTTTCTTGGACGATGCCCCCGCCGCAACTTTCGCGGTCCTTGTGCTGTTCGCATCCTGCGCTGTGGTTCCGGCAGATCTGAAGAGAAGTCCACCAGCCAGTGCAATCGTCGCGATTCTCGCGGCCGTTTTTCGCAGCCGTGTTTCATTCTGGCGCATTGCAGAAAATAGTAGCATCTCTCTCTCGCGGAGTTGCCAACCGCAATCCGGGGCCACAAATTCCCGAGTCTGCACTTCCGACAATCATGTGAAAAAGTTTTCCACCGCACCACAATTTCAACCCTACTTTTGTCTTGACACTTCTGTAACGTGAACGCTAGCCTACGCGCAATTCTGTCTGGGGGTTTGTTTCTGGAGCGAAGAGCAGCATGCTGTTCCTGTGGCGGTGTGGCCGATAGGGAGTCGGCCAAGGCAGTTGGGAAATACTCTCGTCCCTGCTCTACCCAATGTCTCGCTGCTGGATACAATTTCTTCTCCCCAGGCCGCAACATCGGGTTCCTCCTCCTTCTCATTTTTCTCTCTGTGATTTTTGCCTCGCCCGCCTCCGGTAAGAAAATCATTTTTGACACCGACCCCGGAACAGACGACGCCATGGCCCTCATGCTGGCGCTCCATTCGCCGGAGTTGGACGTCCGCGCCATCACTGTGGTAGCCGGCAACACCACCGCCAAGCAAGGCCTCGAAAACGCGCTCCGCATGGTTTCGCTAGCCAATCGTTGCGACATCCCCATCGCCGCCGGCGCACAACATCCGCTCTTCCAAAAACTCATCACCGCCGAGTTCTGGCATGGCAAGAACGGCCTTGCCAACATCGAGCTCCCGCCCAGCAAGTGCAAAGTGGACGCGCGGTTCGGCCCCGACCTGATCATCGAGCTGGTCCACGCCGCGCCGCACGAAATAACCCTAGTCCCCGTCGGCCCCCTCACCAACATCGCGCTCGCGATTCAGAAAGATCCCTCCATCGTCCCGCTCGTGAAGGAAGTCATCCTCATGGGCGGCTCCATCAAGGGCGGAAACGTCAACGCCGCCGCCGAAGCGAACATCTACAACGATCCCGAAGCCGCCCAGATTGTTTTTCAAGCGGGCTGGCCGCTGACGATGGTCGGCCTCGACGTTGGAGACAAGACCCTCCTTGGCCGCAAGCATCTCGAGCAGCTCGCCCGCACTCACGGTCCGGTGAACGACTTCATCTACAGCGTCACGAAGTTCCTCGTCGAGCTTTCGGAAAAATTCGGCAGCGGGGGCACGCCGATGTATGATCCTCTGGCCGTTGGCGTCGCCGTTGACGCTACTCTCGTGACCGCACCGCTCATGCACGTGGACGTTGAAACCCGCGGCGAATTCACCCGCGGCGAAACCGTAGCCAACCGCCGAGGCGAAATCGAGCGCAACGTTCTTCATGGCGACCGTTACATCATCGAAGGAATCGACAAAGTTCAGCCTAACGCCAAAGTTTGTATCGACGTCCAGGCCGATCGCTTTTTGCAGCTTTTTATTTCACGGATTCAAGGAAAGTAACAAACGGGTGGGAATGCCCGGCTGAAGAAGCCGGACTCAGTCTTCGAATCTCGGAGGGGAAAGTATGATGCAAGCATTCTGTAAAAACGCAATTCTCGCACTGCTGGTTCTACTGCTCGCCGCACTCGGTACATCCGCTCAAACTCTTGACCGCGGCGCCGTCCATGGCTTCGTCTACGACGCATCCGGCTCCGCCATTCCCGGCGTCAAAGTTACACTCACGAGTCCGGCGACCGGCCTCAAGCGGGAGATCACTACCAATGCCGACGGCGGCTACGATTTCGAAGCACTCACTCCGGGGCAATACATACTCGTATTCGAGTCCGGAAACTTTGCCACTTACACGGTAAAGCAAATCGTCATCACTATCGGCTCGTCTATCGCTCTGGATGCCCACATGAAGCTCAAGACCGCCGAGCAAAGCATCACCGTTACCGCGGAAGCTGCCGGTGCCGTGGACACCACGACCGCAGGCATCACGCAACTCCTCGATTCCAAGAGCCTGGACAATCTGCCGTTCCCCGGCCGCGATTATCGTGACCTCGCACAATTGACTCCCTCCGCCCAGGTTGTTCCCGGACTCCGCGGCGCTGTCCGTCTCGGCGGCCAGCAAAGCGATTACAATGGCCTCGTCATCGATGGTGGCGACACCACCAACAATTTCTTCGGTGAAAACTTTGGCTCCCTCGAAACGAAGAATTTCACGGTTCCTATCGAAGCCGTCCAGGAATTCCAGGTGGTCACGAACGGATTCGCTCCCGAGTTCGGCCGCGCCACCGGCGGCCTCCTGAACGTCATCACTAAATCCGGCACCAATGATCTTCACGGCGAAGCTCATGAATACTTCCGCAGTGCCGCCTTGACCAAGGACGATGCCCTCCACAACCCTTCCAACATCGACAAACAAAATCAGTTCGGTGGTTCCGTCGGTTTCCCCATTCACAAAGACCGTCAGTGGCTCTTCCTAGCAACCGACATTCAACGCAGCCATGGTCCCCTCACTACCAATCTTTGCGGCGGCAATGCGGCTTGCAAGGCGGACGCCGGCCCAGTCATTCCGACACCCGCGAACGGCACCGACAAGCTCGGCCCTTCTTGCAAGAACGTCACCTTCGACGTCACGCGTCTTCTCCCTGGCTGCTACGGCGTTCCCAACCTGGGTGCCTTGGAGGGTTCCAGCACCCAATTCCAGAATCTCTTCGTCCTTCTCGGTCACTACGACTATCAAATTACGCCTGCAAACCACTTCAGCATCCGCGGCTTTGGCACCCGGAATCACACGAGTGGCTTCACCGGCGGCCACGGCCAATCGGAAACCTTCGATGCTTTCGGTGATACGGAGGATTTTGTCAACCAGGGCATCAGCGGAGTTTTCTCCCTGACGACGGTCCTTGGCTCTAAAGTCAATGAACTCCGAGCCATGATTCAGGGCGAAACTCGCGTTCGCCATCCCATCTTCTCGGGCGCGCCTGAGATTTTCATTGGCGGCGTAGGTGAGTTTGGCCAGCGTTTCTATCTGCCAGGCAACAACGATAACGGCAAGCTCCAGATTCAGGACAACTTCTCCTACTCTTTCTCGAAGCACGACGTGAAGTTTGGCGGCGACGTCAATTCGTTCGTTGATCGCAAGGACATCTTCGCCGGCTGGAGCGCCGGCCGATACAATTTCGGCAGCGCGACTGCCTCGGATGGTAGTCAGCGCCTGCTTTGCAATTTTGATCCTGGTCCAACAACCTGCGCAGGAGTAGTCAACCCACCCACGTCGTCGAACCCCAATTTCTACTTCCAGGGCTTCGGCTTGAACAGCCAGGATCCCTTCAAGGCCAACGCTCTCGCACCGGCGTACCAGACGGGAATCGGCCTTTATGCGCAAGACAAGTGGCAAGTTTCACCGCGCCTTACCGTCACTTACGGTGTCCGCTGGGACGGCACGAGGAATCCCCAGCCGCAATCTCGGATTCCGGGCCAAGCCGTGTACATTGGTGTCGGCGCGGCTTCCCGCGTCGTCGCACCGCCGCAGCGCGTGCCCAATGACTACGAACAGTGGGGGCCTCGCGTCGGCTTGGCTTGGCAACTGGGGGGAAATGCCCATCCGACCGTGGTTCGGGCCGCCTGGGGTCTTTACTACGCTCAAACTCCGACCATATTCTTCCCAACACTTGGTGGCTCACGGGCTGAGACGTTGTTCTGCCCCGGCAGCTTCTGCGCTCCTCCGAGCGGAGTCCCCTACAACTTCCCCTCAACACTCTCTCAAAGCGTGGACCAATTGTGCGCCCTCGCTTCGCCTGCGATCGGGTGCCCAGCCATCTCTTACGTGGACCCAGACTTCCGCAACCCGCGGGTTTCCAACCTCACGGTGGGTGTCGAGCACCAGGTTTGGCGCGATTGGACCGTATCTGTCAACTATGCCTATATGCACTCAGACCGCATGAAGACGGGAGGTTTCAGCACTTCCAACTGGCAGCGAAATGTCGTGAAGATTGGAACGGACCAATTCGGCCGCAGTATCCTGCAACCGGCTGATGCCACGCTTTGCCCACCGACAGGGGGCTTCGGGCCGGAGCCTCTGGACTGCACCCTGACCAACTTCTCCGGCGCGGGGGAACTTGCCAGCTTTAGCCATGGCAATTACCACTCGCTCGTCGTGAGCGCCAACAAACGATTCTCCAACCACTTCCTGTTCTTCGCCAATTACACTTGGTCGCGAAACTTCAGCAACGACTCCAGCGAGCGCGACACCGACACTTTCTTCGGCGCGCAAGATCCTTTCAACATCGAGATCGACTATGGCCGCAACGGACTGGACATCACACACCAGTTCAAGTCCGGCATTGTGGCCGATCTGCCTCATGGCTTTAGCTGGAGCAGCAACTTCATCGCCCACAGCGGCCTTGCGTACCCGGCGTATTCCACCGCGGATGAAAACGGCGACACTGTGATTAACCAGTTCTCGAACAATGACCGGCCGGTGGTCACGATCGGAAGCAAGTCGTTCTTGCTGACTCGCTATCCGGCCCGTCAGCCCAATTTCTTCACTTGGGACATGCGCATCAGCAAGAACTTCAATTTCAGTGAACGCTACCAGATTCGTCTGATCGCGGACCTATATAACGTTACGAACCGCGGCAACCTCTATTCAAATCCGGACAATAGCGCATTCGTAGGTCCGGCACTCACAGCGATCCCGACACCAGGCAATACACCCGGCTATCGCCTGCTGGACGAAATTTCCCCCGGCAGCACGCCCTTTGGAGCCCAGTTCGGCGTCCGCTTCCAGTTCTAGTGGGACGCGATGATTGGCGGGTGCCGGCGCTTTCTCCAGCTCATCGGAGAGGCGCTGGCCCCTCCTAGATTTGCTTAGGA